>SKEJ01000527.1_pt1 | contig 24209 bp, 28 predicted proteins | sample 4826721 | NCBI WGS metagenome assembly SKEJ01 (sample SAMN11008812, study PRJNA524170) | human gut metagenome | biome: Human fecal sample; material: Feces; isolation source: fecal sample from pouch patient p31 | host: Homo sapiens | place: Israel: Tel-Aviv | collected 2015-06-02 | reverse complement strand
GCTTCAGCGCGGGTTCGAGCACAAGATTCATCTTGCTGTTATCCATCAACCATGCGTGTAGGGCTCGGTCCAGGATCATCGCCAGAGCGAAGCACGCCTGCGTCGCATTCTCCAATGCAATCCGTCGATTCTCACCCGGCAGAGGTATGCCGTTGACAAGCGGCTCATGGTGAGCGACCCGATTACGCAGGGCATGCACTGTTTTTACGATATCCAGCGCGTACTTTCTCGTCCAGCGTTCTTCCACTGCACGGGCATACTGGCGCCCATTGGAGAATGTCTTATCGAGTCCTTTGCGCCATAAATCGTTCTCATAATCTGCACGGCGCTGGTCTGGCCACTTCGTGTGGATTGTTCCGCCGTCTTCCAAGAGATTGCGCCAAAATCCGAATGTCCATGACGCTATGAGATGGCCATGCGTATGATTTTTTCGCTGGTGCGGGGTGAGATGGTTCCACGCTTCACGAATCTGGTACTGGGTTCGGTCATCGAATTGTAGCCCTGCCATATACCAGTCTTCAGTGCCATTCTGCTCCAGAGCGAGGAGGGAGAGTTGCCGGTCCATGCGGTTGCGCAGAGCGACCTCGAGGATGGCGATGTCGCCCATACAGGCGCTGGCCATGTCGTGATCCCACAGGTACAGCTCTAGCGCTGGGCATGAACGTCTTTGAGCCTCATAATTGTAGGTGGCAAGCCGTTCATCGGTAATGCACGCGCGCAGCGCCTTCTCCCGCGGACTTCCTTTCCTTGGAGTCCGTGAGAGGAAATCAGTTGTTGAATTTGACTGTCGGCTCATGGCTCATTATGATATATCAAGAATTCCCCCAAAGGGCCTCTCCGGACGGTCTTCGACTCAGCCGTGATGCACTGGGGGTTTCTTTTTATCTGGATAATCGGGGCTTGGTTGGTCTGGGCTCTTCTTCAGGACAATCGCATATGTTTCGGGAGTGCTCAGCTTTCAGACGAGGCATTCGAAGAAATGCCATTCCGAGGAATCGGCATCATGGATGATGATCAGCGTGCCGCCCTCGTTGGTTATCTCCTTATGAGGCCGGTCGTAGAGCGCATCGAGCTGTGTTCCCAGGTTCAATCGCAGGGTCGCATCCGCTTCCTTGATTATGCGGATGTTCTCCTGGGGCAGTTGGCCACTGGAGTAATCCCTGCCGTCCAGAATGGTGCCGTCGACTTGTTCTGGGTCAGCGGCGACCTTCACGTACCGGTATCCGTCCCCATGAAAGCTTTCCTCGTCCTTGCTGACGATTGCCCGCGCATCCTCGGAAAATGAGATCGAGAACGTCTGCGACAGATTCGAAACCGGACTATAGCCCTAGTATCGAGTCCATCCGAACCATACTCCCGCCACTACCAACGCCGCGATGCCCAAAGCGATGATCGTTCCGGCCCGGCCACCGGCGGAAGGTTCACCTTTCCATACGCGGTTTCCCATCGTCGGCCTCCTAGCCTTAGCCGTAGGGTCTGCTAGATCAAAGTGTGTATTACTGATTAGCGTGAGGTCGCCGCCACTACGTGAGCGGTCGAAAACCTCATACCACCCGGCAAATCCGAGAAGCGGTCGGAGAACTATTCGAAGCCGTCAGCTAATCCAGTGTTGAACGTACGCGACGACACCCAGAAACGCTCCTATACCCGCTCCGAGGAAGACGAATCCCCATCCCAACCAGTCAGCAAATCGATTGACCGGGGATTTCGCAAAGCCCTCCATCACCGAATTCGTTCCAGTCGAGCCCTCCCCTGATTCATGGTTGTCCTCCTCGGCACCCCTACATAAAACCCGTTAGTCCAATTCAACTATATCTGTTTTTCGCCAGCTACAGGAGAGAATCGACTATAACTGATTTCCATGCGCTTCTTCAGAGAAGACAAGTCTGTTGGACACTTTGATGGACTAAAGGCCAGAACACAATGGCGCTAGATGGGACAAAAGGTACATTGGTCCTATGGCTAAGCGCAAACATATCACCGTAATTCTCACGATACTGGTCGCGGCTCTGCTGGCGTCGGGCATTTCCGGCTGGCTGTTCTTGCAGTCGGTACAACGGGTGATCGGCGAGGCGCAGCAGGCGGGCGAATATGCGGCTGAAGCACAGCAATCCGTCGGGCAGGGCGACTTCAAGCAGGCGCTTGAGCAGATGGACAGCGCTGGCAGTCACATCGTCGCGGCGCGAGACGAAACCCAGGGCATGCTATGGCAGGCCGCCGAATACGTGCTGTATTACGGTTCGGACGTGAAGGCGGTGCGCGGCATGCTGGATGCGGCCGCCGACGCCGCGACCAACGCCCTGCCTAAAATCGACAGTGCCGCGCAGGGCACGCTGGTGGACTTCAATATCGAAGAGCTGCTGTCCGGCATGAACTTCTCCGACGGCACGCTTTCCATTCCCAAAATCGCTTCCATCAAGCAGGACCTGTCCGACGCCGGTGCGGTCTTGAAGCGCGTCAAGACGTCGATTCATGCGCTGCCGCAACCCCGCACGGAACAGATCACCGAAATGGTCAACCAGGGCAAGCAGGTAGTGGACCAAATCGATGAGACTTTCGACACCTTGAACACCATCGTCGAAAAGATTCCGGGCTGACGTTGGTTCGTTCTTGTCGTATATTGGCGTAACCTCCGCATAAGGCTAGTCCATACAAATTTATGTTTAAATTTGGGATAGGAGGTGCCAATATGCCGACACGCACACCAATCCCGGTCAGTCGGGCGATGCGTCAGATATCCGCCAACCTCGATTTGGCGCGCAGACAACAGCGCATTCCCGTAGCCTTGCTGGCCGAGCGGGCTGGATTATCCATGCCAACGGTCACCAAAATGCTGCGTACGGGTAATGGCAGCTTTGAGAACTTCCTCCGCATTGCTCGTCTGCTTGGACTGCTGGACGGCGTACAGCAAGCGACGGACCCTCTTAACACAGATATCGGCAAATTACGCGCCGACGAAGACACCCCAAAACGTATTCGATAGTACAGCAGGAGGCGCAACACATCATGGAAGCAATCGTCACCCTGCAGTTCAACGGCACAGACGTCACCGTCGGGAAATTATTCACCAGTATCAGGCGCGGCATCGAATCGGCACATTTCACATACGATACGGCCTATATGCGCTCTTCAAACGCAGTATCCCTCTGTCCAGAGATGCCCCTCTCCCCCGGAACGTTCCCGGCCGAGCATAATGCGATGCATCGCATCTTTCAAGACTGCATGCCGGATCGTTGGGGCAGGAACCTCATGCTTCGTGCAGAACATCAAGATGCTCGTTCGGAGCATCGCACAGCACGCACACTATTTGAGGGAGATCTCTTGCTATCCGTCAACGATGAGACCCGACAAGGCGCATTGCGCTTCTGGAACAACGACGGTGACGCGCTAGCTCCCAGTGAGACCGGCGGTCCAAGAGAAGTGACCATTCAGTCCCGCATCCATAGCAATGATGAGCAGCTGCTTTGAATCCGGCATTGCGCGGCTTCGCGAAGCAAGCGCACAATGACTTCACATTCCCGCCTTGCACCAGCTGGCTGCAATCTGCGTATGGTCATGTATCTGTAGGCCGGCACGAATGCGGCTGATGGGTGCGGCGAATCGTGACATTGCTTATTACCCATTCGCCCCTTCAGTCGTACCATTCGGGTCGTCGCAGTTCCAGGAATGGCCGCTGTTTGCGCGCTGCTGCGGTCTGTGTGAGATCGATGTCGGCGATAATCAACTGTTCTTGGTCGTCGGCCTTGCTGACGACGTTGCCGTACGGGTCCACCACCACTGATTGGCCGGCGAACGTCACATCGACTTCCTTGCCGACCCGGTTGCACATGACGATGGCCACCTGGTTCTGCATGGCCTGGACACGGATTTTCCACAGGAACGGCTTCGACGGTTCGGCGTCAATGTTCGGAACCGATGCTCGCCGTCGGCACGATGACCAGGCGGTGCCGCGCAACGCGCATGTGCGGATGCCTTCACGGGGTTCACTCAAATAGCGTCATCCAGTCGGGATCGCGGTGGGCCGCAAAACACATGGCGATTTGTTCCGCGGTGTTTCTTGTTTCCGAAAGCCGCGGCAACCGGTCTTCCTCGAAGTAGCGGATTTCCGTCGTTTCGATGTTGGCCGAGAACCAACCGCCGGCGCGGCTGCACAATACGAAGAACTTGAGCACCCCGTACGGATAGGTCAGCGCGTTGTGATTGGCGCAGTCCTGCACCGCGATGAGTCGCTCGCCCCTCACATCGAGCCCAGTCTCCTCCTTGACCTCCTTGACGGCGTTGGACCGAATGGACTGGTTCTCGTCGACCCAGCCTCCGGGCAGTGACCATTCCCCGCTGTTCTCATGCGTCATGAGGATCCTGCCTTCTTCATCGAAGATGGCCGCACGAGTGTCGAGTTTCGGCGTCGGATATCCGGCGCTGAGCAGTCGACTCACCTGTCCGGCCGGCGCATCAACCTGCGTGGAGAGCATGTCGACCGCCATCGCGCGGATACGCTCGTAGCGCTCCCGGTCGAAGGGGTCCTTGCAGTACATCAGTCCGGTCTGGGCCAGCGCCTGCAATTCTCGGGCCTGTTCCAGTAATGTGCGGTTCGTGGCCATCATCGTTCATCCTGTCATCGTAAGGTCTTGGATCCGTTTGCACTCAGGCATCGCAGCGTAGTGCAAGCAGTATAGCACTTCGAACCGTTCCGGGGACGAGGGTCTCAGCGCATCCCCCGTAACCTCTCCCATGTGCCATCAACGCTTGGCGAGCTGCACGTTCTTGCGCTGTCTGCGATTGCGGCTGGCGACCGACTTTTCACGCTCGCGGCGCACGTGGGCCTCCTCACGCGCGGCCGCCGCGCGCTCTTCTTCCAAAGACGGCAATCCGGAGGCGGCGCGGTGCCGGTTCTCCCGCTCATGGTCGCGTTCGGCCTTGCGCTCCCCGCCTCGGATCCGGGCGCCGGAAACCATCGCAGTTGGCAGAGCGTCTGGCCGAAGTTCCACAGGTTATTGGTCAGCCAGTACAGCAGCACGCCGAACGGCAAGGTGCCGCCCGACACCACGTAGATGGCCGGGAACACAAACGCGGTCAGCTTCTGCGTGCGGAACTGCGGTGAATCCATGGCGTCCTTCGGCGTATTGCGATGGATGAGCAGCCACTGCATCGCGAACAACATCAGACACATCAACGCCACGGCCACGCCGATGACGACGTGCGACTGCGGCGAGACGACCGTGCCGAACGAGTCGGCGATGCGCACGACGAATATGGACGATGATTCGATGTCGCCCGCCATGACGCGGTCGATGCCGCTCAACGGTTCCGCATTCCCGGCGGCGCTTGCGGGCAGGGATTGCAGCGTGTAGAACAGCGAGCACAGAATCGGCGCCTGAATCAGCGAAGCAGGTATGAACCGAGCGGATTGGCGTTATGCCGCTGCTGCAAAGCCATAATTTCACGTTGCATGGCTTCTTTGGAACGCGGATCCTTACGCGCGGCGTACTTGCGTTGGATACGTTGGATTTGCGGTTGGAGCACCTGCATACGCTGCGTCGCGCGCATTTGGGAGAAGAAGAGAGGCAATAGACAGATACGGATGATGAGCACGAGGCACATAATCGCGATGCCTAAGCTGTGCGGCACCGACTCCTTCTACGGCGGCGGCATGGTCACCGGCCAGCCCATCGGCACCATGATCGGCTCTCGCATGATCAACAATGCGCAAGCCGGCTTCATCATCGGCGCCGTGATCATGGGCTTCCGGATTCGTGGCGCTTGACATCTGACCTCGCGAGGAATCCTCAAAGGACATGGAACGCACCAAGATGACGCTCAAGGATCTCGCTGTCTCCTTCCACTTCCCGAAGTTCTCCACCTCGCGTGACTTCTACAAGGCGTTCGGCTGCCGAGTGTGCATGTTGCTCAGCTACCAGATGATCTCCGTGTACCAACTCTACATCGTCGAGGATTACGTGCACCAGACCAAGACCGAGGCTGCCGGCACCATCGCCACCATGTCCATCATCACCATGGTCGTTTCCCTGACCGCTTCGCTGATCTCCGGCCCGATCTCCGACAAGATGCACACACACAAGGTACCAGTCATCATCGCCTCGCTGCTGTTCGCGATTGGCACCGCGATGCCGTGGATCATGCCGAGCGTCACGGGCATGTACCTGTATGCGGGCATCGCCGGCTTCGGCTACGGCGTGTGCTCGGCCATCGACCAAGCGCTCAACGTCGACGTGCTGCCGACAAGGAAGAGGCCGGTAAGGGCCTCGGCATCCTCAACCTGGCACCACGCTCGGCCAAGCAGTCGGTCCCACCATCACCTCCGTGGTCAAGACCACGACCGGCACCTACACGCCGGCGTTCGCCATCTCCATCGTCATGGCCGTGTGCGCTGCCGTGTTCGTGCTGCGTATCCAGAAGGTGAAGTAGCCGCTGCGAGTGCCTATCTCCGTTTCAAGGGGCTGATTTTGACTTTGCGGAACATCTACTTCCGTTTCAAGGGGCTGATGCCAAAGTAGCCACTGGTTAAAAACGGCGGAATAGCGATAGAACAATGCCATTTCTATCTGCGTTCCGCCAGTTGACCAGCCCCTTGAAACGGAAGTAGACCTCCGGCAAACGCCAAATCAGCCCCTTGAAGCTGATTTTGACTCAGCATCATGCAGCGCAGCTATATCCTCGGTGCGGGTATACTATTCCGGGCCGTCACGACGACGCCTATGGAACGCACGCATGGCAAAGAGAGAAACATGAGTCAGCCCGACACCGACACGGCGGCACAGTCGCCGTCCTTGCAACAGGAACCGCAGATTCAGACGGATGGCCGTCGAAGCCATTCGGAACAGATGAATCAACCAGCGCAAACCAGCCAGTCCGAGTCGTCACATGATGGCAAAGACGAGCACGCCCTACATACCAACCTGAAGCGCGGCATGGAATCCCGCCACCTGCAGATGATCTCATTAGGCGGCGTGATCGGCACCGGCCTGTTCCTGAGCTCCGGATACACCATCCAGCAGGCGGGCCCCATCGGCACGATCCTGGCATACAGCATCGGCGCGCTGATCGTCTACCTGGTCATGCTCACGCTCGGCGAACTGTCCGTGGCCATGCCGGTGACCGGCTCCTTCCATGTGTATGCCGAGAAGTTCATCGGCCCTGGCACCGGCTTCGTGATCGCAATCCAGTATTGGCTCACCTGGACGGTGGCGCTCGGCTCCGAATTCACCGCCGCCGGCCTGCTCATGCAACGCTGGTTCCCGGACAGCCCCACATGGGTGTGGAGCGCGGCGTGCATCATTCTCATCTTCACCTTAAACGCCTTGTCGGTGCGGCTCTTCGCCGAAGCGGAATTCTGGTTCGCCTCGATCAAGGTGTTCGCCATCTGCGCGTTCATCGTCATCGGATCGCTCGCCATCTTCGGCGTCATCCCGGTCGCCGGCTACCAACATGCCCCGATGTTCGTCAATCTCATCAAGGACGGCGTCTTCCCCAACGGCTTCATGCCGGTGTTCGCCACGATTCTGACCGTCAACTTCGCGTTCTCCGGCACCGAACTCATCGGCGTGACCGCCGGTGAGACGAGGGACCCGCAAACCGCCGTGCCGAAAGCCATCCACACCACCCTGTGGCGTCTGGTGCTCTTCTTCATCGGCTCAATCACCGTGATGTGCGCGCTGATCCCGTGGCGCAAGGCCGGCGTGGGCGAAAGCCCGTTCGTGCTCGTGTTCAACGGCATAGGCATCCCCTATGCGGGAGACATCATGAACTTCGTGGTGCTCACGGCCGTGCTCTCCGCCTCGAATTCCGGCCTGTACGCCTCCACGCGCATGGTGTGGTCGATGGGCAACGAAGGCATGATTCCGCGCTGGTTCGCCAAAACGAACCGTCGCGGCGTGCCGATGCTCGCCTTGTGCGCCGCGATGGCCGGTGGCCTGCTGGCGCTCCTGTCTTCCGTGATCGCCGCCTCGACTGTGTACCTGGTGCTGGTGGCGCTTTCCGGCCTGTCCGCCGTGGTGGTGTGGATCGCCATCGCCTACTGCCAGATCGTGTTCCGTCGCCGTTGGCTGGAGTCCGGCCATTCCACCAGCGAACTCAAATACCGCACGCCCGGCTATCCGTACGTGTCTTGGGCGGCGTTCATCCTGTGCACCGCATCGTTCGTATTGGTGATTTTCGACGTGGAGCAACGGTTCGCGCTCGTGGCCGAGCTCGTGTTCATCGTGGCCTGCTATGGGGCGTATTTCCTGCAACAGTGGGTACGCAAGCGCAAAAAGGCGACCGAGGCCGACGACCTCGATACGCTTTGGGTCGCGCGCGACTGAACACATGACCATAGTGTGATACACGTCACTTCCTGAAGTACGTAGTCGTTATGGAATCACCCGCACGTTTCCCGTATCGGAGCTGTACGATAGCTGTGAGACAGGGGGGTCGTCAGATTTCGGGGGGAGGGTTCCGGTAACGGTCCGGCTGCAGGATGCACCGGACCGTGCGGCACGTATCAACTCGTGGATTCACGCCAAACTCAGTTCAGTATGCCGATTCTCGTAAATGGCCAGAAGCGGAACAACGCCACACCTTGGATATCGTCGTATGGCACTAGCCCATTGTTGCCGTCGTCAAGATGGTATCGAGAATCTCTGGAATTGGAGCGATTATCACCAAGCACGAACACGTTGCCGTCAGTAACGGTTACGGAAAAAGGGCTGTCGCTTGGATTCACGCCGGACTTAAGATAAGCGCTTTCATCAATGGGTTTGCCGTTGACCGTGATGGGCTCCCCGGATCCCTTGCAGGCGACGGTATCGCCGGGCAGACCGATGACACGTTTGATTAGGTAACGATTGCTGTCGATTATCGACATCAGATTGGTGGGAAGCTGCTCCCCCTCCATCCAGTCTGCGGGATCTTTGAACACGATGATGTCGCCACGGTGCAGTGTAAAGAGTCTCGGAGTCAATCGCGAGGCAAATACGCGGTCGCCGATTTGCAACGTGTCTTCCATGCTGCGGGATGGAATCACATATACGTTGAACACGAAGGTACGTCCCAGCAACACGACCAGCATCACCGCGATCACTGTCAGCAGATAGCCGCGAATTTCGCTCCAAACGGAGGGCTTTCGCGCATATCTCCTCGACTGGCCACGCGCTTTTTTGCTATGACGCCCCACCATCACATCCTTTCCGACCGATAACGCAACACCATAGTCCTCAAACCATGCCGTTACCTACGCATGTTTGAGCTCAGCTGTCACACCAGCGGTTCGCGCACGTCCAGTTCACAGGCGATGCCGGTTTCCTTGCGGGCCCATTCGGCCGCCTGCAGTGCGGCGATGTTCCATAATGCGCACGGCACTCCGCCAAGGTCCGGATGCGATGCCCAGAATGTGAGGTCATCAGCGTATGCGGTGATGACCGATTCTTCCGTGACTGGCATAATCGTGTGGTACAGGCGGTCCGCAAGCGTGGCCACGAATTCGTTGGCCGCGGCGAACGTGTCGATGAGATGCTGTTCGGCGGTCACCGGCGGGCCGACCAGCTCCCAGGATTCGACATCCGTGGCGCTCCAATGCGCGGCTTCGCCGTCCACTTCACGCTGCAAAGAGACGAACAGCCTGGCGAACTCATCCGAAGTCAGTCCCGTAACCCGGCGTCGGGTTGACAATTCAATCGGAGTCATCAGATACCGTTCCTTTCGCTTCGTTCATTCCGTTGTTTCGCTGCTTGGATTTGCTGCCAGCCGGCACAAAGCCCATCTCGCACACCTCACGATAGCCCAAACTACCGGCATGGCCATGATTGCCAGCCCTACGACCAGTAGCCATGAGGAGCCGGCGTAATGGCCTCATCGAGCATTGTCGGATGATTCGCGTGGCCCACAATCGAGACAGTATCGGTTTCCGTTCGGTTCGTGCGGCCAGACTATCGCCCGTTCTTGCCGATTGCCTGTGAGCAGGTTCGGATAGACTGGCGCGAGAACAATGCGAGAAAGAGGTAAGGATGACCCGGAAACAGTCGCAACAGCACGACGCACAACGCAAACCGTCCTGGCGCGTACGCTGGAAAACCATGAGCCGAGCCGTGGGCATGGAAATCCGCGAACACAAAAGCTCATTCGCGGTCTATGTGGTGCTGCGCATGCTGGTGCTCGCCATGGCAATACTCCAGTTCTTTAACGGCGACTACGAAAATGTGTTCCTGTGCATCCTGACGTTGCTGCTGCTGTTGGCGCCGGCGTTCATCCAGGTGCAGTTCCGCATCGAGCTGCCTTCGGTGCTGGAAGTCATCGTGCTGGTGTTCGTGTTCTCGGCTGAGATTCTTGGCGAGATCAGTTCGTTCTATGAGATCTTCCCGTTCTGGGACACGGTGTTGCATACGATGAACGGCTTCCTCGCTGCGGCGATCGGCTTCTCGCTGGTTGACCTGCTCAACCGGTCCGACCGGGTGAAGTTCGAGCTTTCGCCCCTGTATCTGGCGATCGTGTCCTTCTGCTTCTCCATGACCATCGGCGTGATCTGGGAGTTCTTCGAATTCGGCATGGACCAGTTGTTCGGGTTCGACATGCAGAAGGACGCCATCGTGCATTCCATCAGCTCGGTGATGCTCGACCCCACGCACACCAACCATGCGATTCGCATCAACGACATTACCCAGGTCACGGTCAATGGCCAAGACCTGGGCCTCGGCGGCTACCTCGACATCGGTCTGATCGACACGATGGAGGATCTGGTCGTCAACTTCATCGGCGCGGTCGTGTTCTCCGTGTTCGGTTTCCTGTACGTGAAGAACCGCGGCAAGAAGGACTCCATCATCAGTCGTTTCGTGCCACGCCGCAAGTCCGCCGACCGCGATTACCTGCGACTGGTGATTGATGGCGGGAGCCGGGAAAGTCATACAAATATGAGAGATACAGTAATCGAACAAACGTTCGACTGCCCTGATAAACTGGATGCATAATTTAGCGACGACAACGACATGATTTACAGACGCCCGAAAAAAGAAAGGCGATCTCATGACTGGCGAGGAACTGAAGCGGCAGATTGCTTTGTATGAGAGCGCGGACCACACCGTGCACCTCGATGTGAAGGTAGACGAGGACACGGTGTGGCTTAACAGACAGCAATTGGCCTTGCTGTTTGGCCGCGATATCAAAACAATCGGCAAGCATGTCGGCAATGCATTAAGGGAAGAGCTCAATGGATTTTCAGTTGTCGCAAAATTTGCGACAACTGCATCTGACGGTAAGACATACCAAGTCGAGCATTACAACCTGGATATGATCCTGTCGGTCGGATACCGCGTCAAATCCAAGGAAGGCATCTATTTCCGGCGATGGGCCAACTCAGTTCTGAAGCAGCATCTCGTTGATGGTTATACCATCAATCGCAAGCGGCTTGACGCACTTCACGCCGTCGTCAAGGTGCTATCGAGGTCCACCGAACCGGAAATTGCTGGCACCGCCGAGATCTTGGAACGATATTTGCCGAGTCTTGTGCTGCTTAACGACTATGACACAGGCAATGTCCCTATACCCAAGGGCGACGAGTCCCAGTGGGTCTTGACCTATGAGGACGCGATGCTGTTCATCCGGTCGATGCCGTATATGCCAATCACTGTTGTGTTTGCGAACTCCTTCGCTCATGGTGCCGAAAATGCATACATTTGGTTATTCGCTGTTTGCGGTGGGGCGTGCATGGGTTAGTGTTTCGGGTTCGATTCCCTGTCAGAAAAAATAATCGAGTGCGGGATTACGGCCGGTAAGGCTCCTGTCGTGGATGCGGATGCGCGCCGGTCTTACGGTGGTGCTTTCCCGAAACGTGGATTGCACGAGGTGTGGGACGGCACGCGGATTCGGCCGTTTTCCGCCCGCCGTCCCACAGCGCTCGCTATGAACGGTTGTGGATAATCATGGAGCTGTAGCGGAAATCGGCGTTATTCCGCGGTTTCGACAGTTAATAGAACAAATAGAACAAATAGAACAGCCAGCTTAGGCACGGCGCGGCAAATGGCGCAAACCGGCCGCGATAGTAGTAGCGTGGTGCATACCAGTACAACCATGCGAGGAGAACAGCCATGATCAATGAGGAATACAAGGCCATGCTTGGCGGCAAGTCCGTGATTCGCGAGCTGAGCGAGTACGCCACGAGCCGCGGTGCCGAAATCGGCTACCAGAACGTGTTCGATTACAGCCTTGGCAATCCCTCGGTGCCGGCTCCGAAATCCTTCACCGACGCCATGGTCGACCTCTACGAAAACGGCGATCCGGTGGCCATCCACGGCTACTCTCCCTCGCTCGGTATCCCATCCGTCAAGGACGCGATCGCCGAAAACCTCAACGAACGTTTCGGCATGGCATACACCGGCAACCACATCTTCCCGACCACGGGCGCGGCGGGCGCGCTGTCCCACGCGATGCGTGCGGTGACCAAGCCGGGCGATGAGATCATCACCTTCGCCCCCTACTTCCCCGAATACCAGCCGTACGTCAAGGGCGCCGGCGGCAAGCTGACCATCGTGCCGGCCGACACCGAGAACTTCCAAATCAACTTCGACGCATTCGAGGCTGCACTTAACCCGAACGTGCAGGTCGTGCTTATCAACACCCCGAACAACCCGTCCGGCGCGGTGTATTCAGCGGACACGCTCAAGCGTCTGGCCGCGATCCTGACCGCCAAGCAGGTCGAATACGGCCACGATATCTTCCTGATCAGCGACGAACCGTACCGCGAAATCGTGTTCGACGGCGCCACCCAGCCCTACCCGGCCAGCTTCTACGCGAACTCGCTGACCTGCTACTCGTGGTCGAAGTCGCTGAGCCTGCCTGGCGAACGCATCGGCTATGTCGCGGTGAATCCCACAGCCACCGACGCCGACCTGCTCGTGCCCATGATGGGCCAGATCTCGCGCGGCACCGGCCACAACTGCCCGCCGAGCTCGATTCAGCTGGGCGTGGCCAAGGTCATCGACCAGACCGCCGATCTCAACGTCTACGAGACGAACATGAACCTGCTCTACGATGCGCTGACCGGCATCGGCTTCGACGTGGTACGCCCCGGCGGCACGTTCTACATCTTCCCCAAGGCGCTGGAGGACGACGCCGTGGCGTTCTGCATGAAGGCCAAGGAATACGACCTGATTCTTGTGCCGTCCGACAGCTTCGGCGTGCCCGGATACTTCCGCATGGCCTACTGCATCGACACGGAGAAGGTCAAGCGCTCGATCCCCGTGTTCGAAAAGTTCGCCCACGAGGTGTACGGCCTGTAAACACGGACCGCAAGTAACAAACACAAGAAAGGGGTTGCCATGGAATACACCGAAGACGCCGATCGTCGCGAACTGCTGCTGCACAGCGCCTATGACTCCGATACGGTCCGGGCCATGGAGCGACCCCTGCTGGACAAAGGCGTGCCGCTGATGCGCATGGCCGCCCAGGCCGCGGCCCACATGGCGGCCGGTATGCTGGACGACGAGGATCTGGCGCTGGAGGACACGTCGATCGTGCTGCTGGCCGGGGCCGGAGACAATGGTGGCGATGGTCTGTTCGCGGCCGCCGCGCTGGCCCAGGAGGGCGCGAACGTCACCGCCATCGCCGTGGGCCGGTCGTTGCATGAGGCCGGATTCGCCTCATTCGTGCGCGCCGGAGGCAAGGTGCTGGTGCTTGATCCCGCGGCTGATATTCCCGGTTGCGCGTCCGGGTTTTCCGCCGGTGAGGCCGGCGAGCGATTGCAGACCGCCATCGCCGTGGCCAGGAAATCGCATCTGATCATCGACGCGATGACCGGCATCGGCATCCAAGGCTCGCTACGCGGCATCCCCGCCGCACTCGCCTCCGCCCTTGGTCTCGACGGCGAGGCTCCCGATGAGCCCGCCCTGCCAAACCGTGAGTCGTCAGGCGATTTTCCGCTGGTACTTGCCGTGGATACGCCATCCGGCGTCGGTGTGAACGATGGTTCTCTGCCCGGCCCGTACATTCCGGCCACGGTCACGGTCACGTTCGGCGCGATGAAGCCGTGCGCGGTGCTGCCGCCCGCCACGTTCGCCTGCGGCCGTATCGAGTTGCTCGATTTCGGATTCGATATCGACGACAAGGATCCGGACGTCGAGGTGGTGGATAATTCGTTCGCGTCCGACGCGGTCCGTCTCCCCAGGTTCGAGGATTCCAAATACTCCCGGGGCGTGGTTGGTCTGGTGACCGGCTCGCAGCGCTACCCCGGTGCCGCCGTGCTCACCGCCAGCGCCGCCGCCCGCGCGAACACCGGCATGGTCCGGTATCTGGGCCCGGAGCGCGCGCAGAACATGGTGCTCGCCGCACTGCCGGAAGCCGTGATCGGCAAGGGACATGTGCAGTCCTGGGTCGTGGGGTCCGGCGTGCCCGAGGCTAGCGTCGAGGGCACCGACGGCGATATGCAGCGGGACACCATCGCCGCATTGCTCAAGCATTACGCGCTCGGCAGCGAGGATGAGAACAAGGACGCCTACGACATGCCGCCAATCGTGGTGGATGCCGGCGCACTCGACCTGCTGCCGGAGCGTGTGCCCGGCCAGGTGGTGATCACGCCACATGCCGGCGAGATGGCGAAACTGCTCAACCGGTTCGAAACCGCCGCCAGCACCGCGGAGCATGCCGATTCGCACGAGCCGTACACCGCCGACGACGTGCGGTTGAACCCGTTGGCCAGCGCGAAGCGTGCCCACGAGCTCACCGGCGCCACCGTATTGTTGAAGGGCGCGGTGACCATCGTGGTGGATGAGGACCACGTCTATGCGTCGGGTAGCGCACCGGCCTGGCTGGGCACCGCCGGCGCGGGCGACGTGCTGGCCGGTCTGACCGGCGCCCTGCTCGCCCAGCAGGATGACGTGGCCACCACGGGCGAGACCGTGGCCTCGGCCGCCTACCTGCATGGCCTGGCGGCGGCGATCGCCTCCGAATCCGAGCAACAAGGCTGGCAGGAGCCGGAACTGATCGGCCGCGAGCATCGCCAGCGCTTCATGACGCTCGGCCACCCGATTGTGGCCGGCGACGTGGCCCACGCCATCCCCGAAGCCATCGCCGACGTCATCGCATGATTCCGCACGTTGGCTCCCCTCTCTGAGGGGAGCCAACGTATGAAACCTCGTACAATAATCGCAGACCCCACTCAACGACCCCAACAACACAAGGAGCCATCATGGCCAACTCCCCCATCACCGACGTGATTTTCGACTTCTGCGGCGTGCTGCTGGACTGGAACACCCGCGCATGCCTTGAAGGCCGCTTCCCCGATGAGATCGTGGAACGCATCTGCGCCGACGACGACCCCTGCGGCTTCTTCCACTACGAGGACCGCATGGACACCGGCGAGGATTTCGCGGACATCTACCCGGATGTGGTACGCGAACAAGGCCAGGAACTCGCCGACATCTTCAAGTTCTACATCGGCCACTACGCGGACGCGCTGCCCCGCACGCTTCCGGGCATGGTCGAGCTGCTGGCGGATTTGAAGGCCCACGGCTACGGCGTATGGGGTCTGACCAACTGGTCGCATGAGACCTTCCACCTGGCCTTCGAGAAGTACCCGCGCCTTGAACAGCTGTTGCAGGGCACCGTGGTCTCCGGCGTGGAGAAGATGCATAAGCCGAACGCCGACATCTACGAGCTGGCCCTGACCCGTTTCGGCCTCACGGCCGAGCGCTGCGTGTTCTTCGACGACACCGCCAAGAACATCGTCGGCGCCAACGAGGTCGGCATCCACGGCATCCTCTTCGAGAACGCGTTGCAGGCACGCGAATCGCTCGCAGAACTCGGCGTACGTCTGTAAGTCGCCAAACGTTGCATCGCGGCAGTTGAAGTCTATGGACCCGTCCTTGACGACGGTGACCGGCCGTGTGGCGACTATCCCTAGCGATATAAATAGACTTTATGACACTGCTGCAGCTGAAATACATCGTCAAAATCGTCGAGTGCGGCTCGATGAACGAGGCCTCCCATGCCCTGTACGTCTCCCAGCCGGCCCTGAGCTCGTCGGTCAAGGAATTGGAGAACGAGCTGGGCATCGAGATCTTCACCCGCTCCTCGCAGGGCATCGCCCTGACCGTGGACGGCGCGGAATTCCTGACCTACGCCCGCCAAGTGCTCGACCAGGCCGACCTGCTCGAAGAGCGCTATAAGCATGCCAAACCGCGCAAGCAGCTGTGCCAGGTCTCCACCCAGCACTACATGTTCGCCGTCGAGGCGTTCGTGGAGATGATCAACTCCATCAAGTCCGACGAATACGAGTTCACCATCCGCGAGACCCGCACGCGCGACATCATCAACCAGGTCGCCAACATGCAGTCCGAAATCGGCATCATCTACCTGTCCGATTTTAACAAGGACGTGATCGGCAAGCTCCTGCGCGAGAAGCACCTCGAATTCCACCCGCTCTTCCGCGCGCCGCTGCACGTGTTCATCTCGCGCAACAACCCGCTGGCCGCCAAGAAGGTCATCACCATGGAGGACCTGAAACCTTATCCGTTCATCCAGTACGAGCAGGGCGAGGAAGGCTCGTTCTACTTCTATGAGGAAGCGGTCTGGCCGGAGTACTCCCCCAAGCAGATCAACGTGACCGACCGCGCCACGATCCTGAACTTCATCATCGGCCTCAACGGCTACACGGTGTGCACCGGCATCGACAACGGCGACCTCAACAACGAGAAGATCGTCACCGTGCCGCTCGACACCGACGAAACGATGTTGGTCGGCTGGATCACGAACGAGCGTTCCAAGCTCTCCAAGGCCGCCGAAACCTATCTCGACAAGCTCAAGTCCGTAGTCTCCGACCACGGCTACAAGCTCATTGATTAGGAGTAAGTAAAACAGGCATGGTCAGCAGTGAGATATACTGCGATTAAGCCAACCCCGCTGGGGAAATGGAAGTAAGGGCCGGCTCCTGAGTATCTCAGGGGCCGGCTTTTGCGCTATTGAGACTGACTGGCAAAACCAGTTTGATGGCCTCCGACTACTTGGCCAAGATTACCGACGCGGCGGCTGTCGCGGCGAAGCCTTTGAGCACTTCAATCATCACGTCGCGATCTTCGACATCAATGTTGCGGGCCGCGGCGAGCATAATCGGCAGTGACTGTGTCAAATGCGAAGTGAGGTCGCCGAATGTGTCGTATCCGCCAGCCTCGAAGATGGCAAACAGGTTTTCGATGAACTTGCGGCGATGCTCGTCGTCGTATTTTGCCATCCATCCGTTGATCATGCGTGCCAGGTATTGCGCGCTACTTGTCAGTCCATCAGCCTGTACGAATTGGCCATGATCGACTTGCCAGTGCAATGCGAAATGCTGCATGATGCTGGCACCGTCGCTGCTGACCACCGTATAGCCGTCTTCCACATGCTCACGAGTCTCAAACAGCATGCCGATGATCGACGAGCCCGGTACCGATTTATGAATCTTCGACGCAATGCGTACGTACCCGTCCTCATCGAAGAACGCCTCATCGAATCCAGGCCCATCGTGCGAATATACGACCGTGATACGTTCCTGAATCTCGCTAGGCACATTGGCCGCCGCATACACCGCCAGATTGCCGCCTTTGGAATGGCCGCCGACCATAATCGGCCCGGCCCAATGGCCAGCCAGCTCGGTCAGATAACGCGCGGCGGCCTCCTGCGAGGCGACCGGGCGGCGGAACGCCATCATGAAGTCCTCTTTCCACCCGACGATTGAGCTGTCGGTACCGCGAAAAGCCACATAGAGCGTGCCGTTACCCAGTTCGAACACGCAGGCCGAGAACTGCTTGGTGGTTTCGGCATCGAATTCGTCCACGTATGCGCCCACGCGTAGGTTCCTCCAACGTGGGCTCTCGCTCATCGCACGTAACAGATCGACATTCATCGAAGGCGACCACACCTTGCCGAACATGTCGTCATAGCATTCGGCACGCAGCAAATCGTGAATCGGAACCGTGGCGATCATGCCGTCGGCGGTCTCTGCATTCTCGTGATAGCGCGGCACGTTATCCGGCATGCGAGCATAGGCCAACTGGGACAAAGCGAGGCTATCCGCCTCGGTGAACGGCAGTTCGGCGAAAGTGTCGAAATGTTGCCGAATATCGTCGGTGATGTTCCCCATAGCGGCCTTCCTTGTTCGAATGCAACGAACCTACGGTAATTCTACGCCGAGCGGGTTTTCATCACAGGCGAGTCGGTCCCAGAGTTTAGAACCCTATCTCGCTTTCAAGGGAGCTGATTTGGCCTTCTGGAGACATTTATCTCCGTTTCAAGAGGCTGTTCATCCGTCATATCCCGAGTATGAGCGGCGTCACCCCAACGTCATTCCGCCATTTTCATGCTGCTTCTACTTGGGCATCAGCATCTCGGCGGTCTTCTTCATTACCTTGCGACAACTTGTTCGCTTTGCTGTCCAGATGATGCTCGATGCCGAAGTAACTGCATATCCCCACGAGCGCAAACAGCCCTATATCAACTAACCAGTTCATAGCACGCTCCTTACCAAAGCTTTTGCCTTAATATGGTGCTGCTGTTCATGGAACGTAATAAAAAAAGCGGGCTCGCAAGCCCGCTTTTGGTTTTTAGATTGAAGACGATCAGGCGCCGTATTCCTCAAGGTAGGCGGCGGCGCGCTGCTGGATGTCGTGGCTGAGCAGCGGGGTGCCGTCGGGGTTCTTCATCTTGGCGGCGGCGTCGAAGATCTCGCGCACGTTGGCGATGGAGAGCACCGGGAAGCCGAATTCGGCTTCCACGGCCTTCACGGCGGACATGTCGGAGTCCTTGGTCTTCTCCATGCGGTCCACGGAGAGCACGAGACCCACGACCTCGACGTTCGCCTCGGCCTTGAGTTTGGGGATGACTTCGCGCACGGCGGTGCCGGCGGTCATCACGTCGTCCACGAGCAGCACCTTCATGCCGTCGGTCAGCGGGGTGCCAACCATCCAGCCGCCGTCGCCGTGGTCCTTCTTCTCCTTGCGGTCGAAGGTGTATCCGACGGTCATGTTGTGGCCGGCGGTCAGCGCGATCGCGGTGGACACGGCCAGCGGAATGCCCTTGTAGGCGGGGCCGAACACGGTGTCGATGTTGCGGGGAATCGTGTTGTGCACGATGGCCTGGCTAATCTTTTCGGCGTAGAACGCGCCGAGCGCGGCGATCTTCTTGCCGTCGTCGAAGGCGCCGGCGTTGATGAAGTACGGGCTCTTGCGGCCGGACTTCAGCGTGAAGTCGCCGAACTTCAGCGCGTTGGATTCCAACAGGAATTCAGTGAAGCGATGTGCGAGTGTTTCTGCCATGATGTTCCTTACCTCCAAGTCTGTCCTGCGGCCAGTTTAGCAGCGAGTTCGGGACGGCTGTCCAACAGGTCGTCGAGTTCGCGGGCGACGCGCAGCGGGGCCACCGGGTCGAAGAGCGCGGCCGCACCCACTTCGACGGCGTTCGCGCCGGCGTACAGGTATTCGAGCGCCTTCTCGCCGCTGTCGATGCCGCCGAGGCCGATGATCGGAATCTCCGGCAGTGCGGTGCGCACCCGGTAGACGGCTGCCAGGCCGACCGGCAGCACGGCCGGGCCGGATACGCCGCCGGTGACGTTGGCGATGATCGGCTTGCCAGTGCGAATGTTAATGCGCATGCCTTTGAGCGTGTTGATCATGCTCAACGCGTCGGCGCCATGTTCCACGGCCGCACGGGCCGGCACGGTGATGTCGGTGACGTTCGGCGTGAGTTTGACGATCATCGGCTTGTCGGTCATCGGGCGCAGCCGGTCCATAAGATTGGCGAGGGCCACCGGGTCGGTGCCCACGCTCATGCCGCCGGCGGAAACGTTCGGGCAGCTGACGTTGATTTCCAGCATGTCCGCGTCGGAGTCGGCGAGCTTTTCCACGACCGCCGCGTAATCGTCGTCGCAATGTCCGGCGACATTGGAGATGACGAACGCGCCCGCGGCCTTGAGCTTGGGCAGGTCCTCGGCCAAGTAATGGTCGATGCCGGGATTCTGCAGGCCCACGGCGTTGATGTTCGCGGCCGGCGATTCGGCGGTGCGCGGCGAGGGATTGCCTTCCCACGGTACGGGCGAGGCGCCCTTGGTGCATACGGCGCCGAGCTGGCTGACGTCGTAGAACCTGCGGACGGCGGCGTACTGGAAGGTGCCGGAGGCGGTGCCGACCGGATTCTTCCATTCCAGACCGGCCACCTTGGTGTGGTGCTTCCACACGTGGGGCTCGTACAGGTTGATGTGGTTGTCGCCGCCCTGCGCGGACTGGTTGTTTGCGCTCATCGTCACTTCCCCCATCCGAGCTGTTCGCGGGTGAACACGGGTCCGTCGGAGCAGACCTTGAGGCGGCCGTCCACGGTGTCGATGGTGCACAGCACGCAGGTGCCATAGCCGCAGCCCATGCGCTGTTCCATGCTCAGCTGCGCGGGGATGCCGCGTTCGGCGGCCCAGTCGGCCACGGCCTTCATCATAGGCAGCGGTCCGCAGGACAGAATGATCGGCTTGCGATCGTAGGCCTTCAGGTCGTCGCCTTGTTCCAGTTTGTTGAGCAGGTCGACCACGTTGCCTTCGGCGTCGTCGATGCTCCACGACCAGTCCGCGTACCGGGAGACGTATTCCTCGGCGAAGTGGTCGTTGCGGTAACCGAATACGGCGGTGGCAAAGGAGGCGTCGTGTTCGGCGAGCTTTTGCGCGGCGTAGATTAGCGGGGGCACGCCGAGCCCGCCGCCGACGAGAATGTAGTTGGCGTCTTCCTTGAGGTTGAAGCCGCGGCCGAGCGGGCCGAGCACGTCGACGGTGTCGCCGGCCTGCAGTCCTGCCAACTGTTCGGTGCCGTGTCCCACGACGGCGAAGATCACGCTGACTTCGTCGCCGTCGACTTCGCTGACGCCGAACGGACGCGGCATGAGCATGAAGTCGTCGTGCGTGAACAGGTTGACGAACTGGGCGGGCTTGGCATGGGAGGCGATGAACGGGTCGCGGAACGTCAGTCGCATCACGCGGTCGGTCAGTTCCGTAACCTGCGTGATTTCGACGTTGTGGCGCGGCGGGAAGAATCCGGCCGCAGTCGCTTCCGTAACCACATCATGGGTGGGGGTGAAAGTTGTCATTTCATTCCTATTCAGCACATCAAGCTCCCCCTATCAGGGGAGCGGTCAACCGCAGGTTGACTGAGAGGTAGTTAAACACACTCGGCTCCGGTTTCCAGCCCACACTCACGTATAGCCCACAGCCGGACAATCTACCTACCTATATACGGCAACCCGCAGATTATCGCGCATGTCGAGCGCCGCCTGGCGCGCGCTGCTCGCCACAAGGTCCAGCGCCTCGTCGGCGGTCATGGATTCGGAGTACTTGCCGCTCTTCTTCCATGCGCCGATAATGCCGCGCGACGAGTTGACGATGGCGCCGCTGCCCTGCTTGTCGAACATGCCTGCCACGTCCGCGGCCGTGCCGCCCTGCGCACCGTAGCCCGGCACGAGGAAGAACGTGTGCGGCATACGTTCACGCAACGCCTTGCCTTCCTCGGGGTGGGTGGCGCCGACCACCGCGCCCACGCGGGAGTAGCCGTGGCTGCCGATGGTCTCGGCGCCCCATCCTTCCACAAGATCGGCCACGTGCTCGTAGACCTTCGTGCCGTCGGCCAGGTCGAGCATCTGCAGTTCGCTGGAGGACGGGTTGGAGGTGCGCACGAGCACGAAGATGTCCTTGTCGGCTTCGGCGGCGGCCTCGACGAACGGGGTGATGCCGTCGGTGCCGAGATACGGGTTGACGGTCACCGCATCCTCATGCCACGGGTCGAAGTCGCCCACGCCGTTCAGGTGGTGGGCGTAGGCGGCTGCGGTGGAGCCGATGTCGCCACGCTTGATGTCGCCGAGCACGTAGAGGCCCTGCTGGGCCGCGTATTCGCAGGTCATCGTGTAGATGTCCACGCCGGCGGGGCCGAGCGCCTCGTACATGGCGATCTGCGGTTTGACGGCGGGCACGATGTCGGCGATGGCGTCAATGATCGTGCGGTTGTATTCGAAGTAGGCGACGGCCAGCTGCGCGGATTCGACTTCCTCCGGGGATTCGACCGAGTCACGCACCTCGTCGGCAAAGCTCGCCACGACCTGCGGCGGCACCAGCGCCTCAGTGGGGTCAAGGCCCACGACGCTGGGGTTCTGAGTGTTGTCAATCGCTTCGATCAGGCGATCCATGCTGCTCCTTGTGTTATCTACAGACGGCTGAACATCAGCTGGGAGCCGATGATTGTGGCGAGGGGGCGTCCGGTGACCTGCCAGCCGCCGAACGGGGTGTTACGAGCCTTGGAGTGGAACTGTTCGGGGTCCACGGTCCATTCCTCGGCGGCGTTGAGCACCACGAGGTCGACATTGTCGGCGTCATCCACGCGGCTCAAGTCGAGCAGTCGGTTGACGCCTTCACGCTGCGGCTGAGCGTCGCTCTCCCCCGCAATCACGCCATCCGGATCATCCCCGGTGGGCGCGGGTTCGGCGTAGTCCTCGACCAGCGCGGCTACGTCGGTTGGCACATGCCCCATGAGTTCGGCAGGTCCAACGGACATGAGCTCGATCAGACGCTCATCGGAAATGAAGCCGCCGTCGACGAGCACCTTGTGGCACACGCCGTACGCGCATTCCAGTCCGATGATGCCGTTGGGCGCCTCAAGGAAGCCGAGTTCCTTCTCTGCCAACGTGTGCGGCGCATGGTCGGTGGCCAGCAGATCCACGGTGCCGTCGGCGATGGCCGCGATGGTGGCTTTGCGGTCCGCTTCGGAGCGCAGTGGCGGATTCATCTTGGCGAGCGTGCCGTACTTGAGCAGCGCCTCGTCGCTCAACGCCAGATAGTGCGGCGCGGTCTCGCAGGTAATCGGCAGTCCTTCGGCCTTGGCCCTGCGAATCGCCTCGAACGAGATGGCAGTGCTCACATGCTGGAAGTGCACGTGGACACCGGTGCGGCGGGCCGCTTCGATATCGCGGGCCACGATCTTGAGCTCGGTGTCTTCCGGAATGCCGGGCACGCCAAGCTCGCGGGAAACGGGGCCTTCGTTCACGGCACCTGTATCGTGATGCTCGCAATGCTCGATCAGGTACAGGTCGGAGGCCTTGACGTTCTCCAGCACCTGGTCCAGGATCTCCGGCGTCACAGCGGAACCGTCGTCGCTGATTGCGGTGATGGGGTGCGTGAGCATGGCCGGCGTCTTGGCGTCGTCCTCGAATCCGGGCACGTACTTGAGCCAATCGGCAACGTCGCTTGCCTCATGACCGGCGCGATCCTTGGACGCGCACACGCACAGATCGTAACGAACCGGCAATTGAACGTCATGCGCAGTATCGTACTGCTGCAGGAAGTCGATGACGTTGTCGAAGCCGGCATCCAGAACCTCTTTTGCACCGGTCGCTTCCGGGCCAGACACGGTCTGCCCATCCAGTGCCGGCAACGTGTTCGGCATGATGAGCACGTTCGTGTATCCGCCGGATGCGGACGCACGGCAGCCGGAGACCATCGATTCCTTGTAGGTCTGGCCGGGATCGCGGAAGTGGACGTGTGGGTCTTCGAAACCGGGGGCCACGGTCAGGCCGGTGGCGTCGATGTCGGCGCCGTCAGCCACGGCGGAGGTGTCGGCGAAGTAGGCGGCAGCGGTCCCGGGCACCACGAGGTCGATGACCTCGCCGGTGTTCCAGACCTTGATGTTGCGTAGGGTGATGCTCACAGTTTGGCTTCCTCGTCGCAGTAGTCGCAGCGGTATTCGAGCCGCTCGGAGTGCACGAGGTGGAACATCTGCTTGATGCCGGGCTCGGCGGTGGTCACGCAGCGCGGGTTCACGCAGGAAATCACGCCGACGATGTGCTCGGGCAGGTTCGGCTGCTTCTTTTCGACGATCTTGCCGCCGCGCACCACGTCCACGGTGGCTTGGCGGGCCACGAAGCCGAGCACGTCGAGGTCGATGTCCTTGTCATCTTCGATTTTGATGATGTCCTTGGAGCCGTAACGCTTGGAGTCGGCGTTCATGATGAGCGCAAGCTTGGTTTTGGCCGGGTCGATTTTCAGGTATTCGAGAACCTTCAGCGAGGTTCCGGCCGGCACATGGTCGATAATGATGCCGTTCTGAATGCTGGTGACTTCCATCAGGCCTGAACCTCCTTGGGGTTGAGCGGTTCGTATCCGGGCAGTTCGTCGCCCACCACGGTCCTTTCGAGGGCCATGCGCACGAGCATGCCGTTCTTGACCTGTTCGAAGT
>SKEJ01000518.1_pt1 | contig 24700 bp, 24 predicted proteins | sample 4826721 | NCBI WGS metagenome assembly SKEJ01 (sample SAMN11008812, study PRJNA524170) | human gut metagenome | biome: Human fecal sample; material: Feces; isolation source: fecal sample from pouch patient p31 | host: Homo sapiens | place: Israel: Tel-Aviv | collected 2015-06-02 | reverse complement strand
TTTAAAAAGTGGAAACTAAACAAATAACGAATAAAACAATAACAAAGATATATCAAGACAGCGACTTTTCGGAAGTTAGAGAAAAATATCAAGACCCAGGGACTAAATACGCTTTTGAGGTGATGGATGGGAAAATACAAGCTGGTTACATGATGCAACTTGCTTGCTTACGGCATTTACGGGATTTAAGACATCAAGGGAAGCCTGATTTTCCTTACCACTATGATTTAGCTGAAGCCGGCAAGGTCTTGAAGTTCGCTAAAATCTGTCCCAATGTGGATACTGGTGAGCCTACAGCGCTTATGGGGTGGCAAGAATTTTTACTTAGTCAATCTTTTGGCTGGCGCAATGAAACGGGTGGCAAACGCTTTTCACAGGTCATTGTATCTGTTGGTCGTAGTCAAGGGAAAACATACATACAAGCTATTTCTATGTGCTTCTCATTCCTTTTTGAAAGCCTCGGACTGTCTAACCAAGACTATTTGGTAAGCTCAATCAACTTTAAGCAGACCATGAAGCTCATGGGCTATATTAAGAATATGCTTAAACAGATAATCACCAAAGAACCTTTTAAGTCTCTAGCTGAAGAGTTGGACTTATCTATCCAGTCAGAACAAGTCATTATGAGAACGAATAACAACGTTTTAAGGGCTATATCTTCCGAAAGCGGTAACTATGATGGATTCCACTTTACTTGACCAATGCGATTATGGATGAGTCGGGTGATTTGAAAGACCGAACGAGCATTTCTAAAATCGTTTCTGGGCAGGTTAAAATTCCAAACCGACAATTTATTCAAATTTCCACTGCCTATCCAAACCCCACTTCGCCATTAAGACACGATGAACGGATGATGCAAGGGATTATGGAGCGTGACGACAGGGCTGGTGATACTCAATTGTGCCTCGTTTGGTCGCAGGATAGCATAGATGAGATTTATATGCCTGAAACATGGAGCAAGTCGAACCCCTTATTAGACCTTGAAAGCGAACACGATACGCTTTTAAAAGGTCTTATGGATAAGAGAGACGCTGACCTTTTATCTGGAAATATCAACGATTTTATAATCAAGAATATGAACCTTTGGGGCGAACAAGATGAAAACAGCTTCTTAAAGCTGGAAGACATCGAGCGCTCGGTCATTTCTGATTTTGATATACGTGGCAGGCGTGCTTATGTTGGGCTTGATGCCTCAATGTTTAGCGACAACACCGCAATTGGCTTTGTCTATCCTTATCTAGGGGCAGACGGTAGCCAAAAATGGCATATAGAACAGCATAGTTTCATTCCGTGGCAACAAGCAGGCTCACTTGAAGCCAAAGAAAAACAAGATGGCGTCAATTATCGTGGGCTTGAGAAAAAAGGTTTCTGTACGATCACAAGCCATCCACAAGGGCTTATCAATCCAGAGGAAGTGTACCGTTGGTTTTGTGAGTACGTGGAAGACAATCAGCTTGATGTGGTCTTCTTTGGCTACGATGCTATGGGAGTATCAAAGATTATCAAAGCCTTGGAATCTAACACTAGTTTCCCACTTATGCCAATTAGGCAGCGTACAAGCGAGCTGAAAGACCCTACAAAATTCCTTCAAACGCTATTTATCGAAGGAAATATCACTCGTTTAGATGACGAAATCATGCGTAAAGCCTTGATAAATGCGGTAATCAAAGAAGATAACATCGGTATTCAAGTAGACAAGATGAAATCGACCTATAAAATCGACGTGGTGGATGCTCTTATTGATGCGTTCTATGATGGTATGTATGCGTTTGAAGACTACGCTATTACTAACAACCCAACGTGGAAGGTCGAACACATGAGTCAAGAGGCCGTTTTAAATTGGCTGAAAAACCCAGATAGTGGGCTATTGGAGGAATATTAATACATGATTTTGAAGTTTTTTAAGGCAATTTGGGCTATTTTTGACATTTTGATGTTCATTTTAGCTGCGATTTCGCTTAATTTAACCACTTATAACCTCGGCTACGTATGGTTTGGTATCAGCATGACCATCACATTCGTACTCGCTGGGTTGATTAGTGAACTAGCTAGCAAGAAAGGCTAGAAAGGAGGTGATAATAATTGCCGATATTTAATTTAGCAACCGAAAGCCCACCGAGCAATCAAGGGGGCTTTTTTGATATTACTGATCCAGAGTTTCTAGCTACTTTGAATGGTAGTGAGTGGGTATCAGCCGAAACCGCTCTAAAAAACTCGGACCTATTCTCTATTATCAGTCAGTTATCCAATGACCTTGCGACTGCTAAACTAACGACTAGCCGAAAGCAAATGCAAGGCATCGTAGATAACCCATCGAACAACGCTAACCGTTTCAATTTCTACCAGTCTATCTTTGCTCAAATGCTTTTGGGTGGAGAAGCCTTTGCGTATCGGTGGCGAAATGATAATGGGCGTGATATGAAGTGGGAGTATTTAAGACCATCTCAAGTCTCTTTCAACCGATTGGACAATCAGAATGGTCTTTATTACAACATCACGTTTGATGACCCACGTATACCGCCAAAACAACATGTTCCACAAAGCGACATCTTACACTTTAGACTGCTATCAGTGGATGGTGGTTTGACAAGCGTAAGTCCGTTGATGGCTTTAGGTAGAGAATTGGATATTCAAAAAGCTAGTGATAAGCTAACGCTTAATTCACTCAAAAATGCCCTAAACGCCAATCGTATTTTGAAGATTAAGGGCGGTGGTTTGCTCGATTTCAAAACTAAGGTCTCACGCTCACGACAAGCAATGAAGCAAATGCAAGGCGGTCCGTTGGTACTGGATGATTTAGAGGATTTCACACCTCTTGAAATCAAGTCCAACGTGGCTCAACTACTTAAGCAAGCAGACTGGACGACCGGACAATTTGCCAAGGTCTACGGTATCCCAGAGAACGTTGTCGGTGGGCAAGGTGACCAACAATCATCACTAGAAATGAGCTCAAACGTGTACTCCAAAGCAGTCGCACGTTATTTAAGACCATTTCTTAGTGAGTTGTCTCAAAAACTTTCGTGTGATGTTGATGCGGATATTTTCCCAGCGGTTGACCCGACTGGTGCTAACTATATCAGCCGTATCAATAGCATGGTTAAAAGTGGCACACTCGCACAGAATCAAGGCTTGTATATTTTGCAACAAGCTGAAATTTTGCCTAAAGAGTTGCCAGAGGGTAAAAACCCTAACCGAACCACATTGAAAGGAGGTGAGATAAATGGGCAAGATTGACATTAAAGGCGATATTGTAAGTGATGATGCTGGTGCTTTCTATGAATACTTTGGCATGTCTAGTACCTATCCAAAACTGGTACAGGATGCCATTGCTAACGATGAAGACGAAGAAATCACTCTTAATATAGCGTCTAATGGTGGTGATGTGTTTGCAGCTAGTGAAATCTATACCATGCTTAAGGCGAGTGGCAAGCGTATTGTGGTTAATGTGCAAGGGCTTGCGGCTAGTGCTGCGAGTGTCATTTCTATGGCGGGCGATACCGTGCGTATCAGCCCAACGGCACATATCATGATTCACAAGGCATCCACTGGCATCGTTGGTAATAGCGATGACCTAGAGCATCAATCAGCGGTGCTTAATAGTATTGACGAATCGATTGCTTTGGCTTATGAAATGAAGACTGGTCTCAAACAACCAGAATTACTTGATCTCATGGCTAAAGAGACATGGCTTAATGCTAAAACTGCCGTTGATAAAGGCTTTGCGGATGAAATCATGTTCTTCGGCAACGATGAAGAAGAAATCATGGTCACTAATGCCGTGCATCAACTACCAAGCAAATCAGCAATCACTAAATTTAAGAATATGATTGCGACACCTAAGACCAATACATTGCGTGAGCAGAAATTGGCTATTTTACTTGAAAAATGAAAGGAAGATGATTGATGAAGACATCAAATGAATTGCATGACCTTTGGGTTGCTCAAGGCGACAAGGTCGAAAACTTGAATGAAAAACTTAACGTAGCTATGCTTGATGATTCAGTTACCGCTGAAGAATTGCAAGCAATCAAAAACGAGCGTGACACTGCGAAAATGAAACGTGACATGTTCAAGGAACAATATACTGAAGCTCGTGCTAGCGAAGTAGCTAACATGTCTGAAGAAGAAAAGAAACCATTGACTGAAAACGAAGAAGAAGTTAAAGCTAATTTTGTTAAAGACTTCAAAAATCTCGTTCGTGGTCGCTACCAAAACTTGCTTGATTCTAAAACAGACGGAACTGGTGCAGACGCTGGCTTGACTATCCCACAAGATATTCGTACAGCTATCAATACATTGGTTCGTCAATACGATTCATTGCAAGAATACGTTAACGTTGAAAACGTAACTACTCTTACTGGTTCTCGTGTTTATGAAAAATGGGCTGAAATTACTGGCCTTTCTAAACTCGATGATGAAGCTGGTCAAATTGGTGCCAATGACGATCCAAAACTTTCTCTTATCCGCTACACTATCAAACGCTATGCTGGTATCTCTACAGTAACAAACAGCTTGCTTGCTGATTCTGCCGAAAACATCCTTGCATGGTTGTCTGGTTGGATTGCTAAGAAAGTTGTTGTTACTCGAAACAAAGCTATTTTGGATGTGATTGCTACACTCCCAACTAAACCAACATTGGCTAAATGGGATGATATTATCGACCTAGAAGCTAAAGTTGACCCAGCAATCAAACAAACTTCATTCTTCTTGACTAACACTTCAGGATTCACTGCTCTTAAGAAAGTTAAGAACGCTATGGGTGACTACCTCATGGAACGTGATGTTAAATCACCAACTGGCTACTCAATCGACGGTTTCGCAGTTAAGGAAGTTTCTGACCGCTGGCTTGCTAATGGTGCAGCGGGAGCTATGCCATTGTACTTTGGTGACTTGAAACAAGCGGTAACACTCTTTGACCGTCAACACTTGTCACTACTTTCAACAAATATCGGTGGTGGTGCGTTTGAAACTGATACGACTAAAGTGCGCGTTATTGACCGTTTCGACGTTGTTAAAACTGATGAAGAAGCGTTTGTGCCAGCGTCATTCAAAGCTATCGCTGACCAAAAAGCTAATCTTACTGCTGGAGCTTAATTAGGAGGTAAGTAATGAGTGTATCTAAGGAAACTATCATGCAGACCCTCAATCTGGATGAGACAGACGACACTGCACTCATTCCAGCTTACATTGAATCGGCTCAACAGTACATTATCAATGCAGTCGGGAATGACCCAAAATTCTATGACCTCGATAGCGTAGAATCTTTGTTTGACACGGCTGTAATAGCCCTCACAAGCTCTTATTTCACCTACCGAGTGGCTCTAACAGATACAGTGACTTATCCTATTAACTTAACTTTGAATAGCATAATCGGGCAATTAAGGGGCTTATACGCAACGTATAGTGAAGAAAGAGGTGACTAATGCCTAAAGTTAGATATTTACCCTCAGACTTTCGTTTCAAGGCTGATTTTGGTGCATACCAAAGCACCCCTAATAAATTTACGGGTGTGAGTGTTCCGAAATTCGTGAAACAGTTTACGCTGCACTATAAACCCCACACTCGCACACTCAATCAAGAGTATCTGGCTCAACAAAATGGCGAAAGTGATACAAGAGTTATCGTTATTCGCCACAATGCCAAAGTGGTAGAAGGTCAAGTCGCTGTTTTAAACGGCACTCAGTATGATATTGTGCGTGTCAGTCCGAACGAAAACTTTGGGCTTAATCGCTACGACTTTCTAACTTTGAGAAAGCACAAGAAAGTTGCGTGATAGCTTATGGTAGGTCTTGATGAAGCACTAGAGGGCTGGCTTGAAACGGTAGCCAGCATTGGCGATATCACACCAGTGGAACAAGCGAAAATCACTACCGCTGGTGCGAAAGTGTTTCAAAAGGAACTGGAAGAAGTGACTAGGGAGAAACACTACTCAAACAAGAAAGATTTGAAGTATGGGCACATGGCTGACGGTTTATCTGTCCAATCCACGAATGCGGATGGCAGAAAGAACGGTGTGGCAACCGTAGGCTGGAAAAACAACTACCACGCTCAAAATGCCAGACGATTAAATGACGGCACTAAGAAATACCGTGCCGATCATTTCGTTACCAATGTCCAAAACGATAGTGCCGTTCAAAGAAAGGTGCTATTAGCAGAAAAAGAGGAATATGAGAAACTCATTCGAAGAAAAGGAGGAAAGTGATTTAAGTGTTAGCGACCGTAAAACTGAAAGAGCTAATTGACGGCAAAGAATTTGGTGAAACAAGCGAAGTATATGCAAACAACTTGCCTAAAGAGCTCGAAGAAAATACCGATAAGACAATCGTTTTGCTCACTGAAAGCAATCCGTCCCTTGATTTGAGTGGGAATAATACCTTTTTCGGAAAAACAGACAGGGTAGAGGTACAGATTTTTTACAAGGCTGATATTGATTTTGATATCGAAGCCTTTGAAATGGAATTGCTAAAATTCTTAAAATCTGAGCACTACTCAATTACAGATATGAGAGAACATAGCATAGACCCCGATACGTTACAACTTACGGCGGTCTTTTTTGTTGCTCTCGACAGATTAATTTAACAAAGGAGAAATTACTATATGGCAATTGTAGGTTTGAAAATGGTCCGCCTTGCTTTGGTTGACCCAAAAACCCAAAAACTACTTAAAGGTGCTGATGGCCTTTCAACAGACGGTGTAATCGAAGTTGATTCTAAAATGCTCGGTACTCGTACCGCTAACATCTCTAACTTGGAAGGTCAAGCGACTAAAGTTCCCGGAAACAACTCAGTACAAGACGTTATGATCGCACCGGGGTCACCAACCGTGGCATTCGACTTCAATAACCTTGACTTCGAAATCAAACAAAAAATGCTCGGTTTTAAACCAGACGGCAAGGGTGGTTACGTGATGGATGGTGAGAAACCACACACAGCGGTATTGATTGAATCTGAAACGCTTGACCGCAAACATTCAGTGTTCTTTGGTTTCGCTAACGGTATCATGCAAGAATCAACTCAAAACGTTGCAACAGATACTGATACTGCTCAAACTCGTCAAGACGACAACATGACATTCAACGCCTTGTCAGCGGATGCGTTCGGTGGTGAGCCTTACAAGAAATACTATTCTGGAGCATCTACTTTCGATAAAGCTAACATGTTCAAAGAAGTATTTGGTGGATATGTTCTCACTGGTACACCAGGAATCGGTGGATAATCTAAATAATTCGCAAGAGGTCGGGCTCATGGCCTGACCTCTATTTTTGTTAAAAGGAGTAAAAAGAAATGGAAATCAAAACTATTAAAATCCCAGAAATCAGTAAAAAGGCGTTTGAAGTAGCTACAAGCAACCGTAATGTCTTGCGTATGCACGAGTACCAACTTGCCGTGCTTAAAATCAGCGACACCGTTGAAGAAGGCGACACGCAAGAGCAAGCACAAGCGAGCTTCACAATCCTCAAAGAAATGCTTAGTTTTATCCGTGCTGTCCTCAAGTTGGATGATGAAGCCTATGACAAATTACTTGATTTGGACAATGAGCGTACACAAGAGATTGCCGAAAAATTGGTGGGCTACATGTACGGATTGACAGACGAACAACTTGAAAATTCCGCTGGTGAAACTGACCCAAAAGAGTAAAATCTAAAGGCGAACAGATTTTTGATTTAGAAAATCGCATTGAAGATTTAAAAATCATTGCTAAAAAATCAATCCAAGGCTTTGGGTGGACACTAGATCAGTATTACGAGACTGACTATTACGAGCTAATGAAAATCTTAAATGCCAAAGAGGAAGAAGATAGAATGGTTGACCCAACATCTTTACTCTAATTTTTAAGGAAAGGAGGAAAAATAATACATGGCAAAAGTACAAGCTACCATGTCCACGGAAATCGCCTTAGACACGCTACAGGCTGCCAATTCGATTAAGCGATTAACTCAGTTAGTCAATAGCTCTACTAACGCATGGAAGGCACAAGAAAGTCAAATGCGTAGCGCTGGTGACTATTTGGGGGCTGCACAAGCTAAGTACGATGGTCTGGGTAACGCTATCCAAAACCAACAGCGTAAGATTGAGAAACTGAAACAAGAACAGTCTCAACTTAAAGGGAGCACTGCTGAAACTGCCGAACAGTACCTTAAGTACCAACAACAGATTGACCAAGCGACTACACGTTTGGCATCGTTGGAAAATCAACAAAGGCAAGCCAAAAATAGCCTAGATTACCATAGGTCTGGGCTTGCTGAATTACAGAAACAGTACAAACTGCAAAATGAATCGTCTGAAGCCTACATTAAACGCTTGAAAGCGGAAGGTAAAGAGGACGAAGCGAGGGAAGAACAGCTTAAGCAATACAAGAGTTCGATTACTAACTTAAATAAGCAGTATGAGAAACAAAAAGATATGCTTGAGCGTGTCGCTCGCCAATCTGGTAAAACCTCTGAAGAATACCTCGTTCAGCGTAGACGCTTGGATGAAACGGCTACTAGTTTGGCTCATGCTCGTAATGCTGCCGATAGATTGAATGATGAGATTGAACAAAGTCAACGTTCTAGCTCACTTATCGGACGCTTGAAAGATAGTTTTAAACGATTAGGTAGTGAAGTCAGTGAGACTGAAACGAAAACCTCACGTTTAAAGGGTATCTTTGGAGCTACGTTTGCAGCTAACTTGATTAGTAACGGTTTCCAAAACGCATTGGGAGCTATCAAAGGTAAGTTTGACGAAATCGCACAGTCTAGTGCCGAATACGTTAAATACCAACAAACCATGAATGCCACTTGGTTAACCTTGACGGGTAATGCTGAAGAAGGTAAGAAAATGGTCGATATGACCAACCAAATGGCACAGGCAGCGGCTAACTCAACCGAAATGGTTGACGGCATGAACCAAAAATTCTATGCCGTTACTCACAACACAGAGTTGACCAAACAACAAACGCAAGCTATCTTGACATTGCAAGATGCGTTTGGTCAGACCGATGCAGCCGTTGAGAATTTTGCAACTCAATGGGCTCAAATGATTGCCAATGGTAAAGTCCAAGGGCAAGATATGATGTCAATCATCAACGTATTTCCGGAGATGAAAAACCAACTTAAAGAAGTAGCTGCGCAAGAACTTGGGATTGCTGACATGACCCAAGAGAAATATGCTGAACTACAAAAAGATGGTAAGATTACCTCTGAAATGGCACAAAAAGCCTTGTTTGAGTTGCAAGACAAATACAAGGATGCTACGGCTAACTTCTCAACTACCATCGGCGGTCTTGAAAGAACAATTCAGTCTCGTATGCCGGCAGTAGTTGCAGCTTTCCGTGACCCAATCGACAAAATGAAAAATCCTTTCTTGCAACAGATTGGTAATTGGGTTGCTGACCCTAACACTGAAACTAAATTTAAAGATTTAGGGGAACACGTTTCCAAAGGTCTAGGAACTATCATGGACGCATTCTCTAAGGTGTTCAATCTCGGTGATGGCACAGATAAGCTTAATGGCTTAATGGACGGTATCAATAAGTTTGTCGATAATCTGAGCAAGAGCATTGCTAACAATGCCCCTAAAATTGTAGCTTTCTTCAAGGAAACTAAAGACAGTTTAGGTGCAGTTTTTAGCATTGGTAAAGACTTTGCTGGCGGTGTTTGGGAAGTTGCCGTTGATATGATTAAAGGCGTCGCTGGTGCTTTCAACCTCATGACCGGCAATGGTAAGAAGGCTAAAGGACCAGTCACATCACTATCTAAAGCATTGGGTGGCATTGCAAAACATAAGACGGCTATTAAAACAGTCGGTTCTTTGTTTGCTGCCTACTTTGTGGGTTCTAAGGTCGCTCTTGGAATAACGGCAGTAGTCAAAGGCATTCACGCATGGCGAACAGCTACAGTCGGAATGACTGCGGCACAAAAATTATTGAATCTAGCTATGGCTTCCAACCCTATCGGTTTGATTGTGGTTGCAGTAACTACGGCTATAACTGCCTTGGCGTTGCTTTACAAACACAATAAGAAATTTAAAGCCTTTGTGGACGGCATGTTTAGCGCTGCAAAGAAAGCCTTTGATAAAATCTTCAAGGTGACCAAAGAAATCTTTGGCAAGATCATTGATTTCTTTAAAAAGGACTGGAAACAAGTCCTTTTATTTATCGCCAATCCTATTGCTGGAGCATTCGCTTTAATTTACAAGCACAATAAAAAATTCAAGAAATTCGTTGATGGTATTGTAAAAACTATCAAAGACGGTTTTTCTAATGCTGGTAAATGGCTCGGTAAGACATGGGATGGCATGAAGAAGACTTGGACTGGTGCGATGGATTCAATGACCAAGAGCACCAAGAAAGGTTTTGAAAAGACCAAAACGTACTTCACTGGTGGTGAGAAAGGTATTAAAGCCTTTACCAATACTGCTAAGAAGTTGCTTGTAATCTCTAATCCAGTAGTCGCTGGGTTTGAGTTGATGTACAAGCATAACAAACCGTTTAAGAAGTTTGTCGATAGCACTGTGGACCATGTTAAAGATATGGCTAAAGGCGTTGCAAAACACATGAGTAGCCTTAAGAAAGATTGGGGCGAAAAGTGGGACAACGTTAAGAAGTTTGCATCTAAAACGTGGGAAGGTATCAAGGGTAATGCTACGGAAGCAATGACTGCTCTTGGTAAGGATATTGACAAGCACCATAAGGGCATCAATAAGAACTGGTTTGATGGTTGGGAAAACTCTAAAAAATTCCTATCAAAAAAATGGGATGAAATCGGAGCGTTAACACAAGAGAAGTTTGGTGTTAATATTACCAAGCTAATCACGGATGCCTTAACCAACATTGCTAAATTCTTCAAAGATACGTGGGATAACGTTAAAAAAGGCTTTGGCGAAATGTGGGACGGCATGAAGAAACTTGCCGGTGACGGTATTAATGCTGTCATTGCCTTGCCAAACGCTGGTATTGACGGTATTAACAAACTGATTTCTGATTTCGGTGGTAGCAAGGAAGCTATCTCTAAAATCCCGAAAGTTAAGTTCGCCGGCGGTACTGGTATGTTTAGTTCATACCGAAATCCAATCACCAAACCTACGTTAGCTACACTCAATGACGGCTACGATAGCCCAGAGACTAACAACCAAGAAATGGTCATCTTGCCTAACGGTAAGTCATTCTTGCCACAAGGTCGCAATGTTGAATACCTCTTGCCAGCCGGTTCGGAAGTCATCAATGCTAGTGAATTGGCTATGCTCATGGGTGTTGAACGTGGAGCGTTTGCGAAAGGTACTGGTTTCTGGTCTAAAATCTGGGATACGGCTACTAACGTTGCTGGCTCAGTGTGGGATACCATGAAGAACGGTGTCGATAAATTCATGAAAATGATTGAGTTTGTGACAGACGTTGTTAAAGACCCAGTTGGATCATTGGCTAAGAAATTCAGCCCTAATGCTGATAAGTTAGCTGGTATGTTTAATCCGCTTGGTAATGCACTGTATAAGAAACCAGTCGAAGAAGCTAAGAACTGGTGGAAAGAACTTTGGTCTATGGCTAATGCCTCAATGGATGAAGGTACAGTGGCTATGGGTGCCAAAGGTGATGACTACCGCTTCAAAGACAAGGCTAAAGACGCTGGTGCTGACCCGTGGGGCTATTTCTATCGTGAGTGTGTATCATTCGTTGCCAGTCGTTTGGCAAACCTTGGTGTCAAACCTAGTCTATTTAGTCACCTCGGTAACGGTAACCAATGGATTTCTGCCAGCGTGCCACACTTGAGCAGACCTAAACCGGGTACGGTAGCGGTTTACACTGGCGGTCCGGTATCGAGCAACCACGTTGACTTTGTAACGGCAGTACATGGTGACACCTACGACGGTGAAGAATACAACTATGGCGGTAATGGTCAGTATCACCAATATGCCGGACGTCACATTGCTAACGCTGCTACATTCCTTGATTTCGGTGTTCGAGATAGCGGAAGTAGTGGTGGTGATGATAGCAAACCGTTGAAAGACCGAAACAATCCACTTCAAACGTTGATTAAACGCCAAGTCGGTGGCATGTTTGAATGGATTAAGAAAACCCTCGGTCCGTTGTTAAGTCCTGCTGGGGGCGGTGAAGATGGACCTCAAGGTACGGGTGTTTCAAGATGGCGTGAATCTGTTGTTCGTGCCTTGAAAGCAAACGGAATCGAGCCAAACGACTTCCGTGTCTCTAAAATTTTGGCAACCATCCAGCGTGAATCTGGTGGTAACCCTAACGTTCAAAATAACTGGGATAGTAATGCCAGAGCTGGGACGCCATCTATTGGTTTGATGCAGACTATTCAACCAACGTTTGACGCCTACAAACATGCTGGTCACAACAATATCCGAAACGGTTATGACAACTTGCTTGCTGCAATCAACTACATCAAGCATCGTTACGGTACATCGGATGCAGCCTTTAACCGTGTCGCAGCTTATGGCTACGCTAACGGTGGTCTAGTCCACAAAAACGGTGTTTACGAATTAGCTGAAGGCGATATGCCAGAATATGTCATTCCAACGGATATCGCCAAACGAGGTAGAGCGTGGCAACTACTTACTGAAGCAGTGGCACGTTTTGCTGGTGATGCCCCACAAGGCAACCACGATAGCACGTCAGACCGTGAGCGTGTTTCTGTTCTCGAAGATAAGTTAGATGTCATGATTGGTTTATTAAGTCAGTTAGTAACTAATGGCTCTAATCCAATCGAGATCAGAAACGTCATTGATGGTAGAAGTGTGTCAAACGGGTTAGCACCCTTTATGACAAAAGCAACAAACGATTACGAACGCAGGCAGGCGTTGTTAGGAGGTAGCATTATTTGATAGGGATGTCAGTAACTTATGACGGTAAGAACTTAACCGAATTATTCAATGAGGGGCAAGGGCGTACCGTTCCAGTAGATGTCACCAAGAATGTGGCAGCTAACTTCAATAACAACTATCAAGACCAAGGGCGTAGACGCTACGGCCAGCAATTCCTATATAGCACCTTGTCCGTCAAGCAAATTCAAGTATCGTTTACCCTAGTCGGAAACTACGACTACTTTAATACTATCGCTGAAACGCTAGGCGGGTATCTGAACGTAGATAAGCCTAAACCATTGATTTTCGGTGATGAACCTAACAAGGTTTGGGAGGCTATCCCGTCTGGTCAAGCATCGCTTGCGGTCGATAAGAACACCGCACCGATTACCGCAACGGTAACAGTCACGTTTGACGTGCCTAAAAGTTACGGTGAAAACAAGGCACAAGCCCTAGCAAGTAGTGATGGTGAAACCAAGTACGGCAGTATTAAGAAGGTTTCAACCGGACACTACAAAGCTACTTTGAAAAACTTTGGCACGGCTGAAACATACCCAGACATTAAGCTGAAGTTTAACTCGGATAATGGTTGGGTTGGTATTGTCAAGTCTTCTAGTGAAAGCTACGAAATTGGAAATCCTAACGAGGTAGACACTCGGACAGTCAAGCAATCTGAAATTCTGTTCGACTACGTTTCTAATAACTGGATTACCAACGGTTTTGCGGTTGGTGCTAAAAACCAAGGGCGTTTTAACGACAACTTGCAAAGTTTGAATGGAACGCTTGCGATTGACAACGCATGGGGTAGGCCACACATTGCCTTGACTAATCGAGGTAGTGGCTCAACTTCCTTGCGTGGTAGCTCGATTACATGGGAGATTCCGGCAGATAGCAATCGAGAAAAAGGCTCACTATATGAATATATGTGGTGGAGACAAATTTTCTGGTTAGGTGCATCTAATGAGTGCGGATATATCAAGATATCTGTAACGGATGAAAGCGGTACGTTCCTATATGGAGTGGAAACCCTTAAGCACGTCAACGGGCTAGGGTGTGAGTATCGTTTTCTTGCCAGCGATGGCAATGGTAGTTATCGCACACTAGACAGAAAATCATTTTGGGGAACACATATTCAGACACAAAACCCATTCAACGAACCGCAAGGGTGGGCAGATATGCAACGCTTTGATGACGAAGTACAGTTTTATTATCAAGGCGGGTATCCTAAGTTTAAGATTCCAGAGATCAAAGGGAAGAAATCAGCTAAAATCAATATCGGGTTCTTTGGTATTGGTGATGCGCCGCTTGTAACTCACATGTATCTGGATAGCTTTGTCTATCGAAAAGATTATGTGAACAAGGAAGAAGATATCCCTAACCGTTTCCGTAAGGGCTCTATCCTTGAAATCGACATGGCTAAAGGTAAAACACTAGTTGATAACTTGCCAGCATCTAATGAGTTAACTTACTTATCCGAACCATTCAGCATTGGTACGGGTGATACAGAAATCGATATCTACACATCGAGTTGGACAAGGACCGACCCGACTATAGAAGTAACATGGAAGGAGCGTTTCATTTAATGCAAATTTGGATTCATGACAAGAACATGCGTAAGGTGTGTGCGTTGAATAACAACGTTCCTGGCATGTTGCCTTATTCCAACAGTCAGTGGCATCCGTACCTTGAATATTCAACCAGTACATTCGATTTCACAATCCCTAAGATTGTCAATGGCAAACTGCATGAGGATGTTAAATATATCAATGATGATATGTTTGTTTCGTTTTACTACGATAACACTTACCATGTTTTCTATGTGTCGCAGTTAGTTGAGAATGACACGACATTTCAAGTGACATGTAATAACACCAACTTGGAATTGGCACAAGAACAGTCGGTTGCTCTTAAAAGTAACGGGGCGCAAAATATTGCATGGTACTTAGAACACCTTGAAATTCTGGGGTTCACAAACCTTGAAATCGGCGTTAACGAGGTGTCTGATAAAACAAGAACACTTGAATTTGAACCACAAGACACGAAACTGGCACAACTACACAGTCTCATGTCTAAGTTTGATGCCGAATTTGCCTTTCGTACAGAGCTAAATAGAGATGGTACAATCAAGAAATTCACTATCGATATCTACCAGATCCCAGACGAAAACCACCACGGCATCGGTAAAGCTCGTGGGGATGTGGTGCTACATTATCAGAATGAGCTCAAAGGCGTTCAAGTCTCTAGCGATAAGACCCAGCTATTTAATGCTGGAGTGTTCACTGGTGCGGATGGTGTTAACCTTGAGAGTGTCGAGTTTGAGGAAAAGAACGAGTTAGGACAAGTAGAGTTTTATTCTAGGCGTGGTAGTAGTTATGTGTTTGCACCACTTTCACGGGAACGCTACCCATCGACCATGAATCCAAACAACGCTGATAACTGGACACGTAAGGATTTTCAAACCGAATACAAGGACGTAAACTCATTAAAAGGCTACGCATTACGTACCATTAAGCAATACGCTTATCCACTATTGACCTACACGGTTGATGTGCATTCTAGCTTCATGGAAAGCTACAAGGATGTCAATTTAGGCGATACCGTTAAGATTATCAATAATAATTTTAGAGGTGGTCTAGCCCTCGAAGCTCGTGTTACCGAAATGGTAGTTAGCTTTGATATGCCACTTAATAACTCTGTTGTGTTTTCGAATTACCGTAAAATCGTGAACAAGCCATCGTCCGACTTGCAACAACGGATTGATGAAATCGCAGCTAGAGCCTTGCCATATCGTGTCGAGATCACAACCACCAACGGCACAGTGTTTAAAAACGGTGTTGGTCGTTCGACTGTTCGACCAGTCTTGAAACAAGGCGATAGAACAGTTAACGCTACATGGCGTTTCGTGATTGATGGGGCGATTAAGTACGTGGGTATGACCTACGACATGGTAGCAGCACAGATTACCCAACCAACAGCGTTGACGGTTTCCGCATGGGTAGATAACAAAGAAGTAGCTTCAGAAGAAGTTACTTTTTTAAACGTCTCAGACGGTAGAAATGGTACTCCCGGACCAAAAGGAGACAAAGGCGACCAAGGCCCAAAAGGTGATAGAGGTAATGACGGTTTACCCGGTAAGAACGGGGTAGGCTTAAAATCTACCACTATCACTTACGGCATGAGCGATAGTGACACTGTGATGCCTACAAGCTGGACAGCAAATCCTCCCGTATTAGTTAAAGGTAAATACCTTTGGACTAAGACACAGTGGATGTATACCGACTTGTCTAGTGAGACTGGATACCAGAAAACATACATCCCACAGAATGGTTCAAAAGGTGATGATGGTCTTCCCGGCAAGGATGGCGTGGGGTTAGTAAACACCACGCTACGTTATGCGAAATCAACGGACGGTGTGAATAAACCGTCTGGAAGCGTAATCGCAGCTATTAACGACAAGTACCAGCCATCTAATTCAACGACTGACAACCTCATTATGACTGGTCAACGTGTTCGATTAGAGCAAGAGAAGACTTACATCTTATCCGCTGAAACGAATGGTAATTTTACCAACCAGCACAATACGGGTGCAAGCAATAACAACGCTACGATTTGGCTTGTCAATCCAAGTTTTAGTACGTGGGCTATTATTTCCGATAGCAACACGGCTAACGGTACGAGATACACGCATAGCCGCCCAACCGGCGATTATGAAATTCGTGTCAACACCTATACGACAGATAACTCGACATGGGTTAAAAATATCGTATTTGAGGACGGTACATGGTCACCAGATATTCCAACGGTCAATCCGGGTGAATACCTATGGACTAGGACAACATGGTTCTATTCAGACGGTACGAACGAGCAAGGTTTCTCCGTCGCCAAAATGGGCGAACAAGGACCAAAGGGAGACCGTGGGAATGATGGAATACCGGGCAAGAATGGTGTCGGCATTAGAAATACCAGTGTCCTATATGGTCTATCTATGGCTGAGACCGTACCACCTACGGCATGGTATCAAAACCCACCAGCATTGGTTAAAGGGCAATGGTTTTGGACAAAAACAGTTTGGACATACACGGATAACACCACTGAAACAGGCTATCAAAAAACCTATGTTGCTAGAGATGGTAACGATGGGAATAACGGTATTGCTGGTAAGGATGGTGTCGGTATTCGAAGCACCACGATTACTTATGCACAAGGGACATCGGGAACGCTAGCACCAACTACTGGTTGGACTAGCCAAGTACCGAATGTACCTGCTGGGCAATTTCTTTGGGCGAAAACCGTTTGGAGCTACACCGATAACACGAATGAAACTGGTTACTCGGTTTCTAAAATCGGTGAGCAAGGACCACAAGGCGTTAAGGGTGATACTGGCGCTAAAGGTGACAAGGGGGAGCGTGGTCCGCAAGGTTTAGCCGGTCCACAAGGTTTGCAAGGTCCGAAAGGCGACCAAGGTATTCCCGGCGTTAAAGGTGCTGATGGTAAAACACAGTACACCCACATTGCTTATGCTGATACCGTGTCTGGTAGTGGATTCAGTCAAACTGATACTAACAAGGCGTTTATCGGTATGTACCAAGATTTCAATGCTACGGATAGCAGAAATCCTCAAGATTACCGCTGGAGCAAGTGGAAGGGTAGTGACGGGCGAGACGGCATCCCCGGTAAAGCTGGGGCAGACGGAAGAACGCCTTACGTCCACTTTGCCTATGCCGATAGTGCCGACGGTCGGACTGGTTTCAGTTTGACCCAGAATGGTAACAAGCGTTATCTAGGCGTATGCACCAACTTTGATAGAGCTGATAGCACAAACCCATCAGACTATACGTGGAACGACATGACCGGAAGTGTTTCGGTTGGTGGTGAAAACCTTATCCGTAATTCAGCCTTTCCGGATAACTTGGACGGTTGGGGATTCTGGGAAGCATCACAACCTAACTCGAATTTATCTGTGTCAAGTCATTCATTCTATTACAACGGTTCTAAGCCGTTGTTTTTGCTTTCAACAACAACAACAACAACGCCTAGCGCTACGCTGAGATTTCCAGTGAAACGAAATACCAACTATTCTCTTAACGTTTCAATCTTGGCAGGCGGTAATCTAAAAGGAATGGATATCTATTTCCTTGGTCGTAAGTCAAACGAAACTAAAACTTTTAGCAAAGTAGTTAACATCAAGCATTTCGATGGTTCGCCATCAACAAGCGGTGTTAAGAAATTTCATTTCACTTTTAACTCCGGCGACTGTGACGAAGGCTTCATCCGTGTCGATAACACCGGCACGACTAACGGTAGCAAGTCGCTGTTATTCTTCACTGAATTAGATTGCTACGAGGGGACGACTGACCGAGCATGGCAGGCATCGCCGAAAGACTTGGAAAGTCAGTTAGATAGCAAGGCTGACAGTGCGTTGACGCAAGATCAAATTAACAAACTGAATGAGCTTAACTCAATCGTACAAGCTGAGTTGAAGGCTAAAGCTAGTCTATCAGTGGTCAACCAGTGGGTGAAGGCTTATCAAGATTTCTTGTCAACCAATCAAGAGAACAAGAACAAGACTGAAAAAACCTTGGTTGAAGCTAGTCAGCGGATTGTGAAACTGCAAAACGACTTAGGCGAAACCTCGGAGCGTTGGAACTTCCTTGACAATTACATGCGAGCGTCCAACGAGGGCTTGACTATTGGTAAAAACGATGGTTCTAACTCGGTTATGGTTTCGGACAATAGAATTTCTATGTTCAGTTCGGGTACTGAAGTCATGTATATCGATAAAGGTGTCATTCACATACAAAACGGTATCTTCTCGAAATCTATTCAAATTGGGTATTATCGTGAAGAACAAGACTTAATTGACCCAAACCGAAACGTAATTAAATGGGTAGGAGGTAATTATTAATGGCTGGAGGAAAAGCAGTCCTACGTGCTTATGAAGCTAGCTCGAATATTGATAGCAATACATCACAAGTGCGTTTACAGCTCTATTGGGAAAACGGAGACACTAAGGTGCCTGGTGTTCCTTGGGAAGCGTACATTGACTATGACGGTGGGAAGCGTTTAGCCAAATCTGGCACGCTAACCGTTGAACCCAATCAAACCGCTATGCTGATTGACCAAGAGGTTACCATTGCTCACGACGGAGACGGCACTCGTACATTGTATTATCGTGGAGAATTTAAGAATAAGAGCAATAATAAGGTAATACCTATTAACAATGCAGCTCTTGTCTTAACTACCATCTCCCGTGCTAGCTATGGTGCGGATGTGACGGCTGAAATCGCTAAACCAGTGACCATCAATATTACCAAACGTGAAGCATGGATGCGACACTCTATCTGGGTTACTATCGGTAGCTATGACCAGAAAATAGCTGGAGATAATATTGACACCAGCTATACATGGACACCGCCTATTGAGATTGCCAACCAGTTTCCAAACTCTGCTAGTGGTACGGGAACAATAACTTATGTAACTTACAACAACGGTGTCGAAGTCGGTAAGGATATTCGAAGAATCACGGTCAATATCCCGACCAATCTTTTCAAACCGGGTTTCACTGGTTTTAATTTATCGGACACAAACCCCGTTACACAAAACCTCATTCCTAACCCTACGCATTTTGTCAGCACGCTATCTCGTATCAAGGTAGCTTTTGACGGTGCTAGGGGTGTAGCAGGGGCATCCGTCACTGGTTACTACGCAGAAATCGTTGGCGGGAACACTTCAGCTCAAACGAACGGCGGTATCTTAACTGTACCGACTACAATGACCGATACGCAAATGACCGTTAGGGCTAAAGTGCAAGACAGTCGGGGCGTGTGGTCTGATTGGCGAGAACAGTCCATTACAGTGCTGGCATATTTTAACCCGACACTACGTTTTGAAGCTAAACGAACGAGCGAAAAATTAGACACGATCACACTGAAACGCTTCTTAAAAATTGCAGCTTTGTCTGTTAATGGCACGCAAAAAAACATAACCAAGTTGACCTTTAAAACAAGGAAGGTCGGTACGGATACTTACACGACAGATAGCACGAATGAGTGGCAGAATATTTCTGAATTAAATGGTTCGGATGTTAATCTTAATGGCAAGTATCCAGCCGATACCTCATGGGAAGTGTTGGGGCGTGTTGAAGATAAATTCTCATACACTGAATTTGTTATCACTGTTTCAACGGACAAGGTGGTGATGAGTTACGAACGTGATGGTGTCGGTATAGGTAAGTACCGTGAAATGGGAGCGTTGGATGTTAACGGCTTGATTTACTCAGACAGGAAACAAATTCAGCACCACAAGCTAACCGAACCAAACGGTGCAGCGATTGATAACAAGGTAGCTAACCTAAACGATTATAGAACCACTGGTTTTTATTCGATTTTAGGCAACTATAAGAACCATCCGGCACAAGGTGAGGGCGGTTTTTTGGAAGTCGTGGAAAGTGTTTCGGGATACCATCAAACATTAACGACTGTATCTGGTCGCATGTTTAAACGTACAGTAACTAGCAATTCTAACGGCTCGTGGATTGAGTACACGCCTAAACCAGAAAAGCAAGAACCAGCGTTGGTTAAACAAGAGGTCGATATTGGCTGGGGCGTTAAGATGTCGCTTGCTCGGAAAGGCTCGGTAGTAACTGCCAGTCTTATCCGCTCCGACTATACCGTGGGTGTATACGAAAACGGGGTAATAACTAATACTATCCCAAGTGGTTTTAGGCCAGCTATTCCAGTGCATTTAGTTGCTAATAAAAATGTCGGCACTAACCATGCGGGCGTGGCTGTCTGGCACCTTGCATCCGATGGTTCGATTAGGCTTACCAATCAATCACAAGACCGTGCTATCTACACCGGCACAGTCACATATCTAACAGAGGATAATTAAGAAAGGAAAATAATATCATGTCACTAAAAATTACAAAACAACGCACAATCAATGCAGAATTTAACGTCGAAGAAGAAGGAGCTACAATCCTTGTTAAACAGACTTTCATTAGCGTAGATTCCAATGCAGTCTCTACAGTCCAAGAAAATCTTCTCAACGCTGAACTCTACGCCAAACATCGTCAAGAAATGCGTACAGACGAACGTGCATTGCGTGAGTTGCGTTATAAAGTCGAAGACGAAATCTTGGCTGATACTACACAGGCGTGATGCGTTTAAAAATGGGGGTTAAATAAAAATGTTAAGGAGTGTTAAATGCACAAACCAGACGGCATCTTTGGCGTGTTTGAAGTCGTCAAAGATTTCTACGAGCATGGCATAGACGAACACCTTTGGGTGTTCCTGCTTATGCTTGTTATCGTTGCTGATATCGTGTTGGGCGTGTCAAGGTCATGGGCTTTCCATGAATTTTCAAGCCGTAGATTTCGAAAAGGGTTGGTTAGCCACACGGCTATGCTAATTATCGTGACAGTGTCTTATCCGTTTATGGTTTTTATGAATCTAGGCGGTGCTATGGATGCTTTTATTTTCGCCATGCTATCAGCATACGGGGCTAGTATTCTTGCTAGCTTATCGGCTCTAGGGGTTGAAATTCCCTTTATTGACAGATTTGTCAAGAAAAATATTGATAAGGATAAATTTAACTTAATCGAGGAGGAAGAAGAAAATGATTAATTTTAAACTACGCTTACAAAACAAAGCTACTCTAGTAGCTCTTATCTCAGCAGTATTCTTGATGTTGCAACAATTCGGACTTGAAATCCCGCACAATATCCAAGAGGGTGTTAATACTTTCGTTGTGATCTTGGTAATCTTGGGTATCGTTACAGACCCAACTACCAAGGGTGTTGCTGACAGTGAGCGTGCATTAAACTACAACCAACCTCGTGAGGACTAGTTTATGGCTAAGCTCATGACCTCTATCAACCAAATTGAAGGAGGTGACGTTCTCAAATCTGGGGACACCACTTCCGTATTTGGTTTTGAAATTTTGGGTTACGATGGCAAACGCATGAATTTGTCCGGCACTGGTAAGCTAACACTTTCCAACAACGAAACAGTGGCACTCTATCAAGATGTTACCGTTGAAAGTGGGGTATTCTCATTCTCAATGGGCAATGTAGTAGCTACTGGCACTTACTACCTTGAAATTAAACTGGAAGGGCACATTTTCCCATCTAATAATTTTAAGGTGAAAGTTAAGAACTCGTTGAATGCGGACAGCGCTATTCCATCGGACAAAAGCCCTAAATTAAAGTTACTAGCGGACGAATTGCGAGAATCTGGGTTAATCATTGGCGGCAGTGATGCCACGGAAGACCTCGTAAACGTCTATAATCTAGCTAAAATTTGAAAGGAAAACATAAATGAGTAAATTACATGATTTCGCCCAAGCAGTGGGTGCTGATATTAAAGAAATCAAAACAACCCTAGCAGGCAAGGCTGATAAGGGTTCGGAAGGTATCACTGAAGAACGCTTGACACAAGCAATCACGCAAGCTAAAACCGACCTTATTGGTGGTGCTCCTGAAGAGCTTGATACTCTTAAAGAACTTGCTGATAAAATCGCCGCTAGTGGTGGCAATACTGACAGCGGCATTATCTCTAAAATGACCGAGCTCGGCACCCGTATTGATACCATTGAGCAAGAAGACCTTGTAAGTGTATATAATTCTGCTAAAAACACCCTCTAAGGAGGTTGAATTATGAGCAATTTAAGCAAGGCCATTGAAGCCATTGGTCGTGATATTGGCGAGATTAAAGGCAAACAATCTTCATCATTGTCTGTCAGCCAAGCGTATGGGTTGTTTCCAACATACAATAACTTTTTTCTACAGGTTATGGAACAAAATAAATTTGCGGAAGACCCACTTGTAACAAAATCTCAATTACCTACAAGCGAAATTGAGACTTTGAAACAGAAAGTTGCTGATTTAGAGAAAACAATTTTGGAAATTAAACAGAGCATTCAAAAATAATTATGAGAAAGGAGACCTATGACATCTAAAACACAGTTATTAAACACGCTTGAGAGCCTAGTCAATCAACGTGTAACCGTGCCCACTAACCCTTATGGTGGGCAATGTATAAGTTTGATTGACTACGTTTTACAGTATGCGGGTTTGTTTAACCTTGATTTCAGCTACTTAAACGCCATTGATGGCTTGAGCAGAGCAGAAAGTCAAGGACTTAAAGTCACACGTTTTAACGGTGCAAACAATCCACCAGTCGGGAGTGTTTGGGTGACTAATTGCTTGCCATACCATCAATTTGGGCATATCGGCTTCGTGGTCGCAGAAAACCCAGACGGAACAGTTACCACAGTCGAGCAAAATATCGACGGTAACGGTGACGCTTTGTATAACGGTGGGTGGACACGCAAGGTTACTCGAAATCTTGATAGCGCTGGTAATTTCAGTTATATCGACTGGAGTGCGCCATCGCAGCAAATGGTTGGATGGTTTGAATTGCCGTTTGACGGTATGGCACAGAATAATTACTTTATCGATGTGTCAGCGTATCAACCGGGCGACTTGACTGGTATCTGTCAAGCGTCCGGCACTAATAACACGGTTATTAAAGTTACTGAGGGTGTGGGTTGGGCTAGTCCAGTAGCTGCTCAACAAACTAACACAAGTAATTGTATTGGTTACTATCACTTTGCTCGATTCGGTGGCGATGTGGCAACGGCACAAGCTGAAGCGAATTACTTTATCAGTAATCTGCCATCACACCCACGCTATTTGGTTTGTGATTACGAAGATGGGGCAAGCGGTGATAAACAAGCGAACACTAATGCAGTCCTAGCGTTTATGGATATCTGCAAAGCAAACGGCTTTGAACCTATCTATTACAGTTACAAGCCTTATACACTGGCTAATGTGTATATAGATCAAATCACTGCTAGATACCCTAACAGCTTATGGATTGCAGCGTATCCAGATTATGAGGTACGCCCAGAGCCATATTGGGGCGTGTATCCAAACATGGAACACACACGCTGGTGGCAGTTTACAAGCACAGGTCTAGCTGGTGGATTGGATAAGAACGTTGTTATCATCAATGACGGTGATAGTTTTAAGAAAAAGAAAGAGGAAGAAGATATGAATTTTGTAGTACGAAGTGACAGTGGGAATCAAGGCTGGGTAGCAGTCGTTAACGGTCGTGTGTTTGGTATCGGCTCAATGGGCACAGTGGACGCCCTCGAAGCGACCGGAGCTAAACGTTTGCAATTGGATGATGCAGACTTTGAGCGTTTCCTATACAGTCAATCAAATGACGCCGAAGCAGTCTCTAAGGCAATCAATGAAGCTAGTGCCTCAGTAGTTAAGGCTATTGAAGAGCGTGCACAAGCCACACAAGGCCAAACTGGAAAATAGACCACGAAAACTAAAAAAACGAAAAGGAGTATATCACCTCCCCTCACGCCACAATAGGGATATCATGGTGGTAGTGGTCGAGCCTCAGCATTTGCTGGGGCTTTTTTTTGTGTTATAATAGTATTGGTTTTGAGAATAGCCTTCATAGGTAGACGCCGTCCTTTCATGGGCGGTTTTTTATTTGTTATAAATTCGGATTGTGGTATAATACTATAAAAGGGTTGGTATTCTTCACTTAGAACTTGCATATTAACCCCTTTCTAGTCTTTTCTCGTTCAAGGACTGTTTCGGCAGTCCTTTTTTTGTCCACCTTTCTGTCCACCTTTTTCAAAAAACTAAGAAAATAAATAAAAATAAAAACTATAAAAACCTAGTAAAATCAAGTCTTTATAGTTTTCATTTATTCTTATACTCTATATCTTTTCGTTGGCAGGGGACATTTTTAAGCCTTTAACCATGCGGTTTTAACCTATTCTGCCCCAAATTTAAACCAAATGTATTTGACACCTATTGCAATATAGGTGTTTTTTGATAAGCAAAAACCCTAGTCAGGATTAGTCCTAACTAGGGT
>SKEJ01000505.1_pt1 | contig 25142 bp, 9 predicted proteins | sample 4826721 | NCBI WGS metagenome assembly SKEJ01 (sample SAMN11008812, study PRJNA524170) | human gut metagenome | biome: Human fecal sample; material: Feces; isolation source: fecal sample from pouch patient p31 | host: Homo sapiens | place: Israel: Tel-Aviv | collected 2015-06-02 | reverse complement strand
ATTCTCATATACTCGACATCGTATGAACCCCTGCGTTTCCGTGACATAGAAAACCGCACCTCCAAATCATCGGACATGAATTACTCCAGTCCAACAATCGGGGTGCGGTTCAATGAAGCCGTAGGGGTGTTACTTTGCTTTGATTCCGACTGGTCTGGATTGGGGTCAGTCTCAGGATCAGTGGTCGGCTCGCTATAGCGGTCGGAGTCTTTGATCGTTGATCCGTCTACCTCGTTGTTGAGTGCCGGGTCTGGACCAGTGACTTTGAACTTCCATGTGTAGTCGACCCCCGTTGGCAGCTTTTCGGCGTTCAACTGACTGGTACCTTGGGTCCAAGGGATTTCGTATGTTTTGCCACCTCCGGTGAATACGAAGGAGTAGCTGCCAATTTGATTCCACGTTTTCACCGATCCGCCGGCGACCTTGATGAGATTCGTAGCATTGGCATCCCAGGCAAGGGTCGGCATGGTAGTGATTTCCGCCTTGGTTTTGTTGCCGACGGTATTGCTGTTGGCAGTTTCAGGGGTGCTGATATGTGACGTATCAATGAAGTATTGTTGGACATTTACCGTATCGCAGGTGCTCCAATTACCGGAAAGCGGCCACTCTGCTCTGTTCTCGTGAACATCATCATTGTAATAATCCTTGGCCTTTACAACAAAGCCCGTGACGCGTCCTTTTTTGGACCAGGTTGCCACACATATATTGTTGTTGAGTTCCAGCTTCACATTGGTTGGGGGATCGACTGCCGTGAAGGGCGAAACGGACGTTTCGCTGCTCAATGAGCCACTGTGTTCCGTGACCACGGTAATCGTCGGCTTAATCTCTTTGTAATACCACTCGTTCTTGATGTCGAATTCGACGGAATAGTTCGTGGCATTGGTCTCCACGGATTTGTCTTCGTTTCTGATACTTACCGTAATCGACTGGTATTTCGAGTTGCGGGCGTCATTGATTCGCCCGCTCACCACAATCTTGTCGCTATTCTGCACTGCTGAGATGGTCGGTTCGTCGGGCGTGCCCCAAGGTGAAACGGCATTGGATGTGGCGGATGGTTGACTCCAGTTCATCTTGTTATGCGCCTTGACCGTGGCTGTATAGGATGCGCCATTGGTAATCGCATTGTTGTTGAATTTAAACGTGAAGCTTGTACCTTCAACCTTTTGCGTCGGATTCGCCATATTGGACCCATTTAATGTCACCTCATAGCCGTCGACGGCAGAGAAATTGCCTTCCGGAGCCTTCCATGTGACAACAACGGTGTTCTTGCCGGCTTCGGCCTTCACATCGGTCGGTGCGTCCGGAAGCTTGTCAGGCGTGCCTTCCACACCGTTCGACTCCTTCGACCAGCCGATCTCATTCTTGGCTTGCACCTTGAACGAGTACGTCTTGCCGTTCTTCAAACCGGTAATCTGGCAGGAGGTCACGGAACCGCACGATTTCTCGCCGGAACCGTTGCCGCTCCACGTCACCTTGTATTCGCTGATCGGGCTGCCGTTCGAAGAGCCGGCCGTCCAACTCAAATTTACCGCGCCATCCTGCGGGTCTCCCGCGATGGGAGAGAGTAGAGGCGCATCCGGCTTGTCCATTACCGAAATGCTGATGGTGCCTGTCACCTCACGTTCCTTCGTATTGGTGGCATCACGCACGTTGACGATCACCTTGTTGGTGCTCGCGCCGATGTCGGAAGCTGCGCTGATCGATACCACACCGTTGGCCGGACAGTCCACGGTCAGCTTCGACGCGCCGTCGGATGTGCATCCGGTCACGGTCAACGTGGAATCAGGGAACGGATTGTACGCGTCGGCAAGCAGGTTCACTTCCTCGCTGCTTCCCGCCTTGACCTTCAGGGTTTTCGCGTTGATGCGCGCCAAAGGCCTGTTGGATGCCGTCACACGAACCGTGACGCCTGCGCTCACCGTGCCCTTCGAATATTGGATCGAAATGGGCACGCTCACCGTAGTTCCCGGCGACGTGGTCTTGTCGGCGGACACGGTCAGCTTGCCGTTCGAACTTACCTTGGCACTCACCTGGTCGGAATCAGCGCCACCTGAATACGTGTACCGCTTTTCATCGTCGTACAGGTCGGACGCCGAATGGGTCAACGCGGTCAGATCAATGGTGGTGGCGCTTTCGCCGGCGACCACGTCGATGGTGGACGAAGAGAATGTCGGCGCAGGCACGTCGCGCCCGATTACGGTGATCGGCAACGTCAGCACCGCCGAATTGATGATTTTCACCTTGTCGTTCTTGTCGCGCTTGCCATCCACCGCGGTGAAGGTAATGGACGCGGGGCCGGAGTAATCCTTCGGCGCGGTGAACTTCAACATCTGGTCGTTCACATACAGGTCGCCGTCCGCAGCCTTCGTGGCGCTCACCGAATCGGCGCCGTCCACATACGCGGTCTTGCCTGCGCCCACACGCACGTAATCGGCGATATTGATGGTGATCGTCTCGCGTGCGTTCACCTTCAAAGCCGGCGCTTTCGGTCGAAGGATCGGCGGAAACACGCCGTATGCGGGCACTTGGATGAACGCCGTGGATGTGATGTCATACGTCGTGTTGGTCACGGTGTATGGCACGGCTCGCGCCTCGTCCGTCAATTCCACGGTAATGATCGTGGACTTGTCTCCGCTCTTGACATGCGCATGGTCGGTGGCCGAATCATCAACGGCCACGTGCAGTTCGTCGGCGCTGCCGGAAGGGTTCGCGATCCATTGCGAAACGTCCACGTCGACCGATTTCTTGTCGATCGTCGCCGAAGAAGGCACACGATAGTCGTATGCGGTCGGCGGTTCGATGGTGGCGTTGCCATCGACGTTCACCGTTAATGTTGCGGTGTCAGACAATCCGGCTTTGTCTTTGACCGTATACACCATGTAATAGGTGCCCACCTGCTGCGGTGTGGTGAAGGCGAGCACATTATCCGCTACGGTCACATTGCTGATGTCTTGCGATTCGATGTTTTCGCTGACGGTCAGGTCGGTGCTGTCTCCAGAAATGTCGTTTTGCGCCACGGGTACGGTTGCCGCGGTGTTGGGACGCAATGTGATTTCGTCGTCGCGTGCGTACACGCCCGAGTCGGTGCCGGATTTGAACACGCCCACGCGGATCTGCGCTTGGAATCGTTGGCCGGTCCAGTCTTCGACGGCGTATGAGAAGGTATCGGTTCCTGCGGAGTCGGCATATGCTTCGTATACCAGGTAGGTGGCTCCGACTTCGCTGATGCGTCCGAGCGTCGGAGCCTTGTTGCCAAGACCAAGCAGCTGCACGTCGTCGCCATCGGAGTCGATGCCGGTCAAGGTGATCGGGATCTGGACTTTCTGCCCTGCCGCAACCTGTGCCTCAACGTCGGATGGTGTTGGCTCCGCCTTGTTTTCGGCGTCTTTTTGATGCACGTTGATGGTGATTGTGGCGGATGCCGCGTTGCCGAGATTGTCTTTGACCGTGTACGTTACGGGGAAGGATCCGGTTTGGTCGGATGCTTGGTATCGTACGGTGTTGCCTGATACGAATACGAGTCCTTTGAACGTGTTTTTGTCGTATTGCAGGTCGTTTTGCAGGCTTACCGTGGTGCCGTCGGAGTAGGTCACGTGGTCGAGCACGTCGATGGAGACGATGCCGTCGGTGCGTACCTGCGTGGTGATGTTGTCGGCTTTCGGCACGGAGTTGGAGGTGGTCAATGCCGGCGGCTGCAGTACGATCACACCGGTCGACGTGCCTGCCGCGTTGGCTACGCCGTATTTGATTTGCACGGGTTCGGTCGGTACCTGCCGTGCGGTGATGTAGACGCGCTTGTTGCTCACGACGCCGGTTTTGATGCCGCTTGCCGCGTCGGCGGTCACGTTGGTCACGGACAATACGCCGCCCATCGGGTCGACATCGTTGGCCAGGGGCTCCACGATCGCGGTGTTGTCGGCGCCGAGCAGCGCCACGTCGTTGGCGGCGATGGGCTTGGCGGAGTCTCCGGCCACGGTCTGCACTTCAATGCGAGCCAGGCCGGTCGCGGGAATGGATCCTTGCGTGATGGTGTAGGGCACATAGTAGGTGCCGGGGTTGGGTGCGCTGAAGGTGAACGACATGTCGGTGGCGTTCATGGTGGTGGATGCGCCGGATGGGGTTTCCACGGCGGTCAGCTGCGCGGGCTCGGCCGAGGTGCCGTGCACGTATTGTTTGAGTGAGACGGTGGTGCGCGTGTCTGGCGTGGTCTGCTTGACTACCGGATCGATTACCGCGGCCGACGTGTTGGCCGGTTTCACTGAGAAATACACCATGCCGGTGCCGGTCTGCTGGCCGTCGGAAACGGTTACTTCGATGCCGGCGCGTCCGGAAGACATGGATCCCGCGTTGAATACGAGCTGCCCGTCGGCTCGCGTGGAGACGGTCACCTGGTCGGTGTTCTGCGGGGTTGCGGATACGAGCGTGAGCGGATCGCCGTCGGGGTCGGAGAAGCTGCCCAATGCGTTAGTGGTGTAGGTGGCTCCTTGCTCCACGTCGATTTCCGGTGGCGTATCGGTTTGCTGGGGCGCGTTGTCGTCGCCTCCGACCAAGGTGAGGTTCACTTTGGCGTTGGATGTCTGCCCGCGCCCGTCGGAAATCTCATAGCTGAACGATGCCGATCCTTCGGCTGCCGCGGATGCGTCGAGCTGCAGATATCGTCCGTCGTATACGGGCGAGACGCTGATGTTGGCTCCGTCCGGGGCACTTACCAAGGTGATGCGCAGTACGGAACAGTCGGTCTGCTCGTCGTTGCGAAGCACGTCGAGGATCTGCTGCGATCCTGTTCTCGCGCCGAACGAATCGTCTTCCGCTTTGATCTGCCCGGATTGCGACGAGCAGGTTTTGCTGAAATTATGCTGGTTGTTGGCACTGTCGTTGTTCTGTTCCTGTTGCTTCGACTGTTTGGTTTCCACCTTATTCCATTGGATTTTGATGACTTTGGTGGATTCCTGCGGATTCCAGACGTTGCCGTTGACCACGTCATTGAGTATGACCAGACGATGGTTGGTGCGAAATATCAGTTCCGAAGTGGCGTTGATGTTGGTCAGGGTGTCGAATGCCATGTCCGAACCGTCGGCGGAGCATACTTTGGCGTAATTGTTGGCTTTCTGCGCCCACGCGGCGAATACGCATCCGCCTGTGGATACCGGCTGGGCGGGCTCGCCTTTGCCGGGATTTGGTGTTTCAGAGGTTTTCTTGGTGCTGAGGTTCACCGTTGCGAGCCCGCGTGGTGTCGCCACGGCCACCCATCCGTTTTGTTTGCCGTCCGTGGAAGGGGCCTGCAAGGTCATGCTGCCCTGCAGATTGATGGCTGCGCTTCCCTGCGGCCAATACACGGTGCCTTTCGCCGCCACGACCGGGGTTTCGCCGATGACGGTGAACGATTCGGCATGCGGCGCGCCTCCTATCGTGCCAACTTGCTCGCACGCGCCTTGCGACTTGTCGATGCTCATCACCGCGCCATCGGAAGCACGATATCCGTACACGGTTCCGTTATGCGTCACCGTGATTCTTCCACCGGATCCCAGTTTCATTTTCGGCTTGTCGGTGGTTGGATTGACGGATTGCACATCGGAAGCGGATCCCACCCACACATTGCCGGTTTTGACGTTGATGAACGCTGCGGTATCGCCTCCGACAATGGTTTCGATATCCGTTTTGATGGCGGTGTTGCCGGTTTCGCTGATTGTGGAAGCTGCGATGTTGCTGGCTTTCGTACCTTCGGAAATCACGGTGCTGCCATTATGTTGGGCCACGTCGAAACGGGAGGCTGCGGACGAGACTCCAGCGTCCACATCCTTGTTTTTCGCATTGAATCGTGCGGCCTTGCGGTCCTTCAGCGAAGTGATCCACACGGTGCCGTCGTCAAGTTGTACATGCTGTTGTGTCACCGAACTGACGATGAACGCGCCTGCGATGATGCCCAGCAGCAGAAACAGCATGACGATCGGCGTGATCCACCGTCTGCTTCTCGACGGCAACAGCAGTTTGCGCATCATCGGTCCGAAGCGCAATTGTCGTTCGTGCGATTGTGCCGACTGATTGGCTGCGTTCTTGCGTTTGCCCATTTTTTCGGTTCTTCCTTGAGCGTTTCGATGGTCGTTGTGTTCGTTCCGGACATCGCCTGCGATTGAATAATGCCATTGGCCAACCCTGTTATGAAGTGCTGTGATGCTTATGGTTTGGCTGCGCACGCGATCGCAGGATTCTGTGACATCTGACGGTCGGCTCGGATGAGGCTCACCTGAATGCAGGTCTGCGAGCCGTCGGCGGGTTCGATGCTGATATGCGTGTCGGTGGTGGTGGTTCCCTGGGTATTCGGATTAACACCAGCATTGCCGACCATCGACCATGCGTATGAATCCCCGTTCTGCGGGTCGGGATTCGCCCAAGTGAACTGCACACTGCCGCCATCGGCGGAATATGACCCGGTCAGATTCTCGACACTGGGCACACTGCCGGTGGTGATGGCCGAATCAGGCGAATCGTTCTCCGGATCATACGTTTCCGGATTCTTGATTTGCACGCTGCTGTTGTCTGAGACGGAATCCATATTCGGCATGATCACATACGCGAACGCCAGCTCGACGGCTGCAATCGCGGCGACCACCGAAACAACGATCGTAAGAGGCTTGGCCCAAATGCTGCGCTGCTTTGGGGCAGTTGGCGAAACCTGAATGTTCGCCTGCGACTGTGCATACAGGTTCTGTGGGAACGGCGGTTCCCCCTCAACCGTGGTCGGCGTGGCATGTCCATACAATTCCTGCTGCACACGCTGCATGTCGCGCGCGAAATCATATGCGGAATAATATCGGTCCTCCGGCGTTTCATTCAACGCCTTGCGCAGGATCCGCTCCACTTGTGGAGGAACATCCGGACTGTTGAGCTTGGGTGGCGGATTGGTGAGAATGATGTTCCTCAGTAGAGTGCCGCGTTCTTTGCCTCGGGTTGCGCCAAGAGCTTCGGAATAGCCGTATTCGTACGGCGACTGGCCCGTCAGCATGGCAAACAGCGTCGCCCCCAGAGAATAAATGTCGGAGGATTCGTTGCCTCCGCCGTTCTTCGCAAGCACTTCCGGCGGAGCCCACGCGATGGTGTAGCCGATGCCGGGGCGTCCGTAAATCGTTCTCGCGATGCCGAAATCGGAAAGCATGGGCATGCCGTGCGTGTTGATGAGAATATTGCTGGGCTTGATGTCGCGGTGGATGATGCCTTCGCGATGCGCAGTGGAAAGGGCGCTTGCCAGATTGATGCCGACGGTGAGCATCTGGTCTGCGTTGAGACGGTTGGATTCCAGGAAGGTCTTGTAATTGCCTCCCGGAGCGTATTCGAACACGGTGTAGCCGTTGCCTGTGGCGGTGACGCCGCTTTCGTACACCGAAAGAATGTAAGGGTGTGATGAGATTTTGCCCATGAAGTTCGCTTCGGAACGGAATCTTGCCGCCGCGCGCGGGTCGAGCATTCCCTTGCTGACTTTGATGGCCACCTGACGGCTGGGGGAAAGCTGCTGATACAAGTACACGTTCGCTTCGGAACCGGACCCCAACTTCTGGGCGAATGTGTACCCAGGGATTTGAGGGGGAATGCTATCCATGGCTTCCATATGCTCTCTTTCCTCGTAATGCGTATGCTTTTCACTGCCTTCTCTGAAGGCCATGCTATCCGAAGACCAACCCGGAAACCTACCAGTAAGGGGTCGAATATCCGCATACGAAGACGGGCATCCGAGGTGTTCCCATGTCCCGCCCTTTCGCGGCCACCGAGCCTTCCAGCATGAGTTTCCTCCATTGCCGGATTTGTCAGGTAAAGGAGGATGAGACTAGTAGTGTTGGGAGGCATGATGGATTTGGAAGATCTTGCTCACGTCACGTTGGTTGCGGGAGCGCCGCGCAGCGGAAAAACCGAGTTTGCGTTGGACATGCTGATCGCCGCGATGAAGCGGTATGGTGATGCGAATGCCGTGATGACGGTGTCCGGCAGACAGATCGCCGACATGTTGGGCGATCGCGCGATCCGTGAATTGTCGGCGGTTTCGCAGGCTCGACCGGTCACCACATTGTCGGCCGTCGCATTCCGCCTGCTGACGGCCGCAAGATCCGCACAGGGCAAACCGTTGCCGAAACTGTTGAACGGCGCCGAACAGGATGTGATCATCCGCAAGGTGCTTGCATCGCATGTGGAACATAGGCAGCATGGCGACGAGTGCGCCACCTGCGATCTGCTGCGTGTCTATTTCGCTGTTTCCGAATGGTCCGGACTGGTGGCCGACGATTCCACCGACGCATTCGCCAACCAATTGCGAGACATGCTTGCGCGCATGAACGAGATCGGTGCGAAACCGGAGCTTGAAAACATGCTCATCGCCCGCGCGGCCAGCAGGAATGGCGAGCTTGACGCGCGTCGCGAACGCCTGCGCACCCAATGGCGTCTCGCCTTCGCGCTGCGGGAGGAATACAATGCGGCGATTCGTGCAGCCTATTCCGGCGAATACCGTCTTGATGCGTCGCAACTGATGATCGACGCCACCGAGGCCGTGTCTGACATACGGGATGCCGATATTCCAAACATGCTGATCGTCGACGATTTCCAGGATGCGACGTTGGCTGGCTTCGCCCTGCTTGAGGCCTTGCATAATCGCGGGACGCGCCTGCTGTTGGTGGGCAATCCCGACGAAGCCGTGCAGACGTTCCGCGGATCGTATCCGGAATATCTGTTCAACGAGGCGCAGTCGCGCATGGGAGCGCGATTGGAGCGCATCGAAAACCTGTATACCGCATGCGAAAATGATGGCGCGCAAACCATTCGAAACGCGTCGAACAGGCAAAACGTGCATGACGACTATCGCACGCTTGTCGCGACCCGCGTAAGCCTGTCGATCGCAAGCACGGAACCGACTGACGTGCCCCTGCCGGAGCGCCCAGGCAAAATGCGGAACATACCGGGGGCGATGCCTATCGAAGCATTGCCGTCCGGCAATACGGATGCTTGCGTCACGCCTGCCGACGGCAGTGTGGAAACGGCCCTGTACCGTTCCTCGTCCGAAGAGCTCGATGACGTGGTGTGGAAAATCAAAACCGAGCATTTGCAACGTTCCCGCGAATGGAACGACATGGCTGTGATTACGCATGACAATGCCACCGTACGCGCGTTCGGCGAACGGCTGCGTGCCGATGGCGTTCCCGTGCGCTATTCGAGCGTGACACGACCGTTGAAGGACGAACCGTTCGTGCAAGGCCTGTTCGCGCTGATTGAATTGGCGGAATTGAAAAGGCGGACAATCGCGGCTTCGGGCATGGACCCGCAGGCGGCCGGATCCTATATTCGTTCACGTGTGGCGTCGATCATGGCATCTCCGCTGATTACGGTCGGCGGCGACAGACGGCATGAAGGGCGCCCGGCCCGTCTCGCGTCCGTGGAATCCGCGATGCATGCGTTGGCTTCGCTCGCTGAGATTGTGGGCGATGATGAGATTCGCGCGCAGGATTCTGCGAACATGGCGAAGACGGACGTCGAACAGCAGTCGTCGCTGCTGCGTTTGATGGCGGATTGGCATGAATACATGGCGAAATGCCATGCGATTTCCGACGAAGGTCAACATGATGGTGGGCATGATGGAGACCAGAATGATCCCGTGTTCGATATGGACGCTCTATACGTGCTTCTTTTGGAAGGAAACACCGATCGTGTGATCGACACGATCGCCTCCGTGACGGGCTCGGATCCACAGGTCAAGGCTTTCGCATCATTGTGGAAAGTGCTTGACAAAACGTGCGAGGCGGAACGCAAGCTGGTTTTGCGTGAACCGCAATACATGTTGGATTGCGCATGGCGTGCCTGCGGAAAAGCGGAAATCTGGCAGCGCGTAGCCTTGGAGCATTCGGCGGCCGGCCGTGCCGCGAACGACCGACTTGATGCGGCGATGCGCTTGTTCAACTACGCTTCCGGCGGCGAATCAAGCGGCGAGTTCGCCGCACGCACCATTGAAGCGTTCATGGAACAGGTGCGCTCGCTGACTATCGAGGCGGATTCGTTGGCTCACACCGCGCCCATCGACCAGGCAGTGACACTGACCACGCCCGCAGGCGCGGCGGGAAGGCATTGGAACCTGGTGTTTCTGCCGTCCTTGCAGCAAGGGCAATGGCCGAATCTTACGCCACGCAACACATTGTTCGGCGGTGAGGAACTCGCCGATGTGATGTTGCATGGCGAGCTGTCCGATACCGTCACCACTTCGGCGGGCAAGCGGGATGCGCAATTGGCTGCCGTGCTCGCATCCGAGCAGAAAAGCTTCCTGGTGGCGTTGACCCGTGCCGATGAGTGCGCGGTGATGAGCGCCGTGCTGAACGACGACCACGTGCCATCTGATTTTCTGTACGGATATGTGCCGGAATGGTTTGACCGCGATAGAGACGCCGATATGGAACGGCGCGAATATGCGGCGATCGGCAGTCAGGGCGATTATGCGGGACTTGAATCCGATCCCCGTGGCTTGATCGCGGCCGCGCGAAGCGTGCTTGCGATGGAACCGTCGAACAGCCCGAAGGCCCGTGACGCCGCTGAAACATTGGCATTGCTGGCCTCTCGAGGCATTAGGGCGGCTGATCCCGATTGTTGGCCGTTCGTGGAGGAGCCTGTTTCACTCGCTGAACGGGAAACGATTCAAGATGGCAAGACACGGCAATCCGACGTGGTGACCCTGTCTCCGTCCGCGGTGGACAATCTGTGGGCGTGCCCGGTGTGCTGGATGCTTGAAAACCGTTTCTCCGGCCCGCGCATGGGCAGCGTCGCCACGAATTTCGGCTCGCTGATCCACACGGTGGCGCAGAAGGCCACCGAAGCCGGACTTGACATGCCGGAACAGCACACCGCCATCAGCGATATGGACAACATCGACGCGATCACCGAGCAAATGTATGCCGAATATGAGCGTCTACGCGGCGATCTGAACGGCATCACCGATCCCGCGCAACGATATCAGGCATTGAAAAAAGATGAACAGGCGAAGGATGCGTTGCGTAACATCGCCACGTATTTCGTTCAATCGAATCATGGTGATTATCCAATTAAAAACAATGATGCGTTCAGCGTTGGAAAACTCACGAAAGCTGAACCTGAACTGAAATTCACCGCAAAATTCGATTTCGACGATATTCTCGCAGCCTACAATGCGATGGACGGCATTCATGCGATTTCACGAAACGAATTGATCGCCATTATGGGAACGTTGGTTGGAGGATGGCCTCAAACAGGCATGAGCGAACATCTCACCGTGCGCTTGACCGGCAGAATCGACCGTGTGGAACGTCGTGATATGGCGGACGGCACGCAGCAAGTGCGTCTGATCGACTACAAAACCGGTGCAAGTCCGAACGGCGAAGGCCTGTTCAACGATCTGCAGCTCGTCTGCTACCAGCTGGGACTCGTGTTCCCCGAAGGAAGCGGTCTGCATGGGGCACAAGCGGTGGCTGCTGCACCGAACATCACGCAAAGCGCGCTGTTCCACGTAACGAAGCATGCATTCCCGGCACCATATGGCAACACCGCCGCCGAATCGCATATGCAGCAGGCGTTGTTCGCGAACGGAAGCCTAAATACGGGCGCATTCGTGCCGCGCTACTACATCAAAAAACTTGACAAGGATTTCCAAGACGGACTCGACGAGATGCTTCCACCGATGGAAGTGAGCGACGAGCATTGGAGTGAATTCGTCGGCTTGCGAAACACCATGGCGGTATGGTCTCTCACCATGATCGCCAGGGTCTTCTACGCGGCCGCAGCCAGCAGGGCAAACGAAATCACGGCAAGGCCAACATCGGAACATATGAAATATTGCAGGAACACTGCGGTCTGCCCGGCCTGCGCGGGCGAACAGAACACCGTATTCGAAAGGAGAACGGCATGAGCGGAACCATGAAATTCACCGACAGTCCGGAGCAGGCCGCCGTTATCCAAGCGCCCTCCTATGAGGATGTGGTGGTGGTCGCCGGCGCCGGATCGGGCAAAACCTACACAATGACCAGGCGAATCATCACACTGATCGAACAAGGCGTGAGCCCCGAAAAAATCCTCGGACTGACTTTCACGCGCAAAGCGGCTTCGGAACTGCTGTCGCGCGTGTCCGCGGCCGTGAGCCGCAACCAGCGTGAACGTGGGCTGAAATCGGCGAATATGACGTTCCTCAAACCGGAAGTCTCCACGTACGACGCTTTCTTCCAATCCATTGTGCGTCAATACGGACTGCTTGTCGGCTTCGACCAAAACACGCAGCCATTGAGCGAGGCCGGAGCCATGCAGCTCATCCACACCGTGCTCGATAAGCATATGGTCGATCTCATGGCGTTCGACGGCGATCTGAAATCGTTCAACACCATAGCGGGCAACGTATTCGCCCTGTCTAACGCCATTTCCGGAGCTATGATCGGCAGCGGCTGCACCAGCTTCGACGAGGCGGTGCAACGTGTGCGCGACTGGGATGAAGCGTTCATCAGACAGGTTGATAAGGCGCTTGACGGCGAAACCGTGCCAACTGAGCAGCCGAAATCCCCAAAACCGCCGAAACGGCTGAAAAAGGATTCCGATGCGGATTACGAAAAGAAACTGGAGAAATACCGCGAACTCGGACACAGCATGTGCGTATACAACAGTACGCAACTCGCATCCGTCGCCAAGCAGCGCAACTTGCTGCTCGACCTCGTGCTTGATTATCATGCCGAAAAACGCGCCTGCAATATGGCGGAATTCCGCGATTTCACCATCGCGGCATTCCAACTGGTCTCCCGATTCCCATCCATCGGCGCAACGTACCGTAAACGTTACTCGCATGTGCTTCTCGACGAATACCAAGACACCTCCACCACGCAGGCCGCACTGCTGAGCGCGCTGTTCCACGCTGACAATACGCATCGCAGCGCGGTCAACGCGGTCGGCGACCCCTTCCAGTCGATCTACGCATGGCGAGGCGCAAGCCCGGGCGCATTCCGCATGCTGCAACACGATTTCGGCATGGATGCCACCAGAAAACCGTTCGCATTGACGGTGACACGGCGCAATTCGCGCATGGTGCTCGAAGCGGCGAACAATCTCACCAAACCGTTGCGCCTGCCAGCCAGACGCCTCAGCAGCTCGCTGATGCGCGAAGTCGACGTGCCTGCACTCTCCAACATCGAAGAAGCCCCCGAAGGCACGATTGGCGTGCTCGGATTCGCCACATTCGGCCAAGAAGTCGACGCGGTCGTGCGCTTCGCCAAACATGCGATCGCCTTGCATACGCCCTCTGCGCGTGACCTCGACCATGGCGCGAAAGACAATCGCCCGCATGTGGCGGTGCTGTTCCGATCCAAAGGAACCATGTCGCAATACGCGGAAGCGCTCGAGCAGGCCGGGCTGACCACGCTGGTCGTGGGACAGGCGGCCCTGCTGGAACGTCCGGAAGTGCGGGATGTGTTCGCCCTGCTGCACGTGGTCAGCGACCATACCGACAGTGCGGCGCTTATGCGACTGCTGGCGACGCCACGATTCGCCGTTGAAGCCGACGATCTGCAGGCGCTTGCGGACACGGCGGAGAGGATGAATACGGTGTACCGGTATCGTGCGCTCATATCGGCGGGAATTGTTCCGGCACAGACCACAAAAGCTGGGAATTCCGGTGATTCCAGGAAAACCAGTAATTCCGAAAATAGCGAAACGATTTCCGATTCTGGTCTGTCGAATGCTGAAATCCGATCCATTGTGCGCGAATATCGCGACCAAGTGCCGAATGCTGTTTTTCTGGTGGATCTCATGCTACGAGACGATCTTGAACAACTCATCGATGGCAGGCTGAGCCGCAGGGGAGTGCAGGCGGTGCTTCGTGCCGCGGATACGCTCCGCCAAGTGCAGCGCGTGCTCGGCCACCCGCTGCCGGAAGTGGTTCGCGAAGCTATTACGGCGTTGAATCTTGACATCGACATGCTGTTGGCTCGGCATATGCGTGCCGATCATGCCGAGGCCACGCTTGACGCCTCCCACGTGGCGCTCGCCAAGTCGCCGATCGACGCTGTGATGAAACTCGTCGACACGTACATGCAGGAGATCGCATCGCAAGGCTTGCCGAGCCTGCGTGCGTTCATCTCATGGGTGGATTCGCTGCGCGACGCTTCCGAAGAGAACGCGGTGGCCCCCGATGTGCCCGTCGACGTGGTGTTGATGACCGTGCACCAGTCGAAGGGGCTTGAATGGGATGCCGTGGCCGTGGTCGGCATGACCGATGGCGGATTTCCCAGTAACAAGGGCGATAACCTGAGCGTTGTCGTTGACGAAACGCATCTCAATGGTTTCCAAGATGGCGTATGGACGCCGCCTGAATACCATGAAAACGCCAAAACGTGGCTGACGAATCCCGCCGCGGTGCCTGTTCCTGTGCGCGTGGATGCGGATATTCTGCCGCGATTCCCCCATGACGCGCTCGTCGGCTGGAATCCATTGGAGGCCTTGGAAGCGTTGGAAGATGCGGAAATCATCGATGATGAAGTGTTCGGCACCCTGCGCACCATGAATGTTGACGACATGGAAGGCGTCGATCCGGACGGACTGTATTTGACGCAGAGCGAGGAATATGGCCGCCGCTTGCATGCCGACGAGCGTCGTCTCGCATACGTGGCGTTGACCCGCGCCCGCCATGAGGCGCTGCTCACCTATAGCGAAACGAATGTGGAAAGCCGTGATCCGCGTGCCGTGGGTGAGCGTAAACAAGTGGCCAAACCGTCGAATTTCTGGCAGGAAGTGTGTGACTCCATGCTTAATATCGTTTCCAGAGTGAATGAACCGAGCAATCTGGGCGATAACGTGGAAGTTGAGGATGGTGTGGATGCCGTTTTTTCTGGAGATGGTATTTCCGGGAATAATGCTTCCGAAAATGGCATTTCCAGCTTGCATTCGATTGGTGCGCCATTGCCAAGCGGATATTTCGTGGGCGAGCATGCCTGCGATTTCGAGGATGCGGTGGTCGGTGACGCCTGGAACGCACCGCTTGAGCCTCTGGAAGGCGAGCGATTCCTGCCATGGCCGTGCGCTTTGACTGAAGAGACTTGCGAAATGTTGCGTTCGTCCGCCGATCAGGTGCGTGATGCGATGGTCGCCGGCGCTGCGGACCTGGATACCGGCGTGGGCGCGGATGCTGTTGCTGATGACGTTGCGCTCGGTTCGGCCGGTTCGCTGCTGCATTGCGCGCAGCTGTTGGTTGATGATGGCAATCTCATGCCCGACATGTTGGCCGACGCATCGCAGGATGCGTTCGACCGGTCGGTGCGTGCGCAAGGCGAGAAAATTCTTGCGTCCGGCCGTCAGAACGTCACCTCCCTGCAGGCGCGCGCGGGCATGATGAACGATCGTGGCGCCCGCGCCTACTGGCGTGGGCTCGTGCGTCCGATCCCCAATGTCGCGTCACCAGCCGCGCAGTTAGGCACGCAGTTCCATGCGTGGGCGGAACGGTTCATTATGGCCGATGTGGATATTGCTTGCATCGTCGGCGATGCTGAAGGCAACGGAAATACGCGCGTAGCTGAATCGAGATCGTCGATGCTTGCCGAAATCGAACGCAACAATGGTATGCAATCTCAAGAAAATAATGCGGTGGTCGAAAATGCAGCGGAAAATGCGATGGAAAACGATGCATTGTTCGATTGGCAGCAGCGTCTTGCCACGTCGGCATGGGCGCAACGTAAGCCCGCGTGGGCGGAACGGCAGATCGTCGTCAATATGCCGCAATTGGGCACCATCATCAACGGCAAGCTCGACGCGGTGTTCTTCGGAGGTCTCAACGAAAAGGGCCAATCGAAACAATATACGATAGTTGATTGGAAAACTGGAAAAAAACCTAGGAAAAAAGAAGAAATACAAGAAAAATTAGTGCAGTTGGATATGTATCGGCTGCTGCTGTCGGCAATGGAAGGCGTACCGCTTGATGCTATCGACGCCTGCCTCTACTATCTGAGTGAGCCCGTTGAGGGCAATCGGCAGCTGAACGCCGCCGACAAAACAGAAGAAGAGATCCTTGCCGAGTTGCGCTACGGAATTCCGAAACAATCCGACAACGACTAGTGCTGGTGCGCCAAAGGACGCGTGTATGCATCCTGCTTGTTCTTGATCATCGTTGAAAAGCGGCGCTTTCCAGCCTGCACGTAGGGTAACGCACTACGTGCAGCGTTGTGGAGGAGCGCCGCTACCCTCGTGCAGCATGTGTGGGCGGGCATACGTGCCGGACGCAACGAAAGTTAAGGAGCGATAAGCATGGCTGCCACCAGCGCGACCGAAACCCCGAAGTCGCCATATTCCGTATTGTTCTCCATTCCGGGAACCAAAGCGTTTTGCGCTTCCGGAGCTTTGGCGCGACTGCCGATGTCGATGATGGGCCTCGGCATTATTCTCGCACTCAACCACCTGTACGACAATTGGACGATCGCAGGCGTGATGAGCGCCGCATATGTGCTCGCCACCGCAGCGGTCACGCCACTGTACGCGCGACTGTTCGACCGATTCGGCCAGCGTAAGGTCGGTTCGATGGTGCTTGTCGTGCAAATCATCACCATGCTTGGTTTCGCATTCGCCGCACTGGTGCGCGTGCCGATTCCATTGCTGTTCATGCTGGCCGTGGTGATGGGTCTTACGCAATTCTCGTTCGGCGCGCTCGTGCGTACCCGCTGGGCGTACGTGCTCGACCGCACCGGCAACGGCGAACTATTGAACACCGCATACGCCATGGAATCCGCCATTGACGAAATCGTATTCATTTTCGGACCGATTCTCGCAGCGTTCCTTGCAGCTTCTGTGCACCCTGTTTCGCAGTTGTTCGTGCCAACGATTGCCTGCGCCCTTGGCGGTACCATTTTCTTCACATTGAAAGACACGCAGCCGCCGGTCGTGCATGAAGTCAAGGTCGTTTCGGCCTCTTTAGACGATGCCGATGTGCGATTGACTATCGATGGCGATGCCAGCAATACTGGCGATTCAGGTTCCGCACTGCGCAACAGGCTGACCATTGCGCAACTGAAGACGAGTGGTAATCGAAAGAAACGCAGCATTTTCACTTATGCTGGCGTGATTCCGTTGCTGCTGGTTTTCATCATATTCAACATGAGTTTCACCGCATTCGACACGTCCATGACAGCCGTCATGAAATCGTTGCATCTTGATTCCGTGCTCGGCGTGCAGCTGGCGATGCTAGCGGTCGGTTCGTGTATGGGCGCGCTGGTTTTCGGAACGCTTGAGCTCAAAGGATCCCGTTGGCGTTACATGATCATGTTCCTTGCGGCGATCACAGCCGGCTTCTTTGTAATTCACCTGTGCCAAGGTAATCTGATCGTAATAGGCATTGTGGAAATTCTCACCGGTCTGGCTGTTTCGCCGGTGTTCGCATCGGGCAACCTCGTGATGAAAGAAACCGTTCCTGAAGAGTCGTTGACCGAAGGCCTTTCCTGGGTGAGCACTGCGGGAACTGTCGGCGCATCATTCGGCTCGATGATCACCGGTATCATACTGGATCACGCCACACCCGACGTGAGCCTTATGCTGCCGTGGATTTTCGTGCTCGCCTCGATCCCGTTCGCCCTGATCGGCTGGGTGATCACGCGTCGAAATGTTTTACAGCATTCATAGATGATCTGTGATTCATAGATACTATGTGGATTAAGCATTCTAGAAATTGCCCGAAAATGATCGTGAGGATTATGTTCGGGCAATTGTATTCTATTGTTGGATTCGTTGGAATCATAGAAAGCTGTTACAGATGGATGCAGCCAGAACGCCTGAAGGAGTTGCAATGATCAAGGTTTCTGTAGTTGGCGCCAAAGGGCGCATGGGTTCCCACGTGGTCGACGCTGTGAACAACGCGGACGACACCGAACTGGCGCTCGCGCTTGACGCTGGCGACGACCTGAGCCAAATTACCCCCGAAAATACTGACGTGGTGGTGGAGTTCACCGTGCCGAGCGTGTCTCTTGACAACGTGCGCGCACTCGTGGCGCAAGGTGTTGACGTGGTGGTGGGCACCACCGGTTGGACCGAAGAGAAGCTCGATCAGGTGCGTGCCGCGCTCGCTGCCGCGCCTCGCGAGGGCCAGAGCGTGTTCATAGCGCCGAATTTCGCTATTTCCGCCGTGCTTGCCGACTATTTCGCCAAGGTTGCGGCTCCGTACTTCGAATCCGCCGAAGTGATTGAACTGCACCACCCGAACAAGGTGGATGCTCCGTCCGGCACCGCATTCCATACCGCGCAGGGTATTGCCGCAGCTCGTAAGGCAGCGGGTCTTGGCCCTGTTCCGGATGCCACCGAAACCGATGGCGGTTCCCGTGGCCAAGTGGTTGACGGCATTCATGTGCACGCCGTGCGTCTGCGTGGCCTCAATGCCCATGAGGAAACCCTGTTTGGTAACGACGGCGAGCAGCTGACCATTCGCGCCGACAGCTTCGACCGCATCTCCTTCATGCCGGGCGTGCTGCTGGCCGTTCGCAAGGTCTCCACTGGTGCATACCCGGGTGTGACCGTCGGCCTCGACAACTTCCTCGACCTGTAAATCCTTACGGTTGAACGGTAAAGGGTCCCCAAACCGCTGATGTTGGCTTATTTCAGGCATCGGCGATTTGGGGATTATTTGTATCGTCTTATACCTACGCAATACAATCTGTGCCTACGTAATAAAGCTGTGCGCTGACTCTTGGCAATTAGCTCAAGTGCTGGTATACAGTGTGACTGTCCGAATCGAAACGAATGCAATATGGAAACCGGTGAAACATGCAGGCTCTGATTGCCATCATCGTCGCATTGGCTGTGACGGTAGCCGTTTTGTGGTTCTTTTTCGCGCCGCGCAAAGCGTTCCGCGCCCGTGTCGACAACGGCGTGCAAGAGGCGGTCGTCGAAGTCAAAGGCGGGTACAGTCCGGCAGTCATCGAAGCCGAGGCTGGTTTGCCTTTGCGGTTGATCTTCGATCGAAAAGAAGACGGCGAATGCTCGTCGCACGTAGTGTTCTCCGATTTCGGCGTCGATCTTACATTACCTCCTTTCCGTACAACGACGTTGACGATTCATCCTGATAGGCCGGGGGAGTACGGTTTCGCGTGCGGTATGAACATGCTGCATGGCACGTTGCGTGTGTTGCCGGGAAAACATCATGCTGCAATGCAGGACGAGCATTCAGCGTCGGAAGAAAATCCGAATAATGCAGAATCTCATGTTTCTATGCAATCGCAACAGACTGCTGTTGATGAAACATCGTATGAATCCGTTGATACTTCTTCTGATTTTTCTTCTGTTTCTGCTGGTTCTTCAGATGATTCTTCCGCATCTCGTGAAATGCGAGCATTGGTTACGCGGCTTATTGTGTCTGCCATCGTTACGATTCCGGTATTCGCTTCTACGATGTTGATGCTGTATCCGATGCCGAATTGGGCGCAGTTCATACTGATGCTGCCGGTGATGTGCTATGCCGCATTACCGATTTTCCGTAGCGGTTTCGCTGCGATCATTCACCGCTCTCCGGAAATGAACGCATTGGTCAGTTTGGGTACGGTATTCGCGTTTGCCTACTCGTGTGTGGTCACGTTTGTGCCTCAGATTCTGCCTGAGAATGCTCGAGAACCGTATTTTGAAGCGGTTGGTGTGGTCATCACGCTGATGCTGGTCGGGCAATTGCTTGAAGCGCGCGCTCGCGTCGGTACGGGAGAAGCCATGCGTGCATTGGCGAAACTGCAGCCGAAAACCGCTCGCGTGGTGCGTAATGAAATCGAAGAGGAAATTCCGGTCGATCAGGTGCTGGTCGGAGATATTATTGCGATTCGTCCGGGCGAACAACTTCCCGTTGACGGCACGGTTATTTCCGGTTCATCGTCTGTCGACGAATCCATGATCACCGGCGAATCCATGCCGGTGCTGAAGCAGGCTGGCGGCAATGTGACCGGTGCCACGATCAACGGTACCGGATCGTTGCGGTATCGTGCCACAAAAGTCGGCAAAGACACGGTGCTCGCGCAGATCATTGGATTGGTGCAATCCGCGCAAAGTTCCAAAGCTCCGGTACAGCGCCTGGCGGATAAGATTTCCGGTATTTTCGTGCCGATTGTGGTACTGATCGCCGTATGGTCGTGCGCATTGTGGTTTGCGTTCGGGCCGGAACCGCGCGTGGTGCATGCACTGGTGGCGGCGGTTTCGGTGCTTCTGATTGCATGCCCGTGCGCATTGGGTCTTGCCACACCGCTTTCCGTAACGGTTTCGACCGGTCGCGCCGCGCAAATGGGTGTGCTGATTCGTTCCGCCGAAGCGTTGGAGACGTGCGGCAAAATCAATGCTGTCGTGCTTGACAAAACAGGTACGATCACCGCTGGTAAACCGTCGTTGACCGACGTGCTTCCGCTTGGAAAATGGCGTGAAATGCCAGATGATTTGCTGGCGATCACAGCCAGTGCCGAACGGGATTCCGAACATCCTCTTGCCGCCGCGATTGTTGCCGGAGCGCAAGAAAAGCGTCTTACGTTAGGCGAGGCAACGCAATTCCGTGCGATTTCCGGGCAGGGAGTCACTGCGCACGTCGCGTCACATAGTATCGCTGTTGGCAATACCGATCTGATCGACGATCTTGACGTGGCCATGCCGAGCGTCGGCAACGAGGATCTCGATGACATCATCGAGACTATGGAACGGCTGTCGGCGGAAGGGAAAACGCCGATGCTTGCGGCGGTCGACGGCGAGCTTGCGGGAATCGTGGCCGTTGCCGACACGGTAAAACCCGATTCGCAACAGGCCATCGCAGCTTTGAAATCGCATGGCGTCAACGTGGTGATGCTCACCGGAGACAACGAAACAACGGCACATGCCGTGGCAAATCAAGTTGGCGTCAGCAACGTGATCGCTGGAGTGCGACCGGAAAACAAGGCGGACGAAATCGCAAAACTGCAGGCGCAAGGCTATACGGTGGCCATGGTGGGCGACGGTATCAACGATGCTCCTGCGCTTGCCCGTGCGAATGTGGGATTCGCCATTGGAACGGGTACGGATGTGGCGATCCAGTCCGCGGACGTGACATTGATGAACGGCTCTCTGATGGGTTTGGTGCATGCGCTTGATCTGACCCATGCCACCATGCGCAATATCGCGCAGAATCTTGGATTCGCCCTTGGCTACAACAGCATCGGCATTTCCATTGCGGCGGGCGTGCTCTACCCGTTCACCGGCATGATGCTCAATCCGATGATCGCGGGCGCTGCCATGGCGTTCTCGTCGCTGTGCGTGGTGACGAATGCGAGCCGACTGCGCCTGTTCGATCCAGACAAGGCGGTGCGTGCCGCAAACAGGACGTATCAGGTTCGCCAGCCGAACCCGAACGATAATAGTCACAACAACCATAGTCAGAAAGGATTCATCATGGGACTGTTCAGCGATCACAAGGCCAAGAAGGAAAGTATGCACGAGGGCATGGAAGGCATGGGCGGCGCGCACTCATGCTGCGGCCACACTGCCGGCGCCGACCAGAGCGTGCTCGTCAAGGATCCGGTCTGCGGCATGAGCGTCGATCCGGCCGCCGCTGCGGCTACCCGCGAATACAACGGCACCACCTACTACTTCTGCAACCCGGGCTGCGCCGCCAAGTTCGAACAGAACCCCACCCAATACCTTGCCTGAGTTTGTTCTGGTGGCCGTACTTTTCCCTCTTGGTGACCGCACTGTTTTGGAGTGTCGTGCGGTCAGGAAATCAAAATCGTGCGATATTCCGAAATCGTGCGGTCACCAGATCAAAATCGTGAAGTCATTTGGCTTGAATCCACCTGAGTATGCGGCTAAGCGTACCGATTCTTCCACTTGCTGGGGAATTTTGGTCTCAGGGAGGTAGCTCATATTGCGATATGGTCACGAACTCGGACGCTTCGGCGTCCGTGGCGGGAAGTACCGTTGGTACCATGACTGACGGTACTATGCATCTTCTTGATCCTGCTCCTTTCGGACGTATTCTTCCGGCCATGGTCACTCCCATGAAGGCCGATGGTTCCGTTGATTTTGAGGCCGCACAGAAGCTTGCGAAGCAGCTTGTTGCCGATGGTGCTGATGGCCTTGTGGTCAATGGCACCACTGGTGAGTCTCCCACCACCCACATGGAGGAGAAGGTCGAGCTGGTACAAGCGGTCAAGGAGGTCGTGGACGTGCCGGTCATCTCCGGCGCGGGTTCCAATGATACCGCCCACACTGTGCGCATGGTGGAGCAGACTCAGGAGGCGGGTGCCGATGCGGTGCTTGTGGTCGCTCCGTATTATTCGCGCCCGTCGCAGGAAGGCGTGTTCCGTCACTACAAGGCGGTCAATGATTCCGCCGACAAGCCGATTATCGTTTACGATGTGCCTGGCCGTACCGGTTTGCACATTCAGTTGGAAACCTACCGCCGTTTGGCTGAACTTGATCATGTCAAGGCGGTCAAGGACGCCACCGGAGATATTGCCGGTGCCGTGCGTAAGCGTATGGAAACCGGTTTGACTTGGTATTCGGGCGATGACGGTCTGTTCCTGCCGTTCCTTTCGGTTGGTGCGGTCGGCATTATTTCCGTGATCGCGCATGTCGCATCCGGTCCGATGCGTGATTTGGCTGCTGCGTTCGATAGTGGCGACATTCATGAGGCGCAGCGCATTGCCGTGCAGCTTGCCCCGCTGGTCGAAGCGATGAATGGCAACGGTTTCCAAGCTGTTATGGCGAAGGCGTCGTTGAAGGTGCGTGGCGTTCTCGATTCCACGACGATGCGTTTGCCGAACGTCGGTCCGGGCGAAGCTGAGATTAAGCGCACGGAGGATGGCATGCGCGCTTCCGGCTTGCTGTGATTGCGATTATTGCGAGGATTGCCGTACCTGCAGTAGCGATGTTTACGGCACTGATTTGCAATGGTGATTACGGCAAGCATTGCGACTACCGGTTTGCCGTAATACGTTTGCCGTAATACGGCAAACTTACTGAATTCCTCGTTTCCGCACAGGCGGAGACAATTAGTAATAGAAATCCAACTAGGAAATGGCTATAGAAGAAACCAAAACAGTAACTACGCACAAGCGCGGCAGCAAAGCTGCCAAGCGCACTGAAAACACCCAGACCGCGGATGTGAAATCTGCGAAGTCTGTAAGTTCCGAGAAGGCCAACAAGGCCGAAACGACTTCCAAGAGGGCGAAGTCTTCTGGTCGTGGCGGTTCCCGCGGCAATGGTAGTGGCTCCTCCAAGGGTGCGAAGAACGTCAAGAAAGCGAAAGGCACCAAGCCTTCTAGGAACTCCAAGAGTGCTAATGCGGCAAGCTCTTCTGCCGGCAACCGTCGTAATTCCCGTCTTGCCCCGCAGACCACCGCACCCCAGCAGGATGACGTGTTGATCGCTCCGCCGAAGTACCGCAAGGGTTCCATGCGCATCGTGCCCCTTGGCGGTCTTGGTGAAATCGGCCGTAACATGAACGTGGTCGAATACAACGGCCATCTGCTGCTCATCGACTGCGGTGTGCTTTTCCCTGAAGAGGAGCAGCCGGGCGTTGATTTGATCCTGCCTGACTTCCATTACATCAAGGATCGTCTCGACAAGGTCGATGCTCTGGTGCTCACCCACGGCCACGAGGATCATATTGGTGGCGTGCCGTATCTGCTGAAGCTTCGTCCTGATATTCCGCTGATCGGTTCCAAGCTCACGTTGGCTTTCGTCGAAGCCAAGTGCAAGGAGCATCGCATCAATCCGCGACTGGTTGAGGTCAAGGGACGCGACAAGCTGAAGGTCGGTCCGTTCAATCTTGAGTTTGTGAACGTCACGCATTCCATTCCGGACGCTCTGGCTGTGTTCGTGCAGACTCCGGCCGGAAGCCTCATCGATACCGGCGATATCAAGCTTGACCAGCTGCCGCTCGACCATCGCATCACCGATTTGGTGGAGTTCGGCAAGCTCGGCGAAAAGGGCGTGGATCTGCTGATGATGGATTCCACCAACGCTGAGGTTCCAGGCTTCGTCAAGCCGGAAACCACCATTGGTCCAGCTCTTGATCAGGCGTTCGCCCAGGCCACGCGCAAGATCATTGTGGCCAGCTTCTCCAGCCATGTGCACCGCGTGCAGCAGGTTGTTGACGCCGCTCACAAGTATGGTCGCAAGGTGGTGTTCGTGGGCCGTTCCATGGTTCGCAACATGTCTATTGCTGCGGATTTGGGCTACTTAAGGCTTCCGGAAGACACGGTCATCGACCTGAAGAAGGCCCATGATGTGCAGGACGACAAGCTCGTCTACATGTGCACCGGTTCCCAAGGCGAGCCGATGGCCGCGCTTGGCCGTATCGCCGACGGCAACCATCGCGACATCACCATCAACGAATTCGACACGGTCATTCTTGCGAGCTCCCTGATTCCAGGCAACGAGCATGGCGTGTACAAGATCATCAACAAGCTGGTGCAGCTTGGCGCTCGTGTGGTCAATCGAGACAATGCCGCCGTGCATGTGTCCGGCCACTGCAATGAGGGCGAACTGCTGTACATGTACAACATCGTCAAGCCGAAGTGCGCCATGCCGATTCATGGTGAGAACCGCCATTTGGTGGCGAACGGCATGATTGCGGTTAAGACGGGTGTCGATCCGCAGAATGTGGTGCTCGCTGAAGATGGCGACGTGGTCGATTTGTACCACGGCCAGGCTGCTGTTGTCGGTTCCGTGCCATGCGGTTACGTGTACGTTGACGGCGATTCCGTTGGCGAACTTACCGAGGAAGAGCTTGAGAAGCGTCGTATTCTAGGCACGGAAGGTTTCGTGTCGAGCTTCGTCGTTGTCGATACGGAAACCGCTGACGTTGTCGCAGGTCCGAAGATCTATCTCAACGCGGTTGCCGAAGACGAAAGCGAATTCGACAAGGTCCGTCATCAGATCGTCGAGCAATTGCAGGATGCGATGATGACTGGCACGCACGATACATACAAGTTGCAGCAGATCATGCGTCGTACGTTGGGTAGCTGGGTCGCACGTCAGCTGCATCGCAAGCCGATGATCGTTCCGGTCGTTGCCGATATCGCACAGGATGTTGACGAAGCGATGGGATTGAACGCAGCGCAATGATGAATCGACAGATAGTCAATATTTTTCGCAATATCGCCGATTCCAGCGAAATCAATATTGGAATAATATTGAAA
>SKEJ01000501.1_pt1 | contig 25234 bp, 28 predicted proteins | sample 4826721 | NCBI WGS metagenome assembly SKEJ01 (sample SAMN11008812, study PRJNA524170) | human gut metagenome | biome: Human fecal sample; material: Feces; isolation source: fecal sample from pouch patient p31 | host: Homo sapiens | place: Israel: Tel-Aviv | collected 2015-06-02 | reverse complement strand
GTATAAAAATAAGACCGGTTACGCAGTCTCGCCCTAATCTCCATATTTTTCTCCTGTCACTCTTCTGAAACATCACCCTGTCCTTTGTTTGCAATCATTTTGTCCTGCATCGCATACGCGAGTTCTTCGAAGTCATCACGGTCTTTCCGACATTGTGTTCGATTTGCTTTCCGTAACTCCTGGTTTGTGGTTGACTGCTGAATATACATGTTCTCTGGATTTGTTTCGCTGAGAGAGGCTGTGTAAGTCTCCACCGTTACCCCGTTGATTACAGACTGTCCTGATAAATTGATATTCTTTGATGTTGTTAATGCCATAATGTTAATCCTCCTAGTTTAAGTTAAGTTTTCTTTTGAGTTTTTCGTTTTCTTTTTCTAATTCACTTACTCTTTGATTGAGTTCTTGCATTGACTTCACAACATACGCGAGCATCTGCAAGTTGTTGACAGATTTATAATATGGGTGTCCATCAACTTCTCCGCCACCATCGACAAGGTTAGGATCAAGCTGTTCGAGTTCGTCTGCTATAAAGCCAATCTTGTATTTCTTATGAGAATCCTTTCTTTCAAAAGAATGAATTTTCATTGATTCTATAACTTTTGTGGCATCTTCTACTTCGGTGTCTCTTATATTGCCTTTTAGTCGAATATCAGAAAGAGCTGTACTACATGCTCTTCCGAGACTAAACCATTTCCATGAACCATCAAGTCTGGTTTGAATCCAAATTGATCCTTGATATGAGTCTCCATTATAAATAAATGCTCTGTTTCCGGCAACTTGCCCTCCAAGATAAACTCCTACCGCAGTCGGTGATTCATAACTACCTACGTTAAAACCAACATAAATATTTCCAAAATTACCATCAAGTGCTAATGGAATTTTTCTAGTTTTTGCATCATAAAAACCAAAGAAGTTTTCATCGCCTGTACCCGTTGCCGCACTAAAGCGCCAATCTACTGATCCTCTATTGGACTGATATTCGTAGGTTGTATTTATTATGTTATTACTCTGAATATAACCGCCAATGGACATGTTACCATTGGTTGCTATACCTTTTCCGTTATATGCCCGAATCCAATCGGCATCCGTCATATACCAGCCACCACCATAATCCTCGCTATACCATCCTGTAGTACCGCGCGATCTAAACCAATTAGATGCATATATGGTATTAGTATTCATGTCTACAGTCGCAGTTATTGTTTTTCCCTGAACTTTGCCAGGAATTGTAATGTCGCCGCTGTATAGATTCAGACTACCATACATAGTGATTGTTTTATCAAAGAACTCGAATCCAGCCCCACTTTTTGCACCGGCAGCATTGAGTAATTTTCCAACTCGTACAGAAGTTCCATCGTAATAAAGAACCCTTTCGACATCAGCAGTGTTTTTACATGACAACGAGATTTCTTTTGTAGCGATGATTCTTTTAGCAACAACGTCTGCACTCGTTAATGTCAAACCGCTAATAGTTCCTGTTGCCGTAATGTTTTGCGCAAATAAATCGGCAACATCAATCTTGTCGGCTGTAACAGACAATGCAGCTATTTTCTCTGAGGTTACAGCAGCGGCTCCTATTTTGTCAGCAGTAACTGAATCAGCTGCAAGCTGAGTTGCTGTAACAGTTCCGGCATATAATCGTCCTCCGTTGATATAGGTACGATCATTGTTGTAACACCAATTGGCTATTCCCATATCAGCAGAACTTGCAAGGGAATAGGCATCGTTCCAATTACCCCATGTCGTATTATTAATGCCGACTCGCCACAACTCACGATTCTCTATCTTTGCCGTCTGTTTTGGATATCCTCCAGAACTATCTTTCCATGGAACATATGTTGTTAATAAACAATAACTTTCACCAGATAGACCAAGTGAACTAGCCAATTTTAGCTCATTCACTGTTGTCATCGGATAATTCTGTATATACCAGATTGGAGATTGGTTGGTGTTTCTGGTATCTTTAACATCAAGACCATCCCCCTTTGGACCTTGAACACCCTGAACACCTTGGTTGCCTTGTGGACCAGTTGCTCCCTTTTCACCCTTAACGCCCTGAGGACCTTGCAGACCTTGTGGACCGGTTGCTCCTCCTGCTCCATCAACGCCCATTCTGGTAGCAACATATCCAACTGAAGTACTCGCATCTGAATATAAAGTGGTCTCTTTTGTCCACAGATACTGTCCTTGCGGAACATTAGGCATCGAAATAGACCATCCTCCTGTAGGGACATCTGTCATATTTGTACCGATTTGATATGTATACGTTTTACCAACTATGGATTTAACATTGTTGACTTTTGTATCTATTTCGCTGATTGCACTTTCGATAGTTTTTTTGCTCTTTCCGAACAAAATGTCTTCAGCACTAATTCTAAGATGAAATTCTCCATTGTCTCCCTTATAGAACTGAATATAATGATTTGTATCGCCTATACCAACTTGTCCGTCGGAACCGAGATAGAATCCTTTTGTCGTATTAAGAGCTGATGTTTTTACCCCAGAATATATAGCACCATTTCCTATATGATTTCCAGCAATATCTGCTCCAAAAGCTACCAAATCAGTCACAGCCACCTTGTCTGCTGTAATACTCTTAGCCTGAATCAAAGTACCATTAAGACTGTTGTAGTCCGTCTGTTCAGAAGTAATGGTAGAACCATTCGTGTTAAGTTTGTAATAAAGTCCATCTTCTCCTTTAATAACTAACTTATCAGCTTTAATAGTATTGCCTTCGATTAAATCTCCTCGAATAGTTACGCCAACCAATTCACCAGTGATGGTTTGATCGCCGACCACCACATTCTTAATGAGACCCGACTCAGAATAGAATTTCTCCATAGCTGCTATACCAATGTTGGAGAAATCAATGTTTGCATACTTCAAATCTGCATCTGTAGCATTAAGCTTTTCTACATCTAGTTCATTAATTAACGCTTTGTTAGCTGCCAGTTCATCAGTAACTGTACTCTCAAATTTCGCATATTTCGACTTTATACTGGCAGTTTCTATTTCAAGTGCTTTCAAACTGTCAATGGTTGCATACTTAATATCAGCCTCTTCTGCCCTGATATAGTTTGCCTCAATCTGGCCAACGGATATTTTTAATTCAGACAGACTTCCCGCCAGTGTGTTGTACTGTCCCTGCAAGGCTCCAACCGCACTGCTGCCAGACACACCTTCATTAAAATGAAGAATGTCCGACACATTGATAGTTCCAGTGTACCGTCCGTCATCACTGATTACAGTGTTAATAATTTCCTGTGCGGCCTGGAGCTTCTCCCTGGTCTCCTCAAATGATGGAAGCTTATTTGCCAGCTCACACTCATCTTTAGTATGGTTCTGTGGATACTGTATAAGTTTGATGATCCGCTGCTTTTCCCGGATCCCAGTGGCGGCATCGATCAAGGTGATTGTGTCTCCCAGGGAAAAGGAAAAATCATCGTATCCGGCTCTTTGTCTGGCCAGATCAATAATATCAGCACTGTATGATACTTCCGGCTTTGACAGGTCTTTCAGCTTCGCTTCTGCATCCTCTTTTAGGGCGGCAGCATCTGTATAAGATTCGTCTTTCCAGATGTAGGCCTTCACCTTATTCGTGTACTGGTAGTTTTCCAGGTAATTCTTCCCATCATTTACGGACTCAATAGTAAGCCCATCCTGGCCAATAGGGATAATTCGTGTGTAATAGTCGTAGGTGCTGCCCTTCCGCTGTAACCTTTTCAGGTTAAGCCCTGTGAGGAAAAAGTTCCCTTTATCCTGGCCAACCTGATCGTAAAATGATACTGTCTTTTTCTTGGTATCATAAACGACTTCGCACATAAATGCGGTGCACAGCTTCTGGATTACTCCAAGCGCATTCGTCTGCAGGATACCTGCATTTCTTTTCTTTGTGACTGTACATTCGCCTACTGTCCAGCCAGATCCAGCCAGAGCGAGCTTGGCCGCATCTGCAATTGTGGATTCTGTGACACCAAAAGAGCTCCATGGTTTTGCTTCCAAATCTTCCAGATTCAAAACAGCTACAAATGAAAGAAATCCATCTGTGCTTACGCTTTTTTCTTTTACTACATATTCATCATCCTGAGTCTCAATATAGAACTCCTCACAGATTTCATGATGACGAGCCATGTATGTAAAAGAGAGTGTCCGGTCACCAGTGGTGACGTCGCCCTCAATCTTTAAGTCCTTGTATTTAACAATATGCCCTATGGCATTGTGGTTTGTATCGTAGATCTTAAGCATAGGGCCTCCTTCTTTTAGTCTTCAATCATAAACATAAAAGCACTCAGTTCCCAGCTTCCAATATCAAGCCCGAAAAGTTCCTCCAAAGGTACCTTGCAGACCTCCAGATCCGACTCCAGGTTCATAAGTTCCTGAAGCTTTCCGTTGAGTTCTTTTACATCCTTTCCTTCTTTAAGAATGATATCCACATCCCTGGGGGTTCTCTTTTCCTGTTCAGCCCTCTTTCTTTCCTCTGCAACCGCTTTTTCCTCCTTTTTCAGATCCCGGTATTCTTCCATTAATCCATTGCGTGTGTCTTCATAAGGCTTTAATGCATTAGCTAAAAGAATCTTGTTTTTATTGATGGCGTAACTCAGTTTTATCTTCCCCGATAAAATTTTCTTTCCGTTCTCTTTATAAATCTTCGTTTCCTTTTCCTGAAAATAATTTAACCCGTTATATGCATTTAACATTTCCTGATTTGTCATTTTCTTCCTCCTACATAAATCTTGGTCTATACTTCACCGTTAGGTCTACCCAAGTACTGTCTAAGGTAATCTGGTTTGTACCTGGCAAAAGAGCCGGAAGGCTCCAAATATCAACATCAGCTGCTTTGTTTGCTCCATCTTCTGTAATCTTCCCGCTTTCTCCGTCTAAAATCACAACACTGTTAGTAGTAAGGTTCCTGATCACCGCCTGGAGGTTTTCTCCCGTGTCTGGATTTCTGTTAATTCCGGCTATCGTTAACTGTCCTATCCCCACCTTCGGCGTAATCTCCACCACACAAGGAGTCCAGGCATTTCCGGGATTAGTAACTACTGTCTCCAGCATCCCGGAAGCGGACTCTGAAAACGGTGAACCATCCGGCTGTTCAGCGAATTCATAACAGAAAAAATCAACGGTGAGCTTGCTCAGTCTGTTGGATGTTACCTTCAGACGGCCAAGCGGGTTTTCTGTGAAATCATGTTTACTCAAGAATCCACAAAACTTGTGATCGAACTTATCCAATTCCAGGATGACCGACTCGGACATCTTGGAAAGTAAGGTACTGCAGTTTTGCAGGATCTCATTTCGTCCGGATCCATATACCAAAAAAGTAATCTGGATTGTCTTCCACCCTATTGAACCGTTGACAAAAAATGGCAGTGGGCTTCCCCTCTGCCATTCGCTTTCATTTTCAATATTGGAAAATCCCGGAATCACATTCCACTGCTTGGCCTGTGCCCCGGATATGTCCCAGCCATTTATTTTCATCTTAGACGCCCCCTTGTATGCCTTGTAGCTGCCATTTCATTCTTGGTATTCATGTCTTCCCGGATTTCTCCGACCAATTTGTCTTTATCCATGAATACCTTTAAGTTCTTCATGGTGCTTATCATGCTCTCCGTCATGGATTCCATGGTTCTCATCATTGAATCCATTTTGCTCAAAATATCGGCATTATCTGCCTGTGAGCTTCCAGCCAGCTTCATCTGCCGTTCAGACTGCTGCCGGATCAGCCTGTTAAGCTTTTCAATTCCGGCATTCCCTACATCCAGAGATCTGTCTGCCAGGAACCGGTCCGGGTTTGTGGCAAAATTATAAAGGTTTTCTGCCCCCTGTGGATTGATCACTTTATCCCCGGTAAGCATATTCTGCATGATCGCTCCATCCGATTTGCGAAGGACATACTCCTGGGCATTATTTTCAAAGAGCCATGCCAGCTGATCTTCCAGGATATTCTCTGTTCCGGTTCGAAGTCCCCGCTTTTTCATCGCTGCCAGTATAGCTTTCTTCTGCTTAGATGACGGCTTTGCATCCGCTTCCACGCTAAGTGCATCTGCTATCTTTTTTACAGTGGGATCATTCACACTCCTGCCGTATTTTTTTACAATATACTGCCACAGATCTGAATGTTTCTTTTTTTCTGCATCCGACACGGATTTCTTATGCGCCTTGCCTGCATTTATCAGCTTCTGTACTTCTGCAATCTCTGCCGGTTCCTCAGCTGCGCCCACAGTCACTTTATCCAGTTCTTTCTTTTGCGCCGGCGCAATTTCTGTCTTGGATATATTTCCAGAAGTGCCGGATCCGGAAGAAGCAGAGCTGGAAGCAGCTGCTCCACTGATTCCGGAAGAAGCTGACACATTTTTTCCAGCCGGCGATACATTTACATCAAGCAATGTCCCGCCGGTTCCTGCTTTCTGAATTCCGGCGATCAGACTCCCTACAATGTCCTCACCAATCTGGCCAGCCTGTTCCACCAGAGACTTCAGACCGGTAGATAAGCCCTCATTCAGCTTTGCAACCGCGGAAGCATTTTCAGCCGCCAGATCATCCAGCTGTTTCTTATAATCTTTTCTGGTGTCACTTATCTGCTGGTCAATAGCATCCCGCGTAGCCTGTGTATCTTTTTTTGCCTGCCGGTCTGCTATCTCCTGCTTTTCTTCCCAAAGCTTGTTAAATTCATCCAGCTGCTCTGCAGTCATCTGATTCAGGCTGTAAATATTGGCGGCTGCTTCTGGTCCTGCGTCTTTCAGTTCCTGCAGCAGCCCCTCTGAAAGTCCCTTTCCGCTCAGTTCCTGCAACTGGGTTTCCCACAGTTTCAGTCCCTCAACCTGGGTATTCATATTGTAAATCAGACGATCTGCAGTATATCCGGAAGCATCCCAGGCATCATAGTTATTCATGGATGAAAGGATGTCTTTCTTCCGATCAGCTATGGCACTGTCCCTTTTTTCTTCCAGTTCCTGTATGGTCTCATTTAGTTCTTTTTCAAGCTTTTCCCGCTTATCATTGTAATCTTCATCAAGCTGCAGCTTTTCTTTTTCGTAATCTTCTTTGGCTTTCAGGTACTTTTTATCTGCTTCTATGCGCTCATCCGTGCCGGCTGTGAACTGTTTTCTGGCAATATCCCAATATTCCATCTCTGCCCTGGCGGACATAGAATAATAGGTCTGGTAGGTCTCCAGAAGGGATTTCTGTACTGAAGCCTGGGTCTTTGCAGCTTCCTCTCTGGCTTTGGCTGCCTCTTCCTGTTTCTCCTGCTTTTCCTCGTAGATCTGAGTGTCCAGTTCCTGTATCTTCTGTGTTGCTTCATACCAGGCATCAGTTCCGCTCTTTAAATTCTTTCGAACGGTGGTCCAGTAATTTTTCTCCTGGGCTAAAGAGGCAGCATGTAATGTCTTGTACTTTTCCAGCCGTTTTTCAGCAGCACTGAGGACTTCAGAATTATAAGTTTCTGCGTCCTTAGTAGTTTTCTTTTGATTATCTCCGGATCCGGTAACTTTTTCTTTGGATACGCCAAAATTGTTCTTTATACTGCTGCTCAGTGCCTTGCTGATCGTGGAACTGCTGTTAAGCTTATTAAGTTGAGAGGTTGCCTGTTTATAGGCTGTGGATCCTTTCACAGCTGTATCACGTATCTGCTGCCAGTACCATTTTTCATTGTCCAAGGACACTTCATGGCTCTTATTGTATTGCTTAAGCCAGCTTGTGGCGTTTTTCAACACAGCCTTTGACATTTTTCCAGCGGCTGCAGTTGCTACCTTTGTGTTTTTAGTTATACCAGATGCAGTACCTGCAGGTAACTGATAGCCGACTTCTTTCTCAAATTTCTTTGATGGAGAATGGATCTCTGCTGCTGCCTTGGCTGCGGCAATACCTGCATTGATCATTCTTATTGAAGCGCTGATGACCTGGGACTGGCCTGCTGATATACCTTGTGCTACACCAGCAGCTGCGTTATATCCCGCAGTGTAAAAGCTATTCTGATAGGTCCTAACAGCAGATGCCGCCTGTCCTGCCATGGTTCCAGCTGCACTGATTGCACCACTTTTTCCAGAATTGATACCTGTCTGGTACTGCTGAGCAGCTACGCTTCCGGCTTTTTCATATTCGCCTTTTTTCTCTTCGGCTGCCTTTGCTCCGGCGGACGCCATCTCGCCACCAGCCTGTTCAACGCCAGACTGCTGATCTTTAATTGAATTCTGGGTTCCTTCTCCTACCGCAGTACCAACATCCTCACCTGCAGACTGTGCATCTGCTGCCTGCTGCTGGATCAGAGCCAGAAGCTCCTGCATGGCTGATACAGCCTGCGTACCTCCGGCGTTAATGCCCGCCTGGATTTCTTCTGGGATCTGGATACCGGCTTTATTGGCAATTTCCGCAACGCCCTGGATTGTTCCTTCAATGGTTCCATTCAGCTGATCTATTGCCTGCTGAGGAGTGATTTCACCACTTGCAATTCCCTCTGCAAGTCCCTCTGGGATCTGCACACCGCATTCCTGTGCCATCTGTACGGTCTGCATGAGGGATTCCTGGGTGGCTGCTGGAAGCTCAGCCCAGCCTTCCACTGCTGAAGCAACGGCGTTATCAATGGACTCACGCAAATCAGAAAAATCAATATCTGAAGAACCAAGATCTCCCATTGCCATCTCATAGGCGGTCTTATTAGCTGCCATTACAGTTGCTGTATCTTCTGATATATCCATGGCATCAGTCCACTTTTTGGATATGCCTTTCAACTGTTCTACGCCGTACTCACCCTGATTGTCCAGAGTCCATACCATATGCTGGAGCATATTAGCTGCATCAGTTCCTTGCTCCTGGATTGCCTGGATAAACTCTGCGGAAAAGATCGCTTGCCCGCTCTCATCTGTGGCTTCTTTAAGACGCTGGAGATTCTGCTGATAGTTCTGGATTCCATCAACCCAGGACTGCAGGTTTTCGTTCATCTGCTCTGTGGTGATATCATCCCCACCATCGAATTTATCTGCAAAACTGATTTTATCCTGCAAATCAGCTTTGATAGAATCCATGGTGGAATTGTATTCGTCCAGGATCTGACGCATGGCAGTCTTAGCAGCGTCCGCAGCTTCCTGGGAGCGTTCCATGGTTTTGTTAAAACCTTCCAGAGCTGTGCCAGCTCCTACTGCCGCCAATCCGGTTGCTTGGATTGCATCAGCATTATCTTCTTGCGCCTTTGTATTGTCTTGTGTTGCATCAGTATCATCTTTTTTAGCTTTGGTTAGATTTCCTGCGCTTTCAGCATACTCTTCTTTTGTTTTTTCATTTTCATCCAGGATCTGATTCTGTGTATCAATAACACCGTTAAGCTCGTCTTCCTGATCCTGCAGCTCTCCAACACTGGTTGCTAGTATTCCTGTAGCTTCATTGTGATTCGCATATATTCCACCCAGCGTCATGAAGCGGTTTTCCATTGTCCCATCATTTATAGCTTTTTCAGCCGCCTCATAGTCTTTTAATTCGATTATCCCATCATCTAATGCCTGTTCCCAAAGCTTTAATGCCTCAGTCTTATAATCGATTGCATTTGCAAAGTCTACTTCTTTTCCTGCAGCCGCATCTAAGCTCATTTGCTCATTCTGGTCTTTGATTTTGCATATCAAATCAAATTCGTCTTGCAGTAGCTTTAATTTTCCTTCTACAATTTTCTTTTGTTCTTCCGCATTATCCTTGACTTTCTGAGCTTCCAAAGACTGATCAACCAGGTCCTGTGTTGCCTTCAAAACAGCCCGCTGTACAGCCACATCCTGATAATTCTTAACAAGGCTTTCCAGTTCTGTATTGGTAACGTTCAGCTTATCATTTTCCTGATCATAAGCTCCTGCCAGTTCTGGAATGGACTGTGACAGTTTGTCCACGATGGATGCCATTTCCTGTTTCTGGACAGCTGTTCTATCTTCAACATTATTTAACTCTTCCAGTCTGTCAGCCAGAGCGCCTACATTTTCCACGGAATTCAGGGTTCCGGTAAACTGATCGTCAATCGCCTGTACATTATCGGCAACTTTCTGGGAGGATTGTACAACTTCATCGTACATTTCTTCCATTGCATCTTTTTGAGGTGTAATCACGTCTGTTAAGCCAGATACAATATCCGTAAGCAGTTCCACACCATCCTGCAAAGGACCTGAAATGTAATCATACGCCGCAATTCCCAGTCCCTCAGTAGCAGAACTAAGCTCTGTCAATTTACCCTGCAGATTATCCTGCATGGTATCTGCCATATCTGAAGCAGCACCAGAACAATTTCTCAAACTATCTTCATAACCTGCCACCTGATCAGCACCAGTATTAAGAAGCATATTCAATCCCTTAATGGAATCAGATGTAAAGGTTGACATAAGAGCCGCCTGCTTCTGTGCATCTCCCATTCCATCTGTAGCACCCTCAACATCTTTCAGGATATCCGTCATGTCACGGAAATTTCCAGCAGAATCCATGACAGCTACAGAAGTATCACCGACTGCAATCTTTCCATCTTTCATCTTGCTGGTCATGTCACGCATTACGGCTGCAAGGGCTGTACCAGCTTCACTTCCTCTAAGACCATTGTTGGCCAAAGATTCCAGCATAGAGGTTGTAGTCTCTATATCCTGTCCTGCGGCATTCATATTGGCGCCACAGTTCTTGTATGCCTCGCCCAGCTCGGCCGCTGTGGTGGAGCTATTCGCCTGCGCATAAGCCATCATATCCGCTATATGCATGGCGTTTTCAGCTTCAAGTCCAAATGAACTAATATTATCCGTAACAACCTGGGATGCATCTGCAAGATCCATTCCGGAAGCGGCGGCCAGCTGCAATACGCCATCGATTCCGGAAAGGGTCTGGCTTACGGACCAGCCCGCCAGGGACATATTTGTCATTGCACTGGCGGCTTCTGTAGCAGAGAATTTTGTGCTGCTTCCGAGGCTCTTCGCCTTATCCTCCAGAGCTTCCAGTTCCGATCCAGTAGCTCCTGAGATAGCCTCCACTTCGCTCATTCCAGCTTCGAAAGAACTTCCTACCTCTACTACATATTCGGCGGCTTCAACCGCCTTATCTTTTAAAGTGCCAAGTGCATCAGCAGCAACAGAAACACCTTTCATTACAACCGCACTGGCAATTTTTTCACCAAGCCCGGTAAATACTTCCCCGGCTTCTCCTGCATTTGAATTCAAATCATCAACTTCAGTGTTTGCCTGTTTTACGGATTTTCCGAATTCATCAATGCTGGTAGCACATCCATCTGCTGAGTTTTTGGCTTCCTCGAGATACTTTCCATTCTCTTCAAGTGCCTTACTGTTTTTGCGCACATCAGCCTCAGCCTGAATTACTTTCTTATTCCAGTCCGTTACACGACCCTGCGCATTCAACATGTTTGTTGTCTGCTTTGTAAGAGCATTATTCAGCTCTTCAATTGCTTTTTCCTGTTTTTTATAAGAATCGGAGCCTTCCTCGCCCTGCTCCTTCATTTTGTCCAGGGATTTCTGTGCAGTATCAAGCTTTTCCTTAAGCGTTTCTACTGCCTTTGCCTGCTCCTCATATTGCTTTCTTGCATTTCCAAGTCCCGTATTTGCTGCATTTAGTTTCTGCTTAAAAGAGTCCTGCAGCCGGATTAAGTTTTCCTGCTTAGACTGCAAGGCCTGCATGGAGTTTGCGCTTCCTTCAAATTCCTGCGCAAGGCTTTTGGTTTCTGCCTGCAGCATTTTCGTAACCTTTACAGCATTTGAAAATCCCTGTGTATATTCTTTTTCCCCGCCGAGCGCCAGCGTAATTCCAACTTCTTTTTTTGCCATTTTAACTCCTTTTAAGCATAACAAAAGGAGTGTTCACCTTACATGAACACTCCTATGGTAATGCATCAATTGCTGAATCAATTTCTTTCTTCAGCCCATTCATAATTAAATATTCATCATACATCCTGTAAAATTTCCTGGGCGTCATATCCAGCACTCCGGATTCCGTATAATACAATTTTGTCATTCCGATGTAAACTATGCGGGCAATATTCAGCTTTTCATTTGCCCGCTCTTCTGGTTTGGGTCCTCGTCCTCATCTACCTCTGGCATGGATATTCCATAGGCTTTCAGAAGCGCTTTCATAACTTCATAGTAATTGTCAAGCCCGATCATGTCTCCCACATCTGCTTCTGTCACAGTTGAGTATTCAACGCTTGCCTTCATACGTTTATTTCGCTCTGCTTCGTCATTCAGAAGTATGACCACAATATCGCGCATCAAATGTCCATTCCCTGTGTCATTTGCTACATCCTCAAGCACTTCCATTAATGGTTTATCATACTTTTCTTCAATCTGATCAATCATGTTGAGAGTGAAGAGGAAATGTCTTTCCTCTCCATTCAAAACAATTGCCACTCCTCTTGGTTTAAATATGCCCATGTTTTACTCCTTACTTACCGGTTGAAGAATCGGTAACCCCAAGAATTTTATTCACATATGTTTTTGCTTCCGCAAGTGTTTTAAACTCATTTTCGGCTTTCATATCACCATTCTGCAAAGTGTATAAATCACCTTCCATTGTTGTATGTGTAAATGTTACAGTGTCCTGTTTGGTTGCATTCTCATCATTTGGTTCTTTAAACTGTACTTTTAAATAAACCTTTGCTTTAAATACTGTTTCATGTGCCCGGACAGATTTCCCAACAAATCCAATACCTACATATGGCGGAATATCGTTCGCATTTCTGACCATTCCGTCATCTTCTGTCACTGTATGTCCCAGCAGCCATCCTTCATTCTGCATAGTTGGCTCATTCAGTTCCAGTGAAGCTGTACCACCTGTCGGAGATACGTCTGTTTCTACTACATTATCATCACCATAATCTTTTACATTGCTGGTGTTAATATTAAAGTTTGCATTTGCTGCCGGACCAATTACTCTCGCTTCCGTATACTTTGCTGTTGCTTTGCTTACAGACGCCTCTGTATCTAATTTTGCTGCTACAATGTACTCAAATCCAATTTTAGCCATGTTAATATCCTCCTACTATATGTTTATATGTCTATTAAATACTTCCTGCATTTTCTCTGTACATTCAGTCTCTGATCTTTTTGTTGCTCTATCTTCAAATGGGTGAGGTTTCTGATTACCTCCGTTTCCATTCTCCAGATATCCCCACTTTTCTCCGTTTCTTACGCCTTTACTGTCAATTCCAACCGGTCTGACACTAACGTAATGGCCAAACGCATTTTTCTCTGGAGTATCTGGTATCACCGAGCTTGCCAGTTCTCCTGTTGCATATCCGCGGTCCGCCGCGCTGGTTATCTCTTCACGAATGTTCTTTTGAAGGACCTGCGCTCCTTCTGTGAGCATTTCTTCTGATATTGAGTCAACATCTGCAGCATTCTCCAGTGTCTGCAGCAGATCATCCATGGAATCCACCCTGCACTTTGCCATTGCTTCATTGCTCCTTCCTGATGCAAAATGTAATGGTACAAGTTGTATAACCAGTATCCCCTTCATAGCCAGGAATAGAATTCTTGACTGTGAACCCTGCTGTTTCAAGCGCTGCAATAATCTTTTCCTCGGCTGCCAGGTAATTAACCGGTTTCCTTTTGCTCCCGGATGCAGAACGAGAAAACCATGTGATTTCCAGGTGTTGAATCCATTCACAGTGCGAATCATCCCCATAATCCGCCGGGGTTGTCCGCTCAATCATATATACTGCAAATGTATTCGGTTTTTCCTCTAACGGACACGCCAGCGGCCAGATATTTCCTGCTACCAAGTCCGAAAGTGCATTTTCAATTTTCTGGTTCACATTCATCTTCTCACCTCTATGTGCATATGATTTCTATTTTTGCCTTATCTGTCCTGTAGGTTCTCAAAATATCATATACAGCACCGTCATATTCCAGCTGTGTAGCATATTCCTTTCTGTTTCCCGATAGGTGCGCAGTCTGTTCCCAGTCTTCCAGTCTCATTTCAAGCACAAGCTTAATCTGAATTCCGGCTTGTAAAGCTGCATAATACTCAGATCTTGTAGCAGATTTTTCAGTTACATAAACTGGGTATTCTTCCGTGATGCTTTCCTCCGCAAATCCATCTTTATCCTTCGCATTTTTCACTACCAGAAGCTTTGCTTCTTCATCCATCCTGGTTCACCTCTTTTTTACCGTAATCTCCAGAAAGAGCCATAGAATCTCTCAGGGCGGCATATGCCGCCCTGAATGTTGTTTGATCTTTGTCATATCCATAATGCCCCTTGCAATAAAGTTTTAAAGCCTGCTTACACAGGGGTTCTTCTGGATCAGTTACATATACTCCAACCAAGCTAAGATCTACTACACACGCCTCGGCAAGATCCGTGACGTCCAACTTTGTCACCTGAGATTTTCCCCGAACTGTTCTCATAAGGTCTTGTATCAGATTTTCAGAAAACGTCATTCATAAGCACCTCCAGCAGTTCTTCTTTTTTCATTTTAGAATATCCTGGGATTTCTTTTTCCTTGGCTGCTGCTTTTAGCTGTGCTATTGTGTAAGCACTGTAGTCAACAGTATTTGCCGCCGCTGCTGCCCGGCTTGTTATTCCCCCGCCTGAGTTTTCTGATCTGTATCACTTGTGTCTTCTGTCACGGTATATTTCAACAGAGCATGTGCCTTTGTGGAAGTAACACCACCATCCGCGATAGCATATCCACAATAATCAGTGTTTCTGGCTTTTACATGATCCTCAGTCATTACTGTGAGATCTTTGTTTACGTTTGCCTGATAGCCTACATATGGACTGGACATCAGGACTTCACCGTCCTCCATGGAATCATCCTGTTTTACCATCATTCCAAGCACTCTAAATACACCGGATTCAGATGGATCCGGAATGAAAATCGGTTTTCCATTTTTATCTGTTACATTTGCCAGTTCACTCCAAATAGTGGTGGAATTTGCATAAATTTTAAGCTCATTCGCCCCAACTTTTACCTTTGCTCTCGCATTGGTCAAATCCTGGTATGCAAGCTTTCCCTTCTCATAAGTTGTAATCTGTGGAGTCTTATCTTCCTTTTCCAGAGCTGTAACTACCCCCAAAGGTTCTGGCTTGAACTGATCGCTTGCACTTGGCTTTCCTTTACCATGGGTTACTCCATATCCAAGCCCTGCACCAATTTTTCTTGCCAGTTTCCGCTGAATATAATTAATAAAATCATCAATTGCCATCTCTTTCAGTTTCCAGGAAATGGTTACGCATCTGGATAATTCACAGCCATTCAGTGCGAGCTCCTTCAGTGTATCTTTTCCATCTGCAGTTACGTCTGCCTCTTCGTACCATTCGGCAGCAGTGGATTCATCTCCAATCGGAACATTGTAGTTTCCTTTGACATAGGTTTTCTGAATATCGTTCCAGTACGGATACAGCTCTTCTACCATATCCCAGATACCGTCAGCTACTGTTTTTGGAATAACCACTCCAGTATTTTCAGTTGTATGGGTATATGCATTTGCTTTTTCCATGATCTCTGTTTCTTTTGCAGTAAGAGTTTTCCCCATCATGGTTTTAGCCCATGCCATTTTATAAGCATCAGTACTATGCTGATCATTCTCTAAGCTGCCAGCAGTTTCCTGAACAAAACTCATTTTCGCAGTGGCCTCTCCACCACTTGCAGCAGCCGCTGCTACGGAATCATTCAGATCCTGGACGTTGAATGCACGCTGGTTACCTTCCAGGGCTTTTGCAGTTGCCATTGCTTCTGCAGTCTTGTCCCACTCTTCATCCAGAGCTTTTACCTCTTCCATTTTTGCATTTGCTTCATCCAGTTTTCCTTCATTGATAAGACCGTTAGCCTCTGTGATAAGGTTTTTACGACTTTCTGTGTACTCGTTATAAGTCATCTCTCATTCCTCCTGTTAATCCATTAATTTTCTTTCAGCCAAAGATAATAATTCAGCTCTTGCCCTGGCTATTTTTACAGCTTTTTCTTTCTCTGTGCCATCCCCTGTATCAGCTTCCATCATAGCTTTTACTTTCGCCATCTGCTCAGATGATGGCAAGTGGAAATTTACGGCAGCAACGAAAGGTTGCTTTTCTTCCGGCTCCTGAAACATCACCTTGTCAATTAACCCTCGTTCTTTCGCCTGTTCAGCAGTAAGCCAGGTTTCATTTTCCATCATTTCCAATGCGTCCGACTCGGACATTCCAGTCTTTGCAGTGTATGCTGTGCACAATGCCTGATCGGCAGTTCTAAGAACTTCTGCCATGTGCTCCATATCACTGTGATTTCCCCTGGCTCCTGAAGATACACAATGCACCATCATGAGTGCCGTTGGAGACATTTCACAGTAAGCGGCACATGCCACTATAGAAGCAGCACTGCAAGCCTCCCCCATAATGTATATACGCATATCATGTTTTTCCGCAGCGCTCCTGAGTAAGGTATAAATCTCAGATCCAACATCGATTATTCCGCCTGGGGAATTGATATATACCTCAATCTCATCTCCTGGGACTGCTGCCGATAAAACCTTCATTACGTCTCTCGGACATGTACTGTCTTCGCCAAACCAGTCATAATACCATTTATAGTCATTTGGTATCATTGCTCCTCTGACATCAATTCTATGTTTCAACTTTCTTTTCACCTCCATGCATCTCTATATAAGCAGCTTTTAACAACTGCCCCATTAATCCTGCCATTTCGCGGTAATTTTCACCGTTCATTTTGTTAAGCATACTTTCCAGCATGTCCACCACCTGGGTATCCAGTCTCCTGATTGGCTTATCTCCGCCCTCAATAGGTGCCAGATTCAAGATTGCACGCCATTCATTGGGTGTCATTGCTCCTCGATCCACCATGGACTGAAATGCAAGTTTGGTACTCATGCTTGCACACTGGAGGTTGCTGGACTCATATGTTATGTAATTTCCACAGCCTCTCTCTCTTGGTGAAAAGAGCTTTGTTGTAAGCTCTTTCCCAAGCTGTATTGCAACCGGTTCAATTTCCGCCTCATAATATGCTGTCCACTGATCTTCATTCCAATCTGACTGCACAATATGTTTGTTGGTGTTAAAGAAAGAATAAATCCGGTCTGTGATCCGGTCCGTCTGTGACGCATTCGGAACATAGTCCTTTGCTTCAATCTGTTTTGCGTCGACCTTAGCATCCACACCAGCTGCTCCGAAAGTATCCGTTTCAATAGCAAGATAATTCTTTACAAACTGTTCTACATTGGTTTTTACATCTTCCGGACGCATGGAACTGGTAAATTTCAGCAGCCAGCGGATAATTCCGGAATTTTTAATTGCCTTCACAATTCCCTGGTCTATGTATCCAACACACTCCATTAGCTGAGCCAGCGCCGGTGCCGGATTTTCTCCGAAGATATCATTCCCCTCATAATCCTGGCGCAAGTGGATAATATCCGAATACCGAAAGGTACCCGTTTTTCCATTCTTGTAAGTGAATTTCAGAAAAAGTTCTTCTGCAGTCCCATATATCGCTTCCACCATTGTTGCCGGAATCGGATACATCTGCTCTGCATATCCATTCTCATCTCGAACGATCAGTGCAAAAGCATTGTTGCTAAGGCATAGCTGATTCGCAAGCTTTTCCTGGAACATCTGCCCTGTCATATAAGGATTCGGGTTACTTAAAAGCATCTTTATACTGGTTTTGGGGTTTACCTTTAACCCTTTTTCGTTTTCCTGTATATGTTTTGCCACAAGTTTTCCGATAGCTTTCACCTTTGGACGAATGCATGCCCGGATGATATCACTGTCATATAATTTTCCATTCCAGGAATAATAATGTTCGCCCCAGATTGTCACCATCTTGTACTGTTCACTTGTATTAGGCTTATCTGCGGTAGGTTCCCTCCCTCGATTTTTGTTTCTGTTCCAAAATGCCATATATACCTCCTGCTTAAATCAAGCTTATATACTCATCAAATTTATCTCTAAGGACTACGTAGCCATCAACCAACGCCATAGTTCCATCAATTCTTTTTCTTGGATCATCTGTTTTTACAGGCTGAATATTTCCATTTATGTCAGTCCTTACCGCCGTATTTGCCAGGCACATTTTGTCAATTGGATTGTTATCGTAAACGACCTTCTTGGCACTCAGATCCGCCTTTAACTCTTTCATGGGCTGAGAAAGAGTTGCAACGCCCTGCCGGATTGGTATCATTGCAGATTTTCCAAAAGCAGCTTCGAACTCTCGCAAAAGTGAATCATCAATATGCCATGGATCATAACCTATCGCCATCATGTAAATATCCTCTTTTTCCTGTATTTCCAGATACCAGTCTAAGATTACCTTCTTATTCACCTTATAGGTATCAACCGTTCTCAGCAGTCCCTGTTCTTTCCACAAGGTGTATGGTGCATTGTCACGTCCTTGTCTTCTTCCGGAGTTTTCATATTCATCCAATACACGCTGTGGAAGCCAGTACATCTGCTTAACATAAATCTTTTCATCACCCTTGCGCATGCAAAGTACCTTCGCTGCATTCAGATCCACACAATCAGCTGCATCAAACCCGCCAATTCCATACCGGAATTTTTTATCCCCAATTCGTTCTTCATTATTGAGATCTTCCCAACGGAGCCATGCAGTTTCCGCAGTCTGTTTAAGATTAAAGTCTTTTACAAGAACTGTTGGTTTGAATGTAGGATCATCTTTTGCTTTCTGCACCATTTGCCGGAGATAATCGTAAGATTTGATCGGACCAAGGCCAGGATTTGCCTTTTCCCAGCATTCTTCTTTATCCCATTCTTCTCTGTCATCAAGTTCATAAATAAACGGAATAAATCTATTATTCTGTATTTTTCCCTCCAGGATTCCTGCTGCATAGTCATACTGTGCGTCAAATATTCCGTTTCTGATAAATCCGTTTGTTGTAATACAAAAAAGCAACGGTTGCCGTCTGGCTCCCATTGCCTGTTTTACCAAATCATAGATATCTCTGTTTTTTATAGCAGCAAGTTCATCAATAACCCCACCATGAACATCAAGTCCATCAAGGCTGTTGGTGTTACTTGCCAATGCTTTTATAAATCCAAAATTCTGTTTAAAATAAAGGTCGCTTGCTCTCTTTTTGATATGCTTGCTTAACAAGGGACTTTGCTGAACCATTTTGTAGCATGCAGTAAATCCAAGAGCTGCCTGATCGCGCATGGTTGCCACATTGTAAATCTGCGGAGCACCTTCCCGATCATTTACTAAAAGATCAATTTCCACAGATGCAGTTTCCGTTGTTTTACCGTTTTTTCGACCTTCAACAATCAAACATTCATTGTACTGGCGAAGGTTATTGTCATCTACAAATCCATATATTGCCTGAAACCTGGCTTTCTGAAATAACTCCAACTTTAAAGGAGCTCCAATCCTGCCAGATGGAATCTTACAAAATCTTTCGATAAAATCCGTGTGACGTTTTGCAATATCATAGTCAAAATGAAATTCCCCTGGAGAGTAATACTGTTCAAGGAGCATGTCTGCAACTCTTTTCATTTTTTCACAGGCTACAATCTTACCATCCAAAAGGCCGGTGAAATACTGCTCAAATTCCGTCATTTACCCACCGCCCGTCAGAAAGTCTATGAGCTCATCACTCTTGGTCTGTCCTCCTGCTTTTTGAAGCATATCGTCTAGCTGTTTCACGTAAGAAAGATAATTTTTTGCCAGGTTATTATAGATTTCAACCTCACTGCACTTTTTAATCCCCTTCTGATTCGCCCCATTCTGGTACTCTTCCGTGTATCCTTTCAGGTTGATAATGTGCTCTAATTCCATCATGGAAACAGCCATAAACGCTGCAGAATTCATAAGCGATTCCGCATTTTTCTTACGCTTCAAATCCAGATCTTTGTAAATTGATTTTATTTTTTTCAGTTCTTTTTTAATCATTGCTTCTTTATTCAAGAGTTCCCCTGTTTCGGCAAAAATCGGGTTATTTTTCTGCAACGTTCTCACCTCCTACTACACCGGTCACGCGATTTCTTCGTGCGTAAAAATTAATCTCCCCTCCCGGTTCGTGTTCCCCTATGCCCTAATCGTTTTTAGGGGGGCCTAGCACCAGATTGCCCTGTGAATCAAAGGTATATTCAACTAAACCTGGAACAGCTGCTGCCCCATGTTCTGCATTATGGCAAGCATGGCAGTCATATTTCAGATTGCCAAAGCCCAGGCTGATGTCTGGATCATTGATGTTCTCTGGAGTAAGATGTATCTTGTGGTGCACAATATATCCAGGCGCTTCATGGCAAGACTCACACATTCCACCATCAATGGATTTTCGGTAAGCTATGTAAGCAGTTCTGCACTTCTGCCACTGTTTTGATTGATAAAATGCTTTTGCAAATTCTCTTGCCATGCTTGTCCTTCCTTTCTGCTGCATAAAAAGAACATCCAGTATTCAACCGGATGTTCTTAGAAAAATATGTATTAGTCGATATCGTACCATTATATCGGCGGCACAACCGAATCTGAACCGGCGGAATCGAACCACCGACACACTGGTTATAAGCCAGCTGCTCTACCACTGAGCTATGTTCCGGGTTTGCAATCCATACGTGCCGCTATACCAATCGCATGGAGGTTTCCAGGTTCTTCCCTGATTCTTTTTATTTACGTCTGCAACATTATTTAAGAAATCTCATTCCTACCCTCGAAGTACACAGACAGTGTTGCGGCACTTGCATCTTCATCACTCATTAAGGAGAGTTTTGATTTTTCAATACAACTGCCAGGCATTTTACCTGGCAATCATACTTACTTAATCTGTGGGGTTTACTTGAACCGAACAGTGTTCTTTATCCACTTGGTTCAGTTTACATTATTACATATTAAATCGTGACATGTGTGACATTCGTGACATTTTTTATTTTTTTCTTAAAAATCTTTCGAATTCTTTTTTCACAGAATTCTCTGTAGCTTTAGGTCCCAGCTTTCGTGCCACCTGCTGCCAGGTCAATCCATCAAACAGCTTCCACTTGATGATTCTTTGCATTCTCATTGGGATCCTATTCATCCACTGCTCCACGTCTCGTTTTATCCTGTTTGCGTTTTCTTTTCTTTCTTCCAGGAGTTTTTCCTCTTCATCCATGAGATTTCTATCTTTCATGGTTTCTCGCGTTCCCTGGATCCGAAAGTTCTGCGGCTGGTAAGGAAATTCAGGATTACTGCCCCGGACAGAATCCTGAGTTACTTCTTTCCTTTTCCTCAACCTTTGAATCTCCACTTCCGTCTCCTTGATCAGTGCACAAGCATCTATGTACTGTTCCAGAATTCTCTTGTCCATTGGTCTCACCTCCCACGATTCTGTCAATTCGTTCAAATTCAATTACCCATACCCATGGATTTGCTTCCCAGCCGTAACGGTTAAGATCATTTTTCTTGACAGTGCCATTCCATAGGCTTTTCCATTCAGCCATTGCCATTTCCGTATCTCCAGCATGAACTGCCATGGAAGAAAGTCCCTCGTTACGAATTTCGGTTATTGTTATATCCTGCAGTGGTTCTAATTTTACGTTTTTGACCACAAGAAAAATGCGTGCTGCTTTTCTTGGCATATGAATTGATGGATGCCATCTTTCAAATGGCTCTTCATATTCTTGAAATGATGCTTTATATCCATAACATCCATATTCTCTTCGATCTGGATGATAGATCCGGTCCGTTTCCTTATCACAGCATCCCTCTTCTGTATCCATACCACAATCCCAGCATGGACACCAACACCAGGTTTCTCTCACCCATAATATATCTCCAGGTTGATATGGTGGACTCAAATTCGTATAGCCATCCACAAATCCCTGAACATCTGGCATATAGCCGCCCCAAATACATTGGAACATCAAATTTCCATTTTGTGTTTCTTCCTCAATTCTGTATGTTTCTTTTGGAACTTTCTTTGCGATTCTCCTGGTACATGTCTTCCTACCGTCCAATATAGCCCGGATCATTTCTGTGTTAAAAAGGATTGGTAGTATTCTGCTCATTTTGTCAATTCTCCTTATACGGTTCAGGAAATGGTTTCCAGGCAATCACAGTTCCTCCAAGCACTTTCGCTATCATTTTCCACTTTCCATCAATTGTGTATGTTGCTTCTGTAACTCTTGTTCCATCTGGATATTCAACTGTTACAAGAACCTCATCGGATCTCTTTTCAAACATTGCATTGCTCCAATGTTCTGTGCCTTTCCATTTTGCAAATATAGAATTATGTTCTTCTGGCATTTTCTCAGTAACCGGGATCCACCGTTCCACTTCATCTGTATTTCTGGGATAGTCCTGCGGAAGATCATTAATAGCTTTTTCAATGCAATCATAGCAAAAAATTTACGATGTCTCTCGTTGGTTTATCCTCGTAACATCTTAGGCTAGTTTCTCTGTCTTCCTGGATTTCTCTCATAACATGATCCTTCAATAAAAGCTCCATTACTTCTCTGCCTCCTGTAATAATTCTGGATTATCAAAGCTATTTCCGGCAACTGCAAAATTCTCCAAATCAAATAATAGGTTGTTTCTGCCATTTTATAATAAAATCCTTCTACCCATTCGCCGTTATCAATCCGCTTGCCACGGAAAAGAATGTCTCTCACTCGGATACCCCCTCTTCAATTTTTACTGATACTTTAATATCAGATTTGACGTAATCCCTTACTCCTTCTTTTACTGCTTCTCTCAAATCCCATTTGCTTATATTTCTTGTAACTATCCTCTCAATATTATTTTGTGCAAAAGCAGTTTTTACTTGCTTTTTAACCTCTTCTTCTAAAAGTTTCTGAGCCATTTCACGAATGGTATTCTTATTCAACCCAGCTTCATTCATCATTTGTCTAATTTCCTGTCTTAATGCAATTTCTTCCACTCTCATTCAGTCCCACCACCCTTCACAATTTCGATCACCTTACCAGCAAGGCAGATTGTGCAATCAGCTTCTATACATTCCTCCCGAAAACAATCTGGGCTGATATTTGATTCCATCATTCTCTTGATCTCTTCCAGCTGCTCCACAACCTTATCAATGTTATAGGCTGTTGGTTGTTCGACAATTCTGTTTCGTGCAAAGTTATATAGTGCTTTATCCATTTTATCTGATGTATTCCATTCTTCTAATCTTTTAAGCACTAAATCAGCGTCAATCAGTCTCATGTTTCTTATCCTCCTTATATGAGTGTTCTGGAAGTGGTTTCCACGCCACAATACTGTCTTCCGCATAATAATACCCAGTTGAACTGTACCATCCACATCCCAAAGGCTGTCCCAATACCGTCACTGGCATCTGGCAGATTCCGTATTCTGCAATATAAACCTCTTTACTCTGCTTGAAAGTAACCAAATACCGCCCATACTCTGAAGGTTTTTCTTTTGCTGGAATCCAACCGTTTTTCTTTTCATCCTCTTCCAGATCTGCTAAAAGCGTATTTACAATATCAAGTGCACTCCCTGGAAGTCCTTGCTTATACTGAGTCTGCTTTTCCAGATCCAGCTTGTACTGCTTAAGTCTTTCTTTTACCCTGCTCACATCTCTCCCTCCTCAACGTCCGCTCCGTAACATGCAAAACAGCAATTCTGTCATGGACTTTGTTCTTATTCCCTGCCTGCAAGGCAATACAACTTCCAGCTTCCAGTCTCTATCCTCGCTTAATGATGTAGGATCTTTAAATTCTTCCGTTGCTTCTCCCCAGAACGGAATAGGAACCATAACGCCGTAATAAATTGATGAATCTGGGTGTTTTTCGCGCATGTAATTAGCAAATTTACCACTTCTAAAATCTGGCTGAATTTCTTTGTAACACTCCATCGTAGTTACTATATAGTTCTTTTCTCCAAAGAAATTCAAACCATTACCGCTATAAACATCTTCCTTACAACTTTTGATCTCATAGCAAGTGAATATACCTTTTTCTATTCCGGATACAGAGTATTGATTTGCTGGGCAAAACTCCATATAATCCACTCGTTTTGCCTTTGATGTCCATGGATCAATGCTAACCTCGCTGGCCCAGTGCGACCCAGCTCCGCCAATACGAGTAGATACAAGTAGTTGTCCAAGGAACTTGGTTGTTTCTGCTCTTGTCATTTCCTTTCTTTTCTCACTTTCTTATATTTGCAATAATGCCAAACACAAATGACTTTATATGCGTTTTTCTTATACTCTTCATTCATGCACTGACCGTCTTTTGTGTCGTATATACATTCCTTACAATATCCAGGAGCATCTGGGTGCAGGATTATCTTGGCGCTCATTTCTTTTTCCTCAATAACTGCTGCCGAATCAGATCATACTCCTGAAGCAGGTTCCGGTCTTTGTTTCTGCTGAGGGTTCGGTCTGTAGCTCTTAGATAATATCTGTCGTTTATCCTTCTTCCTTCAGCTGCGGCGCCGTACAAACTCCCGACTGTTCGGTTCAGCCTTTTTGATGCTTCTTTTATGGTTACTGTCTCTTCTGATTCTTTTGTTATGTCTTCTGTGATCTCATATAATGTCATAGCCAATTCCTCCCGAAGATCTTCCGAAACTGTTCCCTGCTGCCGATCTGGTTCTCAAAGGCTTCCTGGCCCTGGCGGTGAAGCTCATCCATTACTGCTTTGTCTCTATGTACGGCATGTTTACCACTCGAATGACACTCCAGACACAAATAAACCTTTAATCCATATTTTTCTGATAGTGTCCGATTCGGACCACCAAATATATGATGTTCTTCAGTATGTCCGTATCTGCCGCACAAGTAGCACCTGCCCTTTCTGCTTCCAAGAATACTTGGTGGGTGGGACATTCTTTTTTTCTTCTTTTCACCTTTCGGAAATTTTAGTCCGCTCATAGTTTTTCCTTCTTACCTTTTCTTTGTTTTCTAACTGAACGGAAGTTCTTCTTCAATTCCGTCTGGAATGTTCATGAAGCCTTCTGTACCTACATCTGGAGATGGCTGCGGAGCATTCTGCTGGCTGCTGCCGGATCCGGAATTTTTGCTTTCGGCAAATTCCTGTTCTTCTACCACAACTTCTGTAGTGTAAACCTTCTGCCCGTCACGGTTTGTGTAGCTTCCAGTCTGAATACGTCCTGCAATTGCAATCTTCGTTCCTTTTCGAAAATATTTTTCTGCAAACTCAGCAGATCTGCCAAAGGCTACACAAGAAATAAAGTCAGCTGTTGCTTCTCCATCTCTTTTGATTTTTCTATCTACTGCCAGTGTGTATCTGGCAATTGCTAATGAATTTTCTCCTGGGGTGTATCTCACCTCTGGATCTCTGGTAAGACGCCCCATTAATATAGCTTTATTC
>SKEJ01000499.1_pt1 | contig 25264 bp, 17 predicted proteins | sample 4826721 | NCBI WGS metagenome assembly SKEJ01 (sample SAMN11008812, study PRJNA524170) | human gut metagenome | biome: Human fecal sample; material: Feces; isolation source: fecal sample from pouch patient p31 | host: Homo sapiens | place: Israel: Tel-Aviv | collected 2015-06-02 | reverse complement strand
GCCGAACAAGCAGACGTATTCGTATTACGGCATTCTGGAGTCGCTGTCGGGCATGCGCGTGAACGTGCGGTTCATCAGCTTCGATGACGTGCTGGAGCATGGCGTCGCCGACGACATCGACGTGATCGTGACCGGTGGCCCGGTCGACACCGCGTTCTCCGGTGGCTCGGTGTGGGCCGAGGAGCCGCGCCTTGCGGCGACGCTGCGTGCCTGGGTGCACGGCGGCGGCGCCCTGATTGGCGTGGGCCAGCCGAGCGCCCAGCAGTTCCAGGGTCGTTTCTTCCAGCTGGCCGATGTGCTGGGTGTGGACGAGGAGCGTCACCAGACGCTGTCGGTGGACAAGTACTTCCCGGCCGTCACGCCGGAGCACTTCATCACCGCCGACGTGCATCTGGGCGAAGGTGTGCTGCAGGGCTTCCTCGACGCCGGATACCGCAAGCCCCTGTCGGGCTGCGGCGGCGGTCAGGCGATCGGCGAGCTTGGTGGCATCGACTTCGGCGAGCCGATCGCGGACACGTTCCCGGTCAACGAGGACGTGACGCTGCTGCGCGCCGACGGCGGTCAGGTGCAGCTCGCGGTCAACGAGTACGGCAAGGGCCGCGGCGTATACGTCTCCGGTCTGCCCTACTCGGCCGCGAACGCCCGTCTGCTGGAGCGTGCCCTGTTCTGGGCCTCCCACAACGAGGGCAAGTATGCGGCATACAGCTCGTCGAACCCCGAGTGCGAGGTCGCGGTGTTCGACAAGTCGGGTTGCTACTGCGTTGTCAACAACACGGATCGCGCGCAGTCCACGTATGTGGAGCGCGGCGACGGTCGCATCGAGCGCATCGAACTGGCGCCCAGCGGTATCGCCTGGCGCACCATCTGATCCGGTCGCATCATCGCTCCGGATCGGCGTGAACGAGTGAATATCGGGGTCATCGTCGCCTACTCCTTCGACGATGACCCCGATTTTTCATGCCGCCTGTCCATTGTGCGTACATGTACGCATCACCGGATGGGCGGCATAGGTATATTTATTACACGGTAAGCGTGCACAAGCGCGTCGCAACGCAGACAATAATCGCGGATACCCGCGGGGAATGAGGAGTCATGAGCGAGAAGATGGAAGCGGTCGCCACGTCGGAGGCGCCTGTGGCGCTGGGCGCGTACAGCCAGGCGGTAAAGGCCAACGGGTTCGTGTTCGTGTCCGGCCAGCTGGGCATCGACCCCACGACCGGCGAACTGGCCGGAGACACCGCCGGTGAGCAGACCGCCCAGGCGCTGAAGAACATCAAGCAGATTCTCGACACGGCCGGCACCGGCATCGAGCACGTCGTGCGCGCGACGATCTACATGAAGAACGTCGAAGACTTCAAGGAAGTCGATGCCCGTTACGCCGACGTGTTCATCGGCTCCGTCAAGCCCGCCCGCGTTGCCATCGGCGGCAACGACATCCCCAAGGGCGCCCTCGTCGAGATCGACGCCATCGCAGTTCTGTGACGGTTCGCGGGGAATCCGAACAGTAACCCGCCTTCAACCAAAGCCGTAGCAGTGAGCCTCCACCAGATGCATGATGGAGGCTCACTGCTGTGAGTCGTATTGCATAACCATGTTGCGCCGATGCTGATGGTTCCGTCGGATGTGGCGTATATGAAGGTGATTTGCGTCCGTAAGTGCGCGCCGAAACGACGACTGTGCGCACTTACGGACGCTTTGGGAGCGCCCCCCCAATCTCGCTCCGCTCGACAGCCCCCTGTCAGCGGGAGTACGACCAACGCTCCCGCTGGCGGGGCTGTCGCAAAGCGACTGAGGTGGTTCACACGTGACACGCTATATAGAGTCACCAAACGTGTCTCCCAAATCATCTCCGGCCAATCCACCGCATATGTGATGCGGTGGTGAAGGAGTGACGCGGATCACCCTGATTCTTACCCTCGAATGCCCCGAACACAGCTGCGCGGCCTATGATGACCTGCGCCAATGGAGTTGGCGCGACTATGTCGCGCGGCGAAATATGGAAGCGGGGTGTGAGATGCACGGGCGCGAAGGACGAGGACGGCTGTCCAGATCCGTTGTGGCGGTGGTTTCCGTACTGGCATGTATCGCCATGCTTGCCGGATTGGTGATGGGCACGACGCATGTGGTCGGCTGGGTGTTCGATGCGATCGCACTGGCGTCGCCACAGCATCGCCCGATCGTCATCGCGCATCGTGGCGACACCCGGCATGCTCCCGAGAACTCGCTGGCTTCCATTCGCGCCGCAAAGCAGAACGGCGCCGATTTCGCCGAAATCGACGTGCGGCTGACCAAAGACGGCATACCCGTGGTGTTCCATGACCGCAGAACCGGGCGTCTGGACGCGGGCGGTCGCAACGTGCTGGTGAACAGTATGCCGTTGTCCGCATTGCAGCGCATGATCATGCAGCAACGCGGCATGCGGTATTCGGTTCCCACGCTGCGTCAGGCGTTGGGCGACGCTTCCATGTCACGTCCGGGGCAGCGGCGGTTCGGCTTGCTGCTGGACATCAAGACGGACGCGCGGTATGCCCGGAAAGTGGCTGATGCCGTGGTGCGTGTGGTCGAGGATTCCGAATACGCCGGCAATCTGATGGTGATGTCGGCCAATCCGTATGCGGTGATGGTCTTCAAGAGCATGCGTCCGCAGTGGCGTGTAGGCCTGTGCGCCAGCGGCAGGCCCGATCTGACGCAATGGGATGATGACGGCACGAGCGAAGCGCGGTTCATGGACGGGGCCGCACGGGTCGAGACCGTGCGCCGCGAAGTGACGGCGAAGCGCGGCGGAAAGCAGCGAAAGCATCCCATGTTCCGTGGAATGCGCGGCGAGGCCATGGACTTCGTCGTGTTCCGCGCGCGGGACGTCACATCAAGACTGCTGCGGAATGCGCGGCTGCGCAGAATTCCCGTATATGTCGACTCGGTGGATTCATACGATGCCGCGAACGGCCTGCTGCGCCACGGCGTCAGCGGACTGCTCGGCGAGAACATCACGCCGTTGCAGCAGGCTTGTTCGTCATATCACGGGCTTCCCGAACCGTTCTCGTCGCCGGACGATGACGATCGCTCCCAGGCGTGACGCCGGCCGATCCCGCGTCGGTGCATGAACCGGACGTTCGCTGTCAAAGTGCCCGGTACACTAGGGAGAATGAGTCCTGAAGCGCTTAGTGAACTGATTGAAACCATTGCCCACGATCTGGTCGCCGCCGGAAAAGCCGGTACCCTGACCGACGATTTGATTCCTGAAACCGCCAAATTCGCCGTGATGCGCCCGAAGGATCGCGCGCACGGCGATTGGGCCTCCAACGCCGCCATGCAGCTGGCCAAGAAGGCCGGCATGAAGCCGCGCGATTTGGCCGAGCTGTTCGCCGAGCGGCTGACCGCCGCCGACGGCATCTCGACCGTCGAGGTGGCGGGGCCCGGCTTCATCAACATTACGCTGGATTCCGCCTCCGCCGCCGCGGTGGTCGACAAGGTGCTGGCCGATGGCGCAGGCTACGGCAAGAACGCGCACCTCGGCGGCAAGACGCTCAACCTGGAGTTCGTCTCCGCCAACCCGACCGGCCCGATTCACATCGGCGGCACCCGTTGGGCCGCCGTCGGCGACTCGATGGCCCGCGTGCTGGAGGCCAACGGTGCCAAGGTTGTGCGCGAATACTACTTCAACGATCACGGCGAGCAGATCAACCGTTTCGCAAAGTCCCTGGTCGCAGCCGCGCACGGCGAGGAGACGCCCATTGACGGATACAAGGGCAAGTACATCAACGAGATCGCCGACCGCGTGATCGCCGAGGCGGAGGCCGATGGCGTGGATGTGCTGAGCCTGCCGCGCGTCGACGGCGGCCTCGACAAGGACGGCAACCCGCTCGGCGAGGGCGATTCCGAGCAGCGCGAGGAGTTCCGCAAGCGTGCCGTGCCGATGATGTTCGACGAGATTCAGCGCTCGATGAAGGAATTCCGAGTCCGCTTCGACGTGTGGTTCCACGAGAACAACCTATACAAGGACGGAGAAGTCAACCGCGCGATTGAGGAGCTGCGCAGTCGCGGCGACATCTTCGAGAAGGATGGAGCCACCTGGTTTGAATCCACCAAGCATGGCGATGACAAGGACCGCGTCATCATCAAGTCGAACGGTGACTTCGCCTACTTCGCTGCCGACATCGCCTACTACTGGAACAAGCGTCACCGCGTTGTGGATCCGGCCGACGTGGCGATTTACATGCTCGGCGCCGACCATCATGGCTATATCGGTCGTATGATGGCCATGTGCGCCGCCTTCGGCGACGAGCCGGGCGTGAACATGCAGATTCTCATCGGCCAGCTGGTCAATGTGATGAAGAACGGCAAGCCCGTGCGCATGTCTAAGCGCGCTGGCAACGTCGTCACCATCGACGATCTGGTTGAGGCCGTTGGCGTGGATGCGGCCCGTTACTCGCTGGCCCGTACCGACTACAACACGTCGGTGGATATCGATCTGGATCTGCTGACTTCGCATTCCAATGAGAACCCGGTGTACTACGTGCAGTATGCGCACGCGCGTTCCTGCAATGTGGACCGCAACGCGGCCGCTGCGGGCATCGGTACCGAAGGCGCTGACCTGAGCCTGCTTGACACCGAGGCGGACGGCGAGGTGCTCGCCGCGCTCGCCCAGTGGCCGGCGACTTTGGCTCTGGCCGGCGACCAGCGTGCCCCGCACAAGGTGGCGCACTATCTGGAGGACCTGGCCGGTGCCTACCACAAGTGGTACAACGTCGAGCGCGTGGTTCCGATGGCGCTGACCGACCCCGAGGAGCGTCTGGATGACGCCGCTCGCGAGGCACTGCGCATCGCCAAGAACCCCGAACCGGCACGTGCCGCCGCACGCCTCAAGCTCAACGACGCCGTGCGCACGGTCATCGCCTCCGGTCTCGACCTGCTCGGCGTCACCGCCCCCGACAAGATGTGACCTAGGCTGCCCCTGGTCGCGCGTAGCGCGACTGGGGGCGGTTCTCATTCAGGTACTCTCCGACCGAGCCTCCGCCTTATGGTCGGGAAGTGGTATCACGGTGCCGGTTCTGGCACAATGGCACAGTAATAGGAAAAGCGGCAAGCCCTGAGCGAAAGAGGAGCAATGACTGGATCTGCTGTGCGTGTGGACGGAACGCAAGGTATCACCCCCATCTGGCCGGTGGCGACGGCAGTGAATGCCGAAGGCGCCCTGACGTTCCACGGGCGCACCGCTGAGTCGCTGCTTGACGAGTTCGGATCCCCGCTGTATCTGATCGACACTGACGAAGTTTCCGCCCGCGCCAGATATTTCGTGCGCGCGGCGGCCGACGCCTTCACCAACTCCACCACGCACGTGAGTTTCGCCGGTAAGGCGTTCCTCTCCAAAGAAGTCGTGCGGTTGGTGATCGATGCAGGCATGCTCGTCGACACATGCTCTATGGGGGAGATGCGCATCGCGCTCGCCGCAGGCGTCCCCGGCCGTCGTCTGGTGCTGCACGGCAACAACAAGTCCGACGCGGAAATCGAACTCGCCATCGAGCAGGGCTTTGCGAAAATCGTCGTGGACGAGCCGGGTGAGCCGGCCCGCATCGCCGCCATCGCGCGACGACTCGGCAAGCGTGCCCGCGTGATGCTGCGCGTGACCGCCGGCATTCACGCCGGTGGCCACGAATACATCTCCACCGCGCATGAGGATCAGAAGTTCGGCGTGCCGCTGCTGCCGGCCGGCGCCGATGCCGCGGCACTCAGCGTACTGGACGAACTCACGGCTGATCCAGCAGGCGTGACGCCGGCTGTTACGAACGCGCACATCGCCGAACGCGATGGTGATGCCGGTGACGGGAATGCGAAGCCCGAGCGCGAACTGCACTACGACATGAAGTACCCGTACGACCTGAGCCACGAGGAGATCCCCGAAAAGGACAAGGCGCTCGCCGCCGCGATGGAAACCGTGGCGGATGGGCCGGCACTGGCCGTGCTCAAGGATATCCTCACACGGTCCGACGAGTTGGAACTCGTCGGCATTCACTCTCATATCGGTTCCAACATCCATGACGCAGACGCCTTCATCCAGGCCGCCAAGCGCATGATGCTGCTGCGCAAGACCTTCTACGCCACCGACGCCTATACGCTGCCCGAGGTCGACTTGGGCGGCGGCTACTCCGTGGCATACACCGACGGCGAGGATTCGATGGACGTGCGCGTCGAGCTGCGTCGTCTCGCCGAAGCGGTCGGTGCCATCAACCGTGCGCTCGGTGTGCCCGCGCCGGCCATCAGCTTCGAGCCAGGACGATGGATCGTCGCCCCGGCCGGCGTGACCCTGTATCGTGTGGGCACGATCAAGCCGGTGCATCTGTCCGACGCCAAAGACAAGACCGGCAATCCCATCGATGAGCGCGTGTACGTGTCGGTGGACGGCGGCATGAGCGACAATATTCGTCCAGCGCTGTACGGCGCCGACTACACGGTCCGGCTGGCCAACCGTCGCGGGTCGGACGAGTCGATGCTGGTGCGCGTAGTCGGCATGCATTGCGAGTCCGGCGACATCATCGTGCACGAGGACAGGCTTCCGGCCGACCTCAGGCGCGGCGACATCCTCGCCGTGCCGGTGACGGGCGCATACGGCCGCACGATGGCGAGCAACTACAATCAGGCGCTGATTCCTGCCGTGGTCGCCGTGAGTGAAGCCGGCGCACATGTGATGATCCGTCGCCAGACCATTGACGACCTGCTGGATCTGGATCAGAGCTGACCGTTCAGCGCCAGCGGCAAGATATAAAAGCAAAAAGCAGTAGAACTCAAAAAAGGAGTCCTCCCCGGCTATCAGGGAGGACTCCTTATTGTTTGTTGTGGTTGTGTCTACCGAATCACTTGGTGACGATGGTGCCAATCGGAGCGCCGGTAGCCACCGCACCCTTGGCGGTGATCGACAGCTTATCGATCTTGGCCGGGTTGGTGAACACGACGATCACGTCGGTGGGCTTTCCAGCGGACTTGACCACATTCCAGTCCACGTCGACCAGCGCGTCTCCGGCGTTCACCTGCTGGCCTTCGCTGACCATCATCGTGAACGGGGATCCGGCGAGCTGTACAGTATCCACGCCGATGTGCACGAGCACTTCCACTCCGGCGGGAGTGGTGATGCCCACTGCATGCTTGGCCTGGGCGACCGTGGTAATCTTGCCGGCCACCGGGGCGACCACACGACCCGACGTGGGAACCACGGCGAATCCGTCGCCAAGGATCTTGGCGGCGAAGGTCTCGTCGGGCACTTCCGTGATCGGCTTGATGGCACCGTCCACAGGGGCGAGCACCGCGTTGTCAGCGGCTTTCACCTTGGGGGCGGGGGCAGCGGCAGCGGGGGCTGCCGTCACGCTTTTGGGGAACCACCACCGATGACGGGCTTGCCGTACAGGGCGGACAGAGCGTCAGCCACGGCCTGCACCTGCGTGCCGACGATGATCTGGACGTTCTTCTTGTCGATCACCTTGACACCGGGGACGCCGGTCTTGCGGATGGCGTCGACGTCGACCTTCGAGGAATCCACGACACCCATGCGCAGACGGGTGATGCAGTTCTCGATTTCGGTGATGTTGTCGTGACCGCCCAGAGCGGCGTACAGCTTGCCGGCGAGGTCGGCGTACTTGTCACCGGTGGACGAGGTCGCGGTGTCGAACGCTGCGGAGGAGGCATCGTCGTTATCGTCATCGCCACGGCCCGGGGTCTTCATGTTGAACTTCTTGATCATGAAGTCGAACACGAAGTAGTAGATGACCGCGAAGACGAGGCCCTGAACGATAAGCATCCACGGCATATGAGCTGCGGGAACCTTCAGCGACAGGAACCAGTCGATGAAGCCTGCGGAGAAGTTGAAGCCTGCGATCCACTGGAACGAAGCGGCGATGAACACCGAGATGGCGGTGAGCAGCGCATGCACCACGTACAGCGGGAAGGCGGCGAACATGAAGGAGAACTCCAGCGGCTCGGTGACACCGGTGAGGAACGCGGCGAGCGCACCGGCGAGCATCAGGGATCCGGTGGCCTTCTTGTTCTCGGGCTTGGCGTTCTTGTAGATCGCGAGTGCACCGGCCGGCAGGCCGAACATCATGATCGGGAAGAAGCCGGCCTGGTAGATGCCGGTGACGTACACGCCGAACGGGTGGAAGCCGCCGGTGGCGATGACCGCGCCACTGGCCGGGTCGGCGCTGCCCCAGAACTTGCCGATGTCATTGATGTTGGCAAGGTTGAACCAGAACACGTTGTTCAGTGCGTGGTGCAGACCGGTCGGGATAAGCAGACGGTTGAAGAAGGCGTAAATGCCGGCACCGACGGCGCCGAGGCCCATGATGGACTCGCCGAACCAGACCAGCGCACCGTAGACGGCCGGCCAGATGAACAGCAACAGCAGCGAGATGATGGACATGACCGCGGCGGTCAGGATCGGCACGCAACGGCGGCCGGAGAAGAACGCCAGGAAGTCCGGCAGTTTTGTCTTGCCGAACTTGTTGTATAGCGCACCTGCCACGCAGCCGACCAGGATGCCGAAGAACACGTTCTTGTTGCCGATGGCGCCAGCGGCGAATGCCGGGTGCTCGGTGTCGACCTTGGTGGCGTCGAAGCCAAGGAACATGGACGCGGAGCCCATGATCGTGGTGACGGTCAGGAAACCGACCAGTGCGGACAGTGCCGAGGCGCCGTCCTTGTCGCGAGCCATGCCGATGGCGACACCAACGGCGAACAGCAGGCCCAGATTGTCGAGGATCGCGCCGCCGGTCTTGCACAGGTAGGCAGCGACGACGTTACTGCCACCCCAACCGCTCGGGTCGATCCAATAACCAATGCCCAGGAAGAGTGCTGCAGCAGGCAGACACGCAACGGGCAGCATAAGAGCGCGACCAAGGCGCTGGATATATGCTTTCATTCCAACCTCCCTCTGAGGATACGGACGGCGCTTTCTTCCGCCAAAATTCCCGTTCACGTACCATCCCACCATTGGATCGGACGCTCGCGAGTATGTCAGCAACGCCGCTTCAATGAACAATGGTACGTGACTTTTACGATATGAGGCCCGTGTTTCGTTAAGATTATTTGCTAAATAGGCAGGAAACATGGCGGGTGTATAAGGGCTCAGCCTTACGGGAAGCTGGTGTTTCACGATTTCTCTGTTTACGGCGTTAATTTGTAAATCTACTTTACTGCGGCGTGTCGTTAGCGCTGCTACATAGTGGAAAGCCAAGGGAAACGAGGCCATTGGGAGCTGGATCCGGCCTCCGGGGCGTTGACGGGCGGCGTGTCGGATTCATTCCGTAGGATGGTACACAGTGACGCCGGCCCGGCGACCATCTATCGGTGAGTGGCGGCCGGGCGCGCCAAACACCGCTGAAGGAAGGAAATCCGTGGCACAGCTGAATGACAACCCCATCCGCGTCGGACTGTTGGGAGCGGGAACCGTCGGATCACAGGCCGCACGTCTGCTGGTGGAGCAGAAGGACGAACTCGCCGCCCGCATCGGGCGTCCGATCGAGCTGGTCGGCGTGGCCTGCCTGGATCCCGATGAGGTGGACTTCCCCTGGATCGACAAGTCTCTGCTGACGACCGACACGATGAAGGTCGCCACCAACGCCGACATCGTCGTCGAGCTGATCGGCGGCACCACAGTGGCCCGCACGTTCGTGATGGCCGCGATCGAGTCGGGAGCCTCCGTGGTCACCGCCAACAAGGCGCTGCTTGCCAAGTACGGCCCGGAAATCTACACCGCGGCCGAGGCCAAGGGCGTCGACATCTACTTCGAAGCGGCCGTTGGTGGCGCCATCCCGTTCCTGCTGCCGCTGCGCGAATCCCTGGCGGGCGACAAGGTGACCAGCATGCTGGGCATCGTCAACGGCACCACCAACTACATTCTCGACGAGATGACCACCAAGGGCCTGCAGTTCGATGACGTGCTCAAGGACGCCCAGGCCAAGGGATACGCCGAAGCCGATCCGACCGGCGACATCGAAGGCTACGATGCGGCCAACAAGGCCGCGATTATGGCCACGCTCGGCTTCCACACCAACGTGACGATCGATGACGTGAGCGGCGAGGGCATCACGAAGATCACCGCCGACGACATCGCCGCGGCCGCCGCCGAGCACAAGGTCATCAAGCTGCTCGCCGTCGTGGAGAACGGCGAGGCCGGTGTGTCGGCGCGCGTCTACCCGGCGCTGATTCCCGAATCGCACCCGCTGGCATCCGTGCACGGCTCATTCAACGCCGTGTTCGTCAAGGCCGAGGCGGCCGACGACCTCATGTTCTACGGCCGTGGTGCGGGCGGCGCTCCGACCGCTTCCGCCGTCGTCGGCGACGTGGTCACCGAAGCCCGCCACATCGCTCAAGGCTGCACCGGCCCGTCCATCCCCATGTACCACGAGCTGCCCAAGGCGCCGATCAGCGCCAGCCGCGCCGCGTTCGCCGTGCGGTTCCTCATCCACGACAAGCCGGGCGTGCTCGCCGCCATCGCCAAGGAGTTCGCCGACCACGGCGTGTCGATCAACGGCGTCAATCAGGATCTCAAGCCGACGATGACCGATCCTGGTTATGACGGCGAGATCCAGCAGCTGCGCATCGTCACGCATCTGACCGACGAGGTCACGCTGCGTGAGACTGTCGAAGCCGTCCGCACGCTGGACTTCGTCACCGGAGAGCCGTCCATCCTGCGCGTGCTCGACTAGTCATACGGTTGCCTGCCCCCGCTGTCGGGGGCTGTCGGCAAAGCCGACTGGGGGTGGTTTCGCGGCGTTTCCGCGAAACCACCCCGATCTCACTATCGTTTGCTCCCCTCCCCCTCAGCGGGGACGGAATCGCTGAATCAAGGAATCATGGAACCAATCTGTACACAGGTCAAGGTCCGCGTGCCGGCTACAAGCGCCAATCTGGGCTCCGGCTTCGACACGGTCGGCCTCGCCCTCGATTATCATGACGAACTCACCTTCACGCTCAGCCGTGACCCGTCCAATCGCGCCGCGCAAGTGCTGATCTATGGCGAGGGCGAGGACACGCTGCCGCGCGACGAGACCCATCTGGTCGTCTCCACGTTCCGCAAGGCATGCCAGACCTTCGGCCTGGGCAAGGTCGGGTTCATCCTCGAAGCGCACAACAACATCCCGCAGGCGCGCGGCATGGGGTCGTCCGCCGAAGCCATCGTGGCGGGCATCGCCGCCGCTGCCGCGTTCGCGCAGGAGGGCCGGCTCAACCGCGATTCCATCTTCGAGCTGGCGGCCGCCATCGAAGGCCATCCCGACAACGTGGCGCCGGCGGTGTACGGCGGCATGACCGTCTCATGGAACTTCGACACGGCCGAAGGGGTCGGCTCGGTGCCGATCCCCGGTGGAGACCCGCTGCACGGCGGTTTCCACACGGTCAAGTACGCGGTCGATCCGGGCGTCACGGCGGCCGTGTTCGTGCCCGACTACGAACTGTCCACCGAGAAGGCGCGCGAGGCGCTGACCGGCGAGGTCGCCTATCGCGACGCGGTGTTTAACGTGTCGCGCGTGGCGCTGATGGCCGCGGCGATGAACCCGCGCGCGCTCGCGTCCGGCGAAGAGCCGAACGCGCTGCTGTACGCTGCCACGCAGGATCGCCTGCACCAGCCGTATCGCAAGGGGCTCATGCAGCCGTCATGGGACCTGATTCAGGCGTTCCGTTCCCGTGGTTTCGCCGCCATGGTGTCCGGCGCCGGCCCGTGCGTGCTGGTGCTGCATCACGGCGACGCCGTGGCGGACATCGATGAGGTCGCGGCGGAACAGCTGGCTTCCGGCCATTGGAAGGTGCTGCACCTGCCCATCGACACGGTCGGCGTGCAGGTCGAGCGTAAGTAGGAATACCGCACGTGCCTCCTCGCCCGCTCTTCGGGCCGGAGATGAGGGGAGCGCGAAGTTGCCGGTTGGGTGATGCGGCAGCTGGTGCGGCGGCAAAAGAAAGGTGACGATCATGTCCATTCCGATGATTCTGGCGTCGAAGTCCCAGCCGCGCCGGGATGTGCTGTATGCGGCCGGCATCTGCCCGACCATCCGCGTGTCCCATGTCGATGAGCCGGCTGCGCTGGAAAAGGCCGCCGCCGAGCGCGGCGTCACCGTTGACCAGCTGAACGTCGAACAGCGCGTGATGATTTTGGCCGAGGCCAAAGCGCAGGCCGTGCATCAGGCGTACCGCGATGTCGCCGACGCGGCCGCGAGCGCGACGGGCGAGCGCGTGATCGCGTACCCGTTGCAGGCCGCGGAGCTTCGCGGCGAGATGAACGTCGCGGACATACCTCGCCAGAGTGGCGCTCCGCTTGACTATTCGAAGGCGCCGATCGCGATGACCCGTGACTTCTCCGGCGTGGACATGCCGACCGTCACCGAGCCGATATCCAATGTGATTGCCATGCAGCCGGGGCTCACTCGGGCGAGCGGCGGCCCGCTGATCGTCGGTTGTGATTCGATGTTCCTGCTTGACGGCGAATGCTACGGCAAACCGCACAGCGTCGAGGTGGCACGTGAGCGACTGCACCGCATGAGCGGTGCCACCGGCGAGCTGTGGACCGGGCACTGCGTGATCGACTTCGCGTCCGGGCGCGTCGAGCGCGGCGCGAGTCATGCCGTCGTGCGGTTCGGCGAGTTCAGCGACCGCGACATCGAACGATACATCGCCACCGGCGAGCCGCTGGAAGTCGCGGGATCGTTTACGCTGGAAGGTTTTGGCGGCGCGTTCATCGATGGCATCGACGGCGACCCGCATGGCATCATCGGCATCAGTCTGCCGCTGCTTCGCCGACTCGTCGGCAAGCTCGGCGTGGACTGGACCGACCTGTGGAACGTGGCCCGCGGGGAATCGGCGCCCGAAGACAAGACCGGAGGCGGCGGAGTCGTGCCGCCCAAGGAGAACGTGCATCAGCCCGGCGACGGCTGGATCGACTGCGCATGCGGGCGCAAGCACTGGGGATTGAACGGTGCCTCCGGCGTGCTGCTCGCGCGGCGTGACCCCAAGAGCGGCGAAGTGACCAGCGTGGTGATGCAGCATCGCGCCGCGTGGAGCGCGGAAGGCGGCACATGGGGCATTCCCGGCGGCGCGACGGCCGACGGTGAAAGCCCGATCGAGGGTGCGCTGCGCGAGAGCTACGAGGAGGCGAACATCACGCCCGAAGACATCGAGGTGGTCGGGTCCTACCGTGAGGATCACGGGCCATGGGCGTACACCACGGTCTTCGCGTTCGAGAAGCCCGGTCACCGGGTCGTGCCGCGGGCGAACGATGACGAGAGCATGGAAATCGAATGGGTGCCGATCGACGAAGTGCCCGACCGCAAGCTCTTGACCGCGATGCGCACAGACTGGCCGCGCTTCGCCGAGCGCCTGCGCGCGCTGGCCGCTGCCGCACGGTGTTCGTGACGGTTACTGCAGTTGCGCCAAACGCTGGTAGATGTCGGATGGAAGGTGGCGGTTTCCGAATCCTTTGACGCGAATTCCCGTGTCGAGGGGCATATACACGATGCGCATGTCGGCGCGCGACTGTTGGCCTCGTCGATGTTGGAAGTGGAAGGAACGCCACCCGCTGAAACCGTACTTGAGAGGGCTTCCTTCTACGTTGCCCTCCACGAGCTGTGTCAGGGTTCGGTGAACTCTGGCCACCGCCATCTTGAATTCGCCTTCGTCGGGCCAGACATATGCCAGAAGAATCACATCATCCGCAAGTGCATCCGGATCCATATACAGACCGCGGACGGACGAGATGATGGCAATGGCTTGCTCCAATAATGCGTAGTCGGCGGCCATCAGCGACCGCCATAAAGGAACGCGTGAATCTTCTCCTTGCGCCGCTTCAGGCTTTCCTGCGCCGACTGTGACAGTTCGGAGCCGGTCTCCCATTGTTCCTTATCGCCTCGGGCGGTGAACATCTGCTGTATGGTGAGGTGTTCGACCTCGGATTCCAGCGCATTGATGACATCCAGCATCTCGTTGAGAGAGTCCACGGACACCAGATAGCCGGCTGTGTCGGCGCGGTCGACGATTTCCAGCAATCCCCGCTGCTCCAGCGCCTTTCGCCATGCGTTCGAACGGGACAACTCGGTCAACCCGATGCGAGAGCCCGGCGTGGAGATCTCTCGTAACGCCTCCGCACGTTCCTTGATGTCCATGTAAGTCACCACCTTAATCACAACAAAATATGCATTATATTACGCATAGTACTACATGATATAATGCAATATATATTCACGGCTGCCGAGCCGTACCGCAGACGAGCGACTGGGGGCCTTAGTCTCGCTTCGCGACAGACCTTCGGGCCCTGCAATCACGGCCCTGTGGGCGCTCAGGGTAGTGCCACCACTCTCTTCCCCTAATCCTTCCGGATGAGGGGAGAACCGGTTCGCCGCAAGGCTCATACCGCCGCCCGATGGCCGGTCGCGTGCCGCCTGCGTAATCTCGGAGGCATGAACACAGCAACATCGCAATCTCAGTCCCGCGCCCGGTCTCAGTCGTGGACACCGGTGATCGAGGCCCGTGACCTGGTCATGGACTACACCGCAGGCATGGCCCGTGTGCAGGCGGACCACAGTGTCACCGGCGTGATGCCGCGAGGCGCCGGAACCGGCGGCCCCCATCCGTATGCGGCCGGCGGAACCGGCTACGCCATGCCCGCCGTGCATACGCTAGCGCTCAATCACGTGAACTTCGACTTGGCTCCCGGCGAGACGGTCGCCGTGATGGGACCGTCCGGTTCCGGCAAGTCGACGCTGCTGCACGCGCTCGCCGGCATCATCCGCCCGACGTCGGGCACGGTGACCTTCCAAGGCGCGAATCTGACCGCGATGAGCGACGCGGACCGGACCAAACTGCGCCGCGGTGCGTTCGGCTTCGTGTTCCAATCCGGACAGCTGTTGCCCGAGTTGCCGGCGGTGGAGAACATCGCGTTGCCGATGATGCTGGACGGCGCCGACTACCGTTCCGCCACCGATGCGGCGATGCTGTGGCTGGAACGGCTGGGTTTGCGGCAGCTGGCCTCGCAGCGGCCCGGCGAGATGAGTGGCGGGCAGATGCAGCGCATCGCCATCGCCCGCGCACTTGCCGTACAGCCGGCGGTCGTCTTCGCCGACGAGCCGACCGGCGCGCTCGACCAGGCCACCGGCCGCGAGGTCATGAGCATTCTCATGGAAGCCGCGCGTGATAATGGCGCTGCCGTGGTGATCGTCACTCATGATCCCAACGTCGCCGGCTTCTGCGGCCGCACGATGACGATGCAGGACGGCCGCCTCAGCCAGACGGCCGAAGCCGGCCTTGCCCCCGCTGGCGGGGTTCGGCATCCGCAGGCTGACTGGGGGCGGCCCGAGAGCGCTGAACCACCCTCAGTCTCGCTGCACCCGGCAGTTCCCGCAGGAGGCGCCCAATGAGCACGTTCGCACTATGGCGGCTGTTCCACCGCCCAGGCCGGCGCGGCGGCTCCGGCCACACATCGGCGTTGGCCATCGTCGCGTTCGCGGCGGCGACGGCCATCTTCCTGACCGTGCTGGGCGGCGTGCACGGGTTCATCTGGCGCGCGTCCGCCGACCATACGCTGAAATGCCTGATTGACAGGTCGACCTGCGCGCCGGGCACATGGGCGGTGTGGGTCGGACGGCTCAAGGACCAGCACGACTGGGCGCAATACGCCAGCACGTACGTGATGCTGGCGGCCTTCGCCTGCATACTGCTGATCGTGCCGTTCGTGGCGCTCGCCGGCTCGGCGGCACGATTGGCGGCATCGCGGCGGGACGCGCGATTGGCGGCACTGCGCCTCGCGGGCGCCACCACCAGTCAGGTGACCAGACTGACCGCGTTGGATGCCGCCGGACAGGCGCTCATCGGTGCGTTGATCGGCATCGTCGGCTATTTCGCGATCATGCCGCTGATCATGCTGCTGAATTTCCAGGATCAGAGGTTCACGTTCGAGCAGTTGTGGGTAGGATCCCTGTCGCTGATCGTCGTGCTGGTGGTGGTCACGGTCCTGGCGCTGATCTCCGCATTGCTGACGCTGCGTCGGGTCGCCATCACCCCGCTGGGCGTCACCGCTCGGACCGCCCAGCCGCTGCCCACGAAGTGGCGCGTAATCGTGTTCCTGGTCGTGCTGGTGGCCGCGATCGTGCTGTTCAAGAACCCGCAGGGCCTGCTGCATTACGGTGAGGTGACGATGTATGCGGTGATTATCGGGTTCATCGCGCTGTGCTTCGCTCTAGTGAACCTGATCGGCTCATGGGTGGTGACCGCACGGGCGAGGTTGCGGTCCCGCCGCCCTAAGGACGCCGCCACGATGATCGCGATGCGGCGCATCCTCGACAATCCCAAGCGGGCATGGCGCAATGTGTCGGGCATCGCGCTGGCGGTGTTCATCGCTGGCATCACCTCGATCTGCGGGTTCATCGGCGCATCGTCGACCGCGCCTGTCGAAGGCGTACCCGAACCGGGACTGGCTTTCATCCGCGACATCGGCACCGGAGGGTTGCTGACGCTCGGATTCGCGGCCGTGCTGGCGGCCGTCAGCTCCGGAGTGATGCAAGCGGGCAGCGTCTACGACCAGGTTTCCGAATACCGCATGCTGGTGTTGGAGGGGACGGACGTGAAAACGTTGAACCGTGCGCGTTTCATCGAGGTGCTGACCCCGCTCAACACGGTGGTGGCCGTTGCCGGCGGCTGCTCGATGCTGCTGATGTTCCCGCTGTTCGCCGCATCCATGACCAAGCCCGCCACGCTGCTCAGCTTCTTCGGCGGCATAGCGTTGTGTTATGCGCTGGTCTCCGTCGGCGCATTCGCCTCGAACCGTGTCGCCGCCAGCCTGAATCTCACCGACTGGCGTGCCGACGACTGATCGCACGCTCTCAAAACTCGCAGATAGGGGGCCTTTTAACGAAAAAGGCCCCCTATCTGCGAGTTTTGAGAGCGTCAACTCAGCAGAGCGGCGATAACCGCGATGAATATGGGGCTCGTCATCGTGCTCATCAGGATGCCGTCGCGTGCGAACGTAAGTCCAACGTTGTACCGGGCGGCGTAATTGTAGACGTTCTGGCCGGTCGGCAGCGCCGCCAGCACCACGCAGGCGTACAGCGTCGCGCCGCGGAATCCCATGACGAAATAGGAGAGCAGGAAGGCGATGATCGGCATCACGATGTTCTTCAGTACGGCTACGGTGAAGATCGCCGGGCGGTCGCCCTTCTGCTGCAGCGGCTTGGTGCCGTGCAGCGACATGCCGAACGCCATCAGGATCATCGGAACCGCGGAGTCCCCGATCATGTCGATCGGGTCGAAGATGAAGTTCGGCACGGGGAACCAGCCGATCTTCGCGTCGATCGCCGAAACCAGGATGCCGCCCAGGGAGCCGATCAGCAGCGGCTGATGCAGCGGCTGCTTCAGGATTTCCTTGACCGATACCTTGCCCTTGGTGGTCACGTCGAGCACCGTCAGGCCGACCGGCGTGAAGATCGCCTGCTGCATGACCAGGATCGGTGCCACCAGGGCTCCGTTGCCGAGGATGTACGTGGCTATGGGCAGGCCGATGTTGTTCGAGTTCAGATACAGTGAGTTCAGCGCGCCGACGGTCGCGTCTGCCGGCCCCAAGTGGAAGAACAGCTTGTTCAGCACCAGGAACAGCGCGCCGACGAGTACAGCGGAGAAGAACGCCACGATGATCGACGAATGGAAGATCTCGAAGATCGGCTCTTTCGACAGAATTGCGAACATCAGACACGGGCTGGACACGAAGAAGCTGAAACGGTTGAGCACCATCTGGGCGCTCGGCCCGCCTATGCGCATTCGAGCGGCCACATATCCGACTCCGATTACGATGCCGATGACGCAGAAGCCTTCCATCGCATTTAATAGACCCGGCATATTCCCATCCCTTTTCCGTTTGCTGGCAAACCCCATACTGCCATACGCATGTGTTTCGCGAGGTTCTGTCTCATAACGCAGGCGAAACCCGTCTCGCGAGCCACGGTAGCACGGCATGCTGCGCGTCGCGCGCTTGTTCTCGCCGCCGACGGGGAGTTCGGCCGTCTCATTCCGTCCCGGCAACGGGCTCCAACGGGACGTGCTGCCGTTAGGATGGTCAGCATGACTACGACAACGACGATGGCAGCGGCCGGTGCTGACCCGCGCTCGGCGATCGCGCCGATCACCTGCGACACGACCGGCACGCGCGAGAAGGCGCTCGCCTCACTGCTCGAACAGATCATGGACTCGTATTCCGTCAGCGATGACGAGAAGCCGCTGGCCGACGCCGTGGAGGCGTTCCTGCGGTCGAAGCCGCACCTGACGGTGCACAGGCACGGCGACACGGTGGTCGCGTCCACGTCGCTCGGCAGGCCTCGGCGCGTGGTGCTCGCCGGGCACCTTGACACGGTTCCGGTGATCGACAACTTCCCGCCGCGCTGGCTGGCGCCCGGCGACCCGCTGATCCGGGAGGACGTCGCCGCGGCGCACCCCGGCGAGCGGGTGATGTGGGGCCGCGGCGCGACCGACATGAAGGCATCCGACGCGGTGTTCCTGTACCTCGCCGCCACGCTGGTCGACCCGCAATATGACCTGACGTACGTGTTCTACGACCATGAGGAGGTTGCGGCCGAGAAGAACGGTCTGCGGAAGGTGGCCGAGGCACATCCCGATTGGATCGCCGGCGATTTCGCGCTCATCGGCGAGCCGACCGACTGCGGCATCGAGGGCGGCTGCAACGGCACCATGCGGTTCGACGTGGTCACGCACGGGGTCGCGGCGCATTCGGCCAGGGCATGGATGGGGGAGAACGCCATTCACAAGGCCGCCGATGTCCTGAACCGCCTGAACTCCTACGAGCCGCGAACCATCACGGTGGATGGGCTGGATTATCGCGAGGGGCTGAACGCGACGCTGATTTCCGGCGGCAAGGGGACGAATGTCATCCCCGACGAATGCCGTGTCCATGTGAACTACCGGTTCGCGCCCGACAAGACGCTGCCGCAGGCGAAGGCACTGATGATGGGCGCGGATGCCGGCGCGGAGCTCGGCAATGGCGAGCATGTCGCCACCGGTGGCGTGTTCGAGGGCTTCGGCATCGAGATGAAGGACGAGTCGCCGTCCGCCCGGCCGGGCATGGACGCGCCGATGGTGGTGTCGTTGGCGAAGCTGGTGCGTGAGCGTACGGGACGGGAACCGCTGGCGAAGCTCGGGTGGACCGATGTCGCGCGGTTCTCGCTGCTGGGTGTGCCCGCGGTGAACCTGGGCGCGGGGAGCCCGCTGCTTGCGCACAAGCATGACGAGCAGATCGCCGAAAGCGAGTTGGCGACCATGGCCGGCATCCTGGAGGACTGGCTCACCGGCCGCGCGTGAGCGGGGTTCGGGCGCGGATGTCGGCATCCGTGCCATCGAATAGTGTGCGGACGGCTGCCCGCACAACGCTGTCAGTTGGCGCTGCAGGTTTTGTCGACGATGTCGTCGCCGTCCGCATCGGTGACGATGATACGGATCCTGACACCGTTCGCGGAGCGAAAGCGTCTGCGTACAAGCATGGGCTGAGCGTTGTCGCCACGCCAAAAGAACGTTGAATATGGTGAGATGGTCATGGCCGGTCAAATTGTGTGCCATACTTAAAGATGGTGGTTCTGCAAACCACCTGAGCGTGAAAGGCGTCGATCCCCTCGCATGCATGAAGGTGCGCGAGCGCTGGTGTCCGCCGAAGCACGCACACGGACTTTTAACGGATTTGCTTCCTGCGGGCGCAAGCGTAGCGCGGCCACGGTGAGAGCGTGGTGTGAGACCGCATGAGGCCATGAGTGTGCGACGTGGTGCAGCACGTCGTGAGGAGTATCGTGCCTAGTGTGAACGATAACGGTTTCAGTCGTGACGAAACCGAAGAACAGCAGCCTACCCACGCCGATGCGGCCCAGTCGCCTGATTCGGCCGATAAAACGCCTGCGGCGCCGCGTCGTCGTCGCGGTGGCCGCCGCGTGGTTCGTGGCGCCGGTGCCGCCGGTGCCGCGGTCGCGCTGAAGGTCGAGGACCATTCCGCTCCGCTGTTCGCGGAACCCGTGGTGGAGCAGCCCCTTCCCCGTCGTCGCCGCTCGAAGGCGGCCGACGAATCGCCGGAGACCGCCGCATCGGCCGATTCCGAAAAGAAGGATGATGCGCGGCACGCCAAGGCCGACGGCAAGTCTCGGTCCGCGTCGCGCTCCTCGAAAGCGACGAAGCGCCATGACGATGACGCCGATCAGGCCGAACCCCGGCGCACCCGCGTGCGTCGTCGCACCGCCATGTTCTCCTCGCGCGAGGACGCTTCGCCGGCCGTTCCGGGCGAGCCGTCGGATGACGACCTCGGCGTCGATACCGGCACCGATATCATCGTCCGCGATGATTCCGCCGATCTGTCCCGCGCCCTGGATGTCGTTAGCACGCTGCCGCAACCTGCGCCGCGCGCTCACGCGATGACGTCCGTGCTGTTCCAGGAGCCGGTGCTGCCCGTGCCGGAAATCGTGCGCGACGCGCGCGATGACGACCGCGAGGATGACGACCGCGACAGCCGCGGCGGTGGCAAGTCCCGTCGCTCGCGCAATGGTCGTGTGTCACGTGACGGCGCGCAGGGGGACAAGGACAAGAGCGCTTCCTCCCGTCGCGATATCGACGGTCTGAGCCACATCGAGCGCGTCGACAGCTTCGATACCGACGACAGCCGCAGCCGTGACGAATCCGGCGAGGCCGACGAGCCGGTGCGTTCGTCGCGCCGCAACCGTCGCCTGAACGCGCAGGAGCGCCGTGCGGCCGCCGAAGTGGAGCAGATCGAGGAGGACCTGGAGCTCGACGGCATCTCCTATACGCCGGTCGACGACGAGGAGCCCTCCGAGGATTCGGGCACGAGATCCCGTCGCCGTCGCCGCTCCCGTCAGAACCGTGCCGACGACAGCCGCGGCAACGGCGAGTCGGACAGCAGCCAGTCCGCGGCGCAGCAGGATGAGCCAGCCAAGCCGTCGTCCCGCCGCACACGCGACGAGGAAGAAGACGATGACTCCAACGTCACCCGTCGCCGTCGCCGTCGCCGCTCCCGCGCGTCCGACGAGCAGGGTGACGATGAGATGACCGTGCGCCGCTCGCGCAAGCAGCAGTACATCGACGAGATCACCGACGTCGAGGGCTCCACCCGACTGGAGGCGAAGAAGCAGCGCCGCCGCGACAACCGCCGCGAGCGCAGCCGCCAGAGCCAGCTGGTCGAGCAGGACTTCCTCGCGCGCCGCGAGCACGTGAACCGTCTCATGGTGGTGCGCGAACGCGGCCATCACACGCAGATCTCCGTCATCGAGGACAACGTGCTCGTCGAGCATTACGTCTCCGACATCCAGGAGGTCGCCACGGTCGGCAACATCTACCTCGGCCGCGTGCAGAACGTGCTGCCGAGCATGGAGGCGGCGTTCGTCGACATCGGCCAGTCCCGCAACGGCGTGCTGTATGCCGGTGAGGTGAACTGGGACGCGACCCGCCTCGAAGGGCAGCCGCGCCGCATCGAGCTGGCGTTCAAATCTGGCGACCCGGTGCTCGTGCAGGTCACCAAGGATCCGATCGGCCACAAGGGCGCTCGCCTGACTTCGCAGGTCACGCTCGCCGGGCGTTTTCTGGTGCTCGTGCCGTCCGGCGGCATGACCGGCGTGAGCCGCAAGCTGAGCGAGCGCGAGCGTTCGCGCCTCAAGGGCATTGTCTCGAAGATCGCGCCGAAGGACATGGGCGTGATTATCCGCACCGCGGCCGAAGGTGCCAAGGAGGAGGCGATCGTCAAGGATCTGGAGAGCTTGGTCCGCCAGTGGGAGCGCATCAACGCCAAGCGCGAGGAGTTCTGGCACGGCAAGCGGCCGAAGCTGCTGCAGGGCGAGCCGGACGTCGCGATCCGCGTGGTGCGCGACATCTTCAACGACAATTTCGGCGAGCTAATCGTCGAGGGCGACAAGGTGTACGAGCGCATCGAGGAATACCTCGACACGATGGCGCCCGATCTCAAGGAGAAGTTGTCCAAGTGGGATCCGTCCGAGCATCAGGGCAAGGACGTGTTCGACAAGTGGCAGATCGACGCGCAGCTCAGGAAGGGCATGGAGCGTCAGGTGTACCTGCCTTCCGGTGGGTCGATCGTCATTGACCGCACCGAGGCCATGACCACGATCGACGTGAACACCGGCCGGTTCATCGGCCGTGGCAAGAGCCTTGAGGAGACGGTGACGCGATGCAACCTGGAGGCGGCCGAGGAGATCGCGCGCCAGCTGCGTCTGCGCGATATCGGCGGCATGGTCATGATCGATTTCGTCGACATGGTGATGCCCGCCAACCGCGATCTGGTGCTGCGGCGTCTGGTCGAATGCCTGGCGCGTGACCGCACCAAGCATCAGGTGGCGGAGGTCACGTCGCTGGGTCTGGTGCAGATGACGCGCAAGCGCATCGGCCAGGGCCTGGTCGAAGCGTTCTCCGAGGAGTGCCCGACCTGCCATGGCCGCGGGTTCATCCTGCATGACGAGCCGACCGTCAGCGCGGATTACGACGATCCGTATGCGCTCAAGGGCGGCGATCCGTTCATCAAGACCAACAAGCACGGCCGCGGTACGGATGTGCAGGTGCCGCAGGGCTCCTCGCCGGATATCAAGGCCAAGCTCGCGCAGATCGCCGCCGCGGCGGTCGCCGCGAACGGCACCGACGAGGATGAGTGACCCGACGCGCTGAATGAATCATGATTTCCGGTGTGTCAACCTGACACGCCGGAAATATGATTTGCGTTAGTACATGGGTCAGTGTAGATTAGATTGCTGGTGTCTGACCAGCGGCTTGCGTGCGTCAGGCAAGTAGCTTTTATAACACCATAGCAAGGAACGAAGCATGTACGCGATTGTGAAGGCCGGTGGCCATCAGGAAAAGGTCGAGGTCGGTGACGTGATTCTCGTCAACCGTCTTGAGGCGAAGAAAGGCGAGACCGTTGAATTCCCGGTCGCGCTGGTTGTGGATGGTGCCAAGGTGACGCTGGGCGCCAAGGATCTCGCCGCGGTGTCCGCCAAGGGTGAAGTCATTGACGACGAGGCCAAGGGCCCCAAGATCAACATCATGAAGTACAAGAACAAGACCGGCGTGACTCGTCGCAAGGGTCACCGTCAGAAGCTGACCGCCGTGAAGATCACGGCGATCGCCTGAGCCAATACAGGAAGGATCTGAATCATGGCACATAAGAAGGGTGCTTCCAGCTCGCGCAACGGTCGCGATTCGAAGCCTCAGTACCTCGGCGTCAAGAAGTTCGGCGGCGAAGCCGTCGTCGCCGGCAACATCATCATTCGTCAGCGTGGCACCAACTTCCACCCTGGCCAGAACGTCGGCATGGGCAAGGATCACACCCTGTTCGCGCTGACCGACGGCAGCGTGAAGTTCGGCGTCCGTCACGACCGCAAGGTCGTCGACGTCATCGCCGCCTGAGCGATACCGCATTAAGCGTCAAGCCGCATCCCACCCGGGTGCGGCTTTTTTCGTTTGCCGCCCTAGCGCATTCCCGGCACGCCCGCACCGCACGGCGCATCCCCACAGAGCCGTCACGCCTGTGCCATGCGATGTCACGCCTCCCTCCCCAGGTACCACATCACTCTCCGAGGAGCCCCCCCAACAAAACTCCTCTGGTACACCGGTACATTACGGGTTGAAATAGCCGATTCCGGCAATTCCCCGTGTGAAATCGCCGTTTTCAGGCCCCAAAACGACCATTTGGCACGGGGAATTCCGGATAACGGCTATTTCAACCCGTGTTTTGGCGCATGGCGGCGCTTATCGGGGCTTGGAATGGTGTCGCTGCGATCACGCGGCCTTTCCGGGCTTATGCCTGCTGGCCCACATGTGTGGGTTACGAGTGCGGCGCGCGGCCCGACATCACGCGTGTCATGGTTGTATGCCCATATCTCTGAGCTGCCGGACGATTCGTCCCGGATTGTCAAGATTCCTGTAGTACATGCGCACCATGCCGATCGCATACTGCGACATGCATTGCTGGCGTTTCCGTTCCTCATCCACTACTTCGCGAATTTCCCGGCCTGAAGTCATATGCGGATCCACATACTTGCGAACGCCATCGAATTCCCCGACGATTACCGAGCCGTCTTCACGCTTCCAGAGAAAATCACTGCGATGCTTACGACCGGGATGATCGAGACAGGGGAATTCCACCTGAATGTCGTCAGGAGGGCAGCCGGCATCATGCAACATGCCGCGGGCCTCGGATTCGCCGCCGTTCTCGGCACGCCGATCTGCAAGCGCGAACGCGCGCTCGACGGCGGCGCGGTTGCGTGAGTATTTCACGCTGGAGGGATACGCCCGGAGCGCGGATTCGCTCACGAGGCCGTTGCGGAGCGCACAATCCGCCGGCCCGAGGGAGTAGCGCAGAGGCTGGCATGCCGCGAGGTCGAACAGTGTTTGCAGCAAGCTGATGACCTTCACTCCCTGAACCACGGTGATGTCCGGATGCGTGATCGCGTGATGCGATATGTGCCTGGTGTCCTGATGATGCGCACCGGGGCTCGCGACGATGCAGATTGGGAATGCCAGCCGATAGGAGCAGTCGAGCCCGTGCATGATGGCGGCCGTAGGACCGCAGAACACCCAATCAGGATGTTGGATGGCGAGCGCTCGTACGATATGGCGAACCTGTTCATGCGGATCAAGCGATTCCCAATACGCGGGCTCTGCGTACAGGCCGCGGAAGACTCTCAGCACGGCGCCGGTCTTCACTCTCCTGCGTATTGCCTGTATGTCCGTGTTGGTGGAGGGAATGGCGCAGCGTCGCTCCTGCCGTGCAACGGCGAAAAGTCTGTCCAGCGAATGATGCGTCCCCATATGCCAAGTGTAGGGGGTCTGGGCTCGCGACATCTGCGAATTCGCGATGAGCCTATTCCGCCGGGAAATCCGGATGATGGCGGAGCATACGGTGGTGTGCAAGGCATCCATTCGATTGCGCATAGGCGGCGACGGCCCACATTCGCGCGTCATGTGCCGTGCCCTCTCATCATGTATCGTGTTTCCCCGCGTCATGTGTTGTGCCCCCGTGCGTCCCCTCCGGTACCGCGCCTCCCTCATCAGGCACCACATCACTCTCCGAGGAGCCACCCCACCCTCCTCTGGTACACCGGTACATTACGGGGTGAAATAGCCGTTATCCGGAATTCCCCGTGCCAAATGGTCGTTTTGGGGCCTGAAAACGGCGATTTCACACGGGGAATTGCCGGAATCGGCTATTTCAACCCGTAATTTGAGCACTTGTGAAGACCTC
>SKEJ01000494.1_pt1 | contig 25318 bp, 13 predicted proteins | sample 4826721 | NCBI WGS metagenome assembly SKEJ01 (sample SAMN11008812, study PRJNA524170) | human gut metagenome | biome: Human fecal sample; material: Feces; isolation source: fecal sample from pouch patient p31 | host: Homo sapiens | place: Israel: Tel-Aviv | collected 2015-06-02 | reverse complement strand
TCTGGTGTAGTCGGCATCCTTGTACTGCAGGGCGGTAATGGCATCTTCAATAGCCTTCGCCATTGCATCCACTTCGCTCTGTTCAGTGATGTTCTTGCCGCGGGCAACGGCATTGACGGCGGTTTCCACAGCGGAGAAATCCTTGTAGTTGCCCTTATTCAGTGCATATGCTTTGGCAATGGCTGCATCGACCTTGGTGTAGTCGGCATCCTTGTACTGCAGGGCGTTAATGGCATCTTCTATAGCTTTCGCCATTGTATCAACTTCGCTCTGTTCAGTGATATTCTTGTCACGGACAACAGCATTGACAGCAGTTTCTACAGCAGAGAAATCCTTGTAGTTGTCCTTGTTCAGAGCATCTGCCTTGGCAATGGCTTCGTCGACCTTAGTGTAGTCGGCAGGTAAATAAGTCATTGCAATGGTCTGCGTATGAGTTGCTGTATCAGCCGTAATCGTAATATTGGAATTAAAAACCTCGCAATTATCTGCGCTTACTTTGACAGGGTAAGTACCTGCCTCCAAATTGGCGGGGTTTGTTACTTCCTGACCGTTCACTTTGATGATAACATTTGTCAGTTCGGTAGGTGTTACAACAAAAGAAACTGCATATTTCGGTGCTGGCAGAATAGGTGTGCCATTTGAATTAAATCGATAATTGCCACCGGCAGCATTGATTTCATTACAAAAATCCTCGGTTTTCATATATTCAAGGGTCTTTGCTGTTCCAGCATCCGGATACTTAAAGCAAGCCGGGACATTTTCAGTTTCCACGAAATAATTGTTTCCAAAAACAGGTGTATCAGAAGAAACACCGCCTGCAATACCGCCTAAACGCTTATAAGGTTTAGTGGCAGTATATTGAGATAAATCCATTCCACCAGCGAAATAGCAATGTCTGATTTCTGTACCTGCACCAACTATGCCTGCAATGCCGCCGAAGTCCGTAGTTCCATTGCCAAGAGGGGCCATTCCCCCGGTGGAATAACAATTGATAATCTTTGAGTTCTGAAACAACTGCCCAACTATTCCGCCGGTACAAGGTGTCCAAGAGGTTATATTGCCTGTATTAGCACAATACTGTACGGTACTGTTTTGAGCAAGACCTACGATACCGCCCATCTGAAAAGAGCTGACATCCTTCGTTATTGAAAAATTTCCCTTGTTTTGGCAGTATTCAATTGTGCTATTTATCGCATATCCGCACAGAGCCACAGTACCGTTAATATATTCGGTTGTATCCGTGAACGACACATCCGAAACGCAGTCAGAAATTTTGCTGTCTGCTGCAACGCCCGCTACCGTTCCAAAATAGACATACCCTGAATTGGACACATCCAGCTTGCCTTGAATTGTCAAACCGGAAATTTCAGCGCCGTAAACCTCACTGAAAAATCCGAAAGACGGATACTCTGTCTTTCCATAGTTTTCGGAAAAATCTAAATTGGAAATCGTATGCCCATTTCCGTAAAATTTGCCGCTGAAGTGATGCAGCAGAGTTCCATCAGCAGCAAATACGCTGCCAATCGGTTTCCACGCAACACCTGTCAAATCCAAATCTGCATCAAGTGATACAACCGCATCTGTTTTACCATCATATTCGCCATTGTCCACAGCGTTTGCAAATTGCAAAAGTTCAGCTACCGTTGTGATTGAGATTTTGTCAGGTCCCGCTGCAAACGCTGCCATTGGCAAGAAAGTCATAACAAGGCAAAGCGTTAGCAGAAGGCTAAGAACTTTTTTCTTCATTTTCATTTCTCCTCGTGTGTTTTAATCATTAAGAATTGTTGCCGCAGCAAGTGTACCGATAAAATAGATTGAAGCATCCGCAACACCTGACAATCAGGCGCAAAGTTTCAGCAGTGTTCCCCCTTCCCACAAAAGAAAAAATCCGAAAACAGGGCATAGTTCACCCTGCTTCCGGATTTTACACGATAATTTAATGTAATAGAGCTTGACACACTGAAAAAAAGGCGCAATACTACTGCCGAGCCGAGCCGAGCCGAGCCGAGCCGAGCCGAGCCGAGCCGAGCCGAGCCGAGCCATTTTCGCGCCTTTGAGCATCATTGTCAAGCCCTCCTTCCGTAATTTTAGTAAGAAAAGAATATCAATCCCATTCCTCACAAATATAGATATTATAGCAGATTCTCCATAAAACCACAAGTAGCGTTCAAAATATTGTCGATCACTATTCTAAACGCATTACCTCTTCCATTACTATCCCGACTTTATGACTTCTTGAATGCTATCTGAAAAAGAAAAACCGCTGTGCAGCCGACAGCCGTTCACTATCGCCGCCAGCCGCATTGAAGCGCGGCACAACCGTATCATCGGCATCGTCCTCCGTGGTCTGATAGATGATCGTCACAGGCTCGTAGTTTTCCTCGTCATCGGAGAACGGCAGCGGCGCTCCCTCAGAAAGCAAAGCGGCAAGAGAAAGCATCAGCTTACTCTTGCCGTCACCGGAATCACCTTGCAGCAGTGTGACCTTGCTGAAGGGAATATAGGGATGCCTATTACCATGACGACACCGCTTATAACTCCCTGAATAATGCAATGTCTAACGAAGGCATAGAGGAGAAATACGAAGTAAATTATATTCCTGCGGTCGAATTCTGGGATCAAATATAATAGAAAATGGGGCTGCCACATACAACAGCCCCACTTTTTATTTCTTTTCGCGTCTTGACACAAATGGCATCACTGCCCTACGCAGCACATCCGCCGTACTTGCTACATTTTGGAGCGTAATATACAGCTTCATTGCATCGCGCTTGATGGGATTTTCCTCAACAAGAGCATCCATTGTTTCCTGCAATTCATCCAGCTTCCGTATGATAAGCCTATAATCAGCCGGTGGATATAAATGATCCATCCAGTTTTGTTTGTTTCTGCTTTCAGCATACAGGAAGCTGCCTTGCCCTGCAAGGATGCCGGACCGCAAAAAAAGCAGGGGCGGCTTACCTCGCAGCAAGCCGCCCCGCATGGGATAAATACCCCATTATTTTATGGTGGCAAGCCGGGAAAAGGATACCGCTTGCCGCCTGCCATATCCGCTCCTGATTCCGTAGTATATCCTCCATGTCCGCGGCGTAAACGCGCCCTGTTTCATATGTTCTGAAAAATGCTATCCGCGTGGCATGGCTACTTGATGTATGTCAAGTGCAATGAACTAAAAATAGTGATTGTGTGGAAAAAAATCAAGAGAACGTACTCTTATAGTATAGAGCAGCAACGCTCATACAAGGATGGCAAGTGTACCAGTGTTTTTGTACATTTCCCTTATGAATTTGCCCCTTGTACAATGAAAGAACAAGGAGGCGTTCGAAATGATAGACTATATTGGAAATTATAAGAATCGACCGCGCAGGGTGGTGTTTTATGGCCGCGTTTCAACAGAACATGAGGAACAGCTATCTGCGCTGGGAAATCAGATGGAATGGTATACAGACCTTGCATTACGCAATCCCAACTGGACCGTTGTAGCGCAGTACATAGACGAAGGCATAACCGGTACCCAAATGAAGAAACGTCCATCATTTATGCGGATGATAGAGCACGCAAAGGAACACCGCTTTGACTTGATTGTCACCCGTGAATTGTCGAGGTTTGCGCGTAACACGGTGGATGCGTTGAATGCTACGCGAGAACTGAAGCAATACGGCGTTGAAGTCTATTTTGTAAATGATGGCATCTGGACAATGGACGGCGATGGAGAAGTTCGCTTGACCATTATGGCGAGCATTGCCCAAGATGAAAGCCGCAAGACCAGTGAGCGCGTAAAAGCCGGACAGAAGATGAGCCGTGAGAAAGGTGTACTCTATGGCAGCGGCAATATTATCGGTTATGACCGTGTGGATGGAACTTATGTAATCAATGAGGAACAGGCGGCAACGGTGCGCAGAATCTTTAATCTGTACGCCGAGGGGCACGGAGAAACGACTGTCGCCAAAATGCTTATAGAAGAAAACCGCAAGGATGGCGGTGGTGGCCTGAGCTGGACGGCAAGCAAGGTATCACGGGTACTCCGCAAGCCCACTTACAAGGGCTATATGACCTATAATAAATCCCATATTGATGACTTCCTCAGCCATAACCGCATCAATCACAGCGAGGAGAACTTTGTTCTTGTAAAGGGAAACTTTGAGCCAATCGTCTCAGAGGAGCTATGGGAAACCTGCAATCAGATCCGCAGTAAGCGAGCTGCATTTGTCAAAGGAAAAGATGGTCGTGCCCATAAATTTGGTGTGTCCTTTCCGCAGAACAAATGGACGAAAATTCTGTTTTGCGATTGTGGGATGCGATTCCAAATCGAAGGCTACGATAAAACGGCCAACGGTGGGAAAAATATGCGGCTTATCTGTGCACGGTCGAAAATGTTCAAAAAGAAAGATGCCGCCAGAGCACTGAACGGTATTCCTTGTCCGGCACCATACGCATCTGAATGGAAGCTGGAATTGATGGCAAGGGAAGTGTTCCGTACAGTTTGGAAAGAAAATGCCGAGGATATACTGGGTCTTTTGCGGATGTTGGATGCAAATCTGAACACTACCGGCACACCGAATGATGGAAACCAGCTGGAGAACAAGCTCTCTGCGCTGAATGAGGAATTGGACGATCTTGTCAGCCAGCGGGCAAGCCGAAGCATAACTATGGACGATTTCTTAAGCAGAAGTACGGAAATCAACAATGAGATTATAAATGTCGAAGGCTTACTGCAAAGTTCCATACAAGAACAGCGTCCTAAAGCAAGGTTAGATATGCACAGCATCGAGGCTGCACTCAGCGATGATGCCTCTTTTCCGGATGGTAAAATAGAGCCGGGCTTTCTGGACAGGTATGCCAACCGGATTGTAAAAAGCAATAACCGCTACATTTGGATGTTGCAGTTGATGAATGTGCAGCAGATCATGCCTATCCAATCGGAAAGGCAGCCGATAGCGATGGTTACCTATAAAAGTGGCGTTCCCTATGATATTGAGCAAGAGCAAACCGGCAAGCAGGATAAAGAAAGTGCTGGACCCGATTGCGCGACAATATGTCGTCCACAAGATTTCTTTTTGAACATGAGCCGAACCAAAAGAAAGCGTAAGTTGGTGGAATGGTTGGAAAGCTGTCAAGAAAATCAGGTGAGCGTGCTGGATGAAAAGATACCACTTTTGAGTTTTGCGGTTGACTTTGTAACAGCCTATGAGTATCAGAAAGCGCGTGGGATTAAGATCCACCCCGGTTTGTGGAAAGATATGCGTGTGGATATATTTCTGGTAAAAAAAGAAAATTGAAAAAGTTGTGGAAAAAATCCGATTCGCTGTTCTCTTATGTATTAGGAGGTTCCAAACCTCCGAAAAAGTGAATAGCGTCCTCTGCTGTACCGCATTGGGGAAGCAGCGCCATGACTGGATTCCACGAGCGTGCCAAGATGCGAGAAAACATATCGCATGGCTGCAAAGTGATGCGAGGCAAAGCGCCGGGAAGGGTTGCGTGTCTGGAATTTGCAGAGGGAGAGAAACGCACAGCTATAACGACAGATCGTGCCGTGGAGGAAATACTTCCACGGCATTATTGTGTCGTTATGGAATGACGCTAGATTTGCTATTTGAATCAGTAAATGGTAATATTATAATTCGGATGAGGAATAGACCGTGATGGCAACTATTCGGGAATTCCGAATGGTTCAAACAGATGACATCTGACAGGTTCATCGAAGGAAAATTATCGCAATTTGTGGCTTATTGCGCCTTTCGAGTTTTATCTGCATATATTTTTGAAGATTATATGCAGAAAGCAGGATTCCATATGGCAAAATTTAATCATCGTCATAGCAGATGAGGTGTCTGCGATGATAGATCATGCTATGAAAGAAATCCATGCTGCGGCGCTTTTTGTACTATTATAGGGAAATTTCCAACTTGCTATTTGTATCGATAAATGGTACTATATGACTATACTAATGTCATTTGAATGGTTAGAAATAAATGACTTCTGAAGGAGGCTTTGGCGAAATGGGAAGATTCGTGAATCCGGATAATAGTGCGTTTCAAGTTGCACTGAATTCAAAAATTTATATGGATAAAACGGGTCTGCTGGAATATACCAACAGCGTTCTTGATACACCAGAAGCATATATCTGCAATAGCCGCCCCCGGAGATTTGGTAAGTCCTATACGGCTAATATGTTGGCAGCCTATTACAGCAAAGGCTGCGATTCAGAAAAGATGTTCGATGGGCTTACAATCGGCAAGAGTAGCGACTTCAAAAAGCATCTCAACAAGTATGATGTGATCCATATAGATGTACAATGGTTTTTGTCCAGCTGTGCAGACATCAAAAGTATTATATCCTACATTACGCAATCGGTTTTGGAGGAACTAAAAGAGTACTACCCTGAAGTTCTTCCTAACGAAGTGTTGACATTGGCGGACGCTTTGTCGCGTATCAGAAACTCGACCGGTCAGAAATTTATTGTGATTATTGATGAATGGGATATTCTGATCCGAGATGAAGCAACCAATAAGGCTGTTCAAGAAGAATATATCTATTTCCTGAGAGGCTTATTCAAAGGTACAGAGCCGACAAAATACATTCAGCTTGCATACCTCACCGGCATTCTGCCAATCAAAAAGGAAAAAACGCAGTCGGCCTTGAATAACTTCGATGAGTTTACCATGGTCAGTGCCGGCACGTTGGCACCTTTCATCGGCTTTACGGAAGAAGAAGTTAAGAATCTTTGCGAGGAGTACCACAAAGACTTTGACAAGGTAAAAAAGTGGTACGATGGTTACTTGCTGCGGGATTACCAAGTTTATAATCCCAGAGCTGTTGTCAGCGTTATGCTGAAGGGAGAGTTTAAGAGCTACTGGTCGGAAACGGCTTCCTATGAAGCAATCGTTCCCCTTATCAACATGAACTATGATGGGCTGAAAACGGCAATCATTGAAATGCTTTCCGGTGGGGAAGTTAAAGTAAACACGGCTACCTTCAAGAACGATACCGTTAATATCCAAAGCAAAGATGATGTTTTGACATATATGATCCATCTTGGCTACTTGGGATATGACCAGAACCGAAAAACAGCGTTCGTTCCGAATGAGGAAATCCGGCAGGAATTGACACTTGCGGTGGAAAGCAAGCATTGGAATGAGATGTTGCTGTTCCAGCAGGAGTCTGAGAAGTTGCTGAATGCGACATTGGATATGGATGGCGATGCAGTAGCCACTCAGGTTGAGAAAATCCATGATGACTATGTTTCTGCCATCCAGTACAACAATGAAAACTCCTTGAGCAGCGTCTTGGCGATTGCATACCTGAGCGCTATGCAATATTACTTTAAGCCGGTTCGAGAGCTGCCCACAGGCAGGGGCTTCGCAGACTTCGTTTTCGTTCCAAAACCGGAGTACCGAAATGACTATCCGGCGCTTGTTGTGGAGTTGAAGTGGAACCAAACGGCGGAGACTGCGATGCAGCAGATTAAGGAAAAGAAATATCCGGATTCGCTGCGTGGCTATACAGGAAATCTTCTCTTGGTAGCTATCAACTATGACAAGAAAACGAAGAAACATCAGTGCCTTATTGAAAAAGTAGTATAAAGATCATGCCGTGGAAGGAACCTTCTTCCACGGCTTTTCTATACCATGATTGAGTCATTGACTTGTACATTTTGAAAATACTGAATGCAGTATTATACTGATGGGGAAGGAGGGAAAACCGATGCAATATGATAAAGCAGACCAGCAAAACTGCCCGCGCAGAGTCGTGTTCTATGGGCGCGTGTCCACGGAACTTGAGGCGCAAATATCAGCACTGAAAAATCAAATGAACTGGTATCTGGAGCTTGCAGAACATCATCCGAATTGGACGGTGGTTGGGCAATACGCCGATGAAGGAATCTCAGGTACTGGCATGAAAACCCGGCCTTCTTTTATGAAGATGCTGCGAGATGCCCGGAAAAAGAAGTTTGACCTAATCGTGACCCGCGAGGTTTCCCGTTTTGCCCGAAACACGGTGGATACTTTGGTTACGACCCGTGAGCTGAAACAGTACGGCGTTGAAGTGTACTTCGTCAATGATGACATCTGGACGATGCGTGGCGATGGAGAAGTTCGCCTGACCATTATGGCAAGCCTTGCGCAAGATGAAAGCCGTAAAATGAGTGAACGCACCAAGGCGGGCATTCAGACGTCACAGAAAAAAGGCACCTATGTTGCGGGACCGACACCGTTTGGATATAAGCGTGATAAAAAGGCTCATACGCTTGTGGTGCAGGAAAGTCAGGCAGAGACTGTCAGAAAAATTTTTGCTTGGTATGCTGATGGCATAAATGGCACCGAGATAGCCCAGACACTAACGCAAGAAGGCGCACCGAATAAATCCGGAATGCCACAATGGAGCGCGCGTCAGGTTCTCTCAATCACCAAGAATACGATTTATAAAGGGTATTTGACATACAACAAATCGCATATTGATGATTTCCTCAGCCATAAAAGCATCAAGAACAGCGAACAGGATTACATTCTGGTGAAAGGCAGTTTTGAGCCAATCATTTCAGAGGAACTATGGGATAAATGTCAGCGCCGCAGACATGCATGGCAGTCGTACAAAGACGGCAATATAACGCAGGCTTACTTGTATGGAAAGAGCGAACACGCCGACAAATGGGCTTGCCGCCTGTTTTGTGGCTGCGGAGCCAGAATGCGGGCGTTCCGCGCAGAGAAAGGCATTGTTCGATATATCTGTTATCAGCGGTCACTGAGGAATGTAGCCCCCAAATGCAGCGCCCCCAATGTGCAAGCATGGAAGCTCGAATTGATGGCGCGAGAAATTTACAAAAACGTTTGGCAGGATCACCGGCAGGATATTTTAGAAGAATACCAGCAGGAACAAGAAAACGGAGCTGCCAATAGTGAAAAGGTAGAGGAAGCACTCAGCTGGCAAGAGTCGTTCCCAAACGATGAAATCAGCCGGGAATTTCTGGACAGATTTGTGCTGAGAATCTTCTCCATCGATGGACAGAAATTCATCTGGGAACTAAATCTATTTCAAGAGTCATGCACTGTTCAATGCAATGTGCGCGGAACGTACAATTACCATTCGATTTCGGCGGAAAAAATCATGCCGGGAAAAACAAAAGCGAAGAAAGGGGATGGGGCCGTCAATAGGATACTTGAGGATGCAAACAGTACGCGCTTTTGGGTACATACCTATGATAACGACCCAATAAGCAGGCTGCCATCAAGTCGCCTCGCGGCTGATTTGCCAGCCGAGTATAACCATTAAGTTGAATTACGAACAGGCTCGCGCCTATCGAAATTCGCGTGGTTACGTACTTTGGCCGGGGAGTTGGAAAGACCTGACAGTTAAGGTTCTTCTATAAATCCTATCAAGTCCCGAATTGCTTGTATCTGCAATTCGGGACTTTTTGTTTTATTTTGCCATGTTTTGTACATTTTCCTGAAAATATACACGGTTTGATGGGTCAGACAAAAAAGCGCACACCCCTCGGTGTGCGCTCGGATTTCACGTCTGCGTCGATTCCCGCAGGCTTACCTGGTAACCCAACTCCATGCGGGTTTCAACAGGCTGCCCCTGCAAAGCGCACAGCAGCTGCTGCGTTGCTTTTAAGCCAAGGATATCCGCATTAAACTGCACGGCGGTGATGGGCGGCACGGTATTGACCAGATTCTCATTATCATACAGCGACGCCAGCCGGATATCCTGCGGCACGCGCAGGTTCAGCTGCTTGAGCATATTCAGCGTCAGCTGTGCCAGCCGTTCGTCCATGCACAGGATGCAATCCGCCCCGCGCTCTACAGCCTGCTGCACAGCCTCCATGCGCAAATCGTCGCTTTCCAGCTCCAAAAACAGCAGGCTTTCGTCAATTTTTTGCCCCATCTTGACATAAGCCTGCCGGAAGCCCTCCAAGCGGGATTGGTTGACGGTGTACAGCATACTGCCGCCCAGCAGCGCGATATGCTTCATGCCCTTCATCAGCAGCAGACTGGTCATCTCACGGCAGCCGCCCACCTGGTCATGGTCAACGGAAAGTACCTGATCGTCCTCCGGCTGACCGATGGCGACAAACGGCACCTTGCGCGCCTTCAGCAGCGGGATCAAAGGGTCACGCTCCAGTGTGCGGGTCAAGATCAGACCATCGATTTTGCGGTTATCCAGCAGTCGTTCCACAGGACGGGTTTCGTTTTCGCCCACCAGCGTCAGCAGGACATCGTAGTCGGAATCCCCGGCAACCTGATAGACAGAGCGCATCACCTTGCGCAAAAAGGGCAGCTCAAAGTCGGAAAATTGCGTGGAAATCACCAGCGAAATATTGTAGGAGCAGCGCTTCACCAGCCCGCGCGCCATCATACTGGGGGTATAGTTATGCTCTTTTACATAGTCCAGCACGCGTTGGCGGGTTGCTGCGCTGATGCGCCCGTTGCCGGATATGGCACGGGACACGGTTGTCTTGGATACGCCAAGCGCCTGCGCGATTTGCGTGATATCGATCGGCTTGTCGCTCTTCGGCAAAGGTGACATGGTTTCTCATCTCCGATATGTATTTACCATTATCATAATCGTTTTTTGCCGAATCGTCAATTATTTCTTGCGTAAAGCTTCCCCTTGCACAGCCCTCACACCGTTCGTCTGCACATTTTTTTGCGCAATTTGCGGCACAGGGCGCGTACCTCATGCGCGGTTTCAGAGGTGCATGGATCGGGCGCAAACTGTGCCGCCTGTACGGCATCCAGCAGGTGCTGCACGGTTTCGCGGTCCGTCTGCGGGCAATGCGTTTGCAGAAATTCCGCAAATGCCGCTTCGTCAGAGGACACCTCCGCCGCCAGCCCGCAGTGCCGCATCTTGCGATGGAGCGCACAAAATTCTGCCTGTACGGTCTGCAAAGGTGTGCGCCTTGCACGGCGCAGAAGTGCCAAGGCCAAGACGAGCAGCAGCAAAATCGTAGGCAGCACCCACAAAAGCGGGATGCTTTGCGGCGTTTCGGCAGGGGAGTCGGCCTCCTGCCGCGCGGGCAGGGGTGTATCACTGTCTGCGGCATTTTGCCCTGCCTGTGCGGCATCGGCGGCAAGCTCGCCCTCGGTCAGTTCGGCTGTCATACCGGGGGTGACCTCCAGCGGCGTCCAGCCCTGCCCGGAAAGGTAAATCTCTGCCCAGGCGGGGGCGTTATCGTCCTGCAAAACGGCACGGCAGCTGCCGTCGCCCGCAGCGGTAAACAGACTTTGCGGTGCGGCGTAGCCTACCACATATCGGGCGGGCAGCCCCACCATGCGGCACAGCAGCACCGCTGCCGAGGCAAACTGTGTGCTGCTGCCCGCGTGGCTCTCGCTCAGGAACTACAGCAGCGGGTCGGTGTCGTCGGGTGTCTCAGCGTCCGCGCTGTAACGGCAGTGTTCGTTCAGCCAGCTGCGCACCAGTGCGCGTCGGCCATCGATGTCATCATCCCTGAGTTTGCGCTCCTTCACCAGCGCAGCCAGTTCCTTGTCTATGGCATCGTACCCGGCACCGTCGGGCACATCCAAGCAGCGCGCACGAACATATCCGGCGTAGGCGCTTTCCAGACGGTCCAGCACCCCCGCGTCATCATCGTCACGGGCCGCCAGCAGCTCCTCTGCCTGTTTGCGCGGAAAATAGTAGAACATATCGTCCTGCACGGTCTGCCCCGCTATGGCTCCGTCGCCGTCCGGCGTGTAGTAGTCGTTAAAATATGCGTTGTACGGCGCAAACGTGTAGGCATCGTTTGCATGCAGACGATGTACGGTCATTTGCTGCGGCTGTGCGCCGCTGTATGCCGCGCGCAAAAACGGCAGGTTCGCAATGGCAAGCCGCCCGTCGCCGTCGGTTTTCCAGTTTGCGGCGGCACTGTCGAAGGCAGCGGCATTCCCTGCCTGCCAGCTTGTGCCGTCATAGTCCACGCCGATAAACCCGCGCAGGTAGACGGTCTCCTCCGGCTTGGCGTCGGTCGTGACCATTATATCCTCCAGCCCCGTCAGCGCCAGGCCGTCGCCCCGTGTCAGGCTGCCGTCCTCCACGCCGCCCGCAGCAGCGCTGACATGGAAATTCAGTGCCCCGCCGCTGATTTTCGGCAGCCACTCGATCGCCGCGCTCAGCCCGGCCGCGCAGACTTTGTCGGTCACAGGCTGCAGCGCGTTCAAGGGCAGCATCAGCACGGGGCGCAGTGCCAGGGCAGGCAAAAACAGCACCGCGCAAATGGCAGCCATGCCGACACCGGCCAGCCTTTGGTTTATGCGGTGGGTCTGCAGGTTGGCGGCATAGACAGCGGAACCCTTGCCGTGCCACAGCCGTTTGCGCACCAGCGACCGCGCCGCCGCACAGCTTCCCAACCAGCCCGACAAAAGCAGCAGCCAGCCCAAAACGGCACGGCCCGTCCCCGCCAACAGCGTGAACACCACGATCGGCAGAAGCACCGCCCCCAGCAACAGCGCGTCGGTGTGGCGGGCTGTCAGCGCGGCCAAAAACATTGTAAACGGCACTGCCGTCAGCAGCGCAAACAGGCCCATCTGCGCCGAAACCGGCGAGGTGGACACCACAAAATTTGCGTTGAAGCGTGTATTCAAGCACAGCCTGACGGCATCCGCGCACTGTGCCGCACCGGCCAAAAACGGCTGCTGCACGGCAAACAGCAGCACCAGATACCCCACGGCCAGCGCCAGCGCCGCGCCGTAACGGCCCGCCTTGGAAAGCGGGACGCGGTGCAGTGCCGGCCACGCCGCACACAGTGCCGCCACGCCAAGCCACACCCAACTCGGCAATGCCAGTGCAAACGCACCGTTCAGCGTCGTCAGCAAGCCCAAGGCCAGCAGTTCCGAAAGCAGCAGATCCGCCGCCGTTTCCGCCATGGGGTGGGCAGCGGCCTTGGTGCGGGGCAGCAGCACACGGTCCACAAATACCAGCCCCGTAGCGGGGTCGGTGTCCTTGCGGCGGGTCAATCTGCGCAGCCGCTTTACGGCGGCCTGCCCAAAGTGCAACAACTGCTGCGGCGCGTCGGCCCCCTCTGCCAAAACGCTGCCCGCAGGGTCAGCGCGGTAGGTTGCGCCCAACGGCTCGCGCACGGTCAACTCGCCCACGCGGGCGGTCAGTTTCCAGTGGATCAGCTTCGGTGAATCGCCTGCACGGTAGGGGCGCAGATCATAAACGCCGTCGGTCAAATCGCAGCCCGCCGCAGTCACTTTTTCGGCGCAGTTCTGCGGTTTTGTGCCTGCGCCGTCGTCCTCGCCCTCGGCGGGGGGCAGCACACACAGTTCTCTGCTTTGGGGCGGCACGGCGCAGTGCGCGGCAAACAGCCCCAACGGGTCGCGCACGGTGGCTTCCCGCACACGGAACCGCCACAGACCGCTTTTTGCTGCGCGCAGGGTCACGCGCAAATCGGCACACTGATGCGGGGCCAGCATCGCGCCGCAGGGCAGTTCAATGGCCGTTCCGCTTTCGGCGTCCACAGCCTGCAAGACGACACGCAGCTCCGGCATGGGCCGCCGCCCGTTGTTGTGCAGTTTTACCAGTACGGCAAAATCCTCGTCGGGGTGCACGGGGCGGGCAGGCAGCTGCAGCGTTACCGTCACATCCCTGCGCAGTGTGCGGACATACCACGCCAAAAAGCCGACCAGCAGCACCGCCAGTGACGCCAAAAAGACCGCAAACGATGTGCGGCTGACCGCTGCCGCGGCAAACAGCACGGCCAGCAGCAGCGCGCAGCCCACCTTACCTGCCATGGAACGGTTTCTCCGGGCGGGGGCGCGGCACGGTGTGCAGAACATCGTCAAGGATATTCTGCACTGTATCGCCGCCGGTGCGGGCCTGTTCGGTCAGGCACAGACGGTGGCGGGCCGCATCGGCAAAAATCGCGGTAATATCCTGCGGGGCCACATAATTGCGCCCGCCCAGAAAAGCCGCCGCGCGCGCCATACCGGCCACTGCCAGCGACGCACGGGGCGAAAGCCCCAGCATCAGGCGGCTGTCCTGCCGCGTCGCGCGGGAGAGCTCCACGATATACCGTCTGATTTCATCGCTCATATATACTTCGTCTACCTGCTGCTGCATAGCCAGCAGGTCGTTTTTGTCCATCACCGGCTGCACACGGTCCAGCAGGGCGCGGCGCGGCTGGCGGGACAAAATCTCCATTTCCGCCTCCGCATCGGGGTAGCCCATGACCACGCAGACCATAAAGCGGTCCAGCTGGGATTCCGGCAGCATCTGCGTACCCACCGAGCCGACGGGGTTTTCCGTTGCAAAAACGGTAAACGGCTGCGGCAGAACGCGCGTTACGCCGTCCACCGTGACGGCGCTTTCCTCCATGACTTCCAGCAAGGCGGACTGGGTGCGGGCGCTGGTACGGTTGATTTCATCGGCCAAAAACAGGTTGCACATCACCGCGCCGGGGTGGTACACAAATTTGCCGGTTTCCTTTTGGTACAGCGAGAACCCCACAATGTCGGACGGCAGAACGTCGGGGGTAAACTGCACGCGGTTTTGGGTCAGGTCCATAGCGCGGGCAAACGCCTGTGCCAGCGTAGTTTTGCCCACGCCGGGGATATCCTCAATCAGCACATGGCCGCGGGCCAGTATCGCCATCATGATTTTCAGCACGACTTCCGGCTTGCCCAGCACCGCCTTGCTTACCTCGGCTGTAACGGCCAGCGCCTTTTCGTTGATATTCTGCATGGGTCAATCCTTTCTATGCCTGCGCCAAATCAGCATACAGCCGATCACGGCGGCAATCAGCAGGCATCCCGCCCACAGGGCGTTGTTTTCCAGCCAAATCATCCAGTTGGAGTACGCGCCGCCCGCGTTTTCGCCGCCGCCCTCGTGGGGCAGGGGAGTGATACTTTCGGGGGTGACTTCCTCCAGCGCGGAGGTTCCGTCGGCCTCCACCGTCACTTGGCGCGGTGCGGCGTCCCAGGTTTCGTCACACTCGGCCAGGTCTGCCGCATGGGTGGCGGCCTCTGCGTCGGGGTCGCGCTCGGCTATCACCAGGTAGCGCTGGGTGTTTTGGGTGTAGGGGTGGCAGGTCGTCAGGGTAAGCAGGTCGCGGCCGGGCTGTATCAGCACGGCGTTTATGTCGTCCGGCTGTATAATTTTCAGCTCGCACACGCGGTAAACCAGCGTGTCCCACGGCGTTGTCAGGGTAATTTTGTCGCCGATTTGTATCTGCTGCACGTTGCGCAGCATTTCCGCACCGTAATAGCCGCGGTGGGCGGCAATGACGGTGTTGGTGTTTTCGCCGCCCAGCGGCATGGAGGTCTGCCCCAGCAACGCGCCGCCGCGGGCCATGTTGGCCGCGTTGGCCCCCAGATAAACAGGCAATTCCAAGTCCAGACGCGGTATCCACAGCGCGGCGATAACGTCGTCGGGCAAGCCGTAGCCCGTCAGGTCAAAGGCGGGGGTCTCGTAGGCAAAGGGGTCTTTCAGGCCGCTTTGGCCTTGGGCAAAAAGCTGTTGGTTGTAGGCCAGAAACGCGTCGTACAGTTCGGGGTAGGCGCGCGCGGGTTCGGCGGCGGAGGTTTCAGGCGCGGCGGGGGCGGCAGCTTCGGCGGCCTGCACAAATTTTTGCACGGTTTTTGTGCTTTTCTGCTCCGTCAGATATCGGCTGACCGTGGGCTGCAGCATCAGCCCAACGCCCAGCAAAATTGCCAGCCATGCAAAAATTTGCAGAAACAGGCGTTTCATCAGTCTTCCTCCTCGCGCTTTTTGCAGCGGTGCAACAGCAGCAGCAACAGCAGCGCCTCGCCGCCGATAACCACACTGCCCGTCACGCTGATCCACGGCCAGGCGTCCACAATGCGCTTTACCACGTTGCCGGTATTTAGCTGTTGGTACTGCACGGTCTGCGGCGTGTCGGGCTGCTCGTCCTCTCCGGTATACGGCACTCGGACGCCGCGCACAAGCATACGGTGGGTGTTGATGGCATAGGGTGTGCAGGTGACCAGCGTGCAGTAGTCCCCGCCGGGGATGATTTCCAAATCCTCGGTGTTTTCCGGCTCCACGACCTTGACCTGGTCTACCTGATACGCCAGCACCTCGTCCATGATGTGGAGGTAAAAACGGTCGCCCTCGCCCAGCTTGTCCAGGTCGGTAAACAGTACCGCCTCGGCCAGACCGCGGTGCCCCGTCAGCACACTGTGGGTGCCCGCGCCGCCCAGCGGATAGCTGGAGCCTTCCAGATGTCCGACGCCCTTTACCAGCACATCGTCGCTTGTGCCCTCATAAATGGGCAGGTTTACGTCAATTTTGGGTATGGTAATGTAGCCAAGGCTCTCGCCCACGTCCAGCATGTCCACATAGCTTGTGCCGATGTCGTCCGCTTCGCCCGCCGCGTCGCGGTCGATGGCATTGTTCAGCTGTTGGTTGTAGCGGCGCGCAGCCTCCTTGGCGGCGTCGATTTTCTCGGCGTCCATCGACTGCACATTGTCGTTGTAGCTTTCAATGACCGAGCTTGCGTGGCGCTGTGCCACCGCGTTGCTGACAACGGGGTACATGGCCACGCCGATGCCGGAGACGATCATCAGCGCAGCAAAGCCAAGTTTTAATTTGACGGTGGTTTCCATTGCAAAGAGCCTTTCTGTAAAGGGTTGACGCACTGCCACAACCGCCCATAGGGGAAGAACCGTTTCCGGCCCTTCCCCTATGGATTACCCGTTTATTTTGCTGTGGGTGTTTGGATGGTGTGCATTACGCACGGTTGGATTTCTTTTTCAGGCTGAACAGAACGCCGACGCCCGCCAGAACCAGCAGCACACCGATACCGCTGAACAGCAGCGTACCGAAACCGCCGGTGACAGGCAGCGTAAAGCCCGCACGGTTAACGATTTCAACCTTTTCATTGTTGGGGTCTGCCACAGTCGCTTTATCTCTTGTGTAGGTCGGGGTCTTTATTGTAGACTTGGTCAGGTTGCCATCTGTGTACGTTGTCGTGGTTTGCCATGCTTCAGAATAGGCAAGGTTCAGTTTGGCATCCACAGGCTTAGACAGCAGGTTGTAGCCGTCCACGGTCTTGGTCTCGACCAGTTTGTAGGTGCCGGAGGGCAGACCCTTTACGGAGGCGTTGCCGTCAGCATCCGTTTGAAGGGTATCGACCTTGATCTTGATCCATTTTTCAGTATCGTTAGTGGCCAAGCCCAGTTTTACGGCATCGGCACACAGGTTGCTGTCGTCATACTTTGTACCTTTAATTGTAGTCGCTACTTTACCAGCATCTAATTCATAGTTTTCCACCTTTTTGTACAGGTCAAAGGTGACGCCCTTAAGATTCTTTTTGCCCTCGGCACCGCCCTCGCCGGTCTTGTGGATGTTCAGATCAAAGGTGTAAACAACGCCATTGTCCGTGATTTCGTAGGGCTTGTTGCCGCCAGTTTCTTCCGTCGTCAGGTTGGTTGTGCGAGAATAGACGATCTTGGCAGTGTTCACGTTGCCTTTTCCGGCAACAATTGCGGTATCCTGAACGGTAGCGGTATAGGTAATGGTAATTTTGCCGCCGGCAGCGTCAGCCAAAGCACTCGGCGTAAAGTCAACCGTCATAACGGAGTTGTCGGCATCTGGTTTAACAGTAATGGTGTAAGTACTCTTAGCAGGGGTTGCATCGCCGCCATCCTTATTTTTGGCGCTGATTACTACGCTGTCCTCCTTCTGAACCAACTGGCTTGCAACCGTGGTATCGGTAACCTTGAAGGTTTTCAGGCTGGCGACGTTTTCAGGTACATCAATAGTCAGGGTATACGGCACGGCATCCTTAACACCGTAATCGGCTTGATGTGCTTTTTTGTCGTCGCGCGTGGTGACGGTCTTTTCAATGTCGGGCTTGTAGTTCGTGACGGTCAAAGTATTGTTGCTAGTGTTAATGGCAAAGCTACCGTCATCCACCTTACCGTCTATGGCATCAGTAACTGCCGCAGGCTTACCTTTCTCGTTAATGTCAAAGTAGAATTTGCCGGTGGTGTTCAGGATATAGCCCTTGTCATATCCGCTGGCATAACCTGTTTCTTGCAGATAGTAGCGGCCTTTGGTAAGGCCGTTCAAAGCGATTTTGCCTTCAGCATCAGTTTGCATGGAATCGGCAGTTTGTACCGAAGTATATTCATCTTTTGTGTCACTCTTCCTGTACAGGGTAAATTGGACGCCTTCCAGCGGTGTTGGTTCATCATCTCCCTGTTTGCCTAGCTTGACAAGTTTTACATCGCCCTTGGCAATGCTGTTTTTGGGGTAGACAGTCACATCATACAGCCATTCTTTTAGGTTTTGGTTATTATTAGCGTCCGCAGTCTTGTCGCCAATGCGGGTCATGGGAATCGAAACCAAGAAAGGCTCTACGGGTACGGTAACAGCCTGCGGGGTTTTGGTTTCGATTACAAGGTACATACCGACATCGAGTCCGGAGAACTTGGCCACGCCTTGCTCATTTGTAAGCTCTTGTGGCTTAGAATTCTTCTTATATTCAGGTTTTAGCCCTTCTGCCGTATTATCTTGATCATACTTATCAAAGTAGTCCTTAACGTCTACCTGCTTGGTGGTTGTGTTATTGTAGTAGGCAACCAACGCATCTGCATCCATGACCTGATAGATGGTAAAGCCTGTATCCTTCAATGCAGTACCCTGCGGTTTCCCCGTCATCGCTTCGCCATCACCGGCATCACCTGGGGTTACGCCACTATCCAGTGCGCGCTTATAGATGGTGATAGAGCCTAGCTGGCCTTTGTTAATCGTGCTCGTGTTAGGCGTCGTCGTCGTGCCGTCAGCCGCCATTGCAGGCATGGCGCAAAGGCTCAGGGTCAGGGCGGCGCTGAGGATTGCGGTAAATAAACGTTTCAGTTTCATCTTGTTGCATACCTCTTTCTTTCTATATTGTTTTGTGTAGAGGGCTTTTTTAGGGGGTTCAGGAATGTTTGCCCCCTTTCTTATTGTAGCGGAACACCAGCACCAGCAGCACAGCCACCAGTGCGGGCAAACCTATCAGCAGCCACAGGCTGGGTGCGTCCGCGCCCGTATGCGGCAAGGTAAAGCCCTTGCGGTTGTAGATCGTCAGGGCAATGTTGTACACGCCGGGGGCGGTATCTGGGGTTACCGCGATAGACTCCCCGTTGCTGCGTTGGCACTTCCCGTCCGTTGTCAATGTAAACTCGATGGCTTCGCTCAGCAGGGTGTAGCCAGCGGCGGTTTTGGTTTCGGTCAGGCGGTACTTGCCGGGGGATAGGTCTGCAAAGGTAAGCTCGCCTGTTTCCGCGCCATCCCTGCCCGTCGTGCCGTTATAGGTTATTTCAGCCGTGTTGTCAGCCTTCAGCTTTTCCAGCTTGAACGCCACACCGTCCAGCTTTTTGGTTACTTCCTGTGCGTCCAGCTTTGTGATAACCAGCTTGTATTTGGCATCCTGCAGTTGGTTGGTCAGGGTCAGCGTTTTGTCGGTTGAATCGCCTGTGACGCGGCTGGTATTGAGAACCTTGTACTTCTTGCCGGAAATCTCAATCACATCACCGTCCGTGCCGCCGTACCAATTCCCGGTTCCCGATGCGCTTTCCACCACGCGGTACTCATAGGGGATGTTGTTGTCGTTGACATCCGTCTTGTCCAGACGTTCAAACGTGTGCGTCCACGTTTTGGACATATAGTCGTATTTTAGCTCGACAGCGTCCATAGACGGCACGTCTTGCCACGCGCCGCTTGTGTCATCCACACGGTGGCGCTCCAGCTTGACCCAGATGGCATCCGGCAGGTTATCGGTCAGCGGCTTGTCGTTTGCATCCAGCCACTGCTTTTCCACCTCAATATCCATCAATTTGCGTGCCGTGTTGGTAAAGGTGGCGGTGACTTGTTCTGCTTCGCTGGTAACCGTGCCGCGCACACCGTTGTCCACGTCGAACTTTGCGTCAGTGGCGTCGCACTGTACGCTTTTCAGGCTGCCAACGGCGGGCGTTTCTTCCACTACCTGGAAGCGTGTGCCAATGGGGATGCCCTTAATTTCCCGGCTTTCGCCAATTGGAACGGTAATGGGTATTGTTATGCCGTCCGTGCCGCCCAAGCCGATACCGCCAATGTTGCTGAAGGTGACGGTAAACGTGTATTCGCCTTTCAGCGCCGTTTCGCCGTCCGCCTCTTTCTTTTCAATTACCAGCTTACCGACCTTGACGGTGTTAGTGAACTTGACCTTCAATTCGGGGAATTCTTCTTCCGGCGCGGCGTAACTGCGGAACACCAACGTATTTGCGTCTGCGGGCTTGCTGCCGTTGTAGCTGCTGGCGACTGTCGTGCTATCCGTCTTTTCGGTTCTGCCGTCATTCGGCTTTGTGTCGTTGCCTTGCAGCGGGAGGGGGGATGCGACGCTTACAGACGAACTTTCCTCCGCTGCGTTGACCAACTTCCCGTTCTCGTACACTTCCCAGTGGGTGTCGTACAAGGCGGGGTTTTCCGTCTCTTGCAGCGAGATATAACTGCCACGGCGGAACTGGTCCGTAAAGGTCACGGTTTCGCCGGCTTGCAAATCAAACGTGCCATCGGTGTCCACCGCCTGCGTGCCGTTGCTCGCCACGCTGGACGTAAATATCGCGCCGCTGGCGGGCTTCAAGGTGCCGTCTTTCGCCGAGCCATAGTCCGGGATATCCTTTTGCTCTACCGAGAAGCCCACCGTGCGGTTTACCACGGGCTTGGCGGTAAAAACAAAATTGCGGAAGTAAACCGTGCGCTGGTAGTCATCGCCAATGAGGATTTTTTTGATGGCGCCCAGGTTAAAGTCCTCGTCCTGTGGCATTTTGTTCAGTTGCAGCTTGACCGTGACCCATTGCTTGTTTTTCATCACAACGCTGCCGCTGAGCATGGTGTTCAGATGGGACTTTTTGTCGTTGGCATCGCAGCCCATCTTCCTGTCCTTGTCGTCCACCAAGGTCAGATACAGGTAGTTGGTGGACAGAACGCCGTCACCCGGTTTTTCCTCGGCGTAAACGTCAAAGGACAGGTAGTCGGGAGTTGTTGAGATGTCGAGCGGGGATTCCAGCTCCATAGTGCCGTAGCGCAGGTCGCGGTGTTCGCTGCCGATATCATTCCCTTGGGCGTACCATTTTACGGTTTGACCAGTGTTTGTTCCGCTGCTGTCGGGCGGATTATCTACCTTTTCCATGGTTGTATGGTCAGGATCGCCGCTTTTGACGGAGAATTCGCTGCCAAATTTCACGGCGGGGGTGGGGGTGTTGGTGATGCTTGTCGTGCCGTAATGCGTAGTCAAGTTTTGCAGGGTAAAGGTAAAGAGCTTTTGATTTTGGAATAAAGGTTTGAACTTGTCGTTTACGTTGGTGAGATTGACCTCCTTTTCAACCTGCAATTCGTTACTGTCGGGGAAGTTGAACGCCACCGCCATGTTGGAGTCCCACATACCGCGCTCCATATAGAACATGGTCAGGGTGTGGGTGGTGAGCTTGTTGTTCAGTGGGATGGAGGTACCCTGCTTTTGGAACGTGATAGGGGTCTTGTTGAAGTAGACGGTTTTGTTGTTGGCATCCGTCGTGTAAGCCATGGAGTTGTCTTTGTCGGTGTTCTTGTTGGAACTGACGTAGGGGGTTACGGTGTTGTCCTTGCCAAATTCCAGCAGACCGGACGCTTTGCCGTGCGCACCGCCGACATCCAGAACCAACTCGCCGTCAATGTAGACCCACACGTCATCGTCACCGGAGAAGAAGAACTTGATGGGGACTTCGATGTCCTTGTCGTTGTCGTCTTTTCCTACAACAACCTTGCCGTTCTGTGTAAGCGTAAAGTCAAATTGCAGCTTGGCGCCAAAGCCGTAGTTGTATTGGGACGCCACCCCGCCTGTGGAAACTGTTTGGTTAAACGGGAAAAAGCCGGAGGCGGGGCCGGATGGACTAATGTTTCTTGACTTGTCGTCCGTGATGGGTTTGCCCTCACTATCTTTGCCGGGGAATTCCAGATAATACTTGCCGTTGGTTTGGTCCTGCTTCAGATACAGCGAGGCTTTGCTGCTGTCATAGTACCAATATTTGGCGTATTGTTCGGGGTCACTGGTATCTCCACTTTTAAAAACCGCGTCCTTTGTAAACGGGAAGGAAACATCCTTATACACCTTGCCCAGCACGGTGTTAAAGCTATTTTTGCCTTGCAGGAAATCTTCGTCAAAGTGCGGGTCAACCAGCGCGGTGGCTATGTCGGAATTCACGGTTCTTAACAGCGGCAGACCGTTTGCAGAGGTTTTCTTTTCTACAAGACCTTGGAAGGTGCGGGAGTAATCATTGTCAATCTTTTTCCCCTTATCGTCATAGGTGGAGTTGTTTACCGCCATAAAGGTGTTGTATAATGCCTTTTGGTCTAGATCGCCGTTTGGATCGCCCCAGCCACACAGCTTCATACCACCGGCAACAGTCGAGAAAGGCGCATTCCCTCCAGTCGGTTCGAAATGCCCGGTGTAAAGCGGGTATTTGACATTGTCGCTTTTCGAATAAGCACTGCTGAGGGCGCGGTCAAACTGCTCAAAAGTGACAAACCCGCGTTGGGAACCTGGGCCAATGTTCGGGGCGATGTCACGGTTCAAGCCGTTCAGCTCGTAGTCGGTGTAGTAATCGTACAGGGTGCTGGTGATATACTTTGTACCCGCCTGTCGGGTGAACTTGCCGCTTGCAATGTCCACAACGGTCGCGCTTTTGCCGCTTTCGGCATCGTGGAGGGAGTCTTTCTCGCCCCAGTAGCCGTCGCGGAAAACGTCGTCGTTGCTTGATGTGTAAGCCGAAGGGTCGCCATCGTCGGCAAAGAAGCAGGGTTCTTGCAGGGTTGGGGGGATTTCTGCCGTGCTGTACTTTTTGGTCTTGTTGTCTTTTGCGATGGCGGTTGCACTATCCACTGCGGAGAATTGCACTTCGGTGTAAGTTTTATCGTCAGGAATCTTGCAAGACCACAGCTTGCGGTCGGGGGTGGCGCTGTCGGGGACTTTTTCCATTTTCACGGTTTCGACAGTGCTGCTGTCTGAACCCGTCAGGAAGCAGTACATGGGTTTGCCATCGTCCGGCATAGGACTTTGATGTATGTCGGGGTCGTTCGCATAACTGTACGAGGACAGCGTGGCATCAAAGTAAATGATTTTGCCCCCGGTAAGCAAATCACTGTCCGCACTTTGCCAAGGAGATGTAGAATCTGCGCTGTAGACAAAGCAATTGGTTTTTGTTAAGTCGAACGTTGGTACGTTGTCGCAGGGGTCTGTGCTGAAATTATACAGGGCGCTTTCGCCGTTGTCCCAAGTGAACCGTACAAACGGCGACTTATTGTCCGGGATCGGGATTTTCTGCGCGTAAAACTTGCCCGCTTCCACCGTGCCGATTTCTTGACGAGCGGTTACTACTGTTTTGTTTGCATCAGTTTCATCTTGTTTATAAAATACTGCGGTTACGTTGTTAAGGTCAGTGCCGCTTGCATTTTTGAAGTAAAGCGGCATACCCTCGTAACAGTACTCCACGCGCTTCCATTGGGTGGGGGTGTAAGATGAATCAAGATTGTAATGATTGTCTTTATCTACTCGTTCATCGCCTGTTCTGACAAACTTTTTGCCGGCAAGCAGGTCAATCGCTGTCCAGTGATCCCTAGTGGTTTTATTACTCGTACCGCCAAAAGCGTAGATTTCTTCTTTCCAGTCATTATTCGCATAATACTGGAAGGCAAGCCGATTAAATCCTCCCTCCGGATAGTCCGCGGAATTCAGCGTGACGCTGAAAATCTTGTGACCATTGTCTGTCATTTCGGTAAGCGTCATGACCTTGACTACGTCGGCAGTTTTGTTATCAGAGCATATATTTTGCGCCAAAAAACGGATGGTACACTTTTTATCTGGATTATCAGCTACATAGGTATCGTATCTGCCATTATCCTCAAAATAGATGGTTGTCGTTGCCGGGATAAAGCCCGTCGATACACTCGTGTCCGCTATCGTAACAGGTGTGTTCGCGTCATCGTTGTCAGGCAAATCATCCGCAAGCATAGTATCTTCTTCGTTGGGGTTGTCCCCGTCAGCAAAAAGAACATCTTGCTCTGTGTTGGTTTTTGCCGCCGTGGCTTCCTGCGCATTGGCGGCGGTGGCCTTGTCGGCCGTGGCGTCCTTGTCGGTGGCAGGGGCGGTGTCCGTATCGGCGGCGGGAGTCTGATTTTCTGCCGCTTCCTGGGTTTTGCCGTCATTGTCCGGAACCGCTGCTGTATTGTTTACCGTGTTTCCCGCTTCTGTTCCCGGCTCGTTTGCGGCGGGCGGGGTGTTTTCTTTGTCCGGAACCGTTTCCGAATCCGTCACAATAGGTTCTTGCGCAGGCTCTACACCCTCGCTTGACGTGTCTGCGGCAGGAATGGTCGGAATCGTTTCCGAACCTGCGTCAAAAAATAAAGCCTCATCCTCAGCTGCATAAACCGGCAGAGCCATACCGACCAGCAGGCACAGGGCGACAAGCAGTGCCGCCGCACGGTGCAGGATAGAAAATGCTTTCGTCATTTGCTTCGACTCCTTTTCTATATATGTGTGTTCTCACGATATATCGTGTGTTCTCACGATATATCGGGGGAACGCGCGCCATTCGGCGCGATTTTATGCGCTGCGCACATCTGGCCCGGAAACGGACTTTTTCCACAAGCTGAGCTGTATTTACAGTCTTTTTTGAGAATATAATCCGATGTGCAAACATTGCGCTTACGTCGAGAAAAGTAAGACACGGTATGTTTGTTGTGTGCCTTTTTATTTATAAGGAACAGTATAATACTTTGGGATGGAAATTTCAATACGGCTACATTCAAGCAAGTGATTTTTTGGCAGATTGCAAAATTTTGACTTGTCGAATTCGTCACAATGACAAGCGCTTTCGGTAACTATTATACACACCGCCAAGCACCTGTTAAAATTTTGCTGATGCTTTTGCGCAACTATTGCGCGAAAATCGCCACAAAAAAGCGTAAACACAACACAAATTCAACGGGAATGTCCGTGAATTTGGTCGTGTGTGTGCTTGCGGTTTTATCCTTATCCGGAGCCGAAAAGGGCAGGGGTCAGCTTTGTTGGCTTGTCCAAAAGTGGACGGCTTCATCCAGCCAGCCCTCACAGGCAAGAACCTTGCCCAGCCCCACGCCGTGGTAGACTGTCAGCTTATGCGGCACACCAATGTTCAAGTTGAAGATGGAATCTTATATCTTCCCTGAGTATGCAGACTGTCAAAAAAACTCTTGTAGGGGCGAGCATTGCTCGCCCGTGCCCGTTTGCCTGTGAAAAAAACTTACCCGGAAAAGGCGTTGCTGCGCCAAGTTGGCGGGCGACCAATGGTCGCCCCTACATATTCAATAGGCCACG
>SKEJ01000485.1_pt1 | contig 25619 bp, 17 predicted proteins | sample 4826721 | NCBI WGS metagenome assembly SKEJ01 (sample SAMN11008812, study PRJNA524170) | human gut metagenome | biome: Human fecal sample; material: Feces; isolation source: fecal sample from pouch patient p31 | host: Homo sapiens | place: Israel: Tel-Aviv | collected 2015-06-02 | reverse complement strand
AATCTTTTGATTCAACAACAGTTGCACCGTTGTCAGTCAAGATAGAATCGAAACGTGCTACCAAAGCGTTTTTAGCTTCTTCTTCAATGTTTGGACGAATAATATAAAGAATTTCGTATTTAGCCATTGATAATGTTCCTCCTTTTGGACTAATGACCCCCTGTCTTTGCAAGGGGTAAGTGAGGTTTACTCACAAGAAACTATTATACCAGACTTTGCGAACAAAGGCAAGAATTATCTTTAGGATTTAAAAAATGATTCTGGACGTCCCCTTCGAGAAAAAAGAAAGAAATGTCCTAAAAAATGACATTTTATAGAAGAAACTATTCCCACTCTTCCTCTCCTTTCCTTAAAGAAAACTGATATCAGTTAGCTTTAAGCTTGAGTCTTTATACTAGCCACAACAAATCTCAAGAAACGAGGAACGATTATGAATTATCTTATCATCCCCGCCTATCAACCGGATCTGAATCTTGTCAAACTGGTTCGCTTGGTTCACGCTAAGAGCGATCTCCACATCATCGTCATCGACGATGGGAGTGACGCTGACAAGAAAGTGATCTTTGACAAATTAGAGGGTCTTGCGACAGTTCTGACTCATGAGCACAACCAAGGAAAAGGACAAGCACTCAAGACTGCTTATGCCTACATCCTAGAAAGAGGCACCTATGGAAGCATTGTTACAGCTGATGCAGACGGTCAGCACAAAATTTGGGATATTTTCAGGGTTGTTAACCAATCTCAAGAGCATCCTGGAACACTTATTCTAGGAGCCCGCGCCTTCTCTGGAAAAGTTCCTTTGCGTTCTGCTTTCGGAAATAAATTGACTCGTTTCTTGTTTAAGCAACAAACAGGGGTGGCGGTCAGCGATACCCAAACGGGCTTACGGGCTTTCACTACGAATCTCTTGCCTTTCATGCTTGAGGTTGACGGACAGCGTTATGAATATGAAATGAATGTTCTCCTCGCAGCAAGCAAGTCCTTCCCCATCGTGGAAGTTCCCATCGAGACGGTCTACATCAATGACAACGAAGGCTCCCACTTCCGACCTATTCGAGATGGCCTCATGATCTACAAGGACATGTTCAAGTTTGCCCTCTCCTCTCTGAGTAGTTTTATCGTTGACTATCTGGTCTACGCCTTCTTCCTTTTCGTGATGATGGCCGTGCCCATTAGTCTACATATTCTCCTAGCGAATGGGATCGCTCGTGTGACGAGTTCCATCTTTAACTACTCAACCAATAAGCACCTGGTCTTTAAGAATAAAGACAGTGTCGCTAAAACTGGAAGTGGCTACTTTGGTCTAGCTCTTGGCCTCTTTATTCTCGATACGCTCTTGATTCGACTCTTCTATACTGCTTTCGGGCTCAATCTCCTGATCAGTAAGATTGTCGTCGGCTTCCTCCTCTTTCTGGTCTCATGGGTGATCCAGAAAAAAGTGATCTTCAAAGAAAGGACTGCTCCCCACCATGAAATTCTTTAAAAAATCCTACACCTATGCTGCCTGCTTTGGACTTCTTTTGACCAGCAGTTTTAGCTACTCGATGCTCAAGACCTTTGTCTTATCCGATGCCATTCAAACCGTAAAAGCTACGACTACGGACACCAAGGCAGCCAAAAAAGCAGCTGCATCGGCTACAACGACGGATACTAGCTATTCAGATGACAATATCCAGGTGAGCCTCACAGAAAAAACGATTGAAAATACCCAGGTTTATATTGCAGATATCACAGTCAGCTCATCTGACTACCTCAAAACAGCCTTTGCACAAAACACTTACGGAACCAACGTGACAGCTAAGACCTCTGTCACAGCCGCCAACAACAGTGCCATTCTAGCAGTGAATGGTGACTATTACGGGGCTAACAGTACAGGATACGTCATCCGAAATGGAGTGGTCTACCGCGATACCGTTCGGGAAGATTCAAGCAATGGTGATCTGGCCATTTACAAGGATGGATCCTTCAAAATTATCTACGAAGATGAGATCTCTGCGGATCAATTGGTCAAAGACGGGGTCGTCAATCTCCTCGCTTTCGGTCCTTCCTTAGTTGAAAATGGAGAAATTACCGTCGATACCAACTCAGAGGTCGGGCAATCTATGGCGTCAAATCCACGGACAGCGATTGGGATCATCGATGAAAACCACTACATTATCGTCGTGTCAGACGGACGGACTTCAGAAAGTGAAGGCCTGTCTCTCTACCAATTAGCAGAAGTGATGAAGTCTTATGGCGTTAAAACAGCCTACAACCTGGACGGGGGTGGATCTTCTACCCTTTACTTCAATGGCCAAGTTATTAATAAACCAACAACAAATGGTACTATTTCAGAAAGGGCGGTGAGTGACATTGTCTACATCGGTTACTAATCCTATTAAACAACGGTTGAAAAAAACGATTCTCTGGTATACCCTGATTTCAGCTTTCTTCTTTGTCGGAAGTCGCATCTACGAACACTTTAGTTTTGGCGAAACCTCTGCCTTCATGCACTACCTATTCTTGATTCCTTTGATCGGTGGCGCCCTACTAGTGCTTCTACAGTTGATGGTGAAAGGCTTCTCTCGCCTGAGCCTCAATCTTTGGAATTCAGGAGTGGCTACGCTCACAGCTGGGGCCCTCTACCGAGGGATTGTCAACCTCTCTGGTCGATCTACCACAATGGATCAACCCTATTATTACCTTGGAGTTGCTTTTCTAGCACTAGCTCTGATCAGCCTCTTCTTTGTCCGCAGTGTCTGGGTGGAGAAAACAGCCTAAGATCAAAAACGTCCGTTTCTATAAAGAAACGGACGTTTTAGTTTGAAGTCAAAGTATTCTGAGAATCTTTCCTTAGGTGAGTTTTTAATATGACTTAGTCTTAAATCTGAAAAGCCGGATTGCTCCGGCTCTTTTTCTTATTTATTCACGTTTTCCCATTTCCAGTTTTGAACTTCTGGAATGTCATCTCCGTTTTCACGGATGTAGTCATGGTGGAAGGCGATTGTTTCGTCCATCTTCGCTGCAAATGCGCTTGCTGCATCTCCAAGAGCTGCATTGGCTGCATCTTGTGCCAAGTGGAAGCGATCCAACTCAGACATCACACGCATATCAAATGGTGTGGTGATATCCCCGTTTTCACGGTAACCATGTACACGAAGGTTATGATTATGACGGTTGAAGAAGATATCACGGATCATGCCTTCGTAACCATGGAAGGCAAAGATGACTGGTTTATCAGTTGTGAAGACTTTGTCAAACTCTTCATCTGAAAGTCCACGCGCATCAACGGATGGGTGACGCAATTTCAAGATGTCGATAACGTTGACAAAGCGGATCTTCAATTCTGGGAAGGCTTTGTGCAAGATTGTAATAGCAGCAAGAGCTTCTAAGTTTGGCTCAGTACCTGCGGCTGCAATAACAAGATCTGGCTCTTCATCTGCTGAAACAGTTGATGCCCAATCGATCACCTTGTATCCTTCACGAACCAATTCTTCTGCTTCAGCTGCTGAATAGAATTGAGGACGTGGGTGTTTAGAAGAAACGATCAAGTTGATCACATCTTCTCCCTTGAAGGCTTCATCCATTACCGCAAGCAAGCTATTGGTATCTGCTGGCAAGTACTCACGGATGTATTCAGGAGTTTTCTCAGCCAAGTGAGTCAAGATACCTGGATCTTGGTGAGTGTAACCATTGTGGTCTTGTTGGAAGACAGTTGAAGTTGCAATCAAGTTCAAGGCTGGGTAGTTTTTACGCCATGTTGTATGGGTCTTAGACTTACGCAACCATTTGAAGTGTTGAGTGATCATAGAATCCACAACACGAAGGAAGGATTCGTAAGAGGCGAAGAATCCATGACGACCTGTCAAGACATATCCTTCAAGCATACCTTCTGCTTGGTGCTCTGACAATTGAGAGTCAATGACACGACCAGCAGGGCTCAAGGCTTCATCGTAGTCTGGTTTCATACGTCCTAACCATTGACGGCTTGTACGAGTGAAGACTTCTTGAAGACGGTTTGATTTGGTTTCGTCTGGACCAAAGATACGGAAGTTATCTGGGTTCGCATCTACCAAGTCTGCCGCATACTTACCAAATTCGATCATGTCTTGAGCCATGATTTCACCTGGTGTATTGAATTGAAGGGCATGTTTCTTCCAATCAGCTGTGTTCATTGGTTTGATCACACCAGCATTTGTGATTGGGTTCATAGCCATGCGACGGTCACCTTTTGGTGCAATTTCAGCAATTTCCGGAACTAATTTACCAGTTTCGTCGAACAATTCAGCTGGACGGTAAGATTCCAACCATGAAAGAAGGGCATCGACATGCTCCATGTGGTGAGCATCTACTGGGATTGGAACTTGGTGCGCACGGAATCCACCCTCGATTGGTGTTCCTTCCCATGCTTTTGGACCAGTCCAACCTTTAGGAATACGAGCAATCAAGACAGGGTATACTGGTTGAGTTGCTTCTTCAGCAGAACCTTTACGAGCTTCTGCTTGGACTTTCTTGATTTCTTCAATTGCTTCATCCAATTTTTCAGCGAACAAAGCGTGTGCAGCTTCGTGGTCTTCTGAAATTGCAGTGACATTCGCAAAGATTGGTTTCCAACCAAGACCTTCAAAGAAGAGGGCCAATTCTTCGTCTGTTTTGCGTTCGAAGATGGTTGGGTTGTGGATCTTCCCTCCGTTGAGGTAGAAGATTGGAAGGATAGCCCCATCATTGACTGGGTTCAAGAAGGTATTTGACAACCATCCTGCCATCAATGGACCTGTTTCACCTTCACCATCACCGATAACTGTGGCAGCAATCACATCTGGATTATCCAATACAGCACCTGCAGCGTGAGAAAGGGCATAACCAAGTTCTCCACCTTCGTGGATAGATCCTGGTGTTTCAGGCGCCGCGTGAGAAGCGATTCCTCCTGGGAATGAGAAGATCTTACACAAGTGTTTGAAACCTTCTTCATTTTGAGGGATGTTTGGATTCAATTCAGTATAAGAACCATCTAAGTATGAGTTTGATACCATTACTTGTCCACCGTGACCTGGTCCTTCAATGTAGAACATATCCAAGTCGTATTTGTTGATGGCACGGTTCAAGTGAGCATAGATAAAGTTTTGCCCTGGTACAGTTCCCCAGTGTCCGATTGGGTGAGCTTTCAAGTCATTTTCAACGACTTCGCGCTTCAACAATGGGTTATCTTTCAAGTACATTTGAGCAGCTGAAATGTAGTTGGCTGCACGCCACCAAGCGTCTACTTTATCCAAGTAAGCTTTGCTGTTATAATCGACAGTCATCTTGTCTCCTCACAATTTCTAGACAGGTCTGTTGGACAACCTGTACGTTTGATGAATAATTTAAACAATCTGTTTTCCAGTCAAACAGATGATATTGAAGAAAATATTCAATATTACTTCTATTCTATCAAGAATTTCCCTTTTTGTACATTAGAAAGTAAGAAAAATATTCTTTGAACGTCAAATTTTAATTTCCCACTAAAGTGGTCCTATTCCCTACAGGGATAGGTTTTAAAAAAAGACTTTGCTGATTTTTGCAAACGAGCAAAGTCCCAAATGAAATGGAGTCGGTTAAATGACTTTTTGACCTTTCTTGTAGACATCTGTCACGAGATTTGTCGCAAAGAAATAGAAGAGATAATCTAGATTTGGTGCATCAAAGATGGTAATGTCAGCCTGTTTGCCAACATCGAAAGAGCCGATTGTTTTAGCACGATCAACTGAATAGGCTGCATTGATGGTCACCGCATTGAGAATTTCTACTGGAGTTAGGCGCATCATGAAGCAACCCAGATGCATGGCAAACTGGAGATTGGCTGTTGGACAAGACCCTGGGTTGCTGTCCGTTGTTAGGGTGATAGCCATCCCAGCGTCCAACATCTTACGAGCCGGTGCATAGGTATCTTCCATGAGGCTGAAGGTTGTAGCAGGCAACAGATTGCCGATAACTTTGGCTTTTGCTAGTTTTTGAATCCCTTCATCCGTAATCACCATCAAGTGTTCTGCACTAGTAGATTCCAATTCAGCCGCCACGTCAACACCACCAATGGATTCGATTTCATCGGCATGAATCCGCAGTTTGAAGCCCATCTCCTTAGCTTTAGAAAGAAGATAGCGGGATTCATCTGCTGTAAAGACACCTTTTTCACAGAAAATATCACAGAACTCAGCTAGCTTTTCTTCCTTCACTTTGGGAAGCATTTGCTCCACAATGAGATCTAAATATTCTTGGGAACGGCCCTTGTATTCTGTTGGGATCGCATGGGCTGCCATAAAGGTTGATACCAGATCAATTTCATGATCCCGGTCCAAGGCAGCTACTACATCTAGTTGGCGTTTTTCAGTTTCCCAATCCAAACCATAGCCACTCTTGGCTTCGACAGTAGTCACCCCATGACGCAACATGTAATCCAACAGTCGTTCGGACTTGTCATAGAGATTATCGAAGGAAGCTTCTCGTGTCGCCCGAACCGTGCTCAGAATTCCACCGCCTTGAGCGAGGATGTCTAAGTAAGAAACACCTGCTAACTTTTTCGCAAATTCATGTTCACGACTGCCTCCATAGACCAAGTGGGTGTGGCAGTCAATCAGGCCAGGAGTCGCAACTTTTCCTTCACAGGATTTCACTTCCGTATGGTCATCAATCAGTTCTGGGTCTGGTTGACCTGTCCCAACTGCAAGAATCTTTCCATCTTCAATGGCGATATAAGCATCTGAAAGAATTTTTGCTTCTGCCATCTCCTTGCCATAGAGAGGATGACCTAGATCATTCGGACAAAACAATTGGTTAAAGTGGGTTAATAGGATATCAGCAGACATATGAAACATTCCTTTCTATTTCCATTGTTATTCATTTTACAATTCTACAGGAAAAGCGTCAAAAAAAAGTCAAAAAGTTTTTCCCTCATTTTTTTTTGCTTTATTAAAAATTATATTTTTTTTTGACTCTTTATTGACGTTTCTTCGATACAATAAAGAAAATATAAATTCACAGTCCAACTATAAGGAGGGTTCTGCTATGTCATTTATAGACGAGAAAGAAATTGCAGCTGCTATGTCTGTCAAACTTGACTTTGATGTCCTACCTGAAAAGGCGACTTTTCAAGAAGGCATCCGTCGTGCACCTGATAGAGGCTTCCGCTTAACGCAAGCTCAGACTGAAATTGCCCTTAAAAATGCTTTGCGTTACATTCCTAAAAAATTCCACCAAGAGTTGATCCCAGAATTTCTGGAAGAACTGAGAACTCGCGGTCGGATCTATGGCTATCGCTTCCGTCCAAAAGATCGGATCTATGGAAAACCAATCGATGAGTACAAAGGAAAATGCACAGCTGCTAAGGCTATGCAGGTCATGATTGACAACAACTTGAGCTTTGAAATTGCTCTTTATCCATATGAATTGGTCACTTATGGGGAAACAGGATCTGTCTGTGCCAACTGGATGCAATACAACTTGATCAAGAAATACTTGGAAGTCATGACAGAAGACCAAACCTTGGTGGTTGAATCTGGTCACCCTCTTGGCCTCTTCAAATCGAAACCAGAAGCTCCTCGTGTCGTCATTACCAACGGTCTCTTGATCGGTGAGTATGACAACATGCGCGACTGGGAAATTGCTGAAGAGATGGGAGTGACCAACTACGGTCAGATGACGGCTGGTGGCTGGATGTACATCGGTCCACAAGGGATCGTTCACGGTACTTTCAACACCCTTCTCAATGCTGGTCGTCTCAAACTCGGTGTGCCTGATGATGGCGACTTGACCGGTAAACTCTTTATTTCATCTGGTCTCGGTGGAATGAGCGGAGCTCAAGGGAAAGCAGCTGAAATCGCAAAAGCGGTGGCCATCGTCGCTGAAGTGGACCGCTCTCGGATCGAAACTCGTCACTCTCAAGGCTGGATTAGCCAAGTGACAGACAGTGCCGAAGAAGCTGTGAAATTAGCTCAAGCAGCACTGGAAGCTGGTGAATCCACTTCGATTGCCTACCATGGTAATATCGTAGACTTGCTCGAATATGTCAACGAACACCAAGTCCATGTTCATCTCTTGTCTGACCAAACCTCTTGCCACAACGTTTATGATGGTGGCTATTGCCCAGTTGGCATTAGTTTTGAAGAACGGACACGTTTGCTGGCAGAAGACAAAGAAACCTTCCGCCGTTTGGTTGATGAAACCTTGGCTCGTCACTTTGCAGTGATCAAAGCCTTGACAGCTAAAGGTACTTACTTCTTCGACTACGGTAATGCCTTCATGAAATCTGTTTACGACTCAGGCATCAAGGAAATTTCTAAGAATGGCTTGGATGACAAAGACGGCTTCATTTGGCCATCTTACGTAGAAGATATCATGGGACCTATGCTCTTTGACTATGGTTATGGTCCATTCCGTTGGGTCTGCCTCAGCGGTAAACACGAAGACTTGATTGCAACTGACCATGCAGCCATGGAAGCGATCGATCCAACTCGTCGCTACCAAGACCGCGACAACTACAACTGGATTCGCGATGCGGAAAAGAACCAACTGGTGGTTGGTACACAAGCACGTATCCTCTATCAAGATTGCATGGGCCGTGTCAACATTGCTTTGAAATTCAATGAACTCATTCGCCAAGGCAAGATCGGACCGGTCATGATCGGACGTGACCACCACGACGTATCTGGTACAGATGCTCCATTCCGTGAAACATCAAACATCAAAGATGGTTCGAACGTCACTTGTGACATGGCGGTTCAATGTTACGCTGGTAACGCTGCTCGAGGTATGAGTCTCGTCGCTCTCCACAACGGTGGTGGTACTGGTATCGGTAAAGCTATCAACGGTGGATTTGGTCTCGTCCTAGACGGTAGCCACCGGATCGATGAAATCATCAAGTCTGCCATTGCCTGGGACACTATGGGTGGGGTTGCTCGTCGGAACTGGGCACGGAATAACCATGCCATTGAAACAGCGATCGAGTACAACCGTCTCCATGCAGGAACAGACCACATCACCATTCCGTATCTGGCAGATGAAGATTTGGTCAAAGAAGCCGTTCAAAAATTGTTTTAACATCAAAAAATAAAAACTGAGAAAGGGGAGGAAAATGCAAAGACTCCTCCTCCCCAACTTCTCCTATAAAAAGAGGTAATCATATGGCAAAAATTGTTGAGTGTATTCCAAACTTCTCTGAAGGACGCAATCAAGCTGTGATCGACGGATTAGCAGCAACAGCAAAAAGTATTCCAGGTGTCACTTTACTAGACTACTCGTCTGACACCAGTCACAACCGCAGCGTCTTTACACTCGTTGGGGATGAAGAAAGCATTCAAGAAGTGGCTTTCCAATTGGTGAAATACGCTTCTGAAAACATTGATATGACCAAGCACGAAGGCGAACACCCTCGTATGGGGGCAACAGACGTTTGTCCATTCGTTCCCGTTAAAGATATCACTACAGCTGAATGCGTTGAGATTGCTAATAAAGTGGCCGAACGCATCAATCGTGAATTAGGTATTCCAATCTTCCTTTACGAAGATGCTGCAACTCGCCCAGAACGGAAGAACTTGGCTAAAGTGCGTAAAGGACAATTTGAAGGAATGCCAGAAAAATTGTTGGAAGAAGACTGGAAGCCAGACTACGGTGAACGCAAGATTCACCCAACTGCAGGGGTTACAGCTGTCGGTGTCCGGATGCCACTCGTTGCTTTCAATATCAACCTTGATACAGACGACCTAGAGATTGCCAATAAGATTTCTAAAATCATTCGTGGATCAAGCGGTGGATACAAATACTGTAAAGCGATCGGTGTCATGCTAGAAGATCGCAACATCGCCCAAGTCTCCATCAACATGGTCAACTTGGAACAATTCCCATTGTATCGTGTTGTGGAAACCGTTCGTTTCGAAGCACAACGTTACGGTGTTCACATCATCGGAACAGAACTTATCGGACTCGCTCCTGCTAAGGCTTTGATCGACTCTGCTGAATACTACTTACAATTAGAAGACTTTGACTACAGCAAACAAGTCTTGGAAAATCACTTGTTGGGTTAGAAAGGGAGTTCTATGAAACTAGTTGACTTAAGTATTACGGAGTTTGCCAAGGTCCTTGGTTCGGATGCTCCAGCTCCAGGTGGTGGTTCTGCTGCTGCCCTATCCGCTGCAAATGGGATTTCCCTTACAAAAATGGTCTGTGAACTGACTATTGGTAAGAAAAAATACGCTGAATTTGAAGACCACATCAAAGGGGTTCACGAAAAAAGTGCCCAACTCCAAGACCAATTACTAGAAGCCATCGACAAAGATACAGAAGCTTTCAACGTTGTATCAGCAGTCTTTGATCTTCCAAAGGAAACGGAAGAAGAGAAAGCCGCTCGTCGTGAAGCCATGCAAAAAGCTTTGAAACATGCGACAGTATCTCCTTTCTCTATGATGGAGCTCATCGTTGAAGCGCTTGAAACAACAAAAGAAGCTGTTGGCAAGTCCAATACCAATGCGGCGAGTGACTTAGGAGTGGCTGCTCTCAATCTCAAGGCTGGACTTCAGGGGGCTTGGCTCAATGTCCTGATCAACATTTCAGGAATCAAGGACCAAGACTTCGTCCAAGAATACCACGGCAAGGGACTCAAACTCCTCCAAACCGGTTCTGATCTTGCAGATAATATTTACCAAACCATTTTAGAAAGTCTATCTTAAACCTAGCAAATAAAAATAAAGAAAGAAGGGATTCTATGGTTTTATCGGATATTGAAATCGCCAATTCTGTCCAAATGAAGCCCATCACCGATATCGCTGCTGAACTTGGATTGACCGAAGACGATATTTCGCTCTACGGAAAATACAAGGCAAAAATTGATAGCAACCAACTGGAACAACTCAAGGATAAGGAAGATGGAAAGCTGATCCTCGTGACAGCCATCTCTCCGACACCTGCTGGAGAAGGAAAGACAACCACCTCTGTTGGATTAGTCGATGCTCTCTCAGCTATTGGTGAAAAAGCCGTCATTGCTCTCCGCGAACCGTCTCTTGGCCCTGTCTTTGGGATCAAGGGTGGAGCTGCCGGTGGCGGGTACGCCCAAGTGGTTCCAATGGAAGATATCAACCTTCACTTTACCGGAGACTTCCATGCCATTGGGATTGCCAACAACCTCCTTGCAGCCTTGATTGACAACCATATCCATCACGGCAATGAGTTGGGTATCGATTCTCGTCGCATCACCTGGAAACGGGTGGTCGATATGAACGACCGTCAACTCCGTCATATTGTCGATGGCCTTCAAGGAAAAACAAACGGGGTTCCTCGTGAAGATGGCTTTGACATCACCGTGGCTTCTGAAATCATGGCCATTCTCTGTCTCTCAGAAAATATCCTTGATCTCAAAGAACGCCTTGATCGCATCATTATCGGGTACAACTACCAAGGACAACCGGTCACAGCCAAAGACCTCAAGGCTGGAGGGGCCATGGCAGCTGTCCTCAAAGATGCCATCCATCCAAATTTGGTGCAAACCTTGGAGCATACTCCTGCCATCATCCACGGCGGACCATTTGCCAATATCGCCCACGGCTGTAACAGTGTGCTGGCTACTAAACTAGCCCTCAAATATGCAGATTATGTCGTGACAGAAGCTGGCTTTGGAGCAGACCTCGGTGCTGAAAAATTCATCGATATCAAGTGCCGCATGGCCGGGCTCAAACCTGCTGCCGTTGTCCTCGTCGCAACCATCCGTGCCCTCAAAATGCATGGTGGAGTTGCCAAAGCGGACTTGGCTACAGAAAATGTCCAAGCCGTTATCGATGGTCTACCAAACCTCGACAAACACTTGGCCAACATCCAAGAAATCTATGGCCTACCTGTAGTCGTTGCCATTAACAAATTCCCACTGGATACAGAAGCGGAACTTGAAGCTGTCTATGAATCTTGTAAGAAACGTAATGTAGATGTTGTCATTTCGGATGTCTGGGCGAATGGTGGAGCTGGTGGCCGTGACTTGGCTGAAAAAGTCATTCAACTGGCTCAAGAAGAAAACCACTTCTCTTATGTCTATGATGAAGAAGACAGCATTGAAACAAAATTGACCAAGATTGTCACAAAAGTTTATGGTGGTAAAGGCATCAGCTTAACACCAGCAGCCAAACGCGAACTGAAAGAATTGGAAGCTCTGGGCTTCTCAAACTACCCAATCTGTATGGCCAAAACCCAATATTCCTTCTCAGACGATGCGAAGAAAATGGGAGCACCAAAAGATTTCACAGTTAAAATCAGTAACCTTAAGGTGGCTGCTGGAGCTGGCTTCATCGTAGCTCTCACTGGTACCATTATGACCATGCCTGGCCTACCTAAAGTTCCTGCCAGTGAAAAGATTGATATCGATGCCCACGGCAATATCACTGGTCTCTTTTAAGAAAGAAGGCGTCCTATGGTGACTCTCCTTCATCTTACCCCCGCAGATTATCAAATTTCTACCTGGTCCGGTGGCCAAACCACCCAACTCTTTCTCTCCCCAGAGGGAGGAAGCTATCCAGATCGGACCTTTGACTTCCGCCTCTCTACTGCAACGGTAGAGGTTGAAAAAAGTAACTTTACCGATCTCACCGGCTACCACCGAATCTTGATGCCCTTGAATGCCTCCATTAGGCTCACCCATCACCATAAAGAAGTGGTTTTGAACCCCTTTCAAAGCTACTTCTTTGATGGGGGAGATCCTGTATCTAGCCAAGGGACTTGTCAAGACTTTAATTTGATCTACAAACCTTCTTATCAGGGGCATATGAGTGCTATATCCCCAAAAGAGAGTGTCAAAAGTCAGAGTCGCTATCAATTGATCTACGCTCTCTGTCCATTAACACTCGAATGGGGAACCAATCATTCTCAAACTCTCCAAACTCACGAGCTCCTGGTGATCGAACAAGCATCTCCTCTTCAAGAGATGACAATCACGTTTTTACCCCATCAGTCTGGGGAGCAACCGATTGCTATCTGGACTGGACTACAATAATGTTCACAAAGGAGAAACATTATGAACGGAGCACATAAACAGTCGATTGAGGAACAAGAAAAAGCGAAATTCAGCTTTAGCGGTGCCACTCTTTACGGTATCAACGCCGTAATCGGATCTGGTATCTTCCTCCTCCCTCAAAAAATTTATTCTGGCCTCGGACCAGCTTCTCTAGCTGTCATGTTCGGGGTTGCTATTCTCGTCATGCTACTATCAGCCTGTCTGGCTGAAACAGCTGGCTACTTCGACAAAAACGGTGGAGCCATGCAATACTCAAAAGCCGCTTTCGGAGACTTCGTTGGCTTTAACGTTGGGATTCTCGGTTGGGCCGTTACTGTTATCGCTTGGGCTGCCATGTTAGCCGGCTTTGCTAAGATCTTCATCATCACCTTCCCAGCATTTGAAGGCTACAACCTTCCGATCAGTATCGGTATGCTGATTCTCTTGAGTCTGATGAACATTGCCGGTCTGAAAACCTCTAAGATGTTTACTCTGACAGCTACTGTTGCAAAATTAATTCCAATTGTCCTCTTCTCACTCTTTGCCATCTTCTTCATTTCCGGTGGCGTGAGCAAAGGCAACTTCACACCTTTCCTTCAATTGGAAAGTGGAACAAACCTCTTCAGTTCTATTTCTAGTACAGCCGTCTACATCTTCTACGGTTTCATCGGATTTGAAACCATGTCTATCGTTGCAGGGGAAATGCGCAACCCTGAAAAGAATGTTCCCCGCGCTATTCTAGGTTCTATCAGTATTGTATCTGTTCTCTACATGTTGATCATCGCTGGAACAATCGCCATGCTGGGTGGTCGCATTATGCAAACCGGTGCACCAGTACAAGACGCATTTGTCGAAATGATTGGCCCTATCGGAGCTCCACTCGTTTCTTACGGAGCCCTCATTTCAATTGCCGGTCTAAACATTGGTGAATCCATCATGGTCCCTCGTTTTGGTGCCGCATTAGCAACTGAAAAACTCTTGCCAGAGGGTCTTGGAAAAACAAACTCTAAGAATGCTCCTGTCATTGCCATTATCATTTCTGGTATCTTCGCTTTCTTACTCTTGTTATCTGGCTCTTTCGAATCGTTAGCAACCTTTAGTGTTGTCTTCCGTTTCTTCCAATACATTCCAACTGCATTGGCAGCCATCAAACTCAGAAAAATGTACCCAGACAAAAAGGTTACCTTCCGAGTGCCATTTGGTCCTGTTATCCCTGTTCTAGCTGTTGTGATCAGTATTTTGATGATCGCAGGGGACAACCTAATGAACTTTGTCTGGGGGGCCATCGGTCTCGTGATTGCAAGTGGACTTTACTTTGTTTTCCACGGCGATAAACTACATAAATCGAAAACCCTTCCTCACTAATTTTCTTTACACAGTAGATGGGAACGTAGACGGGAGCGAAGCTCAGTTTTGCTCCCTAACCCATCTAAGACTCCACGAATGGCAAACCTGAGCCCTTTTCTCTAAGACTCTTCTCAAACTTCTTAAGATCAATAGACAATGGGCTCATGTTTGGTATTCAAACTGAAGTATACACATCTACTTCCCCAGAACAATTATTCATAATCGGAGGTTTTATATGACTCAATTGATTCATTTAGACGGCAATAGCTTAACACTCGAAGACGTCATCGCTGTAGCTCGCCATGGTGCCCAATGTGAGCTTGACGAACAAGCAAAAGAAGCTGTCGTCGCATCCCGTAAAATTGTCGATGATATCGTCCGTGAAAAACGAGTTGTCTATGGTGTGACCACTGGCTTTGGTTCCCTCTGTAATGTCAGCATCTCTCCAGAAGATACTGTTCAACTGCAAGAAAACTTGATCCGAACACACTCATCTGGTTTCGGTGATCCACTTCCTGAAGATGCCGTTCGTGCCATCATGCTGATCCGTATCAATTCGCTCTTGAAAGGTTATTCTGGCATTCGTCTGTCAACCGTTGAAAAACTGTTAGAATTGCTCAACAAAGGAGTCACTCCTTATATCCCTGAAAAAGGCTCTCTCGGAGCTTCTGGAGACCTTGCTCCTCTTTCTCATATGGTTTTACCAATGTTGGGTCTTGGACGTGCCTATTACAAAGGAGAACTTCTCAGTGGTCAAGAAGCCCTAGATCGTGCTGGAATTGAAAAGATCCAATTGGCTGCCAAAGAAGGGCTTGCCTTGATCAACGGTACAACTGTTCTAACCGGTATCGGTGCTCTTGCGACATATGATGGTATCCAATTGCTCAAACTATCTGACATTGCCGGTGCTCTCTCAATGGAAGTCCACAATGGAATTACCAGTCCATTCGAAGAAGATCTTCATACCATCCGTCCTCAAAGTGGACAACTGGCAACTGCTCGCAATATCCGTAACCTCCTGGAAGGAAGCAAGAACACAACCGTTGCGACTCAACAACGGGTCCAAGATCCTTATACACTCCGCTGTATCCCTCAAATTCATGGAGCCAGCAAGGATTCTATTGCTTACGTAAAAGAAAAAGTTGAAATCGAAATCAACTCTGTCACAGATAACCCAATCATTACCAAAGAAGGACACGTCATCTCAGGCGGGAACTTCCACGGTGAACCAATGGCGCAACCATTTGACTTCTTAGGCATTGCCCTTTCTGAAATTGGGAACGTATCTGAACGTCGGGTGGAACGCTTGGTCAACAGCCAACTCAGTAAATTACCATCCTTCTTGGTCAAACACCCTGGACTCAACTCAGGCTTCATGATTACCCAGTATGCTTGTGCATCCCTTGCATCGGAAAATAAAATTTTGGCTCACCCTGCTAGTGTCGATTCTATTCCATCTTGTGAAAACCAAGAAGATTTCGTCAGCATGGGAACGACCGCCGCTCGTAAAGCAGCAGAAATTCTTAAAAACTCACGTCGCATCGTTGCTACTGAAATCATGGCAGCTTGCCAAGCCTTGGATCTCAAACCAGAAAATCACGAACTTGGTAAAGGTACAAAACCAGCTTATGAGCTGATTCGTCAAAAACTGAACTTCATTGAATTTGACAAAGATATCGAAATCTTTGAAGAACTTAATAAAGCATCTGCTGTTGTCGAAAGCGAAGAATTCTTAGCAACCATCGAAAAAGCAGTTGACTTAAGCATTCAATACTGATACAGTAAGAATAAAGCAAAACAGAGGCTGGCGATCTTCTCAGCCTCTGCCTGCTTTCAGAAAAATAAGGGAGGCGACAAGCTTGCTCACAAACTACTATCCAATGACCTACAGCTACTACCAAGGTAGCATCGAGGACAATCCCTACACGGCCAAATGGGGAATGGTCACCAAATTTTTAGACCTAAACGACGAGACCCTCACTCCATTTGAGGGGATGACCTTTGGGATCATCGGCTTTAAGAGCGACAAAGGAGTCTATATCAATAATGGGCGTGTAGGAGCAGTCGAGGGTCCTACAGCCATCCGTTCTCAAATCGCTAAACTTCCATGGCACTGGGGAACCAATGTGACGGTGTATGATGTGGGAAATATTGACGGGCCCAACCATTCACTAGAAGAACTCCAAGAAAGTCTCTCACAAGCGATTCAGCGCATGTACCAATTAGGGATCCAACCCATTGTCCTAGGAGGCGGTCACGGAACTGCTTACGGCCACTATCTAGGGATTCAATCCAGTTTAGAAAAAGATGAACAACTGGCTGTGATCAATCTGGATGCCCACTTTGATTTGCGACCTTACGACCAAACCGGGCCCAATTCTGGAACAGGTTTTCGTCAAATGGCTGATCATGCGAAAGAAAAAGGTCAGGACTTCCCTTACCTCATCCTGGGGATCCAAGAGCACAATAATAACCTCTTCCTCTTTAATTACGTTGCTAAAACACCAAGCATTGATTTTTTAACTGGCCAAGATCTCTTCCAGATGAGCCACCAAGCCATTCTGGATCGAATCGATCAATTTTTAGAAAACCAAACCGCGATCTATCTGTCTATTGATATGGATTGCTTTGCGGTCGGCTCTGCTCCTGGTGTTAGCGCCATCCAATCATTGGGTGTCGATCCCAAACTGGCCCTTCTGCTTCTCCAACACATTGCTGCTAGTGGTAAGCTAATCGGATTTGATGTCGTGGAAGTTTCTCCTCCTCATGACATTGACAACCATACTTCAAACCTTGCTGCGACCTTTATCTTTTACTTGACCCAAATATTGGCGCAACAAAAACTGAACTAGGAAGATTTCTACACACATAAAAAGCATAGAAACACCCATTGCTGGGGTATTTCTATGCTTTTTCTTCAATTTCAGACACAATGATCTTTGTCTGAAAGGAGGACAGGCCACTTAGCCCTCTCTTATGATTTAGGCAAGAGACACTACAGGTCTTTTAATTTCTTAAGAAGCTGACGATCTCTGTAGGGATTCAAGTGTTGCTCTGCCACCTTCTTGTAGTAATTCTTATCTTCTTTCAAGAAGGTCCTTAAGGCAGGAGCAAGCTCTTCTCCTCTCTCCTTTTGATCAGATAAGTAAGCTAATAGATAATGAACCATCCCCTTATCCCGTGAATTGGCAGATTGTTTCATCGTCCTTTCTTTTCGAGCCAGATAAGCCGCAACCTTTTCTTGATCTCCTTGCTGACAGGCGACCAAGGATTGATAAAATTCGAGCAATTCTTCCTTCCAAGGGAAGCGAACACTGGACAAAATCTTCTGAGCTCTGTCAAAACAGAGACGAGCTTGAATCAAATCTCCCTTCCAATAATAGGCGATACCTAGATCAATATCAAATACGACACGGACGGAATCAACAGCCTGATCTCCCACCAAACGCAGAACCTCTTCTAAGTGGGTGACAGCTACTTGGAAATGGCCCCTAATTTGCTCGATTTCAGCGAGGTAGGCCAAAGAAGCCGCAATTTGAATGGCATACTTAGCCTGCATGCTATTGGTCAAACTAAAGCAATCAATGGAGCGATACAGATGCCGGGTCGCCTGCTCCTCATCCCCAACCATCAGGTGATACAAGCCCTTCAAACGCAACTGGATCGCGATGACCTCATGATTGTTAGCTTGGATGGCATCTTCCAAAGCCAAATCTGTATAATAGGCCATCTCAGAGATATTTTCCGTTTGAATGCAATAATAAATGATTTGCCGATAACCCTCTAAGAGGAAGTCGGATTGCTTGAGTTCCCGCGCATAGGAGATGACTTTTTGGATATCATGAATCCCCTTTTGATACTCCCCACTCCGAATAAAATAGCGACCTTCTAGGTACAAGTAACGCAGTTGCAAATACTTGTATTCTCTATCTCTTTGGTGCCTTGAAAAGAGGTTATCTAATTCTAGGCGTAGACGAGATAGCTCCCCAAAAATGTCCAAACGGCTATTTGTACCATCTGATAGGATGCCCTCATCTGCCTTGGAATAAATCGGAAACAGTTCATGCTCCAGCTGAAGGATTTCTTCTAAATAGGTCAACTCAAACGATAAGGAACGCAAAAGATTTTGGGATTGCTTGTATTGGTAGGCAATTTCCTTATAAAGAAGAAGGTCCGTCGAATCTTCTAAGCTTTCTTCCAATTTTTGCGCAATTTGTTGGTGGAAGAGGCGCCGTCTAGCTGGCGAAAGAAGATGGTAAAAGTACATAGTTACCAATTGCTTGCAGAATTGAACCGAGAGATCCTCCCCTTCTTCTACGATTGAGACGATCGCTCTTTCAGATAAAGGCTCGATTAATTCAGTCAAAACAGGAAGCTCTGTAGCCGTCAATTCTGCCAAGATAGACAGAGAAATTGTCTTATGAAAACAAGATAGGTAGTGTAGAAGAGCCTCTTCCTCACTGCTCATATCCCCAAGTTCCTGAGAAAGATAAGCTTGAATGATATCAGGCAAGGGTTCTAAATTTTCATTTTCTTTCCACTCTTCGATATAGCTGGACAGGAAGAACGGACTGCCTTCACTCCATTCGACCATCTGCTCCATCACTGCCGGCTCTATTGCTCCCAGTTCCCCTTTCAAGAGAGCACGACTTTCACTTGGATCAAAATTGGTCAACTCTAGTTGAGACAGCCTTTTCTCTACCTTCAAGCTCCCCAAGAAGTTGACGAAGGAAACTGGCAGAGGCTCTTCCGCTGTAAAAATCAGTTGCCATTTCTCCTGGTTTCTTCTCTCCTCTAGTTGTTTCACTTTTTCTAGAGACACTGCATCGATCCACTGGGCGTTTTCTAGCAGAATCAGGAGCGGTTTTTCTTTGCTAAGGCCCTGAAGCTGATTCCATACCGAAATGAGATCATCCTCCTCTTCCAGAAGGGAAATCCCCATCTCATCCCCCAGTTTCTCTAGCGCTTGTCTGAGATCATTCCAGCTGCTTCCTTCATAGCGTTGACTAGTAGCTCTTCCCTCCACCTTGATAAAATTAAAACTGCGATTGGACATCAAGACCAACTGCCGTAAGAGACGTTTCTTACCTGTTCCAGATTGCCCCATCACGAGAAAAGGACCAACCGCTTCACCCGTCTCGACTAAAGAGAGGTATTCCTCGAGCTGCGAGAGTTCTTGTTTCCGACCAAAAAAGGGAAGTTCATGGAGATTTAAGCGATGACTCAGTTTATGAGTTCGTTTGGCTTCCAAAACCGAGTGATAAAGTTCCTCAATTGCTCGACTGGGACGCACACTGAGCTCGCGATCCAATAAATCGACTAGCTTATAATAGGTTTCAAAAAATTTTCCTAGCTGATGATGGAAGCTATAATACTCCATCAAGAGCTGGTAGTTTTTCTCTTCAAATTCATCCAGCTCTACCAAATGATGGAGCAAGAGTTCTATACTAGGATCTGCAAAACCGACCTGCTCAATTTTTTGATAGCAGCTTTCGACATAGAGCTTTCTATAAGCGTCTCGTTTGCGAGAAGCCCACTGATCAAAGTCTTCATCATCCTTGACATAGAAGCCCTCTAGAAAGTCTCCCTGATAGAGATCCAAGGCACTTAGTGGATTTCTTTCAAAGAGCTGAACATCCAAAGAAAGACTCAACTCAGGATTAAGAGCCAAACTACTTCTGCTTGGTGAGACAATGATATCTCCTTCAAAGATTTTATTGGCTTGGTAAACCGTATTCCGTAAGTTTTTGCGAGCTACTTGGTTTTCCTTATCTCCCCAAAGGATACCGGCTATTTCATCACGGTTAACTTGGCCCATGACCGCTAAATAATAAAGCAAGGCCTCCATCTTCGAAAAAGAAAACCGAATAGTTTTCTGATTGAAAACAACCTTAGGGGGTCCAAATAACTTTAACGTGAGATCTTTCTTCATTGCAAGCGCCTCCAAAATCGTCTTAGTTATACTATAAAAAAAAAGTTGGCTTTTAGCAAGTGATTTATCCAAATAAAAAGAGATTGAGAACGATTCTTTCTCAATCTCTACACTTCCTACTAAAAGTGTTGATTAATTCCCTTCAAAATTCGGTTGATGAGCAAATAACGCCTTTGTTGCTTGATAGACGTGGTAAGCGACATCTTCATTGTTCATGGTGTAAAGGTGGACACCTGCCACATCTTGAGTAACCAAATCAACGATTTGATCAACTGCATAAGCCAAACCAGCTGCGCGAAGAGACTCTGGATCATGCTCATACTTGTCCAGAATGGCTTTAAACTTCCGTGGGATATGAACATTTTCACAAGTCTTAAGGAGACGAAGGGCCTGATTGCGATTGAGAATCGGCATCACTCCTGCATGAATTGGAACATCGATCCCAGCCAAGGTACACTTATCCTGAAAATCATAGAAACGCTCATTGTCAAAGAAAAGTTGAGTGACCAAGCTAGAGCACCCTGCATCTACCTTCTTTTTAAGATTTTGAATATCTGAAATTTGGTTGGGAGAATCTGGGTGTCCCTCAGGATAGCAAGCACCAATCACCTCAAAATGAGGAGCTTCTGTTTTAATAAATTCAATCAGATCCGTTGCATAACGAAAGTCTTTTAAAGGTTCCACACCAGGGATAATATCCCCACGCAGAGCCAAAATCCGACGAACCCCTACTTCATCTAACTCATGAAGAGTATCGGCCACTTTTTCCTTGCTCAAATAGACGGCTGGCAAGTGAGCAATCGTCGGAATAGACAATTCATTTTGAATGTAATTGGCTAAAGCAACCGTCGTCTCTTTGATATTGTATTTATTATTGCTAGCGGTCACACTAATAAAGTGAGGAGCTAGCTCCTGCATATTGGCCAAGGCACGTAAGAGCTTGGCATTGCCTACTTCAGGATTTGGAGGAAAAACTTCAAATGACAGAGACGGTGTGTGTTGTGACATATTCTATCCTTTTCTTTTGTTTCGTTGATCAAGAACTCTGAGCCACTATTTCTAGGATAAGGGAACGATTCGAAAACCCTCTACACGATGATAGAAGGTCCTCGAAACATTTCTTACAAGTGTTCACGCGCTTCTTTAGCAGCATTAACCAGCTTGATCAAGCTTTCTTTTGTTTCTTTAATTCCGCGAGTCTTCAAACCACAGTCAGGGTTGATCCAAACTTTGCCACTTGGTACTTTAGCCAAGATTGCTTCGATGGTGTGATCAATTTCACCGTCTTGTGGGACACGTGGTGAGTGGATATCGTAAACCCCAGGTCCAACTTCTGTTTGGAAGTTTTTCGCTTTCAACTCATCCAAGATTTCAAGGTTTGAACGGCTTGCCTCAAATGAGATGACGTCTGCATCCAAGTTTTCGATCGCTGGGATGATATCTGTAAATTCTGAGTAACACATGTGAGTGTGGATTTGGGTATCTGGCGCTACAGTTGAGTGTACCAAACGGAAGGCTGGAATCGCCCAGTCAAGGTAATCTTCGTACCAGTCGCTACGACGAAGTGGCAATTTTTCACGAAGAGCAGCCTCGTCGATTTGGATGATCTTCACGCCTGCAGCTTCAAGGTCAAGAACTTCATCCTTGATGGCAAGAGCGATTTGAAGAGTAGAATCCTTGATAGAGATATCTTCACGTGGGAATGACCAGTTAAGGATGGTAACAGGTCCAGTCAACATCCCTTTAACCGGTTTGTCCGTACGGCCTTGTGCGTAGCTAGACCATTTCACAGTGATTGGGTTAAGACGAGTTACATCACCCCAGATGATTGGTGGTTTCACCCCACGCATACCGTATGATTGTACCCAACCATTTTTAGAGAAGAGGTAACCGGACAAGTTTTGACCGAAGTACTCAACCATGTCGTTACGCTCGAATTCACCGTGTACAAGTACGTCAAATCCAACTTCTTCTTGCCATTTGATCCATTCGTCGATCGTTTTAGCAAGGAAGGCATCATATTCTTCTTGAGTCAATTCACCCTTACGGAAGGCCAAACGTTTAGCACGTACTTCCTTAGTTTGAGGGAATGAACCGATGGTAGTTGTTGGAAGTGCTGGAAGCTTGAAGGCTTCTTTTTGGATTTCTTCCCGTTCTGCGAAAGCTGGCAAACGAGTATAGTCTGCTTCTGTCAAAGCTGCGATGCGAGCATGAAGTTCAGCATTTGCTCCAACGCGTTCTGTTGCAAAGAGTTCTTTGTTGGCAGCAAGAGCTTCTGCCCCTTGACCATTGCGGATGGCATCCAAGTCACGCAATTCACCCAATTTTTCAACCGCAAAGGCGAAGTGGTTCAAAATAGCTGGTTCAAAATCTTCGTTAGCCGTTGTAAATGGCACATGAAGAAGGGAGCAAGAAGTCGTCAAGACAACCTTTTCAGCTGGAACTTGATCCAAGATTTCCAAGCTCTTTTCATAGTTATTGCGCCAGATGTTTTTCCCATTCACAATACCAGCATAAAGGGTCTTATCAGCTGGGAAGCCACCTTTCACCAATTCAAGTGTTTTCTTCCCTTCAACAAAGTCAAGACCGATACCATCTACTGGCAAGTTTACAAGGTCATTGTAGACATCACGAACATCACCAAAGTAAGTTTGGATCAAGACTTCAAGGCCTTTCTTATCAGCCAAGAGTTTGTTGTAGAGGTTCAAGAAGAGAGCTTTTTCTTCTGCTGTCAAATCTTTAACAAGAGCTGGCTCATCGAGTTGAATACGAGTCGCACCAAGCTCAGCCAATTTGGCAAAAACTTCTTGGTAAGCAGCAACCAAGCTGTCGACGAAGTCTTCAGCTTTCACACCATCTTCAAAGTCAGATAATTGAAGGAAAGTGAATGGTCCAACGACTACTGGACGAGTGTTGATCCCCAATTCTTTAGCTTCTTGGTACTCATCAAAAATCTTGTGACCAGCCAATTTCACTTCTGTTGTTTTTTCAAATTTAGGAACGATGTAATGGTAGTTGGTGTTGAACCATTTTTTCATTGGAAGGGCACGCACATCCCCTTTTTCACCTTGGTAACCACGCGCCAAAGCGAAGTATTGTTCAAGGTCTGTCAAATCCAAGTTTTGAACAGATGCAGGCACGACGTTGAAAAGGAAGGCTGCATCAAGGAAATTGTCGTAGTGTGAGAAGTCATTTGAAGGAATCTCTGAGATGCCTTGTTCTTTAACAATGTTCCAGTGTTTAGCACGCAAGTCTTTAGCAGCTGCCAAGAGCTCGTCTGCTGAGATTTCTTTTCTAAAGTATTTTTCAGTTGTAAATTTTAATTCACGGAATTCACCCAAACGTGGGAAACCGATAATTGTAGTTGACATGTTGTGTCCTCCAAAAATTCTAATTGACACTATCATATCAGAAGATAGCCGTCTTGTATAATTGCTTTTACACGAATTTTGATATAGCCAAAAACTATAACACAGATTTAATGGGCCTTGAGAGCAGAAATCAAAAGCAAAAACTAGGACTTCTTATAAATATTTCCTATAGCCCAAGCGTCCCTGAACCATTTTTGAGCGGATTTCGCTAGAAGGACAGCCTCTAAAAAGCAAAGCAGGCCTTCTCTACTGAGAAAGACCTGCTTCTACGAGGAAGTAATTTCCCCTATTTTTTCATTTGCCTCATTAGGCTAATTTAACACAGAAGGCATCCCAAGGGGCCAACTTGCCTGATTCGAGGACTTGTTCTACCTTGGTATTGGCAATGAGAACCTCTTCAACCCCATTGACGAGCGGTAAGTCTTGCTCTTGACTGGAGAGATTGACAACCACCAGATAGGCTTGCTCTCCTTCTACCCGCTTGTAGGCAAAAACCTTGTCTGTTGCGTCCACCAATTCATAATCAGCGGTCACAAGCCAAGGGTACTCTTTTCTCAAAGCAATGAGGGCTTGGTAGGTATAGAAAATAGAGTCTGGATCTGCTAGGGCAGCCTCTACATTGATCTCTTTGTAGTTTGGGTTGACCGCAAGCCATGGACGACCTGTCGTAAAGCCAGCTTCTGCTTCATCATTCCACTGCATCGGTGTCCGGGCATTGTCCCGACCAATATGGCGGATTTGATCCATGATCACTTCGAGCGGAACCCCTTTTTCTAAGGCTTCATGAGCATAGTTGATCGACTCAATATCTTCTACGTCCTCAAGGCTCTTAAATGGAAAATTGGTCATCCCGATTTCTTCCCCTTGATAGATATAAGGAGTTCCCTTCATCAAGTGAAGCAGAATCGCTAAAGCCTTGGCAGATTTGACACGGTAGTCGCCATCATCCCCCCAAGTGGACACAATCCGTGGCAAATCGTGATTGTTCCAAAAGAGGGAATTCCAGCCTTCCTCTTCTCCCAATTCCGTCTGCCACTTGGTGAAAATTTCCTTCAATTTAGGCACATCCAATTCCTTCGCATAGTGCCATTTTGGTTGACCCGGTTGGTATTGAAGACCAATGTGTTCAAATTGGAAGACCATGGACAATTCTTGATTTTTTGGATTGGAATATTGCTTGGCAATCTCTGGAGTCGCTCCCCAAGTTTCTCCCACGGTGAGCAGATCCTTATCGCCAAAGGTAGCTTGATTCATTTCCTTCAAATAAGGATGGAGCATGGGACCATTGCTGATGATTTCCTGATCTGGGATCTTACCGATCATATCGATGACATCCATACGGAAGCCACCAATTCCCTTGTCAATCCAGAAATTCATCATGTCATAGATCTGATGACGAAGCTCCTCGTTTTCCCAGTTGAGGTCTGGTTGCTTCTTACTGAAGTTATGCAGGTAGTATTGGCCTGATGCTTCATCAAATTCCCAAGCAGAGCCACTAAAAGCAGAAATAATGCCATTGGGCTCATCCCGCCAAATATAGAAATCCCGCTTTGGACTGTCTGGATTTTCACGTGCTTCGATAAACCAAGCATGCTCATCAGAGGTATGGTTGACTACCAAGTCCATAATGATTTTGATCTTGCGTTTATGGCCTTCTGCGATCAATTCTTCCATATCTTCCATGGTCCCAAAGATGGAGGCAATATCCTCGTAATCCGAGATGTCATAGCCGTTATCATCCATGGGACTCTTGTAGACTGGTGAGAGCCAGATCGCTGTAATCCCTAATTTTTCCAAGTAGTCTAGCTTGCTCGTAATCCCCTTGAGATCCCCGATGCCATCGCCATTACTATCCTTGAAACTTTTTGGATAAACTTGGTAAATTACGGCATTATGCCACCATTTTTGTTCCATTTTTTCTTCTCCTTTATGATTGTGAAATCACTTTCATTTTACAAAAATAGGGGTGAAATTGCAAGAATTTACAAGT
>SKEJ01000480.1_pt1 | contig 25841 bp, 19 predicted proteins | sample 4826721 | NCBI WGS metagenome assembly SKEJ01 (sample SAMN11008812, study PRJNA524170) | human gut metagenome | biome: Human fecal sample; material: Feces; isolation source: fecal sample from pouch patient p31 | host: Homo sapiens | place: Israel: Tel-Aviv | collected 2015-06-02 | reverse complement strand
ATCGTAAGGCGTGGAGTCCATAGCCAGAATGGCGCTTTTGATAGCCTCGGGGATCACCCCTTTCGGCGGCTCGTAGCGCTGAAACTCTCTTTTCGGTAATGCGCGGACTTCGGCCACGGCCTCTGGCCTGATCCCGACCTTCGGTGCTTCAGGTTCTTTTGCCGGCTCAGGCGCGGCGACTTCTTTCTTTTTAAACCACCACACTTAAATTCTCCTGAGTTGATTCGGGTCGATAACCATCGGCTGCGGGCCGGAAATCAGGTTGTCGTCGATTGCGTCCATCCAGGTATCGAGGATGTCGTCGTTGTCGGAGAACGCGATGTACTCACCATGCGCGGCATCGAGGCCGGTGTTCTGGGCCTTGGCGATGCCGCCGTTTTCCTGATGGATCACGGTGACGCGGCTGTCCTGCGTCGCATACTCATCGCAGATGGCCGGGCTGGAATCCTTGGCCCCGTCGTCCACCAGAATCACCTCGAGGTTCGTATACGACTGCTGCAGAATGGAGTCCACGCAGTAGCGCAGGTAGTCTTCGGCGTTGTATACCGGCACGATTACGGAAATGAGGGGAGTGGCGTTGATTGGCAAGACTTGTGCTTCCTCTTTGTATATGCGGACGTATCCAGTATTGCACGTTTCCTAGCCGAGCTGCGCAACGTTTAATGGGGTACTTTTGCTCGAGGATGTTTGATTATTGACGATGAAGACACCTGTGGAAGTCAATTCAGACTCAAGGCATCGAGAATGGGGTAGAGGCGATTCGCAAATTCGGGTACACCGCTTTTCCGGAGCATGTCTGCGTAGTCTTCAGGCGTTTGTGGATATCATTTATAGCTCAGCAGTGCCGTGTGACAAACTCTTGCCACTCTTCCTGGATCGAGATCCAATACATCGAGGAAGAAATCATCGGGTCTCTTTACTTCGATGCGAAGAGGCTGTGTCGAAGTTTCAGGAAAATCTTTCGTGTTGAAGGTGACCAAGGTTTGTGCGGGTAAATAATCTGCTGCTGCAAGTACGTGCCGGTCTTTCTCGTCGCATGTCATATTTTTGATGAGGCTTTCGTAACCAGTGACTAGAGCCTCTGGGAATGCGGCAGTCATCGCATTGATACGTTGCGCCGAACGCTCTTCTCCTATGCGTAATTAGAGGTCTCTCCTCAGCTCATCGAGTATCTGTTGTGACCAGTATGGGGCATAGAGGTGTTCCTCGGCGAGACGGAGGATCAAATCGTTGATGAGTTCGTTGAAGAGCCATAAATCTGTGTGGAATGAAATATGTGACAATCCAGCATTGAGTTTGAGCTCGTAATTTTGGTATGGCTCGTCTCATCGGTAGGATAATGACGAATCAAACCTTGCGCTTGAACGCTTATTACCGGAAGGATTGCCTGAGCATGGCAGATTCTGTTGAGTATCCCGATCTCGTTATCGTCGGCGCGGGCCTGTTCGGTCTGACGGTGGCGCAGCAGGCGGTGGAGCATACGGGTGCCCGCGTGCACATCATCGATATCCGTGACCACATCGGCGGCAACGCCTACTCGTATATGGACGAGGAGACCGGCGCGGAGATCCACAAGTACGGCGCGCACTTGTTCCACACCTCCAACAAGCGCGTCTGGGACTACGTGAACCGTTTCACGAGCTTCACGAACTACGTGCACCGCGTGTACGCCACGCATGACGGCGAGGTCTACCCGCTGCCCATCAACCTGGGCACCATCAACCAGTTCTTCCATGCGCATTACACGCCGGCCGAAGCCAAGGCCCTGATTGAACAGCAGGCGGGCGAGCTGGCCGGCACCGATCCGGCCAACCTGAACGACAAAGGCATCCAGCTCATCGGCCGCCCGCTGTACGAGGCGTTCATCAAGAACTACACCGGCAAGCAGTGGCAGACCGACCCGTCCGAGCTGCCGGCCGCCATCATCAAGCGCCTGCCCGTGCGCTTCAACTACGACAACCGCTACTTCAAGGACACGTGGGAGGGCCTGCCCGCCGACGGCTACACCGCGTGGATGGAGAAGATGATCGACGACCCGCGCATCACCGTGGAGCTCGGCGTCGACTTCTTCGACGAATCCCAGCCGTACAACAAGACCGCGCTCAAGGCCGCGGGCGTGCCGGTGGTGTACACGGGCCCGGTGGACCGTTACTTCGACTATGAGCTCGGCGACCTCAAGTGGCGCACGGTCGACTTCAAGGAGGTCCGCTACGACGAAGGCGACCACTTCGGCTGCCCGGTGATGAACTTCTCCGACGCGGACGTACCCTACACCCGCGCCATCGAATTCAAGAACTTCAACCCGGAGCGCCACGATGCCCAGAACCCGAACAAGACCGTGGTGTGGGAGGAATACAGCCGTTTCGCCGAGCGTGGCGACGAGCCGTACTACCCGGTCAACACGGATGCGGACAAGGCACTGTACGCCCAGTACGAGGCCAAGGCCAAGGCCGAGCCGAACACCGTGTTCGGCGGTCGCCTGGGCACGTACAAGTACTACGACATGCACAACGTGATCGACACCGCCCTGACCGCTTACGAGGAGCAAGTCGCACCGCTGCTGAAGAAGTAGACCGTCGTTTCGCCAGAGGATTAACGATTGAGCCTGAAACCGACTGAATATTGCTGAGGCAATAGCCGGTTTCAGGCTTTTGTGTTTTTTGGAAGCCAAATTTCCTGGGGTGCTTAAGGCTCGCCACGAGGAGTACAGTTGTCTGTAACGCACAATGTGGCGCGTAAGACGAGGGGCGCATCTCGCAAGTGGGGTGCGATGCAGTTGAAGGAGTGCATGTCATGACTGATCCGAATGTCAATCCGAACGGCCAGGTGCCGGGGCAGCAAGCTGACGCCAATCCGACTGAGCCGTTAAATGCGATGACGGGGGAAGCAGGAACCGCCGTCAACAATGCTCCAACCCAAGCAATCGCAGCGGGCGAACAGCCCACTCAGGCGTTCACTCCTGTTGAGCAGCCTACGCAGGCGTTTACACCTGCCGAGCAGTCCACCCAGCCTCTTGCGCCGGTCAATCAGCCGGTACCGCCTACGCAGGCTTTGCCACCAGTGACTCCTGCCGCTGCGCCCGCGCCTGCACCGGCAGCGCCCGCGCCCGCGCCCGCACCGGCAGCACCCAATTCGCCCTATCCGGGGGCGGCTCCGGCAGGCGGATCGGTTCCTCCGGTCTACGGCAGCGTCAGTGCTCCGGTATATCCGGGCGGCGGGGCCGTGCCTCCGCAAACGCCCTATAACCCGTATATGCAAGGCGGCCAACCGAACGGCCAGCCGGGATGGTCTGGTTCTTACGGCAGTGTGCCGCCTGAAGCGAACCAGAAGTACAACGGCCTGGCTATTGCCGGTTTTATCTGCTCGTTCCTTGTCTCACTCCTCGGTCTGATCCTGAGCATCGTGGGCCTCAACCAGATTAAGAAACAGGGCGGCAAGGGCAAGGGCTTGGCCATCGCCGGCATCATCATCAGTGCGGCGGGCATGGTGATACAGGTAATACTGGTCATCGCGCTGATCGTCGGCGGTGCCTCGTATGCCAGCAAGGCTATAGATGAGGCGAAAACCGATTCCTTCTATAGTCAGTCCTCTTCGGGCAACGGTGATAGCAGCGATAAGAGCAAAGCTCAAGACAATCTTGACGATGCGCTGGACGACACGTTGGGCGAAACCCATGACGATCTAACCGACGGCGATTATGGGCTGTACGATTCGATTCAGGATTTCGTCGACTCTTTGGAATTCAAGGACTCCATTGAATCCGAAGCGGATACGTTTGCAGACACCGGCATCACCTTCAACTACCGTGTCGACGGTGACACCTTGGTGTACGAGTACGTGCTCGACGACAGCTATGCCTCGCTAGGCGATACCGCCGCTTCCTCACTGGATGCTATGGACAGCACCTATCAATCCACCGCGAATCTGCTGGGCTCGATGTGCAAGACCTCCAGCGGCAAGGCATCATTGCGCGTCATCATGCACACGCAAAGCGGCCAGTCGCTGTATGACAAAACCTGGACCGAAAAGTAGCAATCCCAGCGAACGTGCGTTTTGGTCGATTGAAGGCCGGTCTGCTTGCTCCTTGGACGGATGCTTCTGCGGAAGGAACCGCCAAGGAGTAGGCTTACAGGCATGAGACTCGCACGTTTTTCTTTGAATGATTCGCCGCGCTACGCCTTCGTGCAGAAGGACGAAACGGACGGCAAGGACTACCTCATCGAACTGGACGGCCATCCGCGGGCCGGCGACCAGGTCAAGCCCACCGGCACTCGTTACCCGGTCGACGGCGATGGCATCCGTCTGCTCTCCCCGGTCATCCCCTCCAAGGTTTACGGTCTGGCCAAGAACTATGAGGCCCACGCCCAGTTCATGCACGAGGCCGGCCACTCCGAAATCGCCCACGCGCCGGAAGACATGGTGATCTTCACCAAGCCGTCCACCTCGGTAATCGGCCCCGACGACCCGATTGTGTACCCGGCCTGCTCCAAGGACATGAACTTCGAGCCGGAAGTGGCCGTGGTGATGGGCCGTATCGCCAAGAACGTGACCGTCGAGAACGCGATGGATTACGTGCTCGGCTTCACCTGCGTCAATGATGTGACGTTGCGCGATCTGCAGGGCATCGACCCCACGTGGACGCGCGCCAAGGGCTTCGATACCTCCTGTCCGCTTGGCCCGTGGATCGTGATGCGTGACGACCTCGACTGGAAGGACGCCAAGATTTCCTTCACGCTGAACGGCGAGGATGTGCCGATGGCGTCTGGCACCACCGCGAACCTGATTCACGGCATCCCCGAGCAGATTGCCGCCATTTCGTCGTTCTCCACGCTGCTGCCTGGCGACGTCATCATGACCGGCACCCCGAACGCCTCCGGCCACCTCGACCCAGGCGACGAGACCATCGTGCACGTCGAAGGCATCGGTGATCTGCGCAACGTAATCGTTCGGGCGTGACTCGTTCTGGCTCCCCTCTCTGAGGGGAACCGTCCAGGCGGAGAAGCTGACTGAGGGAACCAAGAACGCGCCTTACGCTCCCGGCAGAAGTGCGTGCAGGGCGGTCATCACCACCAGGCTGATGATGGCCGTCACTGTCAGCGAGAAGCCGGCGAGTTTGGCGTTGCCGGTCAGCGAATCGGTGAACTTAGTTGAGAAAATCGTGATCGGGGCGAAGGAGCCCAGCACGATGATCTCGCGAATCCTCATGTCAAACTGCCGACCGCGCCGAGACGCCGGGACAGTTCCGTGCCGGCAAGCCGCAGCTTGGTCTTAAGCGACCGCTCCTGTTCGGGGCGCAGCGATCCGCTCACGAAAGTGAGAGCCAGCCCGGCGATGGGAAAGTCGTTGTAGTCGCGCACAGCGACGGCGTATGAATCAAAGCCGGGCGTCACGTCTCCGTGTTCCTCGGCAAAACCGGTGCGTTGGGTTTCGGCGAGCGTTGCCTCCAGCTCCTTGGGCGATTTGGGGCCGATGCCGGTGCGGTCGGTGAACGCCTGACGATTGGGATATAGCGCGCGGACCTGATTGCGGGGGAGTGCGGACAGAATGGCCCGCCCGGTGGCGGTCAGGTGACTGGGTAGGCGCACGCCCACGCCTGACACTAGCGGCGGGCGATGCGCGGCGCGCTCCTCAATCACATAAATGATTTCGTTGCCGTGCAGCACGGCCAGATGTCCGTTTTCGCCGGTCTCGTCAACAAGACGCGCCAACACCGGATGCGCGACCTGCGATACACGATGTTGGCGAGAATAGGCCGATCCCAGCTCGAAAGTCTTGAGTCCGATGCCGTACGCGCGCTGCTCGGCAAGGCGGGTGACCAGTCCGTGACGCTCCAAAATCTCCAACAATTGGTACACCGTGGAGCGCGGAATGCCGAGTTCGCGAGCGAGCGTGGCGGCTTGCGTCTGACCATTGCTCGCGATGAACTCGAGGATGTCGAGCGTACGGTCGGCCGCCGGAGCCAGCGAGACACGTGGCGCGGATGATGATGTCTGATGTTCCCGTTCTGATGGCTTCACCTGCGCCCGCTTGACGGTACGTGGCTCGGTGAAGGCGTATTGCTGCGAGGCATGGCTCATATTTCCATCACCTTACATGTCTGAGATTTCAGACACAAGATGGACGAAGTGGCTTATGGCGGGCATCCGACTGAGGTGAAATGGCCAAGGTTTGATTACTCGGGGAGTGATTGGTTGCGTTTGCGTCGCCTGCTGTTGATGGGCAGGTGCGGTGAGCGAATGCGGGCAGTCGCGGATCCCCGGCGAAGCATGTGCCGCATATGTCGTATATGCGGAATGCGGCACATATATAGAAAGGTATGAGCATGGCAGAGCAGACGGTCACCGTAGGTGTTGGAGCGCTGAGCATCGAGGACGTTATCGCCGTAGCGCGCGGCGGTGCCAAAGTGGCGATTTCGGACGAATCGAAGCATGAGATGGCGCTGAGTCGCGCGATTATCGATCATTTGGCCGACGACACCGTGCCGCATTACGGTATCTCCACCGGATTCGGCGCGCTCGCCTCCACCTCCATCCCCAAGGAACAGCGTGCGCAGCTGCAGAAAAGTCTGATTCGCTCGCATGCCGCCGGTGCCGGACCGGAAGTGGAGCGTGAGGTGGTGCGCGGCCTGCTGGTGCTGCGCCTGAGCACCCTGTGCACCGGACGCACCGGTGTGCGCCCGGAAACCGCGCAGGTCTACGCCGATATGCTGAACGCCGGCATCACCCCGGTGGTCTACGAATACGGTTCACTCGGATGCTCCGGTGATTTGGCGCCGCTCGCAGCCTGTGCTTTGGTGGCGATGGGTGAAGGCGAGGCCCGCAACGCTGACGGCCTCAAGATCGGCGGCGGCGAAGCGCTGCGTGCGGCCGGCATCACGCCCGTCGATTTGAAAGAGAAGGAAGGACTGGCGCTGGTCAACGGCACCGACGGCATGCTCGGCATGTTGTGTATGGCCATCACCGATCTGCGCCTGCTGCTCAAGACCGCGGATGTCGCCGCCGCGATGAGCGTGGAAGGCATGCTCGGCAACGACCGCGTATTCGCCGCCGACTTGCAGGCGCTGCGCCCGCATCGCGGCCAAGGCGATTCCGCTGCGAACATCGCCCGCATGCTCAAGGACTCTGGTCTGATTGAGGCCGGCCGCCCGGGCTCCACCGTGCGTGTGCAGGACGCCTACTCGCTGCGCTGCACCCCGCAGGTGCACGGCGCCGCCCGCGACACCGTGGAATACGCGGCCTCCTTGGCGGGCGTGGAACTCGCCTCCGCCATCGATAACCCGTGCGTCACGCTGGACGGCCGTGTGGAGTCCAACGGCAACTTCCATGGCGCGCCGCTGGCCTATGTGCTCGATTTCCTAGCGATTCCGACCGCCGACGTAGCCTCTATCTCCGAGCGTCGTACCGACCGCTTCCTTGACGTGGCGCGCAACCGCGGCCTGCCGGCGTTCCTGGCTGGTGACCCGGGCGTGGACTCCGGTTTCATGATCGCCCAATACACCGCTGCCGGCATCGTCTCCGAAATGAAGCGTAACGCCGTGCCTGCCTCGGTCGATTCGATTCCAAGCTCCGCCATGCAGGAAGATCACGTGTCGATGGGTTGGGCCGCCGCCCGCAAGCTGCGCCGGTCGATTCCGGCCTTTGCGCGCGTGCTGGCCGTGGAACTGCTGTGCTCCTGCCGCTCCTTCGACTTCCGCAAGCCGTACCGTCCGGGTGCGGCGGGCGCCGCCGTATACCGCGTGGTGCGCCAGTACGCCAACGAAATCGGCCCCGACGTACGCGATACCTGGACCACCCCGCAGATTGAGGGCGTGGCCGAGGCGATTCTCTCCGGCGAAGTCCTCGCCGCCGCCGAATCCGCCGTCGGCGCACTGAAGTAGCGGCTGCCCAAGCTTCCTCATCAGAGGGGGCTACTAGTCACCCTCCCCACCAAAATCCAAAACTTGAGTCATATGCACTCAAGTTTTGGGAATAGAATGGGTTCCAGGTCGGTTGACCATATCAGACAACGACAAGCTGCGGTCTGTCGCAACGCTCGCAGGGCTTTCGAAGCCCGCGAGCCGCACTGCGCAGACCGCATGATATGGAGGAATACGATATGGAACAGAAGTTCACCACTATGGCCCAAGAAGCCGTCGGCGACGCGATTCAGAGTGCGTCCGCCGCAGGAAACGCGCAGGTCGAGACCCTGCACGTCATGGATGCGCTGCTGCGCCAGGAAAACGGCGTGGCGCGCTCTCTGATCGAGGCCGCGGGCGGGGACCCGCAGGCCATCGGCGCGGCGGTGCGCAACGCTTTGGTCGCGCTGCCGAGCGCATCCGGATCCAGCACCTCGCAGCCACAGGCCAGCCGCCAGCTGACCGCCGCCATCGCCCAGGCTGAGAAGGAAATGCAGCAGATGGGCGCCGAATACGTCTCCACCGAACATCTGCTTATCGGCATCGCGGCCAGCAAGCCGAACCAGTCGGCCGAAATCTTGGAGAAGAACGGCGTCACCGCAGCCTCCCTGCGCAAGGCCGTACCCGGCGTGCGTGGCGGCGCGAAGGTCACCAGCCCGGACGCGGAAGGCTCGTACAAGGCCCTAGAGAAGTACTCCACCGACCTGACGGCCGCCGCCAAGGAAGGCAAGCTGGACCCGGTCATCGGACGTGACCAGGAAATCCGCCGCGTGATTCAGATCCTCTCCCGTCGTACCAAGAACAACCCGGTGCTGATTGGCGAGCCCGGCGTCGGCAAGACCGCCGTCGTGGAGGGTTTGGCCCAGCGTATCGTGGCGGGCGACGTGCCCACCACCCTGCAAGGCAAGAAGCTCATCTCCCTTGACTTGGGCTCCATGGTGGCCGGCTCGAAGTACCGTGGCGAGTTCGAGGAGCGCCTGAAGAGCGTCCTGAACGAAATCAAGAATGCGGACGGCCAGATCATCACCTTCATCGATGAGATCCACACCATCGTCGGCGCGGGTGCGGCCGAAGGCTCGATGGATGCCGGCAATATGTTGAAGCCCATGCTGGCCCGTGGCGAGCTGCGCCTGATCGGCGCGACCACGCTGGACGAGTACCGCGAGAACATCGAGAAGGATCCGGCGCTGGAGCGTCGTTTCCAGCAGGTGTTCGTGGGCGAGCCGAGCGTGGAAGACACCATCGCCATTCTGCGTGGTCTGAAGCAGCGTTACGAGGCGCACCACAAGGTGACGATCGGTGACGACGCGCTGGTTGCCGCCGCGACCCTCTCGAACCGTTACATTTCGGGTCGTCAGCTGCCGGACAAGGCCATCGACCTGGTCGATGAGGCGGCCGCGCACCTGCGTATGGAGCTCGACTCCTCGCCTGAGGAGATCGATGAGCTGCAGCGCAAGGTGACCCGTCTTGAGATGGAGGAAATGCAGCTCAAAAAGGCCGAGGACCCCGCGTCCAAGGAGCGTCTGGGCAAGCTACAAGCCGAACTCGCGGACACCCGTGAGAAGCTCAGCGGTCTCAAGGCGCGTTGGGATGCGGAACAGGCCGGCCACAACAAGGTCGGCGACCTGCGTGCCAAGCTCGACGACCTGCGCGTGCAGGCGGATAAGTACACCCGTGAAGGCAACCTCGCGGAGGCCTCGAAGATTCTGTACGGCGAGATTCCGTCCATTCAGAAGGAGCTTGCCGCCGCGGAGAGCGCGGATGCTGAATCTACTGATGCCAGCGCGGCCAACCCGGCCGATGAGCCGATGGTCCCGGACCGCGTGGATGCCGACTCGGTGGCTGAGATCGTCTCCGACTGGACCGGCATTCCCGTCGGCCGCCTGATGCAGGGCGAAAACGAGAAGCTGCTGCACATGGAGGACTACCTCGGCAAGCGTGTGATCGGCCAGAAGGAAGCCATCGCCGCCGTGTCCGACGCGGTGCGCCGTTCGCGTGCCGGCATCTCCGACCCGAACCGTCCGACCGGATCGTTCCTGTTCCTCGGCCCCACCGGTGTGGGCAAGACCGAACTGGCCAAGGCGCTCGCCGACTTCCTGTTCGACGACGAGAAGGCCATGGTCCGCATCGACATGTCCGAATACATGGAGAAGGCTTCGGTCTCGCGCCTGATTGGCGCGGCGCCGGGCTACGTGGGCTACGAGCAGGGCGGCCAGCTGACCGAGGCCGTGCGCCGTCGCCCGTATTCCGTGGTGCTGTTCGACGAGGTCGAGAAGGCCAACCCGGAGATCTTCGACGTGCTGCTGCAGGTACTTGACGATGGTCGCCTGACCGATGGCCAGGGAAGGACCGTGGACTTCAAGAACACGATCCTGATTATGACCTCTAACCTCGGCTCGCAGTTCCTCGTGAACGAGGACATGGACGCCGACGCCAAGAAAAAGGCCGTGATGGACGCTGTCCACATGAACTTCAAGCCGGAGTTCCTGAACCGTCTGGACGACATCGTCATGTTCCACCCGCTTACGCGCGAGGAGCTTGGCGGCATCGTGGATATCCAGGTGGCTGGCGTGTCCCAGCGTCTGACCGATCGCCGCATCACGCTGGACGTCACCGACTCGGCTCGCGAATGGCTGGCCAACACCGGTTACGACCCGGCTTATGGCGCTCGTCCGCTGCGCCGCCTGGTACAGACCGAAGTGGGCGACCAGCTGGCCCGTATGCTGCTGGCCGGCAAGGTCCACGACGGTGACACCGTGCTCGTCGACCAGACCGGCGGCGAACATCTGGAGCTCTCCGCTTGGGCGAGCGACCAGATTGTCTCCGACAATCCGGACGTGAGCGTGGACAACGTCACCGAAGACAAGTGACAATCACTGGCTCCCCTCTCTGAGCAAAGCTGTCAGCGAAGCTGACTGAGGGGAGTTCGGGCTGGCGAGCTTCACTATATTGGCTCTCCTCTGAGGAGGAGAGCCTTTTCGCTACCATGGTGCTGAACTTCATACGAGGAGGGCCAGTGACTGGACGATTCGCGCCGACGCCGTCGGGGCGCATGCATATCGGCAACGTGTACGCCATGTTGGGTGCATGGCTTTCGGCCCGCTCGCGTGGCGACCGCATGCTGATGCGTATCGAGGACGTGGACAAGCCGCGTGTGGTCGCCGGTGCGGACCAGCTCATGATGGATGACCTGCATTGGCTCGGCCTCGACTGGGATGGCGAACCGATGTTCCAATCCCAGCGCACTGAACGATACGAATACGCTCTCGAATGCCTGCGCTCGCAAGGTGTGCTGTACCCCTGTTTCTGCTCGCGTGCCGACATTCGCGCCGCCTCGGCCCCCAACGAGGGCGACGGCTTCATGGTGTACCCCGGCACGTGCCGCCGCCTGCTGCACGACCATCCCGACGAGGTCCGTGCCCGTTTGGTTCGCGGCGACCAGCATTCCATCCGTATCGCCATGCCGGAATCGGCAGCGGGAGAAAAGCAACGTACAGTGCCTGACGATTCCGCTGCGCTGTCGGGAGCCGTGCCGCCGGAACAGCAGGGCGATGCCGGAATCGTTGATGGTGTCGCATGCTTTAACGACCGTGTCTATAGTCCACAGCACTACGATTTGGCCCGCGAGGTAGGCGATTCCGTGATTCGCCGAGCCGATGGACTGTTCGGCTATCAACTGGTCGTGGTCGTGGATGACCTCGATATGGGTGTTGATGATATCGTGCGCGGCCGTGATCTGCTGCGCTCCACCGCGCTGCAAATGTGGATTCGCCAGTGTCTGTTGGCTGGCGGCTTTGAGCCGGAATGCGGCAACACGGAAAAGCCTCTCGCCGAGCACCCCGAGTATGCGCACCTGCCGCTTATCGACAATGCGGCCGGCCGGCGTTTAGCCAAGCGCGAACGTTCGCTGGATATGGGAGCCTTGCGCGCCCGCAACGTAACCCCCGAGCAAATCATCGGATACTGCGCCTGGCTGCTGCGTCTGCAACCCACTCCAATTCCTTGCAAACCCGCCGATCTGCTGGCAGATTTCAGCTGGGAGCCACTGCGCGCCAACCACCTGGACCGCGCGCTGAAACCGGATGATCCAACCACTCCACAATGGCTGGCAGAAGCGTTAGGCTAGAGGCAGCCCAACAGGAAGGATTCCAATGTCGTCGAAGCTCTGGAGAAACGTGGCGCTGGCAGGCGTGGCCGCCGCCGGTGCTGCCGTGTGGGCCGTGGCCCCGCGCACGTTCAATGACAAGCGTCGTAATTTCGTGCCCTCCATTCCGGAGGTATGGTATGCCCATCGTGGCTTGCATGATGCGGGTTCTGGTTTGGTCGGCTATACCGATATCGCTGATTATGGTGGGGATAATCCGGTTAGCGCCCAAGCCGATACCACTGAGCGATCCATCGCCGAAAACGATGATTATGTGTCGCTTGCCCGTCGCATGGCTGTCAAGGCCGGCTACGGCAGTGCGGATATGACCGGTCCGATTGCTCCCGAAAACTCGCTGGCCGCGTTCGCCGCCGCCTGCGAGGCTGGCTATGGCATCGAACTCGACGTGCAGCTTACGCTCGACGGCCAAGTGGTCGTGGTCCATGACGCCGATTTGTTGCGCGTGGCCGGCGATCCGCGCCGCATCGAAGACCTGACTTACGACGAACTCGCCCGTATTCCGCTCTTCCCGAACGGCGAGTCAGGCGATTTGAAGGCCGAACCGTTGCCGGGTGCCGACGCGAACCCGCCGCTGGTGGTCACGCCGTCCGCCGCGCCGAAGGGGTACTACCAGCATGTGCCGCTGTTCTCCGATGTGCTGGACGTGGTGGCCGGCCGGGCTCCGCTGATTGTGGAATACAAGTTCAGCAACAACAGGGCTTGGGATGAGCGTAGCGAAGAGCTCATGGAAAAGGGCCACGCCTTGCTTGAGGCGTATGACGGCCCGTACGTGATCGAATCCTTCCACCCGGGCGCGGTGAATTGGTACAAGGAGCATCACCCTGAGGTGTGCCGCGGTCAGCTGAGCTGGCCGGCGAAGCTGAGCAAGAATGGTGCGGCTGAATGGGCCGCCGGCTTACTGGCGTTCGACTGGCTGTCTCGTCCTGATTTCGTGGCTTATGACTGGACCGGTGGCGCTTCGCCGCAAGTCAAGCTCGCTCGTTCGATGGGTGCGATGCCGGTTTCATGGACCGTGCGCAGCAGCGATGAACTCGCCCAGTGCGCCCCCTACTTCGACCGCCACATCTTCGAAGCGTTCGTCCCCGACGCAGTGTGAGGTTGAGGGCGTTATTGATGCGCCCATGGGGTGGTTACAGGCTCATCGGGCGGTAACTTGCCCATGGGGCGGTTTGAAGAATATGTGAAACCGCGGAATTAAGCCATTTTGGCATACCGCCCCATGAGGATTTTGCCGCCTCATGGGGCAATTACCGCCCCATGGGGGATTTCCCGCCCCATGAGGTATGGCGTTTTACTTGTGATACGGCTCGCCAGCGTTGATTTTATAAGCGCGATAGATCTGCTCCAGCAGAATCACGCGCATAAGCTGATGCGGGAACGTCATCTTCGAGAAACTCAGCAGAAAATCAGCACGACGCAGAATCGCGTCGTCAAGGCCGATTGAACCGCCGATGACCAGCTGAATATGGCTGGTGCCACGCAATCCAAGGTCGTTGATTTTGGCGGCCAATTCTTCACTGGACAGCTGCTTGCCATTGATGGCAAGGGCAATAACAAACGCGCCGTCCTTCAGATGCTTGGCGATGCGTTCGCCTTCTCTGGCCTTGATCTGTCGGTCAACGCCTTCGGAGGCATGGTCAGGCGTTTTCTCATCTGCCACTTCAATGATGTTGAGCTTGCAGTAGCGCGAAAGTCGCTTGGAATACTCGTCAATGGCGTCGCGAAGGTAACGCTCCTTCACGCGCCCCGGCGCAATAATGTCGATTTGCATAGATGTTCCGTTATGTTGGCTCCCCTCGGGGAGGGGAGCCAGGGAAATCAGTCAATTACGCCATAGAGACGGTCACCGGCGTCGCCGAGTCCCGGCACGATGTAGCACTTGTCGTTAAGACGTTCGTCGACCGCGCACACCACGACCTTGAAGTCGATGGACGGGTCGATGTGCTCCTCGACGTACTTGATGCCTTCGGGGGCCGCGATGATGTTGATCGCGGTCACGTCCTTGGCGCCGCGCTCGGCCAGGTAGTGCGTGGCGGCGACCAGCGTTCCGCCGGTGGCGAGCATCGGGTCGATGAGGAAGCACTGGCGGCCGGACAGGTCCTCGGGCAGACGGTTCGCGTACGTCACCTGCTGGGTGGGGTGCTCCTCGTCGCGCTTCATGCCCAGGAAGCCGACTTCAGCAGTCGGAATCAGGCGGGTCATGCCGTCGAGCATGCCCAAGCCAGCGCGCAGCACCGGCACGATGATCGGGCGCGGGGAGGCGAGCTTCTTGCCGGTCATCGGGGCGACCGGCGTCTCGATCGGCGCGGCCACCACGGACAGGTTGCGGGTGGCCTCGTAGGCCTCAAGCATCACGAGTTCGGAGACGAGCTCGCGGAAGGGGGAGGAGGGGGTGTTCTTGTCGCGCAGCACGGTGAGCTTGTGCTCGACCAGCGGATGATTCAAAACATGGAGTTCCATGATTCCCAGCCTAGTCCAAGTTTGCCGACCTGCCGAATTGGTAATGGCGCGGCTTGCTTATCGGATTGGATTTGTGGGTGATTCGACTTTTTGCTGCGATAGGCCAGTTGCAGCAGGACAATGCCCTGTCCGTGCCGAGATCTGCCTCTGATACCTCTGAGAGGGTAAAGCGTAAAAAACAACACGGTGTAAAACAGGGAATGAAACTGGTGTAAAACCGGGAATGAGATAGGTGTAAAATCGGGAATGAAACTGGTGTAAAATCTATATTGTTAGAACGATAGAACTGGGAAAGGCTGCAATATGAACGATTTGAGTGGTCGCGATGGTACCTTGACCAGGCCTGATTATCGTTCACGCGTGGTAGATAGCAGATTAAGTAAACTGCTCAAGGCGTTCGGTGCAGTGGAAATCGTTGGGCCGAAATGGTGCGGCAAGACATGGACCGCGCTCTCCCGGTCTCGAAGCGTTGATCGTCTGGATGATGTGGCAGTTTTCGCGGCCGCCCAAACCGATCCTGCATTGGTGCTGATGGGGGAGGAGCCCCATCTGGTGGACGAATGGCAAGATGTACCGCAAATTTGGGATGCCGCTCGTCGCCATATAGATGACAATGCGAACCGCAAGGGGCAGCTGATTCTTACAGGTTCGGCTATTCCAAAGGATCGTGACGCCATTCATCACAGCGGCACTGGTCGCATTGCTCGTCTGCGCATGTGGCCCATGAGCTTGGCTGAATCCGGAGAATCCACGGGCGCGGTCAGCCTATCCGATTTGTTCGAGGGGAAATTCGAGCCTGCCGAATGCAATACGAGTATCGAAGACATCGCCAGATGGTGTTGCCGTGGCGGATGGCCCGCGAATCTTGAGCTAGACGATGAATTCGCCTTGGAAATCCCGGGCGAATATATCGCAAGTGTGCTGGATATCAGCGTGCCGAAGATGAAGAAGAATCCTGAAACTGCACGAGCTTTGATGCGAGCTCTTGCCGTGAACATCTCGCAGGCACCAAAATATGCGACGCTGGCTGCGGATATGGCATATGGCGATGAGCGGCGTGAGCCGGATACGCAGACGGTGAAGAGCTATTTGGAAATGTTCAAGGACTTGTACCTTCTGACGGATTTGGAGGGTTGGGAACCGCCACTCCGCGCAAAGAGTCGTGTGCGAACCAAGCCCAAGCGATATTTCGTGGATCCTTCGTTGCCTGCTGCGGTTTTAGGTGCCGCGCCGAATACTCTGATGCGCGATACACAGACGCTCGGCGATCTGTTTGAAACGCTGTGCATTCGTGATTTGAATGTATATCTGTCGGCTATGCCGGGTGCCGGGAATCGCATTGCGTATTACCGCGATGACAAGGGGCTTGAAGTTGATGTCATTATCGAGTTGTCTGACGGCAGGTGGGGTGCCATCGAAATAAAACTCAGTGACCTTAAGGTGAACGATGACAATGCGGATAAGCTCAAATCCTTCCGCAACAAAATCTGCGGCAATCCCATGGCTCAGGTCCGAGACCCCGAATTCATGATGTTCCTTACCGGCCGAGGTGGGAAGGCCTATCGCCGCAATGACGGCATACTGGTCGTGCCCATCGCAACGCTCGGGGCGTGAATCTGGTAAAAGAAAAGAAGCGCCGAACCGCGAAAGCGCCTGTCGGCGCAAGGGCCGCTCGCGGCGGCAAAAAATGGAGCCCGGGGCTTAAGCACGGTCCGACGCGGATACTCAGTATAGCTTGCGATGGGGCTCGCCGCGCCGGGGGAGGTGTGGTGTTGGCTGGTAGCTGATTGTTGGGGTGCGGTTGGTGGGTTTCTCCCTCAGTCATGGGCATCGCCCGTGACAGCTCCCTCATCAGAGGGAGCCTGGAGCGGGGTTACTCCAACCGTCCGCGACGCCAGAGGTTGGCACCGTGTTGGAAATCCTTGGCGGTGGCCATGAGGCTGCCGGCGGTGTGCATAAGGCGGGCGGCTTTGGTGCGCACGGCCTTCTCATCGGCATCCGAGGAGAAGCCGCCGTTGGCCTCGGCCCGGGTCACCATGCGCCGCGCCTCCACGCGCAAGCCCAACGCCACCACATCGGTAAACGCCGCCGCACGCTCAAGCGCCACGGCAAAATCGCCCACAAAAGCACCGGAGAGAATCGAATCGGCCAATCGCACGATGTCATCTTCACTGGGAGCCTGATCCACGCCGGCGATGGCGGAGGCGGTAGTGGCCACCGGCTCACCCAAGCGCCACAGATGCGCGATCGAGTCGCGATTCGATCGCATCCACGTACGCAACATATACAGTCGCCACAGCACACCAGGCAGCGAATCCGGCTCGGTATCGCTCCATAGTTCGGCGATTTCATCCACGCCGACCGTCTCCACCAACGTGAGCACCCGCTCAACAACCGCCGGGTCTTCGCTATGGCGCACACGATCCAGCAATGCGGCAGCGGACAGATGACTCATCTCGCTCAACGCCTGCGGGTCCATGCCACCGGCCAATCCATCGGCCACAGCCGGGTCGAGCTGAGCCGGGCGCGAGGGGCGTGAAGAACCCATGCGAGCAGGTCCGAATGCCGCTCCGGCCGCACGCAACGAGCCGAAGCCCGGGCCCAGACTGCCGGCGGCACCATTGTGCGCGGCATGAGCTGCAGCGGCAGCGGCCGAGGAGTTGGATGAATCAGGAAATGCGGGTCTAGTAGACAAGCGGTTGAACCTTCTGAATATCGATGATTTTGGGACCATGAGGCGTCGGAGTGACGAACAGCGCCACCGCCGTGCCGGTCGGCATGAACGGTGTCTTGGCGATCAGGCGTTTGCTCAGAGACGGCGCAACGCACATGCTGCGCAGGTGTCCGAACATACCACCAATCACCGGCCGGTGCATGCATATCGCTATGGGCTGACGGCGCTCAAGTGCGAACTCGATTTCGCTGAGTAGACACTCCCATGCGGTGTCCGGCGCAGCGGCGTATGCATCTTCGGTGAGCGGATCGAGATGAACCATGTCTCGTCCGGTCTGCCACGCGAACATCTCCAACGTCTCCTGGCAGCGCACCCAAGGCGACGTGGCCAGTCGGGTCGGATTGAAACACGCCAGCTCGCGGTTCAGCGCGTATGCCGCAGCCGCGCCGCGCGGCGTGATCGGACGGTTCGCGTCCGAACCCTTCCACAGCTTGCGCGCTTCCGCTTTGCCGTGGCGCACGATAATCACCGGCACCGCGTCAAGCGCGCCCTCCTGCACCCGATCAACGAATAGCGCGAGGATGTCCTTATCGGTGGAATGGCTGAGCTTCTTGCGGGCCTCGGCCGGCGTCAGCCACAAAACTTCGTCGATTTCGCCGATGTCCGCCCGATGCACCGGGCCAAACGCATGGGTACGCCGCAGGTTGTCGATGGCGCTGATCGGCGTGGCCATCCAGAACTGGATATGCTTGGTATCCGCCGACCGATCCTTGGTATGGCGCTGTTTGCTGCCTTCTTCGGACAGCGGGTACTCGATGTCGCCCAGATAGGGGCCAAGTTCCACGGACAGGCCCGATTCCTCGCCGATCTCGCGTACGGCGGCATGCCGGTGCGATTCGTTCGGGTCGACCTTGCCTTTCGGCCAGCTCCAGTCGTCGTATTTCGGGCGATGCACGACGCACAGTTCGATGCGGTTGAGTACGTTGTCCACCGCGGCCGGGCTGTCGGCCTGCGTCGGGTCCGGGGTGGGAGCCGCGTCCGATGCGCCGTGTGCTGCCGTGGCCTTGCCGTCAGAATCCGCGGTATTCGCGATGATGGTGCCATCGGTGGCAATATTGGATTTCGCTGATGGAGACGATGCCTGCGTCGGCTCGGCATCATCCTTCCACCGGTACAGAATACCGCCGGCGGCTTCCACGATTCGTCTCATACTGTTCGTACCCATCTCTTGTATTGTAGGTCACGTTGGACCGCTGCTACGTAGTTTTTGCGCGCTGAACAACGATGCCCGGCATCCTCTCGAAAGAGGAGCCGGGCATCGTAACCACCCTCAGTCAGCTCGTGCTGACAGGGAGCATCGAATGAAATCAGTTGTGCGAATTGGGGCGGCGCTGGTGCTTGCGAATCAGATATTCCTGACTGTCGACCAGCGGGCGGCCCTCGTCGTCCTTGGTGTGCAGCACATACGTGCCGTCGGGCTGCATGTGCCAGCTCATGGTGGAGTCGGCCATCTGCAGGTCCACGTACTTGATGAGCTCGTCAATCTGCTCCGGGGCGGTGACGCGCACCAGAGCCTCGACGCGGCGATCAAGGTTACGGTGCATGAGGTCAGCCGAACCGATGTAGACCTCCGGGCCGGAAGCCGGGCCCTCGCCGATCTGCGGGCCGTCCGCATTGCAGAAGGCGTAGATGCGGGAGTGCTCCAGGAAGCGGCCGAGAATCGAACGTACGCGGATGTTCTCGGACAGACCGGGAACGCCGGGCTTCAGAGCGCAGATGCCGCGTTCGACGATGTCGATCTTCACGCCGGCCTGAGAGGCACGGTACAAGGCGTCGATGGTCTTCTCGTCCACGATGGAGTTGACCTTGATCTTGATCCAGGCCTCCTTGCCGGCGCGGGCGGCGTCCTCCTCGCGGCGGATGCGCTGGATTAGACCGGTGCGCACGGTGCGCGGGGCCACCAGCAGACGGTGGAAGCTGGACTTTGGCGCGTAACCGGAGAGCTGGTTGAACAGACGAGTCAGATCCTGGCCGACCACCGGGTCGCAGGTCAGCAGACCCAGATCGGTGTACAGTCGCGCGGTCTTCGGGTTGTAGTTACCGGTGCCTACGTGGCAGTAGCGGCGTAGACCGTCCGCTTCCTGACGCACGACCTCGATGAGCTTGCAGTGGGTCTTCAAGCCCACGATGCCGTACACCACGTGCACGCCGGCGCGTTCGAGCTTGCGGGCCCACGCGATGTTGGCGTCCTCGTCGAAACGAGCCTTGATTTCCACCAAAGCCAGCACCTGCTTGCCGGCATGAGCGGCGTCGATCAGGGCGTCGATGATCGGCGAGTTGGAGCTGGTGCGGTACAGGGTCTGCTTGATGGCCAGCACCTTCGGGTCCGCGGCGGCCTGCGCAAGGAAGGCCTGCACGGAAGTGGAGAAGGAGTCATAGGGGTGATGCAGCAGGATGTCGCGCTCGCGGATGGCGGCGAAAATGTCCTGCGCACGGGAGGACTCGACCTCGGCGATCTGACGGTTCGTGGTCGGCACGAACGGACGGTTCTTCAGGTCCGGGCGGTCCACGCTGCCGAGCTCAAAGAGCACGGTCAGGTCCAGCGGGCTGGGCAGACGGTATACCTCGTCCTGGCTCACGCCGAGCTGGTCGGCGAGCAGCTGGGAGAGGAACGGGCTAGTGGTGTCCGTGATCTCCAGACGGATCGGCGGTCCGAAGCGGCGGCGCAGCAGCTCCTTCTCCATGGCGTTGAGCAGGTTCTCGGCGTCATCCTCTTCCACGTCGATGTCCTCGTTACGAGTCACGCGGAAGGAGCGGGCCTCCTTGATGATCATGCCCGGGAACAGGGATTCCAGATGCGCGGCGATGAGCTTTTCCATGGCGATGAAGCCGTAACGCTCGTCCTTGGACTCCTCGTCGGTCATGTCGTCCACCGGCACCAGGCGCGGCAGGTTGCCCGGGATCTTGACACGGGCGAAGTGCGACTTGCCGGAGGCCGGGTTCTCCACAATCACGGCCAGGTTGATGGAACCGCCGGAAATGTAGGGGAACGGGTGGGCCGGATCCACGGCGAGCGGCGTCAGGACCGGGAACACCTGCTGGCGGTAGTAGCGCGAGAGGCGCTCCTGCTCGGAGGATGTGAGCTTGTCCCACGTCAGCAGGACGATGCGCTCCTTCTCCAATTCCGGCAGAATGGTGTCGATCGTGTAATGTGCGTGCTCGTCTTGCAGACGGTGTGCGGTCTCGCTGATCGCGCGCAGCTGCTGACGCGGGCTCAGGCCGGCGGCAGACGGCACGGCGATGCCCGAGTCGATACGGCGCTTCAGGCCGGCGACGCGGACCATGAAGAACTCGTCAAGGTTCGAGGCGAAGATCGCGGCGAAGTTGGCGCGCTCGAGCAGGGGCATGTCTTCGTTCTCCGCACATTCGAGCACGCGCTGGTTGAACTTGAGCCAGCTGAGCTCGCGGTCGAAGAAACGGTCCTTGGGCAGCGGTGCCTCGCCTTCCTGATCGACGCGGCGGTCGTTGTTGTCGTTTTCGGCAATATGCTCTGCGATTTGGCTGCGCAGAATTGCCTTCGAGGGTGCGTCAAATATCTGTGCCATAGCTTATATCGTAAGCTTTGGCGTGGCCGGAAAACGACTGAACGCGCCAGAATTCAACGGGTGTTCATGTTAGTTCGGTGTTGGTTGGTTTTGAGTGTGCTAGCGTCGCTCGCGACACGCCGTGAGCGGCGGTGAAACGAACGAAATCGAACATCGGACGGGTTCGATGTGAACGGTTCAGCTCGTTTTCCGATAGCCAGAAAGTGCGATTGAACAGTTGTGATAAAAAACGCACAACGACTCTCTGCAGGTTGCGAGAAACGGGAGTGATGAATAGATTATGAGGTACAAGAACAACTGAACAGAGCAGAGCCCACAAATAGTGTATGGTCACGAGGACTGTTACGTTGGACGGGCATTGGAAAGACTTACCGTTACAACGATGATGTTGTGCAGAGATTCTGCTCCAGTAGTTGAACTTGTAGAAAAGGCCCGCTCCGGCGGGCCTTTTCGTTTGTGTGTACAGTGGAGGGCATGACGGAAACACAGCGTACGCCAGAGGGGATGTCGTCGAAACCTCGTATCAAGCCGGCCGATGCCGAAGACGGCCGTCCGGTCTCTATCTCTGCGCGTCTCGGACGACTGCAATTCCACTATTCCGGCAAGTTCCGCGTGCTGCAGATTGCCGACATTCAGGATGGGCCGAAAGTCTCCAAAGACACCATCACCCTGATTGAGGCCAGCCTTGATGCCACACGGCCTGATCTGGTGATTTTCTCCGGCAACCAGATCGCCGGCTACGATCCGGCGTTCGCCGATTCATTCCGTAAACGTCGCTGGTGTAACGAACCTATTGCCGAATCCGCGCTGAACCATACCCGAGCGCTGGTGCGCAAGGCCATTGGCCAGTTCACTGAGCCGTTGGCGGCGCGCGGCATTCCGTGGGCCGTGACGTACGGCAACCATGATTTCCAATGCGGGCTAAGCAATGCGGAACTGGACGGTATCTATCGCGAGTTCCCCGGTTGTGTCAATCCGCCGAGTGAGACCTTGCCGAACCAGATTGCATACACCTGTGGAGCGGGTGGTGCTGTGCAGACGCTGTCTGGTGCCACTGGTTCCGGTGAACCAGGCACCTTCGCGCTGCCGGTTATGGACGTTGACCATACGCGCAATGTGCTGGGTCTGGTCATTCTTGACTCCGGCGATTACGTGCATGGCGGCGGCTTCGGCACACCATCGCCCGCAGCGCTCGCCTTCCTGAACGCCGTGCCCGACCGTATCGGTGCGAAATCAATGGTGTTCCAGCACATGCCGATGCCCGAGTATTACAACGTGCTGAAGCCGGTGGCGGCCAACGCGGCGTTTGCCATGCAGGGCTATCGTTCGCACGCCGATACCTACTACGTGCTGGACGAATTGCAAACCCAGCCCGGCGGATATTTGGGAGAAGGCATATCCTGCCCTGATACGTCAGGCGAATTCGAATTGCTGCGCGAGGGGTATTTCGGCGTCGTAGCTGGTCATGATCATCGCAACGGTTTCGTCGGCGAACATGAGGGTCTGTTGCTTATCGCTACGCCAACCTGCGGATTCAATACGTACGGACCGGCTCCGGCCAAACGCGCCACGCGATTGATCGAATTTGATATCCGTCACCCTTACGAGCCGCGTACGCAATTGCTGGAGTTTGGCGAACTGGTGGGCAAGCCCAGTTCCAAACGCGCCTATACCTATGCGGTGAACCAGACCGCGCCTGGCGAGGGCGAGGGCGATGATTTGCTGCGCAAGCCGTCGCTATGGAGTCAACTGTCCGGTTTATTCAGGTAACCCGGTTTATTCAGGTAACTGTTCCTGATAGAGGCGGAAAGCGGCGCGAAGTATTCGAGGTTTCGGTGGCCTTCCGCTGTGTTGGACGATTAGTGGCAGAAATCCCGCGTCTCTTTCGTTGTGACGCGGGATTTCTGCCGGTTGGGCTATCGGTTGGATTGACTGGTATGTTTCAGCGAACGGCTTTGACCAGTGCCTCGGTGAGGTACTTGCCGGCGGCCATCACCAGCGGCGCATAGCGGCGTCCGGGGGCGGCACCCATGCGGCCGGTCGGGCCGGAAATCGAGATGGCGGCGATGACCTGGCCGGAGGCGTTGCGGATCGGGGCGGAAATCGAGCACACGCCCTCTTCGCGTTCGTTCACGGACTCGGACCAGCCGCGCTTGCGTACGGCGGCCAGCTTGGTGGCGGTGAACTTGGCGTGGCGCAATCCCTGGTGCAGACGGTCGGAATCCTCCCAAGCCAGAAGAATCTGGGCGGCGGAACCGGCTTCCATCGACAGCATGGCACCCACCGGAATGGAATCACGTAGGCCGGAGGTGCGTTCCACAGCGGCGATGCACACGCGCTGATCGCCTTGGCGGCGGTAAATCTGCGCAGACTCGCCAGTGCGATCGAGCAGGGTCTGCAGGATCGGGCCGGCGGCGGTCAGCAGACGATCCTCGCCTGCTGCGGCGGCAAGTTCGGCGAAACGGGAGCCGAGTACGAATCGGCCATGCTGGTCGCGCAGTACGAAACGGTGGCGTTCCAGTGCAATAGCCAAACGATGTGCGGTCGGTCGAGCGAGACCGGTGGCGGCCACAAGCTGGCCCAGCGTAGACGGGCCGGATTCCAGTGCGTCAAGAATCTTTACAGTTTTATCAAGGACGCCAACGCCGGAATGGATTTCCCCATCGTCCTTGGCGGTGGTGTCTTCAACCGGCTCGGACTCGGTCAAGCTGTTGTTCAATGGCTCTTCTTGGGAATCAGTCATAATAAGGGCGATTATGCCATCTCACATAGTGAAATAGCAAATTGGGGAAGTGTCTCACAGGGTGGCCATGAAGTTGAAAGGGCGTTCGTGGATGCCGAAGAGACATGTCTGGAGCGGAACCGAGTCATGACTAGGTCATGTTCGAGTCGGGTCCGAGTCATATTGAGGCCATCATTTGACCGTATCTCAATATCCGGCATGCTCATGGCCGGGCCCATCGCAAGCACATAGGCTAATACCACGAACAAGGCGCGAACACAATACCTCGCGCGGAATTTTTTGGAGGAACCACTATGGGAACGACACTGGCCGAGAAGGTCTGGGCCGATCATCTGGTGCGCAAGGGCAGCGACGGAGCCCCTGATTTGCTGTACATCGATCTGATGCTCATGCATGAGGTCACCAGCCCGCAGGCGTTTGAGGGCCTGCGCTTGGCCGGCCGCAAGCCGCGTCACGTGGATCAGCTCATCGCCACCGAGGATCACAACACGCCGACCGTTGATATCGATCGCCCGAACCCGGACGAGACGAGCGCGTTGCAGTTGACGACTTTGGAGAAGAACTGCAAGGAGTTCGGCGTGCGCCTGCACCCGCTGGGCGACGCTGATCAGGGCATCGTCCACGCGTTCGCCCCGATTCTGGGCCTGACCCAGCCGGGCATGACCATCGTGTGCGGTGATTCGCATACGTCGACGCACGGCGCGTTCGGCGCGCTGGCGTTCGGCATCGGCACTTCCGAAGTCGAACACGTGATGGCCACACAGACGCTGTCTCTGAAGCCGTTCAAGACCATGGCCGTCAACGTCAACGGCAAGCTGCCCGCGGACGCGACGGCCAAGGACATCATTCTGGCGATCATCGCCAAGATCGGCACCGGCGGCGGCCAGGGTTACGTGATCGAATACCGTGGTGAGGCGATTCGCAACCTCACCATGGACGAGCGCATGACCGTGTGCAACATGTCCATCGAGGCCGGTGCGCGTGCCGGCATGATCGCGCCGGACGAGACCACGTTCGAGTACCTGAAGGGCCGTCCGCACGCGCCGGAAGGCGAGCTGTGGGATCAGGCCGTGGCGTACTGGAAGACGCTGAAGACCGATGACGATGCCGTATTCGACAAGGTGGTGGATATTGACGCCACCAAGCTCGGTCCATATGTGACGTGGGGCACCAACCCCGGCCAAGGTCTGCCGATCACCGCCTCCGTGCCGGAGCCGGGCAAGATCGCCGACGCCACCAAGCGCGCCGCCGCCGAACGTGCGATTACATACATGGGTTTGAAGCCAGGCATGCCGATCAAGGACATCGCCGTAGACACCGTGTTCATTGGTTCGTGCACCAACGGTCGTATCGACGATTTGCGCCAGGCCGCCGCGATCATGAAGGGCCACCGCAAGGCCGAGAACATCCACCGCGTGCTGGTGGTGCCGGCCTCCTCCCGCGTGCGTCTGCAGGCGGAGAAGGAAGGCCTCGATAAGGTGTTCAAGGACTTTGGCGCCGAATGGCGTAACGCCGGCTGCTCGATGTGCCTGGGCATGAACCCGGACAAGCTGGTGCCGAACGAGCGCTCGATTTCCACTTCGAACCGTAACTTCGAGGGCCGCCAAGGCAAGGGCTCGCGCACGCATCTGGCGTCGCCGGCCGTAGCCGCCGCCACCGCCATCCGCGGCACAATCTCGTCTCCCGCCGATCTCTGAGTCAATACACGTGAGCCCCCTCTGACGAGGGGCTGTCAGTCGAAGACTGACTGGGGGAGAGATCCCCGAAAGGAAAATTGTTATGGAAAAACTCACCACACTGACCGGCGTGGGCGTGCCGCTGCGCCGCTCCAACGTCGATACCGACCAGATCATTCCCGCTGTGTTCTTGAAGCGCGTGACCAAGTCCGGCTTCGATGACGCCCTGTTCTACGCATGGCGCCGAGACCCGAACTTCGTGCTCAACAAGCCGGAATACGCCGGTAAGGGCCAGATTCTGGTCGCCGGCCCCGAATTCGGCATCGGCTCCTCCCGCGAGCACGCCGTGTGGGCGCTGCACGATTACGGTTTCCGCGTGGTCATCGCGCCGAGCTTCGCCGACATCTTCTACGGCAACACCGCCAAGAACGGCGTGCTGGCCGCGATTATGCCGCAGGAGTCCGTCGAACTCCTGTGGAAGCTACTGGAGGAAGAGCCTGGTCGTGAGATGACTGTCTCGCTGGAGACCCGCACTGTCACTTGCGGCGACGTGACCCTGCCGTTCGAGGTCAACGATTACGTGCGTTGGCGTCTGATGAACGGCTACGCCGATATCGATCTGAC
>SKEJ01000467.1_pt1 | contig 26300 bp, 27 predicted proteins | sample 4826721 | NCBI WGS metagenome assembly SKEJ01 (sample SAMN11008812, study PRJNA524170) | human gut metagenome | biome: Human fecal sample; material: Feces; isolation source: fecal sample from pouch patient p31 | host: Homo sapiens | place: Israel: Tel-Aviv | collected 2015-06-02 | reverse complement strand
ATGGCGCTCGCATGGGATTCGACTCGTTCCCGACCAACAGTCGCGGATGGCAATACACCAGCTCCGGCAAAGTGGGCGGCATCAGGGGCAATGTGGATATGAATGCGTTTGGGAATAAGGAGTATGTAGATAAGAACAATAGTAACAACGCAACTTCCTATGAGGTTAAGGGAGACATGGGAGTTGAGTGGCGCTCTATTGGCGCAGAGAAAAGCGTTATTGGTAAACCAATTGCGAATGAAGTTTGCGATTGGACTCAGGGCAGGGTGAACTGCTATCAGAATTTTGAGAATGGTGCGATTTCCTGGACTCCGTCAACAGGCGCGCACTATACGACTGGAACAATACGCAAGGAATGGGCTCGTCGCAATTATGAGCACGGCGTCTTGGGATATCCGATCGAAGATGAGAAAAAGTTGTCGAATGATTGGAAATATCAACGCTTCCAAAATGGCGATATCTGGTCTCATGGAACGAAAGAAAGCCGTATTGTTCTGTACAACCTGCGTGATTCTTTCTATAAGAATGGCGGGTATTCGTCGTTGGGCGGTCCCGTGGCCGATGAGGAGAACATGGGCCGTGGCTGGTGGCGCCAGCGTTTCCAGTATGGCGATGTGTGGAGCAAGGACGGCACGGATTATCGTTTCGTGATCAAGTTCGATCTGCGTGATTCATGGAACCGGCATCGTGGTTTCTCCTGGTTGGGCGCGCCTGTGGCGAACGAGGAGAACATGGGTAACGGTTATTGGCGTCAGCGTTGCGAGAACGGTGATGTGTGGACCCGTAACGGGGCTTCCGAGAAGTACATCGTGATGCTGAATCTGCGAAAAGAGTACTACGCTAAGGGTGGTTTCTCAAAGCTTGGAGGCCCGGTTTCGGAGGAGCGTAATCTGGGCTCGATCTGGAGGCAGGATTTCCAGAAAGGGTCGATTTACGCACATTAGAAAGGTGTTTTGACTCTGTAGTAGAGTTTGTTTCCGTAAAGAGTTGATACCAGCTTTATGCAGGTAAGGATTATTTCATAATGGCTAAAAAATCCATTGTAATTATCGGCGGCGGTCCCGCTGGCTTGACTGCGGCTTACGAACTTCTTAAGGATAATGGCTCTGAGCAGTATGATGTCACCGTCCTTGAAGCTTCCGGCGAGTTTGGCGGTATTTCCCGTACTGTGCGCCACAACGGGAATCGTATGGATATCGGTGGCCATCGCTTCTTCTCGAAGGATGACCGTGTGATGAATTGGTGGAAGACCATTCTTCCTCTGCAGGGTGCTCCGTCTTATGACGATAAGAAGTTGAACCGTGCTCATGACATGGAGCCTGGCGGCCCTGATCCGGAGAAAACAGACGAAGTAATGCTGAAGCGTCACCGTGTTTCCCGTATTTACTGGCATGGCAAGTTCTTCGATTACCCTGTGAGCCTGAAACCGCAGACCCTGAAGAATATGGGCTTTATTCAGACCATGAAAGTGGGTTTCTCCTACCTGAAGTCCCTTATTCATAAGCTTCCGGAAGATAATCTGGAAAACTTCTATATCAATCGTTTTGGTAAAGCCCTCTACGGAATGTTCTTCGAAGGATATACGGAGAAGCTTTGGGGGCGTCACCCGTCTGTTATTTCCGCTGATTGGGGCTCGCAGCGTGTGAAGGGCATCAGCATTATGGCGGTGCTTAAGGATGCTTGGGGCAAGCTTGTTGGCAAGGAGAAGAAGGCCGGTGAGGGTGAGACCTCATTGATTGAAGAGTTCTGGTATCCGAAGTTCGGTCCAGGCCAACTGTGGGAAACCGTCGCTAAGCATGATGAAGAGTTTGGCGCGCATATTGTTAAGCATGCTGAAGTTGTGAAGATTAACGAAACGGACGAAGGAAAGATCGCTTCTGTTGTTTATCGCGATAGCGAAGGGCATGAGCAGATCCTTGCCGGTGATGAGTTTATTTCCTCCATGCCTGTGAAGGACCTGGTTAATTCCATCGCGGAAGGAAACCAAGCCACGAAGCCGGTTCCGTCGGATATGAAGAAGATTGCCGATGGTCTTCCGTATCGTGATTTCGTGACGGTTGGTTTCCTTGTCGATCACCTGAACCTCGAGAACGAAACGAATATTCCGACCTTGGGCAACCCGCAAATCGTTCCGGACTGCTGGATTTATGTGCAGGATACCAGCGTGAAGGTTGGACGTATTCAGGTATTCAACAACTGGAGCCCGTACTTGGTTCAGGATGTCGACAATAAGGTCTGGATTGGTCTGGAGTATTTCTGCAATGAAGGCGATGCTTTCTGGGAAATGACAGATCAGGAGTGCATTGATTTCGCAGCTGATGAGCTTGTGAAGATGGGAATTATCGCATCAAAGAACGATATTCAGGATTCTCATCGCGAACGCGTAAAAAAGGCATATCCTGCTTATTTCGATACCTGGTATCAGATCGATAATCTGGTGAAGTGGCTGGATTCCTTCGGAAACCTGTATTGCGTTGGACGTAATGGCCAACACCGCTACAACAATATGGATCATTCCATGGCTACTGCTTTTGAAGCGGTCGGTAACATCAAGAGCGGTCGTGAAGATAAGAAGAACATCTGGAATGTGAACACTGACAAAGAGTATCACGAAGAGAAGTAAGCAATAGAGTGGCGCATAGTGGGTGATGTACCTCTATGCGCCACTCTATTTTAAGAGAGAATGGAATGAGAGAATTTTGGAAAAACATGTTGTGAGTTTCCGAAGGAAAATGATCTTCTCAGGTCTTTTTTCTTTACTATTCTCCTTTTTAATGGTATTAGGATACTCTTTTTCTAAAACGTATAGTTTTCAATTTTTTGATACCTACAAGGCGTTTATCTCATTCTGCGTTATCTCGTTAATAGCATTTGGGATTATGTACGCGGTTCTTTCTCGTATAAATGTGCCTAAAGAATCGGAACTGTCGAAGAGCTGCAGGAAAGTACGTCATCCATTTTTTCTGCTTGGGTGCTGATTATTGTTGCTTGGATTCCATATTATGCGATATTTGCGCCGGGACTAGGGTTTTATGATAGCCTCTGGCAGCTGTCGCAGTTTTATGGCTACACTTCATATAATTCTCAGCATCCTGTCTTGGCAACTCTTGTTATTGGTGTTTTATTTTCAATTGGGAAACCGTTGGGAACAAATTTCCAGTTCCTTATCTACACGAGTATTCAAGTACTGCTTGTTTCCGCTGTTCTAGCGTTTATAGCATGGTTTGCATATAAGCGCCTGCTTGTTGCAGAAGGTGAAGAGGGGAGCAATCGAGTCTTTTGCTTGTGGTGTGCGCTTGTTGGTTTTTCCGCGCTGAACCCACTTTTCCCGCTGTACTCATTGTCTGTTTTAAAAGATGTACCTTATGCTGCCGCGATTGCGGTGATGACGGTTTTACTCGTGGAAGTGATCGGTGACAAGAAAGTGATAAATGAGAGGACATTTGTCGTCCTCTTTTCTTGTGCCTTTATGGTGATGAGTGTCTTCCGCAATGAGGGTTTAATTATTGCGATTGCATGTGCCGCTCTTGTTTCTTTTGCTCAGGTGAAAGATAAAAAGAAATTTTACACTTTTCTTTCCGTGGGCTTGGTTGGTGTCGTTGCTGTTGCGTCATTGATGAGCTTGGCATTGATTAATCCGCAGAAGGGGAGTCGTATTGAAATGTTAACGATTCCTGTTCAGCAGATTTCGAGGGAGGTTCGGGATAATCCATCTTCGTTTACGGCTGATGAAAAGAAAAAGTTAAACGAGATGCTTGTAGATGATACGCTATGGAGTGATCTTGGCGCTAAATATTCGCCCGAACTCGTTGATCCTGTGAAAGTTCTTTTCAGAAAAGATTTTTCGTTGAGAGCATTTCTGAAGGTGTGGGGTCGTCATCTTGTTCTGCATCCAGATACCTATCTGTCGGCGACATTTTCTGGAACGTTTGGTTTCTTCTACCCATGTAGGGCAAGCATTGGGCAGGGATCTGTGTATGACAGTTTCCAGTGGATGAATCCTCAGACAGTTAGTGGGTGGAAACAGTATATGGGTGTTCCAAACGGAGAATTGTATCCGACATATCAAGGAAAAGCAGAGAATTTGCGTGAGGAATTCTTACAGTCATTTGAGAATCTGTATAAAATTCCAGTTGTAAGTCTGATTGTAAAACCAGGAACATATTTTTGGATTGGATGTCTTGCTGCATGTTTGGCTTGCTTTAAGCGTAATTATATGCTATTAATTGCAATGGTTCCTTGTGTTCTGATTTTCTGCGTATGCCTGTTGTCTCCCGTGAATGAGAGTGCAAGATATGCTCTTCCTCTAGTTTTTTCGGCACCAGTACTTTTGATTATTTCCGTGTGTATGCCTTTTAATAGGGTGGAAAAAGGTAATAGAAAGTAAGACCTATATTTGATCGCGTTGAGCAGAACGACATGACAACCGTTCAGAAATCAAATAACAGATGAAGGCATAAAAAACAGAGAATCCGGGCTGGAGCTTCTCCGGATAATTGCAATTATCCTTATTATTTCTCATCATTTAGTTGTTCATTGTCTCTTTGATTTGTGGGCAGAACCTTTTTTATCTGAAACGTCTCTTTTTCCAGTTCCTCTACAGGGTGAGTATTTGTGGTTTTCAAGGCCACTGATTATTCCCCCTCAAGTCCACCGTTATTGCCAGAGAAGGCCAGTGACGGACTGGATCAAGGCCGCTGACCCCCTCTATGGTCAGGATTCGAGCATGGACCGCCCGTGCCGTTGCCTCATGTTGGACTCGCCGGTGTCGATCCATACCGTGTTGTGCACGATGCGGTCGAGGATGGCGTCGGCGATGGTGTCGCCGCCGAGACGGCTGTGCCATTCCTTGGTCGCCGACTGGGTGGCGAACGCGGTGCTGGCGTTGTCGTAGCGCAGATCCATGAGCTCGAGCAGGAACCGTCCGAACCGTTCGTCGGGCTTGTCCACGAGCCATTCGTCGATCGCGAGCAGCGTGTACGCGGAGTACTTGCGCACGAGCTTGGCCGGGCCTCCGGGCTTGAGCGCGGCCGCCTCCACCTGTTCCGCGAGGTCGGGCATGCGCGCGTAGCAGGCGCGGTAGCGTCCCCTGCAAGCGGATTTCACCAACGCGCATAGGAGGAACGGCTTGCCCGATCCGGTGGCTCCCTGGAACGCGACGTTCAGACGCTGTCCGAGGTAGTTGCCGGCGTCGAGTCCGGCGAGCACGCCGCGGTCGAGGCCGCGCTCCTCGGCGAGGTCGATGGTGCGCGGGTCCGCCTGCGGGTAGCGCAGTCCGGCCCGTTTGACCAGGCGTTGTATCTTCGCGTCGGCGTATCCGCCGTACGCGTTGTCGACCGCGAGCCCGACCACTTCGGCATGGCTCAGGGGCATGACGGTCCGTTCGTCGAGGCGCTCGAACGCTTCGAGCAGTTCGGACGTCATCTCACGCAGTTTGCGTTTGGTCCCGGAATCGATGATTATCACGCTCACCTGCCCATGTTCGCGTAGTAGTCGCCGCCGCGTACCCAGCCGCCATCGGCGGCGTCGGCATCAGCGGTTCCGACCGGTTCGCCCGTCATGTCCTGGCCGGTCTCAGGTATTGGCCTGATGTGCGAGTACCGCGGCGACGTCACCGGCCGCAGGGCCCAGCGGGCACGCGCGTTCGAGACGCCGCTCGGTATAGCACCTCGAGAGGCGCGGCACCGCCAGCGCGGGCTCCACGCCCTGATCATCGAACCGTTGCGCGGCGAACAGCCTCCCGACGACGTCGGCGCAGTCCGGACCGACCCGCCGCGCCCACTTCTCGCAGCGTTCCCGGTCCCGCTGCCTCCATACGGTCTTCCCGGGCGGGTCGGCCTCGTTTGTGCTGTACCGGTTGACGGCCGTGGATGGCAGGAGCCGGTGCGTGCAGAGCCCGGATCCCCTGTGCCACGCCTCGATCGTGCCGGCGCCGACGCGCAGGTCCGCGGTGGCCCCGGCGTACGCGTACGGGACGGGATACCAGTTGCGCGCGTACGCGACATGGCAGTTGGGCCGCACCTTCCTGCCGTAGATCCAGTCCGCCACCTCGTACGCCGTTTCCGGCAGTGGCGTCAGCAACGGCCTCTCCTCGGACTCGAACACGGAACGCCTGGACCCGTCGCGTTTCTGGAACGGACGGGAATTGCACTCGTCCAGCCATGCGCGGACGGCGGCGCGCGGTTCGTCCAGCGATCCGGAAGAGCGATCGCGCATCACGCCGGCCAGCGCCATGGTCGCGTGCCATACCGTGTTCTCCGCGGACGGCTTGTCCTTCGGCCTGCGCACGCGCCCCGGTATCATCGCGGCGGAATAATGCTCGGCCATGGAACGGTACGCGTCGTTGAGCACGGCCTCGCCTTCGCGCGGATGGCTGACCACTCCGGTCTTGAGGTTGTCGCACACCAGCCGCGGCGTGGAGCCTCCGAACCATTCGTACATCGCGACGTGGCACCGCAGCCACGCGTTCTGGCCCATGTCGAGCGTCGGCTCCACGAACGCGTACCGGCTGAACGGCAGCACGCCGACGAACAGGCACGCCTTGGACTCGTCGCCCGTGACCGGGCCGACGATCTGTATGGTCTTGCCGGCCCAGCCGACCTCGATGGTCCGTCCGGCCTTGTGCTCGACCCTGCTCGCTACACCGGTCCTCGCCACATACGCGGCGTACTGCCTGCAGAAACGGCCGTAACCCATGCGCGGCCTGCCGGCGCTGGCGCATTCATCGCGGCGCACTCGCCATGCAGGATGCGCAGCGTCACGCCGACGCGGGCGAGCTCGCGGTGAATCCCGGCCCAGTCGGGCTGTTCGCACACGCTTTCCCGTTCGCCCCTGCCGGGGAACAGCATCGAATACACCTCGTCGTCAGGCTTCGCGGCCACGTCTGGATAGGCGATTCCCGCGGCGGGCCGAGGCGGACGGCACCTCGGCCACGCTCTGCCTCGCGATTCCCGGAGATCCGGCTATCGCCCTGCCGGACAGGCCCTGGTCGTTGAGGCGGAGTATCGCCTTGGCCTTGATTTTCCTTACCATGTTGGCAGCTTCCTTTCACCACACATGCCTCGCATGGTGAAAGGAGCCTAACAAGCGGTGGCCTCGATACGCAATAACGATGGCCCCAAAACAAGCAAATATTCAGTTAGCCCACGCCTTGCGACAGACCTCGGCGTTGTCGTGGCTGTTCCAGTCCACAAGGTCAACTTTTCGTGTCTTGTATTTGCCGCTTGCAAGACGGATGCGCTCGCCGTTTTCATCAAGCACATATTCCTTTTTGGATTTCGGAAGCCACTTGCCCTGCTCATCCATCGGGCGCATCGTCAAGAGGATATGGGCGTGGGGATTGCCGCTGCCTGTGTCGTGGATATTGAAGTCGGCGCACATTCCTTTGGAAACAAATTGAGAGGAACAGTATTCACGGACAAGCCGTAACTGTTCCTCTCTGGATAACTCTATGGGCAGGGCAACTTCCAACTCTCTTGCCAGTTGGGAATTGCCCGCCTTTTCGATTTCCTCCACGCTGTTCCATAGCGTTCCCCGGTCTTTGAAGCCTAGTGGAGCATTGGGTGGCAGCAGGATTTCGGAATGGACGGTGCCGCCTTTCTTGGTGTAGTCGTGGGTTATGCCGTCCCACTCGTTTGTGATTTTCTCGCCGCTTCGGTAGGCGGCTGCTGCGACTGCGGATTTACCGCTGCCACGGCTGACGATCTTAATGCTGCAATGGTAAATTGCGATAGTACCACCTCCCGGTTTCGGTTATTCAGACTTGTGGAAAGTGAATAGCTTGCGAAGCAAGGTGTTCGCTTTCCACAAGTGCGCTAAAGGGCAGACAGCGTAAGCTGTCGCAGGGAAAATGCAGTTTTCCCTGCGCGGCGCAAGCCGCCAATGTGGGAGTGTGGATTTCCCACGCTCCCACAAAGCCCTCGGCAGAGCGCACGACACCCGACAGGGTGTATAAGTGCGCCCTTGTAAACAAGGGTATTATTCCGTAACCCCTCCCTCGGCTCGTTTTTTCAAAAATGCTTTTGCTTCCTCGCTGTGTACTGCGTGGTAAAGGTAGTCTTTCGATTCCTCGTCCGTCATGGCGATCAACTCCGGCACGATGCTTTCCAGATAGCCGCCACGGGCGCAAAGGCGGTGCGTTCTGATGCGGCGTTCCTCTACGAACAACTTCCGTGTCAGCACTTTCTCCCGGTTTTGATACTGTTGTAGCTGCTTTTGTGCAAGCTCCAACTCGGCGTTACATTCTGCAAGGGTGGTCGGTTGTATTCTCGGCATATCGTTCCTCCTATGATTTTGTTTTGGATATGAAAAGACCGCCTACCTTTTTACGGTAGACGGTCTGTCATTCGTTTTATCGGCAATCTTTACACCAAGACTGGTTTCTAACTTGCCCATTTTCGCCTTTCTTCATTTTTCTATAACCAAAGTCGCTCAACGGTTTTTCTTTGCCACAGTGAGGGCAAATACGAGTAGGCTCGCTACCGTTGTATCCAATTGATTGAATAATTGGTCTTTGCTTATTGTCTGCCATGCTTTCCACCTCCTTTTCAGCGTAGAGTTATTCTTCAACAATTCCCAAAATCCAGTTTATCCAACCTATGACTGTGGAAGAACGCCGTAAATATGTGCTGTCAGCTTCAACATGATATAGGCTTGAGTTCTTCATAATTTGGATGATGGTATGTTTATCCGGCATCTCTCCGCATTGTAGATGTAGTTTTAAGGTTTCGTTGAATACCTTGTGCATCAATATCTGTGTCACAAAAGCAAGTTGGCGTTCCTTGTACTCCAACCCCATTGTATGATGTCCACGGGCAGACAACTGGAAAAGAATGTTCCCATCTTCGTCATGCCCTTTGTCGATAAGCCCAAGGTATCGTCCTGCATCAGTATAATAATTTGTTTGCCGCTCATCAAATGCGTATTCCGATGTTATATCTTGCTTTGTCATCGGTTTCTCATTTAACAACTCGATAAGGTTTACTATCCGGGACATACGGTCAGCTTGGGGAAATGAAATTCCAGGCTCAGTTACCAACGGAACAGTTGTCAAAAGGTTTTCAATATCTGACAAGCAGATTTCAGTTGCGATCACATAATTCTTCTGCTTTACCAGTCTAAGCGAATTATAGTTTTGAGGATCGTCAAACTGATATTGGTACAAGTTAAACATACCGTTTGAAAAGATGAGGAACACAGGCTTGACCGGCTTGGTTACTCGGCTACTCCATACACGGAAAGGGTAGTAGAGTTGCCTTACAAGAAAATCATCAGACAAGTCCCGTTTCGCTTCAAAAAGAGAAAGATAGTCAATTCCCTCGTATGCGGCATCAATCTCTATTTGAGAATTTGATACAGCGACATATTTAGTGCCGGTGTCTGTTTCAATATTAAAGCCAAAACCACCGGAACTCATGCGACCGCTTACTGTTGACACGAGAGCATCATCTTCCAAAAAATCACTCAATATGCCACAAGCATTTGCACAATTCAAAGCAATGGCTTCGCTCACAAGAAACTGCGGCATTAGGCTTTGGATATGAGCAGGAATTGAAATTCTCTGTGCATCAGCAACAGGGGGTTCAAATTCTTTATATGCAGAGAATGATGAAATAACATAATCGCCACGAGTGATAGGCAAAATCGCTAATCCGTTGTCTGCAAAAACAGTTGGGAGATTAACTTTGTGGTCAAACTTAGTCATTAGCCTCGGCTCACGAAATTCTTTGATTTGGTTTGCCGATATTACAAATTGACCACTCCTTTGGATTTCATCAAGAATATCGTACTTGTCAAAGAGGGCTTGCCAAGCAGTATCATTCAGTCCCATAATTTCTGATTAGCACCTCCTCTATTGCCCCTCGCTTGCTTGCATCTGCGTTGATTGCTCGCTTTGCCTTTACGATTGTAATATCATAATCCTTATACAAATCCTTGATAAAATCGGTGGCTGAGTTAGAAAGCATGAATTTTACTCCACGCTTCGTCAGCTCATCACAGCACTGCTTCAATCTAATCTGCTCGTTTCGGTCAAAGCCGCCCTTGTTATAACCTGTGAAACTTGCTGTATCTGAAACAGGATCGTATGGGGGATCAAGATATACAAAACCGCCTTTATTTACTCGTTTCAAAGTTTCAGCAAAATCCTCACTGTAAAATGTGATATTGCTTGATGCAAAATATCTGCTAACAGCCCGAAGAACAGGCTCATTAACTATATTGGGGTTTTTGTAGCGACCAAACGGAGAATTAAACTCACCAGAAGAATTAACCCGGAAAAGCCCATTGAAACAAGTTTTGTTAAGATAGATCAATCTGGAAGCTCGCTCAACCTTCGTCATCGCTTGGTATGCTTCCTTATCTCTATCCATATCTCGCAGTGCATAAAAATACTCTGAAGTGTTTTCATGTTTTTTCAAATCTTCAAGCAGAGATTCGAGGTCATCACGAATTGTTTCGTAAACAGCTACCAAATCCCCGTTTAAGTCATTGACGATAGCTTTAGATGGCTGAATGGAAAAAAGAACAGCACCGCCACCTAAAAATGGCTCACAATAAGAAGTGATCCGCTTTGGAAGCAAAGGCGTAATTTCATCTAAAAGCTGGCGTTTTCCGCCAACCCATTTAACAACTGGGGCAACCAGTTTGTTTTTTGCCATTACCACACCTCCTTACAGATCTTTCCATAGTAGTTATAGCAAAACAGTCTCATTTTCTCAATCACCTTGCTGCATAAAATTTGTGTGATGTCTTGGGGCATAGTTGACGGGTCTCCTGAGGCATGCTTTACATCTGTCGTGGGGCATCGTTGACATCGTTCGCCGGCTTGCGGTATTGGTATTCTCGGGTGGTGTCGAGCGTCTGGTCGACGAGGATCTCGCTGGTCTCCAGGTCGGTGGCGACGGCCCGGCCGTGGTCGATGAGCAGTTCGGCCATGCGTCCTGCGTTGTGCTTGCCGAGGTTGAAGATCCGGCGTTTGCCGGCGATGTTGTTCTGCGTGACGCAGACGCGCCTGTCGATCCTGTGGATTCTGGGCCCTATGGTGACGTCCACTCGCGCCGGTTCGGCTCGTTCGTCCTTGGGGATGGGCTTCCTGCGCGTCGCCCCGGGGCTGCCGGCCGTCGTCTCGCGGTGCCGCTGCTCGTCGAGTTTTGTCTGCGTCCTGGCCGCGAGTTCGGGGTCGGGCAGGGCCTTGCCCTTGGCACGGTACGCTTCTCCGGGGGCTCGCCGGCCGAGCGCGCGGTGCGGCCGCTCCTCGTTGTAGACGTGCTGGAATTCGGCGAGCTGTTCGTTGAGCTCGTCGATCGAGGACGCCAGGGGACGGGCGGAGAGCCATTGCTTCAGGGTGCGGTGGCAGCGTTCGATCTTGCCCTGCGTCTGGGGTGGTAGGGCCGTCCGTTGCTCTGGCGCACGCCCATCAGCGCGAGCGTGCGTTCGGAATGCCCCGGGGTGGCGCTGATCAGTGTGTGTGTGATCGAATAAAGGTGTTCACTGTCGGCACTTGTTCCTGAACACCCTGAGCGTTCAATTTGGACGGTGTCGGCGGTGATGGCGCCGGTGGAATGAGAACACCGGCATCGTGCGGTTCCTTGGTAGATTCCCGAGTGCCTGTCAACCAAACTGATGGTTCTCGGGAGGAAAGGAAATGACGGCACCGGTGTGTGTCCGACGGCGTATCAGGCAGCTCGACCGCCAGGGCTTGAGCCACAGGGAGATATCGCGGAAACTCGGCGTATCGCGCACGACCGTGGCCAGGTACGCCAACCACGGGGATTACTCTCCCGAGCCCCTTGGCTCGGGGCATGCGGGCAGGTCGATGGTCGACGCGGGGTATTCGGCCGTCGTGGACGGGTGGCCGGCCGCGGATCTGCGCATGCCCGTCAAGCAGCGCCACACCGCGACGCGCGTGTACGAGCGGCTCGTGGCGGAGTGCGGGTTCACGGGCTCGTATTCGTCGGTGCAGCGCTGGGTCAAGCGCTGGCGGCGGGAGCATCGCATGGAGTCGGACGGCTTCGCCGAGTTGGAGTGGGCGCCGGGAAGCGCGCAGGTCGATTTCGGCCAGGCCAGGGCCGTGGTCGCCGGAGTCGAACGCGTGGCGCATTTCCTGGTGGTGTCGTTCCCGTATTCGAACATGCGCTGGGTGGCCGCCCTTCCCGGCGAGACCTCGGAGTGCGTGCGCCAGGGTTTGCTGTGGATCTTCGAGCGCATGGGCATGGCGCCCAGGGTGGTGGTGTTCGACAACGCCACCGGCGTGGGCCATCGCAGGCCGGACGGCACGGCCGCCCGGACCCGCTTGTTCTCCCTGTTCTGCGCGCATTACGGGTTCGAGCCGCGGTTCCGCGACCCGTATTCCGGCCACGGGAAGGGCAGTGTGGAGAACGCCGTCGGCTTCGTCAGGCGCAACCTGATGGTGCCGATGCCGTCGGCCGAGAGCTTCCAAACGCTGACGCGCGTGTGGCTTGACGAGTGCGAACGCGTCGCCGGATCGGATCACTGCCGGCATGATGTTCCGGTGATCGAACTGTTCGAGGCGGAGAAGGACCACATGCTTCCATTGCCCGGCGTGCGGTTCGACCCGTGCGACTGGAGGAGCGTGAAGGCCGACAAGACCGGCGCCGCCACGATCGACGCGAACCGGTATCCGGCCGGACCGAAATGGCGTTCCATGCGCCTGCAGGCCGAGGTGCGCGTCTTCGAGATCGAACCGCGGGGCCCCGACGGCGAAACGATCACCACGCCGGAGAGGATTTGGGGCCATTCGGCGAAAACCCAGGTGGATCCGGCGAGCCTGCTCGCGATCATCGCGCGAAAGCCCCGCATATGGGGCGAAAGCCCGATCAGGAACGATTTCCCCGAAACCGTGCGAGCCCTGCTCGACCGCATGGACGCACGCACGCGCTCCGATCTGCTCGACGACATCCGAGCCGTTGCCGCCGACTGCGGGTTCGCCGCCACGGTCAAAGCGGTGGAAACCGTCATCAACGCGGGACGGACCGTCGACCGCGCGGCGATCGGCACATGTGCCAAACGCATCCTCGAGGGTGCGGGAACCGAAGGCGGGCAGGATTTGAAGCGTTACGACAAATACATGAAGGAGGCCGAATGAGCCAGCAAAAACCGCGGCAGCGCGGCGGCCGCGTTCTTGACAAGGCCACGCCGGAACAGGTCATGGGCCTCGCCCGCAACCTGCCGTTGACACACAGCGTGCCCGGGAAGGCCCCGGAGGACGCCACGCCCGGCCAGCTCGGCTTCCTGGCCAACCTGTTCGAGAAGGAGAACGCGAGCCGGGCCGAATCCAAACGGCGGCGGCTGCTCAAACAGGCCGGGTTCCCCCAGAGCAAGACCCTGGAGGGATACGACCGGGGGCATGGCCTCGTTCCCCGCCGACTGGGGACGCGAACAGCTGGAAAGCCTGGAATTCGTCGACCGGGCCGAGGACCCCGTGCTCTACGGCGACGTCGGCTGCGGCAAGACCCACCTGGCCATCGCGATCGGCATGCTCGCATGCCAACGCATGATACCCGTCAGGTTCTTCACCGCCTCCAGCCCGGTCATGCGCTTGAGGAAGGCCAAGGACGACAACAGATTGGACGCCGAGCTCAAGTCGATAGGCAGGGCCGGGCTGGTCATCATCGACGAGCTCGGCTACCTGCCCATCGACATCGACGGGGCCAGGCTCCTGTTCCAGGCCGGCGCGGACAGCTACGAGACCCGCAGCGTCATCTCCGCCTCGAACCCCGAGTCCGGCAGATGGGGCGACGTGTTCGGCGACGGGGACATGGCCGCCGCGGTCATCGACCGCATCGTCCACCACGGCAGGATCCTCCGCTTCCACGGCGAATCCTACCGGAACAAACACCCCCTCATGAAATAAACCAAACAAACAACAAAACAAGGAACCAACCGCCGACGGTGTCCAAGTTGAACGCCGACGGTGTCCAGATTAAGTGCCGAACACGTCCACCTCAATTTGACGAAATACAGATCAGTCCGGTGGCGTACACGGTGCCGTTGTCGGTGAGCGTCCTGGCGGGGATGCCGTGTTCGGCGCACGCCTGAAGGAACGCGGCCTCCACGTCGTCCATCGTCACCGTGGCGAACGCACGCGCGTGCAGCAGGTCGCGGGAGTGGTCGTCGAGCCAGGAGACGACCACGGCTCCCGGAACCGTGGCGATCGGCCAGTGGGTGAAGTCCGACTGCCGCAGTTCGTTGGGCAGGGACGCCTCGAACCTCGTGTACGATGCCTTGGGGCGTTTCCCGGGTTCGGGGCGCACCAGGCCGGCGCTCACGAGGATGCGGCGGATCGTGGAGTTCGCCGGCGGCCTGACGCCCTCGCGCTCCAGCCTGGCGGCGATGGATTCGGCTCCGGCGTCCAGGCCGTCCTTTTCCAGTTGTTTGCGCAGTCCGACGATCCGTGAGGCCAGGACGGCGTCGGTCCTGTTGGCTATCGTGTGTGTGGCGCGGGAACGGGGCAGGAGCCCGGAATCGCCGCCGGCGTCCCATCGTCGCTTGATCTTGCACGCCCGCTGGCGGCTCACGCCGTAGCGCCGGGCCGCGCCGGCCACGCTCTCGCCGTCGTCGATCGCGGCGGCGATGGCCTTGTTGCGCAGGTACTCGCCGCGTTGCGCCGAGGACGTGGTCTGATTGTCGCCGGCCGTGCCGGACTGCTGCCGTGTATCCATGACACCACAACAGCCGCCAACCCCATCGTTGTCAGCCACGCCCCAGAACACCTGTCAGCCATGCCCCAGGACATGCGTCAACTATCCGCTCGAACTAGACACTAATGAAGTGTTCAGCGTGCTTTTGACTAAGAGAGAAAGTACTATTACACATGTGACTGAAGAACTTTTTACTCCTAAGAACATCATCGTGACCGGTGGCTGTGGCTTCATCGGATCGAATTTCGTGCATTACGTGGTCGACCATCACCCGGACGTGCATGTGACCGTGCTGGACGCCTTGACCTACGCGGGCAACATCGAGAACATCGCGGGCCTTCCCGAGGACCGTGTCGAGTTCGTGCACGGCAACATCTGCGACGCGGAGCTGCTCGACAGGATCGTGCCGGGCCACGACGCGATCGTGCATTACGCGGCCGAATCCCACAACGACAACTCGATTGCGGATCCGGAACCGTTTCTGAAGACGAACGTGGAGGGCACGTTCCGCCTGCTCGAGGCCGTGCGCAAATACGGCATCCGCTACCACCACGTGAGCACGGACGAGGTGTACGGCGACCTCGCCCTGGACGATCCGGCCAAGTTCACGGAGTCCACCCCGTACCATCCGTCCAGCCCGTACTCGAGCACGAAGGCCGCGTCCGACATGCTGGTGCGCGCGTGGACCCGCACCTACGGTTTGAGGACCACGATCTCCAACTGCTCCAACAACTACGGCCCGTACCAGCACGTGGAGAAGTTCATCCCGCGCCAGATCACCAACATCCTCGAGGGCATCCGCCCGAAGCTGTACGGCAAGGGCGAGAACGTGCGCGACTGGATCCACACCGAGGACCACTCCAGCGGCGTGTGGACCATCCTGACCCGGGGTCGTATCGGCGAGACCTACCTGATCGGCGCCAACGGCGAGAAGAACAACATCACCGTGCTGCGCATGATCCTGAAGATGATGGGACAGCCGGAAGACGCGTTCGACTGGGTCAAGGACCGTCCGGGCCACGACCGCCGTTACGCCATCGACTCCACCAAACTGCAGACCGAGCTCGGCTGGAAGCCCACGCACACCGACTTCGAATCCGGACTGAAGGCCACCATCGAGTGGTACACTGAGAACCGCGCCTGGTGGGAGCCCGCGAAGGCCGCCACCGAGGCCAGGTACAAGCAGCAGGGCCAGTAAGCCGGGCCGCCCTTTTCTGCAGAATAGGAAATCCCAGAATAGGAAATGGGCTTCTGCGGAATAGGAACCGTTGCAAAAAGAGCTTTTCCTTATTCCGCAGATCATTGCCCAAGCAGAATAACAACATCAAGGAATGGGACTCATGGATTTTGAGAAGGAACTGAAGGTCGAGAGGACGAACATCCCGGGTCTGATCGTGTTCGACCTGCCGGTGCATGGCGACAACCGCGGCTGGTTCAAGGAGAACTGGCAGAGGGCGAAGCAGACGAATCTGGGCCTGCCTGATTTCGGGCCGGTGCAGAACAACATCAGCTACAACGCGAAGAAGGGCGTGACGCGTGGCATTCACGCGGAGCCGTGGGACAAGTACATCTCGATCGCCTCGGGCAGTGTGTTCGGCGCGTGGGTGGATTTGCGCCCCGGCGACTCGTTCGGCCAGGTGTACACGACCATACTGGATCCGTCGAAGGCGATCTACGTGCCTCGTGGCGTGGGCAACAGCTTCCAGGCGTTGGAGGATGGCACCGTGTACACGTACCTCGTGAACGCGCACTGGAGCCTGGAACAGAAGAAGACATACACGTTCGTGAACCTCGCCGACCCGGACCTGCACATCCAGTGGCCGATCCCGTTGGAGGACTCGGAACGCTCCGAGGCGGATCTGCACCATCCCATGCTGAAGGACGCGAAGCCGATGGCGCCGCGCCGCACGATGGTGACGGGCTGCAACGGGCAGTTGGGCCGCGCGATCCGCTCCTACGTGGACGCGCATGGTTTGGAGGGTTTCGAGTTCAACGACATCAACACGTTCGACTTCTCCGACCCGACCCAGTACGACCGGTTCGACTGGTCGCTGTACGGCACGGTCATCAACGCGGGTGCGTACACCGCGGTCGACAAGGCCGAGACGGCGGAAGGGCGCGCGCTGGCCTGGAAGGCCAACGCTCAGGGCCCGGCCCTGCTGGCGCGTGTGTGCGCGGAGCACAACATCACCTTGGTGCACGTGTCGAGCGACTATGTGTTCGACGGATCGCGCGAACTGCACGACGAGGCGGAGGCGTTCGCGCCGCTCGGCGTGTACGGCCAGTCGAAGGCCGCGGGCGACATCGCGGTCACGAACTGCCCGCGCCATTACATCCTGCGTTCGAGCTGGGTGATCGGCGAGGGCCATAACTTCGTCAAGACCATGATGGGCCTGTCCGACCGGGTCGCGAAGGGCGAGCTGGAGAGGGTGACGGTGGTGGACGACCAGTACGGCCGCCTCACATTCACGCGCGACATGGCGGACGCGATCTTCCACCTGTTGGATTCCAAGGCCGGGTACGGCACATACAATCTGACCGGTTCCGGCAGCGTGGAAAGCTGGGCCGATATCGCCAAGGCGGTGTTCGACCAGACCAACGGTAACGGTGACAGGGTGCGCCCGATCCCGACCGAAGAGTACTTCGCCAACGCGAAGGATCCGGTCAGCCCGCGTCCGACCCATTCCGCCCTGAATCTCGGGAAGATCGAAGGGACGGGATACCACGCGCCGGACTGGGAAGAATCGCTGAAGGCATACATCGCCAAGGAACTGGCCGAGTGATTCAAGGGGAAGACACTTCCTGATAATGCGATGAAACCGCGCAGACTCCTTTGCGCGGTTTTTCAATATTGGATTGACCTACTAGGCTGGAAGCGCTTATTACCAAAGACACGTCAGAAAGCAGGACGATTATGAAGGGCATCATCCTTGCCGGTGGTTCCGGTACCCGCCTGTATCCGTTGACCACGGTCACGTCGAAGCAGCTGCTCCCGGTGTACGACAAGCCGATGATCTACTATCCCCTGAGCGTCCTGATGATAGCGGGCATCCGCGACATCCTGATTATCAGCACTCCGCATGATCTGCCGAATTTCGAGCGTCTGCTGGGTGACGGGAGTCAGTATGGCGTGACTTTCTCGTACAAGGTCCAGCCGAACCCGGACGGGCTTGCGCAGGCGTTCCTGCTGGGCGAGGAGTTCATCGACGGCGAGCCGTGCGCGCTGGTATTGGGCGACAACATCTTCTACGGCAACGGTCTGGGACGTACCTTACGCAAGGCTGTCGCTGTAGAGCATGGTGCCACAGTGTTCGGCTATTACGTGGACGATCCGGAGCGATATGGTGTGGTCGAGTTCGATGAGAACAAGAAGGCCATTTCTATCGTGGAGAAGCCGGAACGCCCTGCATCCAACTATGCGGTGACCGGTCTCTACTTCTACGACGAGCGTGTGGTTGAATTCGCCAAGCAGATTAAGCCGAGTTCGCGCGGCGAGTTGGAAATCACCGATCTCAACAGGATGTATCTCGAAGACGGCTCTTTGAACGTGCAAACGTTAGGTCGTGGCTATGCATGGCTGGACACGGGCACGATGGACAGCCTGTTTGAGGCTGGCGAGTTTGTGCGCACAGTCCAGAGGGCGCAAGGTTTGCCGATTGCAGTGGCCGAAGAAATTGCGTTCGAGAATGGTTGGATCACTCGTGAGCAGTTGATGGCGGCCGCTGAGAAGTACGGCAAGAGTCCGTATGGTAAGCATCTTAAGGATGTCGCTGAAGACAAAATCATTCTCAGATCAAAGAAAGGTTAGAGACTGTGAGCCTTACATTTAGGAAGATTTCGGTAAGTTGACGATTGGCATCTGAGTTCAATTGCGATTTGGAGGAAGTATGAACTTGTTTAGCAAACGTAACCGTGTGCTTCTTCGCGAGCTCACTGTTACAGATTTTAAATTACGCTATCAGCAGTCTGCTTTAGGATATTTATGGTCTATTCTGAAGCCCCTGATGCTATTTGCGGTTATGTATATAGTGTTTGCGAAGTTTCTGGCGATGGGAGGGGATATCCCTAACTACGCTGTGTATCTTTTAGCTGGTATTTCTTTTTGGACCTTCTTTGCGGAGGCTACAACACAGGGCTTGCAGGCAATTGTCTCGCGTGGAGATTTGATTAGAAAAATCAATTTTCCTAAATACATCATTGTTCTGTCAGGAACAATCTCTGCGTTAATTAATCTTTTCTTTAACTTGGTTGTAGTCTTTGTTTTTGCCTTGTTAACAGGGGTTAAGTTTCGCTGGACAGTGTTTTTTTTGCCATTGAACATTCTTGAGATGTATCTATTGGCATTGGGCATAGGCCTCTTTTTAGGATCTCTCTTCGTAAAGTATCGTGATGTTGGATATCTTTGGGAAGTGACTTTGCAGTTGTTTTTCTATGCAACCCCGATTATTTATCCAATAACAATGGTGAGTGCCACGCATCCTTTTATGGCAAAATTAATGATGTTGAGTCCGACGGCTCAGATAATTCAAGACATCCGGTATAACCTAGTCACAGATTACACACAGACGCTTTGGTCGATGTGGAACAATCCGCTTATTGGCCTGGTTCCACTGTCGCTGGTTGTGATAGTACTGGCAATCGGTTCTTGGTACTTTAACAAGAGTTCTAAGCAATTCGCTGAGGTGATGTAAGTGATAGCGATGAATGACAATATTGCGATTGAAGTCAAAGATGTTTCCAAAAGCTTCAAGTTGCCGCTTGAGAGAGCCTCTAGTCTAAAACAAGCGATCTTTAATGCTGTAAGTGGGAAAAAGGGGTACGAAGAACATCAGGTTCTACGTGATATTTCCTTTAAAATCAACAAAGGAGATTTTATCGGAATCGTAGGACGTAATGGCAGCGGGAAGAGCACGTTGCTGAAGTTGATGGCACAGATATACTATCCTGATTCTGGAAGTATCGACATTAATGGTGTTTTGGTGCCATTTATTGAATTGGGTGTTGGTTTTAGTCCTGAACTAACCGGACATGATAACGTTTATCTCAATGGGGCTCTGATGGGCTTTTCAACCAAAGAGATTGACGCAATGTATGACGATATCGTTGATTTCGCCGAACTTGGTCAGTTCATGGAACAGAAGATCAAGAATTACTCCAGCGGCATGCTTGTCCGTTTGGCGTTCTCTATGGCTATTCGTGCTCAGTCCGATATCCTCCTGCTAGATGAAATTTTGGCAGTTGGAGATGAGGCTTTTCAGCGTAAATGTTATGCATATTTCGCTAAATTGCGTCGTGAAAAAAAGACGGTTGTGCTCGTAACCCACTCCATGGATTCGGTGCAACGTTTTTGTAATCGCGCTATTTTGATTCATGATGGTGATCTTAAAATTGATGGCACTCCCTTGGAAGTCGCACAAGCTTATCAAGAGTTGAATAGTCAACGTCTTGATCTCGCTAACCTTGAATCTCAATTTTCTGGTGGTGACACTGAGGCGTCGATTTCGGAGCAAGAAGAGGAAGCTCGTCAGCGAAAGGAGAATGTTGATTTCAGAATATCCCATGAGATTACTGATAGTGAGCTTATCTTCAATCTAGATATTCTTCCTAAGAGAAGTTTAGAAGATGCGGTTTTAACTTTTGTTATTAATAGCGAGGTCGGAGAGATTGTTTTTCGTGTCGCCAGCGATGATAAGAACGTTAATCAGAAAATCGCGTTTTCCGAGGGGGAAAATATACATCTGCGCCTTTCTGTGGATAACATTTTTCCTAATGGTATTTTTTCAGTGCAAGTAGCAGTGAAGAAGAAAGATAGAAGCGAAAACTATCTAATGGCAAATAATGCATTGTTGTTTGAGGTTCATGCTCCTGTCGACGTGAGTCAGAATTGGAAGCCTGACTTCGATTTTGTCCTGTCTTCAATGGAGGGATAATATGAAATACGGCCTTTTTAAATATGAGACCGAGAACATCGGGGATGAAATCCAGAGCATTGCGGCAAGGCGTTTTTTGCCATCTGTAGATGCTTATATAGACCGAGACAGACTAGGTGAGTACTGTCCTGATGAGGAGACAAAAATAATCACCAACGGCTGGTTTATGCATGCGCCATATCAGTGGCCTCCAAAGTCCGGTAAAGTGATTCCCCTTACTGTATCAATGTATATCGATCAGGCTGATTCTAAGGTTCTTGATACTTTTTTTAGTGATACGAGTATTAAGTATCTTAATGATCACGGTCCTGTAGGGGCAAGAGATCTTTCAACGTTGGAGCTTTTACAGAAACATGGGGTTGAGTCTTATTTTTCTGGTTGCATGACTTTGACTCTGCAGAGGGATCCAAGTATTCCTAAAGGTGATTTTGTCTTAGCTGTGGATGTTCCTCAGTCTGTTGTGGAGATGGTTCAGAGTCATACCGGTCGCTCGGTCATACACGCATCGCCGTATTTTGATGCAAATATGAGCCAAGATGATCGTTTTCAGTTGGCTGAGTATTTCTTGTATTTGTATCAGTCGGCCGCTGCTGTTATTTCTACGAGATTGCATGCCATGCTTCCGGCGCTTGCACTTGAGACGCCAGTCTTTTTAGTCAAGGATCGAAGTAAATACGACGAAAAAAGGTATGCAGGATTAGCTGAGCTGGTGAACAGTGCGACCGATGAAGAATATCTTAATGATTATTCACTTTTTGATGTTGACGCACCGAAAAAAAATCCTGAGTCTTATCTGAAAATACGCGAACGGTTAATTGAAAAAGCTGCTAATTTCACGGGTTTTGATAGTGATAGCTCTTTTCGAACGGTTGATTTTTCTCACATTGCAGATAATGAATCGTATATAAGGCTTTTTACGAGAGGTTTTCATTCCCTGAATCGCGAACTTCTCTTGGAAGGCGATAAGAAATGGCTCCAGGAGCAATGTGATGATCTGCGCAGAATTCGGCAGCATCTTGATGAGGAGCTTCAGGACGCTCAAAAAAAACAGAATGATCTTTCCCTTCAGAATGATATTTTGCGTAAACGTATCGAAGTAATGGAAAACCGTATCGAAGTAATGGAAAAATCTAGTTCTTGGAGGATAGGTAGGACAATTACTGCTCCTGGACGTAAGCTAAAAAATATGATTAGGGGGAACTAGAAGTGAAATATATCAGCGTTTTTTTCCAATACCTTCGACACAACGGAATCAAGGTCACTTTTGAGCGGTGCCTTTCTTTTATGAAACGTAAGCTGAGGCGTTCTCATGCAGCGCAAAGCGTTATTCCGAAGCGCCCTATTGATGTTATGACATCTGTGGAGGATGTCGTCAAAGCTGACTTTGTCACTGAGCCGTATATTGCGCCTAAGAAAATTAATAAAACGAAGTTGAATATTGGATGGGTTCTTTCGCCCATCAGTATTGGTAGTGGTGGTCAGCATACAATCGCTCGTTTTGCGAAATCGTTGCAAGAGCGTGGACATAATATCACTTTTTTCATCTATGAGAGCATTTCGCGGCAGCCAGCTGATTATTCTCACCAGTTGTTGAAAGAACATTTTGACATTGATGTTCCCTGTCTACCTATGAGTCAGGCCGAAAAAGAAGACATCGATGTACTGTTCGCGACGGGATGGGAAACCGCTTATCCTGTTTTCAACATGAAGAATCCGGCCCATAAAATGTATTTCGTCCAGGATTTTGAGCCGCTCTTTTACGGAATGGGCTCTAAAGCGGTGTTGGCTGAGAACACTTATCGTTTCGGTTTTTACGGTATTACAGCTGGATGTTGGCTGACGAAAAAGGTCGGAGAATACGGTATGAAAGCTGATTTCTTCGACTTTGGCGCAGACCTAGATATCTATCGTCCTACTGAGAAAACTTCAAAGAAGAAGCAGATTTGCTTCTATGCAAGACCTGTAACTGAGAGGCGAGCCTTTGAAATCGGCGTCTTGACTTTGACGAAGTTCCATCAAATGCACCCTGACTACAATATCGTTTTCTTTGGTTGGGATGTGTCTGACTATGACATTCCATTCCCCTACGAAAATCGAGGAATCATCAGTCCTGCGGAACTTTCTTCAATTTACCATGACTCTCAAGCATGTTTGGTGCTTTCCCTAACGAATGCATCGCTTCTCCCTCTTGAGTTGCTTGCCGCAGGATGTGTTCCTGTGATGAACGATGGGGAGAACAATCGCTTAGTAATCGGAGAGAACTCAGACATTGTCTACACGTTGGACTCGCCAATCGAATTGGCCAAAGGATTGGATGAAGTTGTCTCTGATCCTGACATTGAAGCAAGATGCCAGCGTATCTCCAAGAGTGCGGAGAGCTCATCTTGGGATGCGTCATATGAGAAGTTTGCGAAAATTATCATGCGAGAGGTGACTACTGCCAACCATGAGTGAGATTAAAGCCACTGTTTTCATCCCTACCTATTATGGTGAAGACAATCTTGATGAGCTTTTTGAAAGCTTGTTGAAACAAAAGACAGATTTTGAGTATGAGATTCTAGTTATCGATACGAGCTCAAAAGATCGTACTCCCGAAATTATTAAAGCTTGGTTGCCTAAGTTTAAGCATTTTCGGTATGAAACCATTGCAAAGCCTGATTTCTCACACGGAAGGGTACGTCAACAGGCAGCTCAAATGGCCCAGGGTGAGTATGTTGTGTATCTGACACAGGATGCAACACCCGCTCATGATCGATGGCTGTATGAGATTATTCAACCGATGGAGCGATTCCCTATAGTTGCCGGTGTCATGGGTAAGCAGGATCCTCGTCCCAATGCTCTTCCCCTGCTCAAAGAAGAAATAATACGAACCTTTAAGCAGTTTGGTCCAGACTTCGGAACGACGGTTTTCTATGAGGATGACTTTATTGACTCTCAACAAGTTTTTGATCTAGTTACGTTCTACTCAGACGTTAATTCAGCGGCACGTAAGTCTGTGCTCCTTGGAGACGTTCCGTATCAGGATGTGCCATATGCGGAGGATCAGAAGTTTGGCGAGGATCTTGTCAAACACGGTTATGTCAAAGCCTATGCGCCAAGAGCCAATGTATGGCATACCAATGAGATTAAATTACGTGATTACAAGAAACGTATGTTTGATGAGATTGTCGGTGTGCGGCGTGTTGGCAAAACAATGGATCCAATTTCCATGGCATTCGTTATTAAGCAGATGATTCGTGCCTATACATTAGGCTCAAAGTTCATCCTGCAGGATCATCAATATTCGTGGAAGCGCAAATTGTATTGGCTGGTGGTCAATCCACTTTTTGTCGCAGAGAAGTGGAAAGGCGTTCGAGCGGCTATTGCTGTTGATCTAAACGACCAGGCGACAATAGATGCGAATTCTTTGGAAAAGCAACAAGAGAAATAGTGAATGCGCGGCATTAAGTTGTCGCGCATTCACTATTTCATATTCTTGATTTTCATATCGTATATTCTTTTTTCTATCAGTCTTATCCATTTAAGAGAATTGCAGATTACTCTATCTTTGAATGAAAGAGACTTGACTAAATTCGTGACTTGCAATTTGTCAATTCTGAACTGTTGCTTTTCGGTGGAATTCTTCGCAGTTCTTCCTTCATCTTTGAGATTACCCGTAAGAGTGTAGTAGCTTCGCGCTGGAATAATACCATTTTTTTGGCAAAGAACAAAGTTTTTTTTAGCTGCAACGATGTGATCATGATAGAACGAGGCGCTACGCATCTTGTGCGTAACAGAGTCGGGTCTTTGTAGCCAGTAATACAGGGTTGCGTCGACGTCAACTACCGTTTTCATCCGCAGATATAGCTCTCCTGCTATTGCAGTGTCCTGAGCGTAAATACCTTCGGGGAACCGAACTCCATCCCATACCTTTCGTTTGTATAAACGGCACCAATTCGCCTCATTAAAATAACGAGCTTCAGTGTTTTTGCCAGTCATCTTTCCTAGAACGCGAAATAGCTTGCTGAAAACAGTTTGATATGACTGTAGAGGATTGCTAAAAGATGTTGTTTTGCCTGTAAGGGCTGTATCATTTGACGCTTTCGCTTTGATTTCTTGAATCTGCGAAATACCAAACTGTTGCCAACGGGCTTTGCTCATGTCAGCATGATTGGAGACTAGCGCATGAAATAATATTTCGATATTGTCTCGTGCCATTATGTCATCATTATCAATAAAAGCGATATAATCACCTTTCGCCAAATCCAGTCCAGCATTCTGAGCTTTGGCAATGCCTCCATTTTCTTGGTGCCTTACAATAATTCTGTTGTCGTTAGAAGCATATAAATCACAAATTTGCGGCGAAGAATCAGTGGAACCATCGTCGATAAGAATAATCTGGAGATTGCTCCAAGACTGGTTTTTGACTGAGTCGAGACAAAATGGCAAATAGTGTTCCGCGTTATAAACGGGGATAATGATTGAAACGAGTGGCGTCCTGTCCATTGTTTCCTTCTATCGTATTGTCTTCGGACTCAAAGCTTTCTTCAGTCTACACTCATGAAGTCGCTTTCTTTTAGATAGTTTTTTCCAGAGGTCTGATCGTACTGTACAAGCTTGTAGTCTGCTAGCAGTTGCTTTTGCGTCTTGTTCATGCTGTCAGAATCAGCCACTGTGCCGTCGGATTGAAGATAAGTTGCTGTTCCGAGCCCGATTCCGCCCCTATTCGAGATGACACGGCTAATCGCAGGTATTTCTTCGTGGAGTTTAGTTAGCAAAGCTAGGTAGGGCGAAACTTTTTCATTCATATGCTCAGCTGCGGATGACATGAAATAATTCGATGAAGAGAACGCTGCTTCAAAATCGTCAAGCTTGGCATTTGCAGATGGGGACGCATCGTTTGACCAAATGAAATAATCGGCTTCATGAAGCAGGACTGAATCGTCTGGATCTTGATCTTCTTTTAAATAAATGCCGGGAAGATGATCTCCATAGAAAATGACTGTAATGGGCTTGTTGATCTGGTTTAACTGGCTGAGGAAGTTAAGAGTCACTTGATCTGTGTATTTCAGGCCCGTAGAAAAAACGTTAATCGCACTATGCTCATCATCAGGTGTGATATGAACTGATTTTTGTTCCGCATTTCCTCTAACTCGATGGGAGATGATGGAACCATGGCAAAGGGCACGAGACGCGCGCCCGGTTGTCGGCGCAGGGCCGGGATTCGGCCGGGATCGGCCGCAGCCGGGTGACGAGCGTCGTGCGGGAATCGGGAGTCAGGGGCGTGCGCCGCGGCGGGACGTCCGTCACCGCCAGGCCGGCGAGGGGCGCGGGCGGCGGGCCCGGCCTCGTGGGACGCGGGTTCGAGGCGGGGGCGCCCGGACCGGCCGCACGTGGCCGGCATCGCCTGCGTGCGCATGGCCAACGGCTCGTTCGGCTGCACGGCGTCCGCCGCCGACGTGTCCGCCCGCGGGATCGCCGGCCGGGCGTGCGCCGCCGCCATGGACACCAGGGGGCCGGTGCCGCGGGCGCCGGAACAGGCGGTATCATGGGGCCGCCTCGCATGGCGGCATGGACGGTCTCGCGCGCCGTTCCGGCCATGGCGCGCGGCGCATCGGCCTCGTGTACGCCACCGGGGTCGGGGAATGCGGCATGCCTCCCACGGCCGGCATGGCCGGCGACCCGTACGGCAGCGCCATGGCCGAGGGCGCCGACGGCGCGTACAGGACCG
>SKEJ01000462.1_pt1 | contig 26347 bp, 21 predicted proteins | sample 4826721 | NCBI WGS metagenome assembly SKEJ01 (sample SAMN11008812, study PRJNA524170) | human gut metagenome | biome: Human fecal sample; material: Feces; isolation source: fecal sample from pouch patient p31 | host: Homo sapiens | place: Israel: Tel-Aviv | collected 2015-06-02 | reverse complement strand
GCTATGTCGTGACCCAGCAGCGCACGCCGTTTGGTGTGATGCAGAGCCAGCAGCCCTGCCCGCACTGCGGCGGACGCGGCACCATCATCAAGAACCCCTGTAAGACCTGCCGCGGCACCGGCAAGACCAGTGCCCGCAAGACGCTGGAGGTCAAGATCCCCGCGGGTATCGACGACGACCAGAACATTGCGCTGCGCGGCCAGGGCGACGCCGGTACGAACGGCGGCCCCGCGGGCGACGTGATCGTCCATGTGACGGTCAAGCCCGACGCCGTGTTTGAGCGCGACGGCTACGATGTGTACGTCCGCGTGCCCATTACCTACTCCCAGGCTGTGCTGGGCGCTGAAATTGAGGTCCCCACCGTGGACGGCAAGGTCGCCCAGAAGATTCCCGAGGGCACCCAGAGCGGCACGAAGTTCCGCCTGCGCGGCCAGGGCATCCAGTACCTGAACGGGCGTGGACGCGGTGACCAGTACGTCATTGTGGACGTGGAGATCCCCAAGAAGCTGAACCGCACCCAGCGCGAAGCCCTGAAGGCCTTTGAGGACAGCCTGAAGGACGAGAACTACGAGAAGCGCAAGAGCTTCTTCAAGAACCTGAAGGATCGGTTCATGTCCTAAAGTTTTAAACAGCCCAGCCCCCGCAATGTGGAAAACATTGCGGGGGCTGGGTTTTGTTTATGCTAACAGAAACGGCCACGGCGGGTAGTCCTCTGGCAGCCGACAGGCAGCCGCCAGCCCCACGGCCAGCCCGTAGGGGTCGGCGTCCCCGACGACCCGTGCCCGCTTCCGGCCGGTAAAAACCGCCCGGGCAATGACACTCACCCCACAAACTCCATCTCCGTATACTCCGTACTCCCGTTCAAAAATGCGTCGGCGGGGATGGTGGCAAGCTGCGTTGAGGCGGAAGTTTTGCCGATGAGAAGTACAACGCGGCCATCATCCAGTAGGGTCAACGGCGTGTATACGGCCAGCCCGGCAGGGCGGGCGTTGGCTCCAAGCCTGTTGCCCTGCAAATCATAGAGCGTAAACGCAGTCATGTCGCTGTTGTACGTCATGAGCCAACGCAGTTCAGCATCAAGGTCGAGTGCAGAGCAGTTCCAATCCTCTGCAAGATCCAGCGCATCCTGTGTGCCGTCGCTGCGGATGCAAAGCACGGAAACGCTGTGTTGGTCGGTTGCATACGGCGTGTGATAGCCCGAAAAATAAAGGTCGCTGCCGTTATGGCCCAAGTAATAATAGGAAGTCCTCATGGTGCCGTCATCCTCTCCATACCAGGGGTAGGACAACAGCTTTTGGACGGGCTTGCCGGTGACAGCGTCCGTCAGATCAAATTCACACAGGGAATTTTGCAGAAAGGCATCGGACATTTCGGAATCCTCGGGAAAGGGAACAGGAGAATCCGACAGAATGCGGCAGGTCACAAGCTGACCGTTTACCACGTCCAGCACATTCGTGGTTTCGCCGGGAATGTTCCACGGCAAAGTCTCCCCGGTCTGCAAATCAAGCCGCTGCCCCTGTGTGTAGGCATAAGGTGCGGTGACGGAGCTGATGGAGTAAAGATACTGCTCGTCGTAAAGCACATCGACCCATTCGTCGCTGTCATAGGGGATTTCACGCGGTGCGCCGCCTGCCAGCGGAAAAGCCAGCAGCTTGCCTGCAACAATATACAGTGTATCCTCTGTTGCAAACGGAAACGCAGAAAATAGCGAATCGGCGTGATAAAACAAGGTGGTCTTTCCCGTGGAGAAATCCGTTTTATACACATTTGTACCCGTGGTTTCTTGCGCGGTGGAACCGTCAAAAACGGTCTGGTACAGCGCGTTGGAGAAAATGGAGAGGTGAACGGTGCTGCGCAGCTCCCCCACCGGTTCAGGTGCCGCCGTCGGTTCCGGTGTGGCGGCGGCAGTCTCCGCAGGCGCGGCTGTGGTTGCGGAATCCGCCGCCGACGCACAGGCGGACAGCGCCAGCGCCGCGGTGAGGATGAGGGGAATGAGCTTATTCGTTTTCATGGGTACACGTCCTTTCCGGTGATTGAAAAAAACCTGCGGCAGCGGGCCCGTTCACTCCGCAAACGTCATCTCGCGGTATGCCGACCCGCCGTTCAGAAATTCGTCGGCGTCCATCACGGCGTACCGGGCCGCGCTGTCGTGCTCCCAGTCGTAGCCGACGACCATCAGCAGGCGTCCGTCGTCCAGCATACAAAGCGGGAAGAAGGCCTCCAGCCCGGCGGGCCGCTCGTTGCGGCCAATCTCATGGCCTTGCGTGTCGTAAATCAGATAGATGCCGTCGGTGCCGCGGGTCAGGAGCCAGCGCACCTCATCGCCCTGCAAAACCGCAGAGTAATCCAGGTAATCCGGCGTTTTGGTAATGCCAAGGTCGGTCCGGGTGCCGTCCGTGCCGATGCGCAGCACGGACTGGGAAACCAAAGCGTACTCATCGTCGCACTGGTCTGCGCGGAAATAGAAGTCACTGCCGCACTTGCCAAGGTAGGTGTAGAGCGTAAGGTTCCCCGGCTGCGGTATGTCATAGGGGAGGGTAAAGCAGGTCTGCCGCACCGCGCCCGTCGCGGGGTCGGCCAGGGTGTATTCCAGTGTGGTGTTCTGCAAAAGCGCCTGGGACATCTCGTCGTCGTCCGGGTAGGGCACCGGATAATCCGAGACAACGCGGCAGAGCAGCAGCGCGTCCCCGACGACATCGGGAATGTACATTGTCTCCACCGGGATATTCCACGGCGAGGTCTCCCCGTTTTCCAAGTTAAACCGCATACCGCCGGTACGGCAGAATGGCGCGGCGCTGACGCTCCGGCAGTAGAGGTAGTGACCTGCGTAAAAAACAGGCATCCAGTCGTCGTAGGAGAACGGCAGCACGCGCGCCTCACCGCCCGTCGTCGGCAGGGCCAGCATGCCGCCGTCGTAGCAGATGAAATACAGCGTGTCGTCTATGATCAGCGGCGCGGACGTAAGCTGGGAGCCAGTGCGGTACATCTCATAGGTCTGCCTGGTGGTAAGGTCGGTTTTGTAGACGGTGCTGTGATCAAAATTGCCGAGACTATCCTCGCTGCTTGAAAAGTGGGAGACCGCCGTATAGACGCTGCTGCCGCTGACTGCGCAGGCGCTATAGGCCGAGAGGGGGTGCGGCTCACCCGGCAGCGCCGCTTCTGTGCTGTCCTCCGCCGCGGCGCTCTCCGCCGTACTCTCCGCCGGTGCGGCCTCCGAAGCCGCCGCGGTATCGCCCGCAGACGCGCATCCGGCCAGCGCCAGCATGGCTGCCGCCAATAATAAAGCTACTTTTTTCATCCTCAAAGCTCCTTTCTGTGCCTGGTTTGCCCCTATCCTACACCCCGGATGTTGCAAAGTTGTCACACGGAGCGGGTGTTTTGGAGATTTTTGCAATTTTTTTTGCGGGAAGTGGGTGCGGGGCGTCGGGGACGCCGCCCCCTACAGGCTGGCAGTAAAGTGGATGCCTGCCCGCGGCGGGATGGGGGCATCCCGCCCTACGAATGACATAAAGTGAGTGCGTAGGGCGGCATGCCCTCATGCCGCAGACCGCCGCCTGCAAAAAAGGGGAGAGCACCGTATCCGGCACTCTCCCCATGCGTTTGTTTAAAATTCTTTTGGTTCTTTTCTTCTAAGAAAAGAACACCCGCGTCCCCGAAAAATCAGAACTCGTGCTTTTCCATCAGCTTGCGGCCCATCAGGACGCCCATGACGGAGGCCATCATCAGGCCACGGGTCCAGCCGGAAGAATCGCCCAGGCAGTGCAGACCCGCGATGTTCGTCTCCAAGTCGGTGTCCATCTTGACCTTGTTGGAGTAGAACTTTAACTCAGGGCTGTACAGCAGCGTTTCGGGGCTGGCAAAGCCGGGCACGACCTCGTCCATCATCTTGATGAACTCGATGATGTTGACCATGGCGCGGTAGGGCATGGCGGCGGTGATGTCACCGGCCACGGCGTCCTTCAGCGTCGGGCGGACGTTCGTGCGGGCCAGCTCGTTGGCCCAAGTGCGCTTGCCGTCCAGAATATCGCCGTAACGCTGCACCAGAATGTGGCCAGCGCCCAGCATGTTCGTCAGCTCACCGACCTTCTGCGCGTAGGCGATGGGCTGGTTGAACGGCTCGGTGAAGTTGTGGCTGACCAGAATGGCCAGGTTTGTGTTGTTGCTCTTTTTCTCCTTGAAGCTGTGGCCGTTGACGACGGCCAGATCGTTGTCGTAGTTCTCCTGCGCAACGAAGCCGCCGGGGTTCTGGCAGAAGGTGCGCACCTTGTTGCGCCACGGGGCCGGGTAGCCGATCAGCTTGCCCTCATACAGGACCTTGTTGATCTTCTCCATGATCTCGTTGCGGCACTCAACACGGACGCCGATGTCAACGGTGCCGGGCTTGTGGGCAATGTTGTGCTCGGCGCAGATCTTTTCCAGCCAGTCCGCACCGCGGCGGCCCGTGGCAATAACGACCTGCTTGGCGTAGACGTCGCGGACGCCGTCCTTCTCGCGCAGGCGGACGCCCTTGCAGACGGAACCCTCGAGGATGATGTTCTCGCACTCGGTACTGAACAGCATCTCAACACCGGCGTCGGCCAGATAGTTCTGGATGTTCAGGTAGAGCTGCTGGGCCTTCTCGGTGCCCAGATGGCGGATGGGGCAGTCAACGAGCTGCAGACCCGCCTGAATGGCGCGCTTGCGGATGTCCTTGATGTCGGGACCCTCGTAGACGCCCTCGACCTTCGGGTCGGCGCCAAACTCGAGGTAAATTTTATCGGTGTAGTCAATAAGCTCCTGCGCGAAATCCTCGCCGATCAGATCGGGCAGTTCGCCGCCGACCTGATAGGACAGGGACAGCTTGCCGTCCGAGAATGCGCCCGCGCCGGAAAAGCCGGTGGTGATGGCACAGGTCGGCTTGCAGTTTACGCAGACGCCGGTTTTATCCTTGGGGCAGTGGCGCTTTTCCACAGGTTTGCCCTTTTCGACGAGCAAAATTTTGTGGGGGGTGCTGCTCTTGCGCAGCAGTTCCAGCGCGGTGAAAATGCCGGCAGGGCCGGCGCCTACGATGATAAGGTCATACATGGATAGGGGTTCTCTCCTTTAAAAATAACTCGCGATCCTTCGCGCGGGAAACAAAATAAGGACAAACGGAGCTTGTAGGGGCGGATTCTATATCCGCCCGTGCCCGTTTGCTGATGGCACGGCGCTGTGGGCGCATATAGAATGCGCCCCTACGGTGTCACGGAACGGTTATTCACCGTCCTCCGACACATCCTTGCTCTCGGCGTCGTACACCACAGGGCCGTCGCTGCCGACATCGCGCTCGGCGGCTTCGGCCTCGTCCAAGGCGTCACCGATGGCACCCAAGGCCGCATTGGCGGCGGCAGAGGCCATGCGGTCCAGTGTGCGCAGCTCCATGGCGGCGTAGAGAATGCAGCCTAAATTCAGCGCACCTTCGGCGATCAGCAGGATGCCGCAGAGCATGACGGCGCTGACCGCCGCATCAAACGGGTGCAGCACCAGCAGTACGCCCAGGGCAACGGATACGATGCTGAACAGCAGCAGCAACCACCATTTCTGCCCCTTGCGCTTGGCAAGGTCAATGGCGGTACCGATGCGGCTCAGGCCGTCAACGACGATGAAGATGCCGAACACAATGGGCAGAAAGCTGGTCACTACCTGCGGTTTTGCCAGCGTGAAGATGCCCAGCCCCGCCGTGATGACGCCGCCCACCAGCATGAACGGCGCGGTAAAGCCGGTGCCGCGGATGCGGGCATACTGGATCAGGCAGACAATGCCGGTGACAAGCACCACAACACCAAAAATGTTGCAGATCCAGAGCAGACTGGTCTCGGGCATGATGAGCAGCAGCATACCGATGACGATATACGCGACGCTCAACAGCAGCATTCCGTTTTTGACATAGCGCAGCATAGTGAAAGGCTCCTTTTTACTTGTTGGCTTCCTGCATAGCCCTGGCGGCGGCCACGATCAGGTCGGCGCAGGCCTCGCGGCCCAGGGTCGCATTCAGGCACAGATCGTAGTTCTTGGCCTCGCCCCAGCGGTTCTCGGTGTAATAGTTGTAGTAGCTTGCACGGGCGCGGTCATGCTTGGCCAGCTGGGTCTCCCACAGGCGGTCCGGCATGTCCTTGGCGTCGGGGCGGCTCTTGGCAAACTGGATGCGGGTCTCCAGCGGCGCGTAGACAAAGGTGCGCAGCACGTTGGGGCGCTCACGCAGGACGTAGTCACCGCAGCGGCCCAGAATGACGCAGGAGCCCTCGGCGGCCAGCTCCTTGATGACGTTGCTCTGCAAAATGTAGACCTGGTCGGCCAGGGGCATCGTGTTGCCCATCATATACAGGCTGTAGATCAGGCTGCCGCTGCGCTGGTTCTCGCTGGCGGCAATGGCCTCCTCGGTCAGACCGCTCTTTTTGGCGGCAAGGGTGATCAGCTCCTTATTATATAAGGGAATACCCAGCTTGTCGGCAACGGCCTGTGCGATCTCGCTGCCGCCGGATGCGTACTCACGCGCCATAGTGATGACCATAGGTTCCTTCATACTGATACACCTCACAATATTTTATGTAGTATGCGCAAAAAGGCATACTATTCTGTTTATATTATAACCTGATTTTGTGGAAAACGCAAGAAAAAATTGCGGGAAAGGAGCAGTGTGGGCGGGGCTTTCGCGCCTTGCCGCCAGCGCTCGTCCCCACAAAAACTGCCCGCGGCAGAACACCGCGGGCAGGGAAAACAGAATGTAAAATTTTATTCGGTCACTTCGCCGGAAATCTCCTTGATCGCGGACACGGTTGCGGCGAGATTCTGCATGTCGCTGGGCACGATCAGCTTGGTGGCCTTGCCGTCAGCGACCTTCTCCATGGCCTCCATGCTGCGCAGGGCCAGATAGTTGTGGTTGGGGTTCGCCTCGTTGATCATGCGGATGGCATCGGCCTGTGCCTTCTGGACGGTCAGCAGGGCTTCGGCTTCGCCCTCGGCCTCGCGGATGCGCTGCTGCTTCACGGCCTCGGCGCGCAGGATGGCGGACTCCTTTTCGCCCTCGGCGCGGGTGATGGCAGCCTGCTTTTCGCCCTCGGCCAGCAGGATGGAGGCGCGCTTCTCGCGGTCCGCCTTCATTTGTTTCTCCATGGCCTGGCGGATCTCCACCGGCGGCTCGATGTTTTTCAGCTCGACGCGGTTGACCTTGATGCCCCAGCGGTCCGTGGCCTCGTCAAGGCTGGCGGTGATCTTCGTGTTGATGAGGTCGCGGCTCGTCAGGGTCTCGTCCAGCGTCATCGAGCCGATGATGTCACGCAGCGTCGTGGCGGACAGGTTCTCGATGGCCTGGATCGGGCGGTTCACGCCGTAGGCGTACATCTTGGCGTCAAACACCTGAAAGAAAACGACGGTGTCGATCATCATCGTGACGTTGTCGCGGGTGATGACGGGCTGCGGCGGGAAGTCGGCGGCCTCCTCCTTCAGCGAGACCTTGCGGGAGATGCGCTCGACAAACGGCGTGCGGATGTGCAGGCCCGCGCCCCAGGTATCCTTGTAGACGCCGAGCCACTCGGTGACATAGGCGTTGGACTGCGGCACAATAACGATGCAGCGCACCAAAACTACCAGAATAATGATGAGCAGGATGGCAAAGACTAACAGCATTTGGGGGTCCTCCTTTTTCCTTTGTGATTTAAACCGCAGCCGCGTCAGCGGTCACGGGAGCGACAATAAGGATCGCACCGTCCACGGCCACGACCTTGCAGCGGGTGCCCTGCGGGAGTGTGACCTCGGCGCGGGCCTGCCAGTCCAGGCCGTCCACGCGGACCCGGCCCGGAAGGCCGGGCTCAATGTCCACAAGCACAACGCCCTGCTTGCCGATGGTCAGCGGCGAGCCGTTCGTGACAGGGGCACGGTGCGCGCCGCGTCGGCTGAGGAGCCGGGGCAGCATCAGGCCGAGCGTAATGGCCGATACAACGGCAAAAACAAGCATCTGCCAGCCAAAGCCGACATTAAAAAAGCTGACCAGCATGGCCGCGGCAGCGCCCACCGCAAACCAGACCGAGACAAGCGCCGTTGTGGCGGCCTCGACCATGATGAACGCCACGATGGCAACCAGCCATAAAATCGTATCAAACCACATGGAAATCTCCTTTCAGGGACAGAAAGCGGCTTTGTGACCACTTTAACATTATGACGGTATTCTGTCAAGATTGTCGAAGAAATTTTACAAAACTGCAGGAAAAGTGCAAAGGACTACAGCCCGCTTTCGAGCGGCTTTGCAGGGAGGGTCTTGCCCACTCCGCGGGGCGTCGGGGACGCCGCCCCCTACAGCACCGACGCGCCCGGCAGGCGGGCGCTGACGAGAATTTTCACGAAAAACATCGGCTTTCCGTAAATTATTGTAATTTCCAATCATACGGCTCTTTACCTTTTGGAAAAAAGTGGTATAACAGAAGCAAGTAAGATGAACAAAGTATGCGCTGTAAACAGTGTACCACAAAACAGGAGGAGCGACAATGAAAAACTGTTTTGACCGCACACCCCACACGATGAAGGACTGGCTGCTGTTGGCGGCGGGCGCCGCGGCGGTGTTTGCCGCGGCAGACTGGCTGCCGGGCGTGCTGCGCGGGGCCTGGGCGTTTCTCGGGCTGCTGGCACCGTTTGGCTGGGGGCTGCTGCTGGCCTATGTACTGGACATACCCACGCGCTTTTTTGCGCAAAAGCTCTTTGGCGGCAGGCGCGGCGGGGCGATGGCCGTCAGCTATGCGCTGTTTTTCGGTGCGCTGGCGCTTCTGGCGGCGCTCATCGTCCCGCAGCTCGTGCAGAGCGTGACGACCTTTGCCGGGCGGCTCGGCGCGTATGAGGAGACCATCCGCGGCCTGCTGGTCTGGGTGCAAAATACGTTCGGCATCGATACGGCCACGGCGGAACAGCTTGTGCAGATGGTGGGCACGGCACTGCAAAATTGGTTCGGCGGTTTGTCCCACAGTGCGGCGCGTGCGGCGGCGGATTTCATCTCCGGCGCGGCGGGGGCTGCGGGCAACGCCGTGGTGGCACTGGCCGCCAGCATCTACCTGCTCTCCGGCAAGGAGGCGCTGCTCCGCGCGGCCCGGGCGTGTCTGTACGCGGCGCTGCCGCCGCGTGCCGCGGGCAGTGTGCTGGAAATCTGCCGTCTTGCCAACAAAATTTTCAGCGGCTACATCGGCGGGCAGCTGGTGGACGCCCTGCTCGTGGGCGGGGAAACATTTGCGCTGATGTCGATCTTCGGGCTGGAATACGCGCCGCTGCTGGCCGTGCTGGTCGGCGTGACAAACATAGTCCCGGTGCTGGGACCGTTCCTCGGTGCGGTGCCGGGGCTCATCATCCTGCTGCTGGAATTGCCCTGGAAGGCGGCAGAATTTGCCATCATTATTTTTGTGGTCCAGCAGGTGGACGGCAACTTTATTGCGCCGCGCATTCTGGGCGGGGCCACCGGCCTGCCGGGGCTGGGCGTGCTGTTGGCCATCGTGGTGGGCGGGGCGTGGTTCGGCATCCCGGGCATGGTGCTGGGCGTGCCGACGCTGGCCGTGCTGGCGGCGCTGCTCAAACAGGCTGTCGGGGCAGGGCTGACGGCCCGCGGCCTGGATGAAAACGGTGAGCCGCGCCGGAATTTACCAGGCGGGCCGCAAGAAAATTAACAAGTTATTCCTTGCAATACAGGCGTGCATAGCGTACAATACTCTTGTAAAATGATGTAAAAGGAGCGGAGCATTTGAAAGAGGAACATATCTGGTCCAAAAAGCCGGAGACGATGCTGGACTGGTTCTGCGTGGTCGGGGCCTGTATTGCGCTGTATCTGACTTTGAACAATCTGGGGTACTTTCTGGGGAAAATCGGTGCGTTTATCGGCATCGTGTCGCCGTTTGCGGGCGGCATAGTCATTGCCTATGTGCTTGACCCGATGGTCAAGTTCTTCTACACAAAGCTGTTTAGAGAGAAGAAAAAGACGCGCGGATTCGCGATCCTTCTGGCGTATCTGGTGGCAATTCTGCTGCTTGTGCTGCTGGCATGGCTGGTCATCCCGCAGATCGTGGACAGCATCGCCATGCTGTTTACGAACTTCCCAAGCTACATACAGAGCATACAGGATATGCTGGGCATGGTTCAGGAGCGTTTCGGCGTTGACCTGTCGTCGGCCACAAAAGTGCTGGACGATTCCGAGGCGATGGTCAAGGAAATCTACAGCATGGCCAGCGCCGCCATGCCGCAGATCGTGGCCAGCATCGGCAGCGTGGCATCGAACTTTGTGGCGATCTTCACCTCGATTGCGGCCAGCATCTATATGCTGGCGGACAAGGAGCATCTGCTCCATCAGCTGCGCACGCTGGCGCATGCCTTCCTGCCGGAAAAGGCTGCGGAAAACACGCTGCGCATCTGCCATTATGCCAACGTGAATTTCACGGGCTTCTTTGTGGGCAAGATCATTGACTCGGCCATCATCGGCGTTATCACGTTTGTGGCAATGGCGATCCTGCGGCTCGATTTTGCACTGCTCATCAGTGTGTTCATCGGCATCACGAATATTATCCCGGTATTTGGCCCCTTCATCGGCGCGATCCCCAGCATCTTCATTCTGCTGTTGGTTGACCCGATCCAGGCGGTCATCTTCGGCGTGCTGATTCTGGTCATCCAGCAGGTGGACGGCAACTTCATCGGCCCGAAGATCCTGGGCTCGTCCATCGGCATCTCTGCCTTGTGGATCCTGTTTTCCATCGTGGTCGGCGGCGACCTGTTCGGTCTTGTGGGCATGGTCGTCGGCGTGCCGCTCTTTGCGACCTTCTACGGCCTGGCGCGGGAATTTGTGCACTATATGCTGGACAAGCGCGGGCTGGACAGCGAGGGAAACCACGTTGGTGAAGTGGTGGAGGATGAGGAGAACGTGTTTGAGTGATGCAAGGGGGGAACGGGCGGTGTAATTTACGCCCGACAAAGCCCCTCCGGCCATCGCTGGCGCTCGGCCACCTCCCCTGTGAGGGGAGGCTTTTGACGCGGGCGAAGCCGCCTGAGGAGCTCTGCCCGTTTACGGCTGCCCGGCACTTGACCCCCTCTGTCCTTTCTTTGCAAAGAAAGGACCAAAGAAATTTCAGCGTCTTACCCCAAAAGCAAAGCACCTGTTTACTGCTTTTTACCGCAGCAAACAGGTGCTTATTTTTTATGGCTTTGTCTGTGGCTGATTCTGTGCGCCCGGCAGCAGGGTCACCACATCCCGCAGCAGTACCAGCGGGCTTTCGCCCTTCTGCACGCGCAGGCTGAAATAGGGTCTCCCCAGTGCATTGTACAGCACCCGATGCGGGAACTTTTCCATGACCTCGCCCAGCTGCTTTGGCCCGACGATGTCACTATACAAAATCAGCTGGTCGCCGCGCTGGACGATCTCCGCAATGCCGACGCGGGCTGCGGTCACGCGCACGAGGGAGACGTCCACCAGCCCCTGCACGCTCTTGGGCGGGCTGCCGTAGCGGTCGATCAGCTCGTCGAGCACGTCCTCGGCGTCGCTCGTCGTCTCGATGGCCGCAATGCGCTTGTATGCCTCGATGCGCCCGGCAGCGTCCGGGATATATTCCTCCGGCAGGAATGCGTCCACGGTGATGTCCACCAGGCAGTCGCTCTTGTCGGGGGCGGGGGCCTCGCCGCGGGCCGCGGCAATGGCCTGACCCAGCATCTTCACGTACAAATCGTAGCCGACGGCCTCCATGTGGCCGTGCTGGCTGTGGCCCAAAAGACTGCCCGCACCGCGGATCTGCAAGTCGCGCATCGCAATGCGGAAGCCCGACCCGAACGACGTGAACTCCCGGATGGCCGAAAGCCGCTTGGCCGCGATCTCGGTCAGCACCTTATCGCGTGTGAAGGTGAAATACGCATACGCCTTGCGGGAGCTGCGTCCCACGCGCCCGCGGATCTGGTACAGCTGGCTCAATCCCATGCGGTCCGCATTTTCAATGATCAGCGTGTTGCAGTTGCGCACGTCCACGCCGGTCTCAATTAAGGTGGTGCAGACAAGGATGTCGATCTCGTTGTCCAACAATTGCTGCCACACCGACGAAATTTGTTCCTCGGTCATCTTGCCGTGGGCAATGCCGATACGCGCCCCGGGCACGAGCTTGCCCACCCGCGCGGCGCATTCCTCAATGTTGTCCACGCGGTTGTGCAGGTAGTATACCTGCCCGCCGCGGGCCAGTTCCTTGCGGATAGCCTCGGACACGATGCCCTCGTCGTACTCGAGCACATAGGTTTCAATCGGCTGGCGCTCAAACGGCGGCTGCTCAATTGTGCTCATATCGCGGATGCCCGACAGCGCCATGTTCAGCGTGCGGGGGATCGGCGTGGCCGACAGCGTCAGCATATCGACGCCGATGAAGCTCTCTTTGAGCTTTTCCTTGTGCTTGACGCCGAACCGCTGCTCCTCGTCGATGATGACAAGGCCCAGGTCCTTGAATTTCACATCGCCGGACAGCAGCCGGTGCGTGCCGACTACAATGTCCACGGTGCCGTCCTTCAGCCCGCGCAGCGTCTCCTTCTGCTCCTTGGCGGTGCGGTAGCGGGACAAAAGCCCGATGCGGATGGGGAAGGACTCCATGCGGGTCAGCGCGGTGTTGAAGTGCTGCCACGCCAGAATCGTTGTGGGGGCCAGGATCGCGCACTGCTTGCCGCCCATCACGCATTTGAACGCGGCGCGCAGTGCGACCTCGGTCTTGCCGACGCCGACGTCGCCGCAGAGCAGCCGGTCCATCGGCCACGGCTCCTCCATATCGTGCTTGATGTCTGCCGCGCAGGTCAGCTGGTCGGGCGTTTCCTCATAGGCAAAGCGCTGTTCAAAATCACCCTGCCAGGTGTCGTCGGCGGGGAAGGCGTAGCCGTGCGCCTGCTTGCGGCGGGCGTACAGCTCGATCAGCTCCTTCGCCATCTGCTCCGTCGCAGCCTTGACCTTCTTGCGGGTCTTGGCCCAGTCGCTGCCGCCCAGGCGGCTCAGCTTCACGTTGTCGCTGTCGCCCGGTGCAGTGTAGCGGGACAAAAGGTCCAGCTGGGTGACGGGCACGTACAGCACGTCCTTTTTGTCGTACTCGATGCGCAGATAGTCCTTTGTGACGCCCTGCACGGCCATCCGCTGGATGCCCGCGTATCGCCCGATGCCGTGGTTCTGGTGGACGACCAGATCACCCACCGAGATTTCGCTCAGGCTGTTCAGCGCGTCCTTATTGCGCTTTTTCTTCTTCTGTGCGCCGCTCACGCCGAAGGCGCGGGCCGTAAACACGGCGTATTTCGCAAACGGCAGGCTGCACCCGGCGGAAAGCTGCCCCGGCAGGATCTGCACCAACCCGGCGCTCGGCTCCGCCGCCGCGTCCGTTGTGACGTTCAGCCCTTTGGTGCGCAGGTCGGCGGCCAGACCTGCCGCCGCACGGGGCGTGCCGGCCATGACCGTGACCGCCGTGCCGCCGCTGCAAAGCGGCTGGATGTCCTCCAGCAGCGCCGCGACCTCGCCGCCCCAGGCAGGCAGCGTGTGGGCGGGTGCGTTGACGATGGCTTTCAGCGGCACATCGGGCATGCTGCGGGCAAAGTTCTCGGCGCAGAGCGTGCGGTGCGCGGCGCACTGCGCCCAGAGCCAGCCGCTCTCGGCGTAGAGCTTATCCAGCCCTGCCGCCAGCACGCCGTCCTCCAGCAGGGCGGAAAGCTCCTCGCCCCGGCGGAACGCGGTGGCGCGCTCGGCCTCCCGCAGGGAGGCCGGTTCCTCCAGGATCAGCAGCGGATCGTCAAAGTAGTCTAAAATCGTCGCAGGCTCGGGATAGCGCAGCGTGAGATATTTGTCCATGTTGACGGGCATCGCGCCGCCGTCCAGCTGTGCCAGGTCCGCAGCGGTGCAGGTCTCTAAGGCGGTGCGCCGCCTGCCGCGGGCCTTTTTGATATAGGAGCGGATCTTCTCCGCTGCGTCGGCGGGCTGACCGAACAGTATCTCCCGCGCGGGGGAGACGTAGATTTTTTCAATCGGCTCGTCGCGGCGCTGGGTCGCCAGATCGAAGGTGTGCATCGTGTCGATCTCGTCGCCCCAGAACTCCATGCGGGCGGGCTGCTTCATGTCGGGCGCGTAGATGTCCGCAATGTCGCCGCGGATCGAAAACTGACCCGGGCCGTCCACCTGGTCGCGCCGCGTATAGCCAGCACCGTACAAAAGCGCGGTCAGATCGGCGCGGGGCAGTGTATCGCCGGGGCGCAGGCTGCGGGTGTTCGCGCAGAAATCCGCCCGCGGCGTCGTGTATTGGGTCAGGCCCTCGTCAGGCACGCAGACGGCCTGCAGCCGCCCGCCGACGAGGTCGCCCAGCACGGCCAAACGGCGGTATTCGTACTCACGGCCCGTGCCCTCGATGGGGCGCAGCACATAGTCGCGGGCAGGGAACACTGCCGCCGCCACGCCCAGCGCGTTCAGGTCGCCCGCAAACCGGGTCGCCTCGGCCTCGCCGGGCGTCACGATGCAAAGCGGCTTGTCGAGGGCCTTCGCCAGCGCGGCATAGACCATCGCCCGGCCCGACCCCGGTATGCCAAATAAGGCGCAAGCCCCCGGACCCCCGAGCGCCTGCGCCAGTCTTGCGTATTCGTCTGTTTTGGTAAAAAGTGCGTTGAACATACATTTCTCCTTGGCCCCCTCTGCGAGGTGGCTGCCGCCGCAGCGGCTGGGGGAGAGAACCTTGCCATTGCCTTAAATATTTCGGATGGCCGCAAGGTTCAACCCTTCCGGCCCTGCGGGGCCACCTCCCCTGCTAGGGGAGGCAAGAGAGCTTTTACCCGTTCAAGAACTCCGTCTTGAGCCAGCCGTAGGTGCCGTTGTAGTTCACAACGACCCAGCTGCCGTCCTCATTGGTGCCCAGCGCGGTCACGCCGGTGGAGGCGGGCACCTGACCGATCTTGTCATAGTCAGTGCCGGGGCCGCCGCGCATGTTCAGGTTGTTGCCGTCGGTCACGGTGTAGGTCGGCTGCTCACCCTCATTATAATAGGTGGTGGGCTGCACGCTCAGGCCCTCGTACTCGGGCACGGGCGTGGGCTCCGGCGTCGGCTCGGGGGTAGCCTCGGGCTCGGCGGGCACCTCCTCGGCAGAGGCGCTCTCTGCGGTAAAGTTGTCGGCGGTGGGATCGTCAACGCCCTCTACGGGGGCACTGCTGCTGATGGTATCGCCGGAGGCGGGCTGGCTGCCTCCGGTTTTGCCGTCAAAGGTGCCGCTCAGCAGCAGGACACTGAAAATGATGCAGGCGACGAGCGCTACAGCGCAGAGCACCAGACGGGTCATTGCTTTTTTACGGATTTCACTCATGATTCACGTCCCCCTAGTGGTTGAACTTGTTCTGGGCGTACTGCAGATTGTCGTCCATCAGCAGCTTGCAGGCTTCCTCAATGTCCGGGTAGCGGTCCGTCATGGCCTTGCGGTCTGCGGGGGGCAGCTTGCCCAGCACCCAGGCGGCCAGGTCGTACTGCGGGTTCGGTTTGGCGCCGATGCCGATGCGGATACGGCTGAAATGGTCGGTGCCCAGGCTGGCAATGATGCTTTTCAGCCCGTTGTGCCCGCCGGCAGAGCCGTGGGGCCGGATGCGCAGATGTCCCGGCTCCTGGGTGATGTCATCGCACAGCACAATGATGTGGTCTGCCGGGATCTTGTAAAAGTTGGCGGCGGGGGCAATGCTCTGGCCGCTCAGGTTCATGTAGGTCAGCGGCTTGAGCAGCACGACCTTGTGGCCGTTCACCTGTGCCGTGCCGTACAGGCCCTGCCATTTGGCTTTGGCAATGTCGCACTGCCACTGTGCGGCCAGATAGTCCAGCGCCTCAAAACCGGCGTTGTGGCGGGTGCCGTCATATTTCGGTTCGGGGTTGCCCAGTCCGGCAATCAGCCAGTCCGCCCCGGAGGTCATTTCGAACATAGATATATCCTTTGAAAAATCGTGAAGTACCGTAGGGGCCGGGCATGCCCGGCCCGGCAGCGTAAGATAAGCGGCTGCTTATGGGAAGGCTGCGGGGCGTCGAGGACGCCGCCCCCTGCAACGCTTTACTTCCCTTTCTTCTCCGCTTCCAGCTTCTGCTTCTTGGCGATATACTTCTCCAGCTTGCGCTCGCCCCAGCCGTCGATCTCGGCCTGCTTGGCGCGCTCGATGCCCAGCGCACCGGCGGGCACGTCATGGCCGATGGTGGAGCCGGCAGCCGTGAACGCATGGTCGCCGATGGTGACGGGTGCGACCAGGTTCGTGTTGCAGCCGATGAACGCATAGTCGCCGATGGTCGTGTGGAACTTGCCCTCGCCGTCGTAGTTGCAGGTGACGGTGCCGCAGCCGAAGTTGCAGTACTTGCCCACCGTGGCATCGCCGATGTAGGTCAGATGGCTGACCGTGTTGCCCTCGGCAAAGTCGGCGTTCTTCGTTTCGACATAAGCGCCCAGATGGCAGCCCTCGGCGGTTTTGGTGCCGACGCGCACATGCGTGAAGGGACCGATCTTGTTGTTGGGGCCGATGTGGCTCCCATAGCACTGGCTGGCATTGATCGTGGACCCGGCGTCAACGACGGTATCCTCCAGCAGGGTGTTGGGGCCGATGACGCAGTCCGGGCCGATGACCGTCTGGCCGCGCAGGATGCAGCCCGGCAGGATGGTCGCACCGGGGGCAATGATGACCTCCGGCTCAATGCAGACGTTATCGCTGATAAAATTCACGCCGTTATCCAGATGGCGCTCAAACGTGGCGGCATAGCGCTGCTGTGCCAGCTCGAAATTCTCTCTTGCGGTAGACATATAGCGGTTCTTCCTTTATACACTCATTTCGTGCCCGCGGCGCACGGGGGCTGCCGACGGACCTTATACCTATATATTGTATAACATGCGGCGCATTTTAGCAAGCCGAAAAACGCCGTTCGCCGCAAAAATTTACCGCGGCACTCAAAAAGAAAAAAGTGACAGCTCGAAAAATATTTCAAACTTCCCACCCATTATAAAATACACGATTTTTGTGCAAATTGCAATACCTGAACCAAAAAAGTTTGGCTACTTTTCAGCGAAACTATTGAGCATTTTTTTAACAATCTACTGGAAATCTGTCTTTCGGTCTGTTATAATGGACTATGCAAACATGATTTATGTGATGCAAACACGTCACCAATTTGGGAGGTAACTATGAGCAAGAAATTCTTGTATCTGTTCAAAGAGGGCCATGACGCCTTCGGCGGCGACCAGACCACCATGAAGAACACTCTGGGTGGTAAGGGCGCCGGCCTGGCCGAGATGACCCACGCCGGCATGCCGGTTCCGCAGGGCTTCACCATCACCACCGAGGCCTGCACCCAGTACTATGCTGACAACCGCGAGATCAACGATGAGATCAAGGCAGACATCTTCAAATACATGGGCATCCTCGAGGAGCAGACCGGTAAGACCTTCGGCTCCATCGAGAACCCCCTGCTGGTTTCCGTCCGTTCCGGCGCACGTCAGTCCATGCCCGGCATGATGGACACCATCCTGAACCTCGGCCTGAACGATCAGGCTGTTGAGGGTCTGGCCAAAAAGACCAACAACCCCCGTTTTGCCTACGACTGCTACCGCCGCTTCATCCAGATGTACTCTGACGTCGTCATGGAGCTGGGCAAGAGCTTCTTCGAGGAGCGCATCGACGCTATGAAGGAGCGCAAGGGCGTCAAGCAGGACGTTGAGCTGGATGCCAACGACCTGAAGGAGCTCGTCAAAGAGTTCAAGCAGATCTACCTTGAGAAGCAGGGCGAGGAGTTCCCGCAGGATCCCAAGGAGCAGCTGATCGGTGCCGTCAAGGCCGTTTTCCGTTCCTGGGATAACCCCCGCGCCAACGTGTATCGTAAGATGAACGAGATCCCCTACGAGTGGGGCACTGCCGTCAACGTGCAGCAGATGGCCTTCGGTAACTCCGGTATGCGTTCCGGCACCGGCGTTGCCTTCACCCGTAACCCCGCCACCGGCGAGAAGAAGCTGATGGGCGAGTACCTGATCAACGCTCAGGGCGAGGACGTCGTCGCCGGTATCCGTACTCCTTCTCCCATCAGCAAGCTGCATGAGGAGATGCCCGAGGTCTACGATCAGTTCGTTGAGATCGCTACCCGCCTCGAGAACTACTACAAGGATATGCAGGACATGGAGTTCACCATCGAGGATGGCAAGCTCTTCATGCTGCAGACCCGTAACGGCAAGCGCACCGCACAGGCTGCTCTGCAGATCGCCTGCGACCTGGTCGACGAGGGCGTTATCGACGAAAAGACCGCTGTTCTGCGCGTCGAGCCCAAGCAGCTGGACACCCTGCTGCACCCGCAGTTTGATGCTGCTGCTCTGAAGGCCGCCGAGGCAATCGGCAAGGGCCTGGCCGCTTCTCCGGGATCTGCCTGCGGCCGCGTCGTCTTCTCTGCTGAGGAGGCCGAGGAGAAGGTTAAGGACGACGCTTGGAAGAAGGTCGTTCTGGTTCGTCTCGAGACCTCTCCCGAGGACATCGTCGGCATGCAGGTCTCTCAGGGCATCCTGACCGTCCGCGGTGGTATGACCAGCCACGCTGCTGTTGTCGCCCGCGGCATGGGCACCTGCTGCGTCTCCGGCTGCGGCAATGATAACAACGTCGCCATCGACTATGACGCCAAGGTCATCACCATCAACGGCCACACCTTCCACGAGGGTGACTGGATGAGCATCGACGGCTCCACCGGCAACGTCTACGAGGGCCAGATCGCTACCGTCGCTTCCACCGAGAACGCCAACTTCAAGCGCTTCATGGGCTGGGCTGACGCAAACCGCCAGATGAAGGTCATGACCAACGCCGACAACCCGCGTGACGCGCAGAACGCCGTTGACATGGGTGCCGAGGGCATCGGTCTGTGCCGTACCGAGCACATGTTCTTCGCCGAGGACCGCATCAAGGCTGTCCGTGAGATGATCTGCGCCCGTACCGTTGAGGAGCGCAAGGCTGCCCTGGCTAAGGTCGAGCCGTTCCAGGAGGCCGACTTCACCGCTATGTACCGCATCATGGGCGAGCGTCCGATGACCATCCGTTATCTGGATCCGCCGCTGCATGAGTTCCTGCCCACCAAGGCCGAGGACATCGAGGCTCTGGCTAAGGACATGGGTATGACCACCGAGGAGCTGAACAACGTTGTTGTCAGCCTGCACGAGTTCAACCCCATGATGGGTCACCGTGGCTGCCGTCTGGCTGTTACCTATCCCGAGATCGCCGAGATGCAGACCAACGCTGTCATCAAGGCTGCCCTCAAGGTTTCTGCCGAAACCGGCAAGATGATCACCCCCCACATCATGATTCCTCTGGTTGGCGAGGTCAAGGAGCTGAAGTTTGTCAAGGACGTTGTCGTCAAGACTGCCGATGCCCTGATCGCCGCTGCCGGTGTTGACATGAAGTACGAGGTCGGCACCATGATCGAGATCCCCCGTGCAGCCCTGACTGCCGGCGAGATCGCCAAGGAAGCTGACTTCTTTAGCTTCGGCACCAACGACCTGACCCAGATGACCTTCGGCTTCAGCCGTGACGACGCTGCCAAGTTCCTGACTGCTTACTACGACAACAAGATCTACGAGAGTGATCCGTTCCAGCATCTGGATCAGATCGGCGTTGGCAAGCTGGTCAAGATGGCTGCCCACGATGGCCGCGCGACCAACCCGAACCTGGGTCTGGGCATCTGCGGCGAGCACGGCGGCGATCCCAGCAGTGTCGAGTTCTGCCACAACGTTGGCCTGGACTACGTCAGCTGCTCTCCCTACCGTGTTCCCATCGCCCGCCTGGCCGCCGCACAGGCAGCCATTAAAGCACCCAGAGCGAAGTGATTAATTTTTAACGAGTTATCGTTAAAAATTAAAGCCCGAAAAAGGCTGAAAATTGACTAAAATGTGCGCCGCTGCTTGTCAGCAGCGCACATTTGTTTTTCTGTCAAACATACACTTCGACCCTCAAATCTGTCCAAGAACAACGTCTGAACTGGCTCGGCATACCGTTTTTTTGACGATATTGACGTGCGGTTTCGAAGTTGATTCTGAATTTCAGCAGGGGATTCTGCTCGATTTTCGTTAAGTCGGTTCGTTCAGCGTGAGGAACCTGCGGACCGAAATTCAGCTTCCAGCGGTAGAGGTTGTCTTTGATAGGTGTGACAACCTCTACAAATTCCTGAATCAGTGAATCAGGCAACTTCGGTGCAGAAAGATCCACGATTCGATTCAGCGCAGCAGTCAGCTCCTTCATAGAAGGAGTGGCTGCTGCTTTTTGTTGTGCTGCCATTTCGGCTGGAGGGTGCTGCAAGGCACTGATTTCCTGCTCCGTCTTGGCGCACAGCTCTTTGTACTCATCACGCCCCAAGTCACCGTCTGCGTACATTTGAGCAAGCCGCAGTTTGCGATTTCTCAGCTTACTAATCTGGGCGCTGCTGCTGGCAACCGAGCAGGCAGGAGCCGCGCGGCTGCTGACAGAGTCTATCATAGCAACCGCTTTTTTCACTGCCGCATTTTGGTCGCCCCAGATACGGTCAAAAATCAACTTTGCCATAAGTTCCAGTTTCCATTCGCATATGGAAATTGCATCGCAGGATGACTGTCCTTGCAGATTGTGTTCCACGACAAAAGAACGGGAAACATTCACTGTGCGGTAATTGCATTGATACCCGTAAACCGGCGTTCCGTCTTTCAAAACGCGCCACTTGAAACGGTTAAACCCGCCGCCGCAGCGGCAACGCAGTTTTTGTGTCCATAGATGCATCGGACCAAGATAACCGGCGCGGCGTGTGGAGCCGTCCGGCATCCGATATGTGGCGATTTTTTGCTTGCGGATTCGATCACATTCGTGCCACAATTCCTCAGAAATAAGCGGCGGGAAGTTACCCTTGACAAGTTGAATGCTATCTTCATCGAGATTCTTTACGCGAACCTTGTCAATGTAATTGGTGGTCTTGGACTTGTTGTAGCCTATGTACCCCATATAGGTGGCGTTGCGTAGCATCTTACTGACTTTGATGCAAGACCATTTCACATTGCCTTGGCTATCCTTATACCCAAGGCGTGTAAGCTCGTTGCAGATCAGACTTTGCCCGTAGCCACTGGAGTACATATCAAATACAAAGCGAACGACTTTTGCCTGCTCCTCGTTGATGGTGTAGGTGTTATGGGCCTTGTCTAAATCATAGCCCAAAATGTTGCCATTCCCGTAGAGAACACCGTTTTGGCGGCTGATCATTTGACCGGCTAAGACACGTTCGGAAATCTTGCGGCTTTCCTCCTGCGCAAGAGAGGACATAATGCTCAGGCGCAGTTCGCCATCGCTGTCCAACGTCCAGATGTTGTCAGACACGAAGTAAACCTCCACACCAATGCCGCGAAGCTCTCTTGTGATGGAGAGTGTATCAACGGTGTTTCTGGCAAAGCGGCATACCTCGCGGGTGACAATCAGGTCGAATTTTCCGTTTCGGGCGTCGTCCAGCATTCGCATAAAAGAGGGACGCTTTTTTGCAAGCGTTCCGGTAATGCCTTCGTCAATGTAGCGCCCGACCAGCTGCCAATTCGCGTGGTACTTCAATTGGTCATCGTACCATTGCATCTGATTGCTGAGCGCGTCCTTCTGCTGTTCGTGCTGTGTGGAAACTCGACCGTGAAAGACCATGCGGCGGTCACGGTTGCGGTCTAAATTCATAGACCCGAAATATAGCTGTTGTTGTGTTGTCTGCATTTGCGTTACCTCCTTTCCTCGCAGTATATAGGAAGTTGAAAAACGATGGTAGGCTGTCGTTTTATTGCTTGACAGGCTTGACAAGTGCGGAATATTGTGCTGTGACCTGACGGTAAACCGTGTGATTGATAAGACCCTCACGGTAGAGAACAGCAACCAGTTTCACGGCAATGACATCACTACTGATTTGCAAGGGAGAATCCGTGGGATGTGTGCATTTCATAGTATACCTCCTGTTCATTATGTATTTGATTCCACAAGCATAGCGGTCACCTGTGGAAAACAAGTGACCGCCATAATCTGAAATCAAATTTTATACCCTATTCGACACTACTTCCCGGATATAAAGGGCAAACCACCGGCCCGGCTGCTGGAAACAGCTCCCACTTCCTGTACCACATTGTTGGCAGTACCGCCGACGCCTTGAGAGCATCGCCACGGTGTGTATCATGATTGCTGACCCTTCGCTTGAGGTATGTGTTCCACGCCCCCTCTCCCGCCTCTGGGGGCGCTCCGCTGCGGTTAGGCAGCCTCATCGCGTCAGAGTCGGGACGCACCTGCCGACGCTCCTTGGGTTGCGGCAAGGTCAGTTGTATGTAGCCGGTGATTCGGATATTCGGTTATCAAGGTGCAGAAAAGGGGGAATGAGGGATTTTTTGTCCCTCTATATATGAATATCGCTTTAGGAAGGTAAAAGTTGGAGAAAAATCTGCAATTTTTTCAAAAAAATACCGCCCTATCTCACGATAAGGCGGTAGATTGCGTTATTCTATGCTGCTCCTAAGTTTTTAGATAACAAATCACCATTGGCGGCGTTCTCAAACACTTCAAAAGCATCTTGTAGTTCTTCCAATCACAGCTGGTGTGTCTCTTTCCAGAGTATTTGTTTTCCGCGACATCATTTAGCATCATCAGAATAAAACCCGATGGCCTTTTGCAAAGCCAAGAAATGCTTTCCTGTGTATTTGATTGCCCTGTGCTCTCCTTGCATTTCTATCCTACAGGTAATCAAATTCTCGTCATTTTCTTTCACATGGTAATCTTGTATCATCGAAATAAGCTCAGACAGATTCTTCTTTCCGTAAATAAATCAGCGACGATGTTTTGCTTTTGAGGCATCGGGTGGACAGACGAAGCCAGACTCGCCGCCTACTCCGCGCAGAGCTCCGCCACCAGAGCGTCCATCTGCGCTTCGCTGGTTTGGTTCAGTGCGCCGCGCAGCGATACATCTGTTTCACACAGTCGGAGTTCCTTCATCTTTTCCAACTCGGCGCGCATCAGCCGCGCGGCAGCAGGGGCCCATGAGCCGTTTTCCATGAGGCCGATCCGGCGGTTTCGGAATCCCTTTGTCTGTAAATGATCCAAAAAGGCCTTCATGGGCGGGAACAGTCCTCCGTCATAAGTGGAGCAGGCCAACACCAGTTTCCCACAGTAGAATGCGCTGGTCACGGCATAGGAAAGTTCTGTTGCCGTCAGATCGCACATGGTGACTTGCGCACCTTTTCCCTTCAGCTTGCTCTTGAGGGCCTCCGATGCATATGCGGTATTTCCATGGATGGATGCGTGAGCGATCAGGATGCCCTCCGGTTTTTCCGGTTTCCATTGTGACCAGAGATCATAGAGCCGCAGATACTCCCCCAAGTCTTCTGTGAGCATGGGGCCATGGAGCGGGCAAATCGTTTTGATCTCCAGCGCGGAGATTTTTTTCAGCAGCGCCTGCACCTGTGCGCCATACTTTCCGACGATGTTGTAATAATACCGCCGGGCCTGCGGCGCCCAGGGGGCACGGGCAGTCCGTTCCAGTGAACCGAAGCGGCCGAAGGCATCCGCCGAGAACAGGATCTTTTCCTCCTCTTCATACGCTGCCATCACCTCCGGCCAGTGTACCATCGGCGCCAGCAGAAAGCGCAGCCGGTGCAAACCCAAGGAAAGCGTATCTCTTTCGCCAACCTCCAGCATACGGTCTTCCGACAATGCACCTGTGCCGAAGAACTGCCTGATCATGGTAAATGTTTTCGCGTTTCCCACGATCTTCATCTCTGGGTACTTTTGTGCCAGCCGCATGAGGCTGCCTGAATGATCCGGCTCCATGTGTGTGACCACAAGATAGTCGGGGCTGCGCCCCTCCAACACCCGCGCCACATTGGAAAGCCATTCTTCCGCCGCCCGTGCGTCCACGCTGTCCATCACGGCGATCTTCTCATCCAGAATGACATAGGAGTTGTAGCTCACTCCCATAGGCTGGACGGGGTACTGGTTTTCAAAGAGTGCCAATGTGTTATCATCCACCCCTACATAGCGGATGGCATCTGTTACCGTTTGAATGGTCATACTACAAAACAACTCCTTATCATCTGTTCAGGACCTGCATCTCCGGGTTCTTCTCCCCGAATTTCTCGCGCAGCGCACTGCAGATATCCTCCCGGGACTTGCCCTGCTTCTCACCGTTTTTAATGAGCTTGTACGCCTGAAACAGCGCCGAGGGGCCGATCTCGCTGCTGAAAAAACCGATACCCTGATTCCATGCCAGCAGCTCGAACACGTCGTCCAACGCGGCGCTCTCCACACCGTGGATATATGCCTTTACCAGCTCCCGCGCCGCCTGCCTCATCCGGCCCGCACCGACAGCGTTGGTCAGGGACAGCAGCAGCCGCGTTTCGTAGGGCAGTACACGCTTCTCGCTCTGCCATGTGGTCTCCCAAAAATCCACGGCGATCTGCCCCAGCTTTTCATCGATCATGGGATAGTTCAAAAGAGCCAGCGGCTTGAAGGGAGCGGAGCTGTCGCCTTCCTTCTTCTCCACACGGCAGAACCAGACATGGAACTCCGCCTCACTCCGCCGCTCGGTGTGGTGCTCGTAGCCCAAGCCCTCCATGACAGCGTACAGTGGATGCGGCTCAAAGGTCTGGATGATGTGTAATCCTTCGCCCACCTCCAACGCCTCGGCTCTTTTCTTCAGCCCTTCAAAGAAGCTGCCCTGTATATGGCGCACATCCACGGTCTGAAACCCCTGCGCCTTATTCTTCCAGTTTTCGTAGCTCATGCGGTTATTCTCCTTTCTTCACTCGATAAAACCAGATGTGATATTCGCTGCCGCTCACCTTCTCCGTGTGATGCTCAAAGCCCATAAGGGCCAGCACCGGGTACAGGGGGACAGGCTCGAAGGTCTGGATGATATGCAGTCCTTCGCCGTTTTTCAGCGCGGCAGCCTTTGCCTTCAATGCGGGGAAGAATTCCATCTTTTTGCCCCGCACGTCCATCACTTCAAATGTGCCGATTTTGTCCTTCCAGTTTTCATAACTCATAGTCTTTGCCTCTCTTGCAGAAAGCTCACACCTCTTCGAAGGAATCCTTACCCACGCCGTCCAGCTTAGGACAGCCCACCAGGGTGATGTGTCCCTTGATGAACCGCTCGTGGAAAGCGGCGTAGGCGTAGGCGGTGCAGTCGGCGGCAATCAGGAGCCGTGCGCCGTCAAAATACGGGGCGTTTATCCTGATCGATTTCAATGATCCGTCGTTTCATGTTCGATCCTCCTGTTGCTTTTGTGCGTTCATTGTACTATACTAAGAGCAACAAGTCAGTTGAATTTTCAACGAAAGAGAACTTTTTATGAAAGAATTTTTTCCGGTACTTCATACGGCGGCGCTTTTCTCCGGCATTTCCGACGATGAGCTTGCCGTCATGCTCTCCTACCTTGGGGCGAGGATCGACACCTTCCCCAAAGGCTCACGCCTGCTCCGCGCCGGGGAGCCGGTGGAGGAGGTGGGTCTCGTGCTGGCGGGCAGCACCCTCATCGTGCAGGAGGATATCTGGGGAAACCGCAACATCCTCTCTAAGACCGGGCCGGGGCAGACCTTTGCGGAGGTATTCGCCTGCGCGCCGGGAGCGGTGCTGAACGTGAGCGTAGAGGCGGAGAGCGCGGTGACGGTGATGTTTCTGCACATAAGGCGCGTTTTGAGCGTGTGCCCCTCCGCCTGCTCCCACCACAGCCGGATCATCCGCAACCTGCTGGACGAACTGGCAGAGAAGAACCTGCGGCTCAACGAAAAGCTCACCCACATGGCCCAGCGCACGACGCGTGCAAAGCTGATGTCCTATTTTTCCGCCGAGGCACAGCGGCGCAGCGTCTATGAGTTCGACATTCCGTTTTCAAGGCAGCAGCTTGCGGATTACCTCGGTGTGGAGCGCAGCGGGCTGTCTGTAGAGCTTGGAAAAATGCGGGATGAGGGCCTGCTCGACTTTCACAAAAGCCATTTCCTTCTCAAAACGCCGGAGACTGACCGTCCCTTTCCTTCTGCGCGTTAAGGAGCCCTCTTTGGGCGTATTGGCAAGTGCGGATAACCCCGTCAGCCACGGAGCGTCGGGGTTTTGCAGATGGAAGAAGCAGCTATACTACGCAAAAAAACACAGCCGCAGAGTACATCTGTGGCTGTGTTTTGTGTTCAGTTGCTTACTGTTGCGTGGACTGGATATGGAGAGACAACATATCTCCCGATCTTACATGGGTTTCTTATCTGCCATCACTCTGGCAGTTTGCCTTGCAGATATGTCGGCATCCCCACTGCGGTCGTATCCGGCCTGACCTTAAACATGGCTTTTTCAATCTACCTTCCTTATCGGTTTTCCGCGATA
>SKEJ01000452.1_pt1 | contig 26668 bp, 29 predicted proteins | sample 4826721 | NCBI WGS metagenome assembly SKEJ01 (sample SAMN11008812, study PRJNA524170) | human gut metagenome | biome: Human fecal sample; material: Feces; isolation source: fecal sample from pouch patient p31 | host: Homo sapiens | place: Israel: Tel-Aviv | collected 2015-06-02 | reverse complement strand
AGGTATGTCCGAAGTACAAGCTATATCAAGAGCAAGTGCTTCTGATATGGAGCTTTTGAAAGAAAAAGCCAAAGAGATGGGCGCAGAAACAAAATTCAGCGCAACAGAATCAGCAGCAGCGTTTAAGTACATGGCGCAAGCAGGTTGGAATACAGAGGACATGCTAAACGGCATATCAGGTGTTATGTCTTTAGCTGCTGCCTCTGGTGAGGACTTAGCTTTAACAGCGGACATTGTAACAGATTCGCTAACGGCATTCGGATTAGAAGCAAAAGATGCAGCGCATTTTTTTGGCCCTTCTTCAAACGTATGTTTGGAAGAGAGCTGGGATACGTGCTAAAATATGCTTGTCGAAGAGAGGTGAAGACAAATGGCAACCAAAAGGACTCACGTATATCGTTTATATCCAGATGCTACTATGGCTCACGTTTTGGACCAGTGGTGTGACTATCGCCGTTATTGCTACAATAAGGCCCTAGAACTTTGGAATGCTACCTATTCGGAATATCGTATGCTAGTTAGTCCAGAAATTCTGGCGGAATTCAAGAAGCCAAAAGAAGAACGGCAATTTACTGAAGAGCAGAATTTATTTATATCTAGATACTACCCAACCGCAGCACTGATTCAGAAAAAGCTTACGGCAAGCAAACAGTCATGGGAAAGTCAGATCTCTTCCCGTATCCTGCAGCAAGCATGTGCTGACTTGGGCAAAGCGTTCAAGAAGTTTGCCAAAGATAAGGCACTCAAAGTTAAAAGAGGTGCCGGACACCCCGCTTTTCAATCCAAGAAAGCCAAGAGCCAAGGCTTTAAGTTGAATCAAGGTGTGGTGCTCGCAAAGGAAGGCAATCACGGGAAGCTGACCTTGCCTGTCCCAGCACCTTATAAGGGTGAGTGGCATAGCATAAGATTTTCAGAAATCCCCAAAAATGCCGAATTTGGAACGATAAGCTTTTACCGTGAACACGGCCATTACTACATGGCGGTTCCTTACAAGTATGAGACGCCACCATACATTCACAAGCATACGGGTAAGAAAACAGGGATCGATGTCAATGTCAGCCATTTCAATGATGCAGAGGGGGAACACTATTTTCTGCACAAGGGAAACAATGGCGCTGTCAGTCTGGCAAGAGTCTATGATAACATCAAGCACCAGCAGCGGATTCTGGCAAGAAAGTTGAAAGAAAATGGCCAGATTAGATTGCCGGGAAGTGCTCAAAAAGCGCTCAAAAAGCTATCAAAAAGCGAGAATCAAGCTTCAGAAGCTTTACGAGCGTGCTCACCGCATGCAGGATGATGCAATGCACAAGTACACGACTCACCTTGTCAAAGAATATGATGCAATCTGCATTGAGGATCTGGACGTTAAGGGCATGCTTATGAGCCATGTCGCTTCAAAAGGCGTACACCGTGCACTGTTTGGACGCTTTCGCAGCTATCTTGAATACAAGTGCAAGTCTGCCGGGGTTAAGCTGGTGATTGCCAATCGCTTTTATCCAAGCACCCAGCGCTGTGCAGCCTGTGGCAACATCAAGAAGGACGATGAAAAGATCACCCTTTCTTGCAATAAAAAGCATGGCACCAAGCACAATGAATATGTGTGCTACAACAAAAATGCCCGAACTATGGCAAGGTTGTAGTTCGGGACATGAACGCGATGATGAATCTTACTTTTTTGATTGATCATCCAAGATACAATAAAGCACTGTAAAAAAATAAGGGATCCGCAAGGATCCATGCGGGCAGGCTAATGGCCGGAATGCCATCTGTTACTTGAGCAGTTGCGTAAGTGGCTGTTTCGGTGCAGATGGCTCACCGGACGGGAAGCCGATAAGTTGTTTTGGCAGCGAATCGGTTTCTACGACCGCGCATGCAATTCGTCAAATGGAAGAACATGCGAGAAGCGAGTTCAGAACTCGTGAGACAGTTCGGTTGCTCATCTTCGGATAAAGGCATTGTCTGCGGCTTCGGCCGTACAGGTGATGTGAGCATATCGAGTGCAGAGATCGCCCACGCTGTCAATGCGAAAGCTTGGCAGTGAACGCTCGTGGGAGAAATGGAAGTCGGCATATGTTATGCGCTAGGTATGTTCCAGCCAGGCATGTCGGTGCTGGAAGTAAAGATATCGATGATGCGATAGTCGCAAAGTTGAATATCTTGACCATAATGTGAACCAGCCGGTATCAAGCGCACATTCTTCCACATTTCTCATAGCACTTAAATAGATAGAGGGTGGATGGCTTGTTTTCTAAAGCGAAAACTTTTGGGTCAACTGGCAGTCTTGTTCAGTTTGTTTTTAGCTATTACCGCGGTCAATCCTGTCCAGGCAGCTGATACCGGCTCTTTGACGGTGCAGATGCGGGACCAGGAAACAGGCAAGGCGATTTCCGGCGGGAATTTGGTCGTTTATCAAGTAGCCAAGCTTGATTCAGCGAAAAAGTTCCAATATACCAGTGATTTTTCTAAAATGAGTCAAGATATTGCTGGCATGTCGCAAAATGAGATAATGACGGTGGATTTTGCCCGCAGCTTGGCTAATTATGTCAGCAGCAAGTCGCTTAGCGCGCAAATGGCGGAAATTTCCTCCAGCGGGGATGCTTCAATCAGCCTGGAGTCAAACGCGGTTTAGCTGGTAGTGAAAACGACCAGCGCTGCGGGATATGAGAAGATCAATCCCTTCTGCCTGGTCTTGCCATATAAGATTGATGGGCAGACGGTCAATAAAAGCGTAGCCCAGCCAGAAGACGCCGTCTAAGCCGGCTACGCCTAATACGCCAAGCACGCCGTCGTCTTCAAGCTCAAGTAACAGAAAGGTCTCTAGCAAGCCGCAATATCCTGGCACCCCAACGATTACGGCCAAGAAGACCAGCAAGACGCCAACTGGCAGCACGGTTCCGACTTTGCCGCAAACTCCGCGCTTGCCGCAGACGGGGCAGTTAAACTGGCCGATCCCGCTTTTGGCTTTGGCAGGTTTGACCCTGTTTGTCTGGGGCTGGGCTGAGCAGAAGAAAGGTGAACGATGAGAAAAAAGGGCAGAATCAAAATGGCGCTAGGAGCCATCTTTATCTTGCTGGCCGGTTTACTGCTGGCCCACAACTTAATTGAAGACTACCGCGCCGGCAGTTCTGCCAAGGCAATCGTACGGACGATCGAGCAGGCGCCAAAAACTGCGAAAGCAAAGAAATCTGGCAAGGACGCGATTAAAGTCAACGGAACAGCCTGCAGCGGTTATCTCAATTTCCCGACTTTAAATCTGACTTTGCCGGTAGCTAGCAAGTGGCGCTTCAGCCAGCTGGAAGTGTCCCCGGCAACTTATACGGGGACGGCAAAGGACCGGGACTGGATCGTGGCCGGGCACAATTTCGTGAACCATTTTGGCCGCTTGAACTAGCTGGAAGTCGGCGACAAGGTCTATTTTGAAGCCGCGGCCGGCCAGCGCTATGTCTACCAGGTCCAGAAAATGGAAGTCCTGCAGCCGACCGCCATCAGCAAGATGGTTCAAAGTAAGTACGATTTGAGCCTGTTCACTTGTACTTATGGCGGCACGACTCGTTTTACAGTTAGATGTCGTTTATTACAAATCAATAAGTTTTTTTAGAGCAATCCATTTTGGATTGCTTTTTCTTTAAAATTCGGGCAAACTGAAGTGGTTTGACTATGTTTTTATGCTGATTTGTAAGATAATAAGCTTAATCCTGTGTGAAATCGCTATATTGGAGATTGCAAGCTTTTGAAAAGAAATTAGGAAAAGAGTGTAACTGATGAACAAGGCCCATAAACGAATAGGAATGCTGCTGATTACCATAATCGCGTGCTTGATGGTCATTCCAGTCTTTGAGCCCCTGCCGGAGGTCGGCGGAAAGAGCAAGGTTCAGGAGCATCTCCCGAAGAAGGAGCAGGTTGCCAAGAAAGAAAATGACCGCCCTTACCCTGATCCGAGTGACATGCGTCCCATGACCGGCCACTATTACCTGTACTCCAGCGAAACCAAGCGCAAGTACCCTGACCTGCGTAAGTACAAGGATGTCTGGATCCGCGTCTCCATTTTGGGAGCTCGGGTCTAATGTCATGTCTGGCAAGAAAGTCATCTACACCATGTACGCTTCCCCGGGCGCGATCAAGAAGAACGGTGAAAGCCGGACCCCAGTCGGCAACTACCGGATCCAGGAAGAAGCCGGCGAGGTCTTCTACAATAATGACGGGGTAGGGGCCCGCTATTGCGTCTCCTACGACCAGCACGGGGTCTCTACCTCTTCCACTCAGTCCCGATCAACAACTTCAATTCCGGGGTTAAGGCCGGCAAATACCACTATGGCTACAAGGGCGGAGCCCACCTGACCACCCTGGGCAAGAAGCCGGACAGCCATGGCTGCGTTCGTCTGTCAGTCAACGATGCCAAGTGGATCTATGAGCAAAGATTGAACGGGGGCCTGTCAGTTGGCAGCAAGGTTGTCCTCAAAATGCATTAGGAAATCTGCATAGAGAAAGCGAACACAAATATTTTCGGCATAAAGCGCTTACAAGAAAGAATTTATTTGCTCAAATATTCATTATTGGGTACAATAGAGTCGTAAGAAGCTCAGGAGGTATTTTTATGGCTTATTTCGTTAACGGTAATGACATTTTTAAGAAGGCTCGTAAGGAACACTACGCTGTTGGTGCCTACAACACTAACAACTTGGAATGGACCCGCGCTCTTCTTCGTGGTGCTGAAGAAACCAGAACTCCATTGTTGATTCAAGTTTCAACTGGTGCTGCTAAGTACATGGGTGGCTACAAGCTCGTTAAGGACTTGGTAGAAGACTCAATGGACGCTATGAACATCTCAGTTCCAGTTATCTTGAACTTGGACCACGGCGACTACGACTCAGCTATTGAATGTATCAAGCTTGGCTACTCAAGCGTTATGTTCGACGGCCACGCATTGCCAACTGAAGAGAACTTGGCCAAGACCAAGGAAATCATCAAGCTGGCTCACGAACGCGGCATTTCTGTTGAAGCTGAAATCGGCAAGATCGGTGAAAACCAAGGTGCCGGCGAACTTGCTTCAGTAGAAGACGCTAAGGCCTTCGTAGCTGCTGGCGTTGACAAGCTTGCCTGCGGTATCGGTAACATCCACGGTGTTTACCCAGAAGGCTGGAGCGGCTTGAACTTCGACCGTCTTAAGGAAATCGCTGAAGCTGTTCCTGAAACTCCACTTGTTTTGCACGGTGGTTCAGGTATTCCTCAAGACCAAATCGAAAAGGCAATTTCTTTGGGTATCTCAAAGATCAACATCAACACTGAATTCCAACTTGCATTCCAAGAAGCTACTCGCAAGTACATCGAAGAAGGCAAGGACCAAGACAAGAGCAAGAAGGGTTACGACCCACGTAAGCTGCTCTTGCCAGGTACTGAAGCTATCACTGACTCAATGAAGGAAATGATCAGCTGGATGGGTACTCCATCAATCGACGACAAGGAAGCTGACGCTTCATTCGACAGAAGCTCACTTAACGAAGAATAATCTGAAGCTTCAGAATATTTTTCATGAGAAAAGGCTCTACAACAGCATTTGCTGCTATAGAGCCTTTTTCTTTTTCTCTTATTCAATTTTGTGCTTATTTTTTGTCTAATCTGACTGCGACTTGGTTAAAGCTGTAGGGTTTGACGAAGGTCAGCTGCCAGCCGGTTAAAGCCAAGTCTTCGCCGGCAAAATTTGGGTTGTAGAGGGGATCGCCCACGATCGGCCAGCCTGAGGCCGACAAGTGGACCCGGATCTGGTGGGTCCGGCCGGTTTCCAAAGTTACCAGCAGTTTAGCCTTCTTTTTCACCTCGTCTTTTTCTAAGACCTGGAAGTGGCTGACTGCTCTTAAGCCGTCAGCTCTAACCTGCCTTTTTCTTTGGTCTGCCGGGTCTTGCCCGATCGGCAGGTCAATTGTGCCTTGATCGGGTATTTCTTTGTTTAAGTTAACCGTAGCCAGGTAGTCTCGTCTTAAGGTCTTGCTGGTCAGCTGCTGGTTCAAGATCGGCACGACCGCGGGATTTTTAGCGACCAGCAAGAGCCCGCCCGTCAGCATGTCCAGGCGGTGGACGATGTAGGGGCTGTAGCCTAAGTAGCTGGCGCAGTCGTTCAAGGCGGTTCCGTTTTCCCCCTGGTTGGGGTGGGTCTTTTGCCCCTTGGGCTTGTCAATGACTAAAACATTTTCGTCTTCATAGACGACTTTTGGCATTTTGCCGCTGGCTGGGTAGTCTCCTTGCAGGGATTCCACCTGGTCTAAGTAGAGGTCGACTTTTTCATTGCCCTTGATCAGTTGGTTGAAGCTGCGGTATTGGCCGTTGACTAAAACCTGCCGCTCAGTACGAAGATAGTGCCGCCATTTGCGGGGAATTAAGAGCTGCCTAAGCAGGTCACTGACGGAAACTGGGGGACGGTCTGCGGGATAGATTAAGCTGAAATGATAGATCATGACGGGATTTATTTTCTTTCTAAAAACCTTGTTAGCGCAATTAAGAAATGGATAACTTGCTCCTTGCAGGATAGCCGCGGCTAGCTTTTATGATAAAATCAAACTGTTTAGACCACGTTCTAACGAAGGAGTAGATATTAATGGAAAACAGGCGCAAAGCGCATAAACAAATGAACGACTCCCAGCCCAAAAAGGGCTTGTGGGGATGGCTGAAAAGGATCAACTACCGCTTCCAACTGCTAAGATGGTTGATTTTGATCGTTTTGAGCCTTTTTTTAGCTGTATCTTCTTATTATACCTTTAAAGTCAAAATAGCCAACCTGTCCAACCTCCAGGCTTCCCTGGCCAAGACCACGGTTATCTATGACCAGAATGGCAAAAAGGCCGGGTCCGTGTCTTCCGGCAAGGGGACCTATGTCAGCTTGAGCAAGATTTCCCCCAATGTCCAAAAGGCCGTAGTCGCCACCGAAGACCGGACCTTCTGGACCAATATCGGGATCAGCCCCAAGGGCATCCTCCGGGCGGCGGTCAGCTATGTCATCCACGGGGGCAATATCGCCGGGGGCGGGTCGACCATCACCCAGCAGCTGGTCAAGAACTCCATTTTGACCCAGCAGCAGACTCTGTCCCGGAAGGTGGAGGAAATATTCTATGCCATCCAGGTGACCAAGGTCTATTCTAAAAAGCAGATCATGGCCATGTACCTCAATAATGCCTACTTCGGCAACGGGGTCTACGGGGTCCAGGATGCCAGCCGCAAGTACTTCGGCAAGAACGCCAGCCAATTGACGGTGGCTGAAGGGGCAACCTTGGCCGGCATCTTGCGGAACCCTTCCTACTACAACCCGATCGATTCCCTCTCGCACTCGGTTTCCAGAAGAAACCTGATCCTGCAGCGGATGGTTGACAACAAGTCTATCAGCCAGACGACCGCCAACAAAGCTAAAAAAGAGGGGATGAACCTGGTTGATACCTACAAGGCGACCAGAGGCTACAAGTATCCTTACTACTTTGACGCCGTCATCTCTGAAGCCATCAGCAAGTACGGTTTAAGCGAAAACGAGATCATGAGCAAGGGGCTGAAGATCTACACGACCCTGGACCAGAACTACCAGAAGTCCATGCAGGCCAGCTTCAAGAACAAGTACAACTTCCCGGTCAACCCGGCCGGCACGGCCCGGGCCCAAGGGGCCAGCGTGGCCATGGATCCCAAGACTGGGGCAGTCAAGGCCCTGGTCGGAGGACGCGGCAAGCACGTCTTCAGAGGCTACAACCGGGCCACGCAAATGCAGCGCCAGCCCGGCAGTGCCATCAAGCCCCTGGCTGTCTACGCGCCGGCTCTGGAGAACGGCTACCACTATGACTCTGACCTCTCCAACAAGCGGCAGAAGTTCGGCAATAACGGCTATGAGCCGGTCAACGTCGACAACCATTACTCGACCACGATCCCGATGTACCAGGCCCTGGCCCAGTCCAAGAACGTCCCGGCTGTCTGGCTTTTAAACACGATCGGGGTGTCCACCGGGGTCAGCTACTTGAAGAAGTTCGGCATTACCGTCTCAAAGAGTGACCAGAACCTGACCCTGGCCCTGGGCGGGGTGTCCACCGGGGTCAGTCCTTTGCAGATGGCCCGGGCCTACTCAGCTTTTGCCAACAGCGGGAAGCTGCCGGACAGCTCATACATGATCACCAAGATCACCGACGCCAGCGGCAACGTGATCGCGGAAAACAACAATACCGGGACCAGCCAGATTATTTTTGCTGACACGGCCAAGGAAATGACCCAGATGCTGCTCAGCGTCTTCACTTCCGGGACGGCCGTTAACGCCAAGCCAGCCGGCTATTCAGTAGCTGGCAAGACCGGGTCAACTGAAGTATCTTTTGCTTACGGGACCAAGGACCAGTGGATCGTCGGCTATACCCCGGACGTGGTCGTGGCTACCTGGGTCGGCTTTGACAAGACCGACAAGAACCACTACATGCAGGGGATTTCGGAAACCGGGATTACCACCCTTTATAAAGACGAAATGACCCGGATCCTTCCTTACAGCAAGCAGACCAGCTTTACCGTTCAGTCAGCTGACTCCATGGCCCAAAGCAATGGGACAAGCAGCTCTTCTTCAAGTTCTTCGGACTGGAGCAAGAAGCTGAAAGAATCGATCAGCAATGGGGTAAAGAATGCCGAATCAACGATTCAGTCATGGTACAATAAGATTACTGGAAAATAAGCAAACAGAATTTTTTTATGGAATAAAAAAGGATAAAAGAAAATGGTCAACATTTACGATACTGCCAACCAATTAGCTAACGACTTGCGGGAAACCCAGCAATTTTTGGCTTTGAAGGAAGCCATGGACGCTGTTAAGGCGGATGAGGGCAGCCTGGCCTTGTTCAAGGAACTGGACGCGGCTCAAATGGAAATCATGGAAGCCCAGCAAACCGGCAAGGAATTGACTGAGGAGCAGCAAGACCACTTCAAGAGCTTGAACGAACGGGTCAGCCAAAACACCACCCTGCAAAGCATGCTTTTGGCAGAACAAGCTGTTTACACCCTGCTCAACGACGTACAAAAGAATATCGGCCAGCCTTTGTCTGAAGCATACGAGGATTTGAGAAAAGCCTAATCATGAAATTCATTCATTTAGCTGACGCGCACTTAGATAGCCCCTTTCGTGGATTATCTTTTTTGCCAAAGAGGGAATATGATGAAATCCGCCAGTCAGCTGCCCAGTCTTTGACTAGGATCGTGGACCTGGCCTTAAAAGAGCAGGTCGACCTGGTTTTAATCGCCGGCGACACCTTTGACTCAAACAAGCCGTCTCCGGCCAGCCAGCTTTTTTTAGCCCGGCAGGTGAAGCGGCTGACTGACGCCCAGATCCAAGTGGTCATGATCTTCGGCAACCACGATTACATGACCCGGCAGGATCTCTTGGTCGAAAACAGTCCTTACTTCTGCCTCTTGGGCGACCAGGAAAAAGTTGCCCGGGAATTTTTTAAGACTAAGACCGGCTTTGCCTACAATGTGACCGGCTTTTCCTATAGCCAGAACCATATTGAAGCTGACCTCCTGGACCAGTTCCCGGAAAAAGAGGGCTATACCATCGGCCTGATGCACGCGGCCCAAAGAGCGGCCAGCGGCAATGTCTACGCTCCCTTTGACTTAAGCCAGATGAAGGAGCTGAACTATGACTACTTTGCCCTGGGCCACATCCACGCCCGGCAAATTTTAAGCGAGAAGCCGCTAATTGTTTACCCCGGCAACATCCAAGGCCGGGATGTCGGCGAACTGGGGGAGAAGGGCTGCTACCTGGCTGAAGTCGATGAAACCAGCGGGCAGACCAGCTTGACTTTTGTCCAAACAGCGCCGATTACCTGGAAGCAGCTGACTTTAGAGCTGGACCAGGCAATTGATAAGAGCAGCTTACATGCCAAAGCCCTGGAACTTTTGCAAGAAAATATCCAAGGCAAGACCTACTTCAGTTTGAAGATTTCGGGCTCAGAATATTTGACCAGCGAAGAAATAGACCTTTGGCAGGACCAGGAGGCTTGGGCCGGTCTGTCCGCGGCTTTAGCCCCATCACAATTGGTTGATGTCCGCTTATCCGTCCGGGGCCTGGTCAGCCTCAACAACAGCGACCGGGAAGCCCTGGCTGCTGCTGAAGCAGAAGTTTTGACTGACGAGAAGATCCAGCAGCTGGCCGCTTCCTGGGCCAAGAAGGACCCATATGCCCGCCGGCTTTTAGAGGACGGGGAATTCCGCGACCAGGTCCGGGACTTGGTTGCTGTCAAGCTGGCCAGCCGCCTGCAGGCAATGACTGGGGGAGAAAAATGAGACTCAAGCAGATTCAAATCTACAATTTCGGTCAGTTCAGCCAGGAGACTTTTGACCTGCCAGAGGGCAATTTAGCGGCCTTCTTTGGGGGCAATGAGGCCGGCAAGAGCACGACCGTGGCCTTCATCAAGCAGATCCTTTTTGGCTTCAATTTGAAAAATACCAGCTCAGTCTTTTTTGAAGACTACGAGCCCTTGACCAAGAGCTACCCGATGGGCGGGCAGCTGGTCTTTACTAGTGATGCAGGGGAATATGTCTTAGAGCGGACCTGGAGCAAGGGGGACAAGAGCAAGACCGGGGCAGTCAAGGTCCTCTTAAACGGCCAGGAAGTCCCGGTCAGTCTCTTTTACGACCAGATTCAAAATATCGACGGGAGCTTTTACGCTGAAAGCTTTATCTTTAATGAAGACCTCCTCCGCCAGGTCAGCTCCCTGTCTGAAGGCGAGATCCTGGAGAACATCTACTATCTGGGGGCGGCCCAGAGCAGCCAGCTTTTAGCCATCCGGGCTGACTTTGACAAGGAAGCCAAGGACCTCTTCAAGCCAAGCGGGAAGAAGGCCCCGGTCAACCAGGACTTGCTCAAATTGGCTGAGCAAAGAGACAAGGTGGCCGCTGATGGCCAGGAATTCGACGCCTACCAGCAGCTGGAAGGCCAGAGGCTGGCTGAAGAGCAAGCAGCTAAAAAGCTGGAAAAAGAAGTCCAGGAAATCTCCAGCCAGCTAAGCAAGCTGGAAAAGCAGCTGGAGCAGGTGCAGAACTATCAGACTTATCTGGACCTAAAAAAGCAGGTCAGCCCGGTCGCTTTTGACCAGGAGCTCTACCAGAGGGCCCTGGAGCTTAATGCCCAGATCAAGGCCCTCAAGGCCGCCATCAAGGAAGAAAAAGCAGCGGTTGACCCGGCTCTTTTGGCCAAAAGAAAGGACCAGGTCCGGGCCTGGCGGCAGGAACTGGGGCAAATCAGCCAGAGCCTGGAAATGCTCAAGCAGCAGGTCAAGCAGCTGGAAGAAAAGCAGGCCAGTCTCTTAGAATTGACCCCGCATTTAGAGCAAGTGGCAGATTTATCCATGGACCAGTTCCAGCAGATGCAGGCTGACTGGGAAGAAAGCCAGAAGGCAGAAGCCGCGCCTAAGACCCTGCCGCCATATGTCGGTTTGATCGTAGCGGTAATTGGCCTGGCTTTGATCGGGCAAAACCGGATTTTGGCAATATTGTTAATCCTTGCCGGCGCGGCTTTAGCAGCTTATGCCTACTTCAAAAAGCCCGCCAAGGGACCAGACAAGGCGGGAGCCTTTAAGGAAAAGTACGGTATCGATGCCAGTGTTAAGGTAGACTCCTTGCTTGCCCCTTACCGGGACCTGGCCATCAACCGGCGTGACCTGGCAAATAGCCAGGCAGAACTCGCTCAAAAAGAAAAACAGGCCGCTGACCTGGCCCGGCAATTGGGCCTGGATGGCAGTGACCTTACAGCTGTCAGCCAGCAATTGGGCCGCTTGGAAGAGCAGGTGGAAGCTGAGAGTGCGGCGCTTAGGGCCAGCCAGGAGGTCAAGGCGGCCAACTTGAACTACCAAAAACAAATCAGCGCTTTAACTGAACAGCTTTTGGCCATCTACCAGACTGCCGGGGTAGAAAACCTGACAGCCTACCAGGCATTAGCGCAAAAGCTGCAAGAGCAAAAGGCTTTATCTGCCCAGATCACTGCTTTGAAGAACAACTTGGGTGACCAGTTAGCGGCTTTTGAAGAAAATGGCATGGATTCAAGCAAATTGCTGGGGCAAAAGCAAGAGCTGGAAAAAGAGCTGGCTGACAAGCAAAGAGCTGTCTCAGCCCTCCAGCAGGAAATGGCCAACCTTTTGGCGGAAGAAAAGCGCTATGCTTCTTCCAGCCAGGTGGCTGAAGACAAGCAGACCTTGGCTGAAATCGCCGACAGCTTCAGAAGAGACAGCCAGGACTACCTGGCCAGCCTTTTGGCCGGGGAAGTCATTGGCCGGACCCTGGATCTAGCCTCAAATGACCGCTTCCCGAAGATGCTGAAATTAGCCCAGGACTACCTGGAAATTTTGACCGGCGGCCGCTACCGGGAAATCCTTTTGCCGGCCAAATTGTCCAAGAAGACCCCGCTCAAGGTGGTCAGAAAAGACAAAAAGAAGATCCCCCTGGCCTACCTGTCCCGGGGAACCCAGGAGCAGCTCTATTTTGCCTTGAAACTGGCTTTTGTCATGCAGATCAAGGACAAGATCGACCTGCCGGTCTTGATCGATGATTCATTCGTCAACTTCGACGGCCCGCGGACCGGCTACATTGTAGACATGCTCAAGAAGATGAGCGAAGACAAGCAGATCCTGGTCTTTACGGCCAGAGAAGACTTGGCTGAAGCCGTCAGCGCCGCGCCAATCAGATACAGAAAGAAGGAGCAGGATGCTTAAACGTTTGCTGGATTACAATGAAGGGGAAGAATTTGACCTGGTCTTGATGGTCAAGAATTCCGAGCTGCGCCAAGATAAGAGGGGCAAGCACTATCTGCTCATGCAATTGGCTGACTCTTCCGGCAGCATCCGGGCCAATTACTGGCAGGCCAAGGCTGAGGACGCAAGCCGCTTCAACGCCGGCACGGTGGTTGAGGCCTCAGGGATGATTGAGGACTACCACAACCATGACCAGATCAAGCTGTTCAGCATTCATCCGGTCAGCCCGGACGACCAGGCGGACTTGAGTCAATTGGTGGCCACTGCTCCGGAAAAGCCAGCAGAAATGGAGAAGGAGATTAAGGACTTTGTGGCCCAGATCGACAATAAGAACTGGCATGACCTGGTGGACTTCCTTTTGAAAAAGTGGTCCAGCCGCTTCTTCGCTTACCCGGCTGGCAAGTCCAACCACCACGCCTACAAAGGCGGTCTGGCCTTCCACACTTTGACCATGCTGAAAGACGCCAGAGGCTTAGCTGACAACTACCCAGCCGTCAACCGGTCTCTGCTTTATGCCGGCTGCATCTTGCACGACATGGGCAAGGTGCTGGAATTGTCCGGCCCGGTAGCGACCCAGTACACGGCAGAAGGCAACTTGGTTGGCCACCTGGTTTTGATCGATGAGCAGCTGATGCTGGCTGCCCAGGAACTGAAAATCGACCTGGCCAGTGAAGACCTGCTTTTGCTGCGGCACATGGTCTTATCCCACCACGGCCGCTATGAGTACGGGTCACCGAAATTGCCGGCGCTGCTTGAAGCAGAGCTTTTACACCGGATCGATGACCTGGACGCGGCGGTCAATGCCATCACGACTGAATTGTCCACGACCAAGCCGGGGGAATTCACCCCGCCGCTGATGTCCCAGGACGGCCGCCGCTATTACCGGCCAAGACAGGAAAGATAGGAAAAATTCTTCTTTTTCTATTCCTTTTATATTTCTCTCTTTCCTTGTTTTATTTTTTAGATTAAACTCTTGGCAGATTCAATGAGAGATTTTTAAATTATTTCAATCAAACAATCATTTGAAAAGAGAGGATCTAACAATGAACTTGCTCAAGACAAACATGACTAGTTTCTTTTATGGCTATGCTTATTTCGACTAAAGCGTCCGCGGATACGGACGCGAGACGTTCGTATCTCAGCTAGCCAATGTTTGTTGAGCCTGCTAGATACACATTCAATCTAGCATGGCTGGGGGCAAGGGCCCACTCTTTTATAGATATGCAACCATCTGGATTGGAGACGTCTTCCAAAACAGGTGGCTTTTATTTTTAGATTAAAAAGAGTGGACAAGATGAGAATTGTATTAGTTGGCTTCATGTCATGCGGGAAAACGACGTTTGGCGATTTGCTGGCGAAAAAGCTGAACAAGCTGCAGATCGACTTAGACCAGGCTATTGTGGAAAGAGAAAAGCTGACCATCCCGGAATTTTTTGCCAAGTTCGGCGAAGACCACTTCCGCCTTTGCGAGCACCGGGCCCTGCTGGCCAATATTGGCAAAGACGCGGTGATCACGACCGGCACCGGGATCTGCGCAATGTCTTGGAACGGTCCTCAGCCCGGGAAACTACCCTGTGGGTGGCTTTGGGCAATATCGCTCAGCAGTTTTTGCGGCAGCTGGATATCGACCTGGTGGCTTATGTGGCGCAAGTCGGGCCAGTAGAAGCTGATTCTGAAAAGCCCTTAGACGTCAGTGAGATCCGGCAGAAGATTTTTCAAAATGGGAGACGAAATTGGACGCCAAGCTTGCCGCTGCCGCTGTCGGGGTTAATGCCATAGGCAATTCCGGCACGACGAACCGTCTTTTGCTGGGAATTTTGGCCGGCAGCTCCTTTGCCAGTCAATTGATCGGGGATGCTTCTTTAAGCAAGCGGCCGATGAAGCGGGTCAGCCAGCCCTTGGCTAAATTCGGGGCAGAGATTGCCTTGAGCCCGGCCGGAACCCTGCCTGCCACGGTCATAGGGCAAAAGCTGCATGGGGCGGAAATCCAGCTGGAAGTTGCCAGCGCCCAGGTCAAAAGCGCGGCGATTTTTGCTGCCCTTGAAGCAGGAAGCCCGTCAACCATCATCGAAAAATTGCCGACCAGAAACCATACTGAGATCATGTTGCGGCAGTTTGGCGCTGATATCACAACAGAGGCGGACAATTTGACCATCCATGTCCAGCCGGGCCAAGAATTGCTGGGCCAGGAAGTAGAAGTACCCGGCGACATGTCTTCAGCAGCCTTTTGGCTGACCGCCGGCAGGCTAAGGAAATCCTGGCCGCTTATGAGCTGAAAAAGTAGTATCAAAAGAAACAAAGAAAAAAGACGCGATTCAGTGAATCGCGTCTTTTTATCGTCTAATCGTCAGCCCGCATTAGTTTGAGCTTGATGATGATGAAGTGCCAAGGTAGTTAGCCAGCAGGTTCTTGCTCTTCAGGTCCTTGTCCTTGATGTTGACGTTGGCCTTCTTCAGAACCTTGCTGATGATCTTGGTCATCGTGTTGGAGTCAGCTGCCCACTTAGCGTAGAGTTGCTTGTCGATGAAGCTCTTGTTCTTAGTGTATGAGCCCTTTTCAGTAGTCTTCAAAACCTTGATGACTTCGTAGCCGGATAAAGTCTTAACTGGCGTGGTAGTGTATTCGCCTTCCTTAAGCTTCCAAACAGCTGACTTGAAAGTGCTGCTCAAGCTGGTGTCAGTTGAGTCGAAGGCTGCCATCTTGCCGGCCTTCTTCTTGGTAGCAGTCTCAGTTGAGTACTTCTTAGCCAGAGTAGCAAAGCTAGTGCCGCTCTTCAGCTTCTTGATGACAGTTTCAGCAGTTGACTTCTTGGCAACTACAATGTGTTGCACAGTTGTCTTGGTGTGGTAGCTCTTCCACCAGTTCTTTTCTTGCGTGGTGGTTGGCTTCTCCAAGTCCTTCAAAGCGGCAACTAAGTACAGGTTGGTTGCCAGGTTTTGCTTGAATGACTTAGTAGTCAAGCCGCTGGAGCTCAAAACAGTGCTGAAGCTTGAGCCGTATTGCTTCTTGTACTTGTTGTATTCGGCGTTGATCTTCTTTGAAGATACCTTGTCACCGTATTGGGCCTTCAGCGTGCGGTAGATGATCAAGCTGACCAAAGTTGATTGGCCGGCTGAAGTGTCCTTCATAGCTTCGTAGTATTCGTCCTGAGTGATCTTGCCACCCTTGTAGTTAACTACAGTAGCTGAGCTGCTTGAGCAAGCGGCAGTGGACAGACCGATAGCTGCGGCACCTGCCAAAACGGCAATTTTCTTCAAATGATTTTTCATAAAATTAAGTCTCCACATCCTTCATACGTACTGGTTACTAATATAACATATTTTTCCAGCTATAGAGTTCCTGGAGGCAAAGTTCATGAAAAAATTCGCCTTTCTTAGGAATTTCTTTACTAGCTCTTACCGCTTCCAGTTCCAAGGATCCTGGTGCCAAGCCAACAATTCCTTATATTGTTCTTCGCTGACCGTTTCAGCAATTTCCTGTTCAATCAGTTCCCGGTAGTTCAAGAGCGGGGCAAACTTGGTGTCGGCCTTCTTGAAGTTTTCGTCAGCGTCTGGCAAAAGGTAGGTAAAGATTGAGCTTACCCCGTCAACGTGGGCGCCTGTTTCCTTGACTGCTTGCACGGCAGACAAAACGCTGCCGCCAGTTGAAATGAGGTCGTCGATCAAAACGATGTGGTCGTCCATGGACAGGCGGCCTTCGATTTGCCGGCCTTGGCCGTGGTCCTTTGGCTTGGAGCGGACGTAAACCATTGGCAGGTTCATGACTTGGGCAACCCAGGCAGCGTGCGGGATGCCGGCCGTAGCGACACCGCCGATCACCGTAACTTCCGGGAATTCCTGCTTGATCAAGGCTGCCAGGTTTTCAGCGATTGCCTGCCGCAGTTTTGGGAAGGAAATGGTTTGCCGCAGGTCAGTGTAGATCGGGGAGTGCATCCCGCTGGCGTAGACAAAGTCCTTGTCTGGGGAAATAGTCACAATCTTCTTGTCGATCAGCTGGCGGATAATTTCGTTATTTTGCATCGTTCTTGCTCCAATCCTTCAAAATCTCTTCATATGCTTTTTGCGGGTCAGCGGCCTGGGTGATTGGCCGGCCGACAACAATAGCGGTTGACCCGTTTTCCCGCGCCTGGCCTGGGGTGGCCACCCGGGCCTGGTCGTCTTTTTGGTAGCTCTTTGGCCGGATGCCCGGAGTGACGAACATGAAGTCGTCGCTGAATTCGCTCTTCATCGCCTTGACTTCCAAAGGTGAGCAGATGATCCCGTCAGCCTCGGCTTCCTGGGCCTGGTGGGCCAGGCTCTTTACTTCGTCAGCCAGGTTGAGTGAGCAGTGCTGTTCATTCTTCAAGACTTCTTCAGAGATCGAAGTCAGTTCAGTCACGGCCAAAAGCTTTGGCACCGGCTTGCCGGCCGGGGTACCTTCGATCAGGCCTTCTTTAGCGGCCTGGATCATCTGCTTGCCGCCCAGGGCGTGGACAGTCGTGCAGTAAACGCCCAAAGCAGCCAGCTGGTGGGCAGTCCGCTTGACGGTGTTGGGAATGTCGTGCAGCTTGAGGTCAAGGAAGATCTGGTAGCCCTTGGCGGACAGATCACGGACAATTTCCGGCCCGTACTGGTAGAACATTTCCATCCCCAGCTTGACGTGCAGGCCCTGCTTGTCCTTCAGCTGGTTGAGGAACAGCCACATTTTTTCTTGATCATCATAGTCCAAAGCGATAAATAACGGTTTGTTCATTGCGACTCCTTAAATTTACAAAGCGCGTATGACCGCATAAGAAAAGCCCGCCAGAGTCTACAGAGACCCCAGGCGGGCAGAATGCGTGCATACCAAAAAGATTGTGCTGCTTGTGGTCTCTCTGTACCAATTAAAGCTCAGTTAACAAAAGACTATCACGAACTTTCTGAAAAATCAAGGGCCAGGCCAGCTTGCCTTTTTTATTTTTTTGTAGGATAATTTTGGCGAATTGAAAAGTTAAATAAGTCACATGAAGTCACACGGGAGGAAAAATGACAGCAGAAGTTAATTTGGCTGTTGAACTGCCAGGCTTGAAGCTGAAGAATCCGGTAATGCCGGCGAGTGGGACCTTTGCCTTTGGCGACTTGCCAGAGAATTTCAACTGGGACGAGATGGGGGCGATCGTTTTAAAGACTGCCACCCGGCATGCCCGGACCGGCAACCCTCAGCCGCAGATTGACTTGCTCGCTGACGGGGTCATGAACGCCGTAGGCTTGACCAACCCAGGCGCTGAGGTTGTGGCTAGCGAGAAGATCCCGGCTTTAAGAGAAAAGCACCCGGACCTGCCGATCTTGGCCAGCGTGGGCGGGGAAAGCGTGGAAGACTACGTGGAAGTCGCGGAAATTCTGGCCGCGGCCAAGCCGGACGCTTTAGAGCTTAACTTGTCCTGCCCGAACGTGTCTGAAGGCGGGATGACTTTTGGCATCGTGCCGGAAATGGTGGAAAAGATAACCCGCCTGGTTAAGGAAAAAGTGGACCTGCCGGTATACGTGAAATTGACGCCAAACGTTACTAGCATCGTGGAAATTGCCCAGGCCGCTGAAGGAGGCGGGGCTGATGGCTTGACCTTGATTAACACCTTGCTGGTTCTGCACCTTGATTTAAAGACCCGGCGGCCGGTTTTAGGCAATGACTTTGGCGGCTTGTACGGTCAAGCAGTTAAGCCAGTGGCTGTCCGCATGGTGGCCCAGGTCAAGCAGGCAACTAGTCTGCCGATCATCGGGGTCGGCGGGATCAACAGCCCGGAAGACGCGGCTGAATTCATCTTGGCTGGGGCCAGCGCTGTCCAGATCGGCAGCATGTCCTTCTATGACAAATTGGCCATCAAACACGTGATTGACGGTCTGCCAGCAGTTTTGGCTGGCATGGGCGCAAGTGACGTTACCAGCCTGGTTGGCCAGTGGCAGTCAAATAAACAATAGCAAAATTTAGAGCAAGAAAAAAGTGTTGAGTAATTACTTCATGGTAAGAGTAATCATTCAACACTTTTTTATGTTCTGATTAATTTTCGCTCTCGTTCAGGTCCTGGTTGAGCTCGCTGCTTAGTCTGTCAATCTTGGCCTGCAGGCGGGCGATTTCCTCGTCGGCTTCCTGCTTGAAGCGTTCAACGTCGGTGTTGAGGTCGCTGACCATCTGCTCAGCTGCTGGCAGTTCACTGGCTAAGCGGCTGCCGGCTTCCTGGGCCCGGGAGAGGCCGTCTTGCAGTTCCTTGTGGCTTTCCTTGAAGTCTTTCGCGTCTTCTTTGAGATATTCCCTGGTGCTCTTGCCGTTTTCATCTGGCAAAAATGCAAAGACCGCTCCTGCTGCTGCCCCGAGCAAAAAGCCCAGGCCAAAGTGCTTGAAATTCCGCATTTTTCTTCCCCCTCAGTTAAAACTGGGCCTTGATCCGGTCGCAGACTTCCTGGTACTTCTTTTCGTCGTACTGGTCGGCATTGTTTCTGGTGAAGAACTTGATGCCGTCGCCTTCCCAGCGAGGGATAAAGTGGATATGAGAGTGCATGACCACCTGGCCGGCAATTTCACCGTTGTTGCTGGTGATGTTCATCGCCTGGATCCGCGGGTCAGAAGCCTTGATGGCCTTGGCGATTTCCGGCACGTATTGCATAAAGCGGCTGGCATCTTCAGCGCTGTAGTCAAAGAAGTTGGTCAAGTGCTTCTTTGGCACCATCAATACGTGGCCTTCGTTGGCCTGGGAAATGTCCAAAAAGGCCTTCACGTCGTCATTTTCAAAAACGGTGTAGCTGGGAATTTCGCCGCGGATAATCTTACAGAATAAACAGTCGTCAATTAATTCAGCCTTAGTCATTGTGTTACCTCTGATCAATTTTAATGAGTTATTTTTTCAGTTTCTCTATGTCTCCATGCTATCATAAGAGGCAGATAAAAACATGAAGAAAGATAGGGAAAATATGACTCTAGAAATATCGCATTTGACCGGGGGCTACAGCAGCATCCCGGTAATCAAAGACGTCAATCTGACCATCGCTTCCGGTGAGGCGATCGGCTTGATTGGCTTGAACGGGGCCGGCAAGTCGACCACCATCAAGCACCTGCTGGGCCTTTTGCGCCCGCAAGCCGGCAAAATTACTTTAAACGGGATCAACCTGGCTGAGAAGCCAGCTGAATTTAAAAAGCTGGTGGCCTACATCCCGGAAACGCCAGTCATCTACCCGGAACTGACCTTGAAAGAGCACCTGGAACTGACCATCCTGGCCTACCAGCTGGATCCGGATAAAGCCTGGGAAAAGGCTAAAGAGCTTTTGACCATGTTCCGCCTGGCAGACAAATTGGACTGGCTGCCGGTGCACTTTTCAAAAGGGATGCAGCAGAAGGTGATGATCGTGGCCGCCTTCTTGACTGACGCCCAGCTTTTAGTGATCGATGAGCCATTTACCGGCCTGGACCCTCTGGCTGTCGCCAACTTCATCGGCCTCATCAAAGAAGCGCAAGAGTCTGGCAAGGAAATTCTGATGACCACCCACGTATTAGCCGATGCCCAGAAGGCCATCAAGACCTACGCGATCTTAAACCAGGGCACGATCGAGTTCACCGGCAGCCTGGATGAAATCAGGGACCACTATGGCTTAGAGGCCAGCGACTCTTTTGACAAGCTCTATCAGCTCTTGTACCAGGAGCAGAAAAATGCGTGAGTTGGCAAAGAAGAGACTGCAGGGTAACTTCCAGCAGTCAGCCAAGTATTTGGCCCTGGTTTTCAACGATTTCTTTGTCCTGGCTCTGATCTTCATCTTTGGGGCAGTCATGTTCTGGTATGCCCAGGTGATGAAGGTCCTGCCGGTAAAGGCCTGGTACTATCCCCTGGTATTATCCGCCTTGCTTTGGCTGGCCTACTTGCCGGGCAAACTGGTGACCCTATTGCAGACGGCTGACCGGCAATTCCTGCTGGCCACTGACGACCGGCTGGATGATTACCTGGCTCCCATGCGCCGCTACAGCTTAGTTCTGCCGGCCCTGCTTTTGGCCTTAGCTGGCGGGATCATGTATCCCTTCGCCAGTTTAAAAATGGGCCTGTCCAATCTCAACTACTTTAGCTTGGTCTTGGCCCTCTTTTTCGCCAAGGTCTTTGAGCAAGGGGCGGTCAGCCGCAGCCTGACTTTTGACCACAGGGTCAAGCAGGTGACCTGGCTGATCAGGCTAGTCCTATTAGCCCTGCTTTTGGCGAGTTTGTATTTCTTGCCAAATGCCTTGTACCTGCTTTTGGCTCTTGCCGTTATCGCAGTTTTGGCCTTACGGGCCTGGAAAAATTCCGCCTTTGACTGGCAGTACGCCATTGACTATGAAGCAAGGCGGAAAGAGACGGTTTACGCCGGCTTTGCCCTGTTTACTGACGTCAAGGAAAGACAGGTCAATATCAAGCGGCGGAAGTACCTGGACTTTTTATTGCCGCCTTTTGGCAAGGAAAGCCCAAACAGCTTCTTGTACCGGCGGACTCTTTTGCGGAACCCGGAATACTTGAACCTTTTGGCCCGGATGACGGCCTTTGCCGTTTTGTTAACAGCCATGATCCAGGATCCGGTTTGGTCTCTGCTCCTGTCCGCCTTGGTTATGTACTTAACCGTCTGGCAGCTCCTGCCTTTAGGGCAAAAATATGACCAGAACATCATGTACCGGGTCTACCCGATTGCCCAAAAAGAGCGGGGGCAGGAAGTCAGCCGGGTCTTGGCCTGGGCCTTGCTTTTGCAGACGGGGCTGATTATAATTTTCTGGCTGGCCATTATGCCGGGCCAGTTTGCCTGGAGCCTCTTGCTCTTGGTCTGGTGCGGCCTTTTGGCCAAAGGCTACCTGCCTTACAAGACCCAGCAGCTGGCGAAAAAATCCCGTTACAAGAAGCGGAAAAAATAGGGCAAAAGGGTAAAAAAGCAAACGGTAAAATAAGATATAGATAAAACTAAGAATTAGAAAGAACAGAGAGAAAGACATGCGTTTAAAGAACAAGCCTTGGGCAAACGAACTGGTAGAAGAGCACCCGGAAAGCGCCTTGGACCGGCCGGATCCAGCGGAAAAGATCGACTGGGCAGCCCGCTTTGGCAACGACAAGCCAATTGAAATCGAAGTAGGCTCAGGCAAGGGGCAGTTTATTACTACTTTGGCTAAGCAGCACCCTGACCGCAACTTCGTGGCCATGGAAATCCAGAAGACGGCAGCCGGCATCATCTTGAAAAAGAAGCTGGACGAGGGGCTAGACAACCTGCAGATCCTCTGCGCCGACGCGGCCAACCTGGTAGCCTATTTCGGGGAAAACTCCACCAGCAAGATCTACCTCAACTTCAGCGATCCCTGGCCAAAGAGCCGGCATGAAAAGCGCCGCTTGACCTACAAGGACTTTTTAGCCAAGTACCAGGCAGTCTTGACCGGCGACGGGTTGATCGAATTCAAGACCGACAACTCCGGCCTGTTTGCGTACAGTGTCAAGAGCATGAACAATTACGGGATGCACTTTGACTTCATGTCAGTTGACCTCCACCACGAAAGCGAAGAAATCGTGGAAAAGAACGTGGAAACTGAGTATGAGCACAAGTTTGCCAGCAAGGGGCAGCCGATCTACTGCCTGCACGCGGGCTTTCTGGCCAAGTAAAAAATTTCCCTTTGCCGGGAAAATCGGTTAAAATAGCTAGTAAATATTTCTCTTATTAAAAGTAAGCAGGAGGCAAACATGGAAGAATATAAAGTAGTTGACCGGGCAAAGCTGGCGGACTTAGTCAAGAGCGGGCGGACGGTTGTCGAATTTTCTGCTGACTGGTGCTCAGACTGCCGCTTTTTGGAACCTGCCATGCCAGCAATCGAAGCTGACTTCGCAGACAGCAAGTTCATCAAGATCGACCGGGACGGCTCTATCGACTTGTGCAAGGAAATGAACATTATGGGAATTCCTTCATTTGTTGTCTACCAAGATGGGCAAGAAATTGGTAGACTAGTTAATGGAGACCGCAAGACCAAGCAGGAAGTAGAAGCATTTTTGCGGTCGCTTGACTAGATAAGAGGGGACTTGAGATCAAATGATCACTAGTATTAACAAAGTAAGCTATCCCAACACTTTGATCGTCATCTTGGCGCAAGGCGATGGCGAAAGCAATTTCGAAGAAAAGGCCGACGTAACCCGGGTTACGGACGGCAAGGGCGAATTGACCGGCTTCAACTTCTTTAACGTTGACCAGGTGCTGGACTACGACAAGCTGCCAAACGGCGAAGTCAAGCTGGACGAAGACCAAGTCGCAGCCTTGAACGAAAAACTGGCCAGCGTTGGTTTTTCCGACAAGCTGACTGTGGCCAAGCCAACTTTGGTTTACGGCTACGTTAAGGAATGCGCTGCACACCCGGACTCTGACCACTTACACGTAACGCAAATTGACGTTGGCGATGGTCAGGACCACCAAATCGTCTGCGGGGCACCAAACATCGCCCAAGGGCAAAAGGTCGTTGTGGCTCTGCCTGGTACTTTGATGCCAACTGGGGCCCAGATTTGGCCAGGCGCCTTGCGCGGGGTTGAATCAGACGGGATGATCTGCTCAGCCAGAGAACTGGGCTTGGCTCATGCTCCGCAAAAGCGGGGGATCATGGTTGTTCCGGACAGCTTCAAGATCGGTGACGAATTTGAACCGACCAAGTGTGACGAACTGCTGGCCAGCGGCGCTATCACCCTGTAATTGTTAAAAAACGGCAAAAAATAAAGAGCTTTCGGCTGATTATGGCCCGGAGCTCTTTTTTCTTGGCCCAAGAATGATAAAATAAGGGTCGAACGTTTGAAACAAATGGAGCGAAAAAATGTTAGACAAGACTAAACAAATTTGGTTTATTGGGATCAAGGGGACCGGGATGGCGTCCTTGGCCTTGATTTTGCACGACCTGGGCTACAAGGTTGCCGGTAGCGACATCGACAAGTACACCTTCACCCAGGACCCGCTGGAAGCCGCTGGAATTGAAGTTGCTTCCTTCTCCAAGGACAACATCAAGGAAAGCGGCCAGGTGATCGTCAAGGGTAACGCTTTTAAGAGCGACAACATCGAAGTTGCCGCCTGCGAGGAAAAGGGCGTCAAGTGGCAAAGCTACCCGGACACGGTTGAAGAAATCGTCCAGCAGTACACCAGTATCGGGGTTGCGGGTTCCCACGGCAAGACTTCAACCACCGGCCTTTTGGCAACGGTTTTGGGCGAAGCCGCTCCGACTTCTTTCCTGATCGGTGACGGGATGGGGAAGGGGGTCAAGGACTCCCGCTTCTTCGTCTACGAAGCTGACGAATACCGGCGGCACTTCCTGGCCTACCACCCGGATTACCAGATCATGACCAATGTCGACTTTGACCACCCTGACTACTTCAAGGACAGAGACGACTATGCCTCAGCCTTCCAGACGGCGGCTGACCAGACTAAGAAGGGGCTTTTTGTCTGGGGCGATGACGAACGCCTGCAGAAGATCCATCCAAAGACGGCCAAGAAGTACACTTACGGTTTGAAAGACAGCGATGACTTCCAGGCCTTTGACGTGGTTAAGACCACTGAAGGGGCCAAGTTCCATGTCCGGGCTAATGGGGAAGACTTAGGCGAATTTACTATCCACCTTTTCGGTGACCACAATGTGATGAACGCTACGGCGGTTATTGCTATTGCCTTTACTGAAGGCATTGACCTTGATGTAGTCAGAAAGGGTCTGGTTAAGTACACCGGGGCCAAGCGCCGCTTCAGCGAAAAGGACTTCGGTGACACGGTGGTCATCGATGACTACGCCCACCACCCAACTGAACTGCGGGCTACGATTCAAGCTGCCCGGCAGAAGTTCCCGGACCGGAAGCTGGTTACCATCTTCCAGCCGCACACTTACTCCAGAACCAAGGAATTCGAAGAAGAATACGTGGAAATTCTGAAGGGGGTCGACAAGGCCTTCTTGACGCCAATTTACGGGTCAGCCAGAGAAGCAGCGGGCGACATCAAGAGTGAAGACATCGCCAGCCAGATTCCAGGCGCTGAAGTCATTGACTTCGACAATCTGAAGGATCTTTTGGCTTACAAGGGTGACTGCATTGTCTTCATGGGTGCCGGCGATATTCCTAAATATGAAGTAGCATTTGAAGAAATGCTGGGAAAGTAAGATAAGCAGCAGACAAGCCGTTGACTAGGTCAGCGGCTTGTTTTTATGCCATATTTTTTCCGGTATTTGCCTGGCGAAAAGCCGGTGGATTCGGCAAAGGCCTTGGAAAAGCTGGACAGGTCTTGATAGCCGAGTTCATCGGCGATTTCTTCCAGCTTCTTGTTGGTTAAAAGTAGCTGGTCTTCAGCCAGGTTGATCCGGATATTGCGGCGCAGGTGAACGAAGTCCGTGGCAAAGAGCTTGCGGCAGAGGCGGGAAAAGTAATTTGCCTGGTAGCCGAAGTACTCAGCCGCTTCTTTTAAAGAAACCTGGCCATTTTTCTGGGTCAGGTAAGTCATAATAGCGCCAGATTGTGCGTCACGGTTAGCGTGGCGCACGTTTTTTCTTGGAAAATTTGACCTGCTCTTGGAGATCTTCTGCCGGTGTTGGTGGAGCAGTTCAGTCAAAAGCAGGCCAGCCAGGCGCTGGACTTGAAAATCGTCGTATTCGTCTTTGTCTCTTTTTGCAAGAACTATGAAGCAAGTTGATATAGCCATTGGTCATCCCGTCAGCCAGATTTTGAAAGACGATATAGGCATATTTGCTGGACTTGTCATTCATTAAGTCATGGATTAAGGCGTTGTCGGCGACCAGGTACTGGTTAAGGGGGTCCGGGTAGGCCAATCCGGGTAGGCCAAATCTATCTGGAGGAGGCGGAAAGAGGCAGAAGCAGCAGCTTTGCTATTTTCAGCTAACGGAGACAGGTGGACTTCCTTGAAGCCAGTAGCGACGATGATGTCGAATTTTTTCAGAGAGAAGAGGCGCTTATTGGCTGACAATACGGCATCAGTCAAGCATTCCAGGAGGTCAATATGAAATGTATGGCTGCTTTTTCTAGCATAGGGAGAAGTTGTCGTAAGAAAAGCAAGATTGTGAAAGGTAGGAAACAAGCATGAGCAAAGAATACACGGTTGATTTGGCGGTAGCTGGCTGCGGCGGCACGGGGATGGCGGCAGCTGACGCGGGGGGCAGCCAGGGCTTAAAGACTTTGGTAATTGAAAAGCAGGCTCAGCCAGGCGGCAACACCAAGATCTCCAGCGGCTTTTTCGCGATTGACACCAAGGAGCAGCGGGAAGCTGGTTTGCAGCTGTCAACGGAAGAAGCCACCCGGCAATTAAATGAGTACAACCACTATTTGAACAATGGGCCACTGACCCGGCGGATCGTGGAAAATGCCAAGCCGACTCTGGAAGAAATCGAGAGCCTGGGCATGGAAATCAAGCTGAACCCGACCAGCCAGACCACCCAGTTTGCCCATCTGGACAACCCATATGCCGGCGGTTCTTACCACATGTACCAAAATAAGCCGGAATCCTGGGCCAGAGTGCAGAAGTCAGTTGAAGAAAAAGGACGCAGCGCCATTGCCAGTGCCGCTTATCGAAGTGGTGAAAAATTATTTGATGATAAGGAAGGTCGCCACTATTTCTATGCCCGATCTGTCATGCCAGAGAGTTTTATTTTAACTCCTAAGAATGCGCTAGCATGGGCGAGTGATAGAGAACAATTATGGAATGAGGTCGAAAGAAAAGATCGACGAGCAAATTCACGGTACGCGAAAGAATTTAATGTAGCTTTACCAGTTAAACTAATCGAAGATGAACAGAAAGAATTATTGACAAAATATGTTCTGTTCGCCGATTGTAAAATCAAACTGAACACTGTTCCGATCCAGTAAGAAAAATCGTTTTCACTGGATTAGAGCACAAAAAATCCATTTCAACCATCTGGTAGAATATGAATTACCACAAACATTTCTAGAGAGGTTAAAATGGATC
>SKEJ01000444.1_pt1 | contig 26853 bp, 18 predicted proteins | sample 4826721 | NCBI WGS metagenome assembly SKEJ01 (sample SAMN11008812, study PRJNA524170) | human gut metagenome | biome: Human fecal sample; material: Feces; isolation source: fecal sample from pouch patient p31 | host: Homo sapiens | place: Israel: Tel-Aviv | collected 2015-06-02 | reverse complement strand
AAGCTAAGGCCTGGTCGCGGCGATGGTACTGCACTCGAGAGGGTGTGGGAGAGTAGCACGCCGCCGCATTCAACTTAAAATATGAAGATCCTTGGTAGAGCGCTCCGCTCCCAAGGATCTTTTTGTATTTCTGGGCAAATAATCGCCATTCCAGCAAACTGCCCGGCATAACGGAATGGTGGCTCAGCAAAGCCGGGTCAAGAAAGGGAAGGCCGGGAACGGCCGCAAATCCTTGTCACAGTCCATTGCGCGAAACAATAACACGGCAACGCAAGATGACGAGAACATCTCCATCAATCTTATTCTTGCCATTCTGTCAACTGGAATCATGGCCTTCATTGGCATCCTTACGGAAACCCTCACCAACGTGCTTTTCCCTGGATTAATGGCAGAATTCCACGTCGACACGTCCACTGTTCAATGGCTGACGACCGGCTATCTGCTTACGGTAGCGCTTGTCACGCCGCTCTCAAGCTATTTCAAGCGCAAACTGAAGTTGCGTACCATCTTCCTTACCGCAATCGTGCTCTGCATCACCGGCTGCCTGATGGCAGCTTGCACGTTGAACTTTCCTATGCTGATGACCGCGCGAATACTACAGGGAGCGGGCACGGGAATCGCGCTTCCGTTGATGTTCAATATCATTCTTGAACAGTCTCTGAAAAGCAAAATAGGTATGCTTATGGGCGTCGGAGGCATGGTGGTGGCTGTGGCGCCGGCACTCGGACCGACTGTGGGCGGTCTTGTCGGCACGTTCATGCCGTGGCGTTGGATTTTCGTGATTCTGCTGCCGTTCCTGTTTGTTTCGCTGGTGTGCGGCCTTAAAACGATTCATCAGGTCACTCCTACCGAAGAGGCGCATATCAATCCGCTGCATGTGCTTTGCCTAGCAGTCGGATTCGTCTGTTTCGTGTTTGCGCTCGACCGTGGCGGATCCGCCGTTACCGCAGTGAGTAATGGGGATACTACCGCGACTACGCAATGTGTGATTGCAGTGGTTCTGCTACTGATTGCCATGGCCGCTTTGCTAGTGTTCGCTTGGGTGTCGCATCGTGCGTTCTCGCCGCTGGCTCGTCTGACCGTGTTGCGGAGCGTGAAATTCCGTTGGCATTTGCTTGCGTATGTGCTGCTGCAGTTTGTGACGATCGGTTACGGCTATATGATTCCGAACGCTTCGCAACTGGGATTCGGCGCGTCTGTGCTTGCTGCAGGCGTGGTGTTGCTGCCTGGCGCGTTGCTGGGAGCGGCTAGTGCTCCGGTTTCGGGATCGCTGCTTGATAAGTTCGGTCCGGTCCGCCCGATGTTCACTGCCATGATCGTCGGCTTGCTGGGAACCGTGTTGATGGCCGCGTTTATTGGCGCAGGATCGTCGATGGTCATGTTCGGCTTGTGGTATTTCGTGTATATGCTCGGTTTTTCCATGTGCTTCGCCAATACGATGACATGCGGTATGGCCGTGCTGCCGCCTGAACTGAAAGCAGACGGCAATGCGCTGTTCAACACGTTCCAGCAGCTTTCCGGCGCGGTTGCGACCACGGTCATGGCCGTGTTCCTGGGCGTTGCGCAGGCTGGACACGGTTCGGCTAGGGACGCCGAATTCGTGACTGCCACCCAATCGGGCGCGCACTGGGGGTTTGTGTTCCTTGCAGTGGTGATGGCGTGCGCCATGCTCGCCAACCTGCGTGCCTTCGCGTCCAAACGATAGCTGCTGTGCTCACGGTACGTGAGCTCGTGTCCGGATCCCTCCACTCGCTGGAAGAATCTGGACAATTCGGGGGTGTATGTGCGGGCAGATTCCTCCAGTGAGTGGGAGAATCCGGATGCTGGGAAGTATACCAACGTATCAATTCCTCCAGTGGGTGGAGGTTTTCGGACTGTAGAAGGCCTATGGGCGTACTGATTGTTCCAGCCACTGGAGGAATTCGGACTGTGAGAGTCTTGGCAGCGGGCGGATTCCTCCAGTGAGTGGGCGATCTGGGACGTTGAGAGGTGCGTTGGCGGGTGAATTATCCCAGAGGGTGGAGAATTCGGTACGCGGGAAGTCCGCATGTAGGCAGATTCCTCCAGCGGGTGGGTGATCTGGGATGTTGCGACACGCCGATTTGTGGTTTAGGAGAAACTGTTGTATTCTAATCAAGTTGCGTTTCACAGACAGACACTGTGAGGCGTTGCATAATTGGAGAATTCGCCTAGTGGTCTATGGCGCACGCTTGGAAAGCGTGTTGGTGTAACAGCCTCACGAGTTCGAATCTCGTATTCTCCGCCAGTAGGGTTTCCGGATGATTCCGGAAGCCCTTTTTTTCATACCCAAAACGGCGGAATTTCAACGTTTTTGGCGGTTTTTCAACGATTACCCACTCTCCTTCATCATCCTTTTCGACCCGTCTTTTACAGTAAGATAGGCGGCAAGATAAGCGGTGCCGCTTAAGCACTTGAGCGGCAGACTTCAGAGTCGCCCGCTTGGCAGCTTTTACGTCGGTTGGAATTGATCATCATAGCACGCACTTCACAAAGCACACGGCCAGCCAGCCGACGACGCCGGTTCGGCAAGATTGAGAGAAAAGTCGGTGCCAACGGGCAGATCTCCTACGACGCCTCATACATCCCGCCCGTCGAAGCCCGATCCCAGTATCCGCATCTTCCTGCGCGCATTCACAAGCGATTCGACAAAGGCTATGAGACCTAGGCGGAAGCATGGCTCAACGAGGCAAAGCGGCAACACCGCCGACAAGCACCCGTTGTGGATGGCCGCCGACGCTGACACCGTTCGTGCGGTCGTTGACGTTTATCCAGGCGGCTGGGTGAGGCTCACGACGCTTCCAACGCGGTGATGAGCGGCTTGGAGTTTGAGATTTTGCCAAGCGAAAGCAGCCAGCCTGAGTCTGAGCTTAAGACTGAACTGACGCCCCGCGCCTATTCGCTGACCCGTTTGGCTGATGTGAAACCGGAGCGACCGTTGTGGTTGCGGCTGGGCCATATTCCCAAAGGAAAGATCGTACTGATTGACGGTGATCCGGCGACTGGCAAAAGCACCTTGGCCTTAGATATCGCAGCTCACGTCACCACGGGAACAGTATGGCCGGATGGAAGGCGAGTCTCCCTCCCTACGCAACAGACCTGCACTACCAACAGCTCAACGCCACGCAATTGAATGAGCTCATCGGTAAGGGAGGCCTGTGGGCCAGCCAAGCCCGTCGCGAGATGGCTCGGCGAGAGCGCGAATAGCAGCTGATCCTAGAAACTGCTGCAGCGAGTTCACTCAGCAAGGCGTGAGGCAATTCAATCCATAGCGAACTGCCCCGCGCCTTCTCAAATACGCTCATTAATCCAGCGCAAAAAGACCATCTTTGATTGCAAGATCTATATACTGTCGAACAGTCACCACACCCTTGCGTCTCTCAACGTTAGACTCATATAAGGCAAGGCACTGTGCCGTAATTGGCCATCTAGCAAGTCTCTGGATCCTATCAGGATCTCCATGCAGGGTAATTCCATAGAGAACATCAAAAAGTAAATCCACACTGCTGGAGTAACTACCATCAGCATTAGAAAACACAATCTGGCTCTTATTCCCTTGGCTAGGCGTATCTTTTTCCAGCAGATCTACTGTATGCAGCACATCTGGAGACGCGTCGTCTGGGATAAGACGCCTAAACGAATCAATCACTTTCGCCAATTGAACTTCATCCGAGGAATAATATTTGCGCAATAGCATCCCTTCAACAATCAGCTGACTATACCTTTTCTCAGTTTTTTCTCCAGAGCCGCCAATCGTCACTGTCTGAGGGCGACCGACATTCTTCATAATTAGCTCGTATTCGTCAACGCTATCCAGAAATAATTGGAGACGAAGTCGGTCATCCAGTTTTTCCGCCTCGCCGTCCTCCGCCGCATCTTCCATGTAATCTTCAATACGGCCTCCGAGAGCATTAGCAATAGCTACGGCGTCTTCTAGAGGTGCCCGGCTAAACGAATGTCGACCCGACAGATATCCATTTAGTCTTTTCTCACTCACGTTGGATCTTCGGGCTAATTCATAAGAATCCAAGTTCGACGCGTTAACAGCATCACTAAGCTTCGTCATACGATCCTCTTTCCTTCACGACACTTATTCGAACGCTTGTTCTATATATAGAGTATCATGGTTAGGACGACAGTCAGGCACGAGGTAAGGTGGGAGCATGAACGACAATCGCACGCACACGGCTACCGGCAAGGCGTGCCCACAAGCCCTCGAATTCTTTGCCGGAATAGGCCTCGCACGCCTTGGGCTCGAAGAATCCGGCTTCCAAGTCGAATGGTCGAACGACATCGACTCCGCCAAGTGCGAAATGTATCGCAATAACTTCACGGATACGCCGGGCCACACCCTTGTCGAGGGGGATATGAGCGAGCTCTCCGGCGACGACCTGCCCCATGATGCTTCCATCGCTTGGGGATCCTCTCCTTGCACGGATCTCTCCCTTGCAGGCACTCGTACGGGCCTGAACGGCAAACAATCCGGCGCTTTCTGGCAATACGTGCGACTGCTCGAAGAACTTGGGGACAGCCGTCCTCCGATTGCCATTCTCGAAAATGTGAACGGATTGGCCACTTCCCACTCTGGGGAGGATCTCGCCGCAGCGGTGCATGCTTTCAATGTACTGGGCTACTCCGTAGACGTATTGTCCATCGATACCCGTCGATTTATCCCTCAGTCCCGACCGCGACTCTTTTTGGTTGGCCTGCAGAACCCGCCGTCCGCCGAACAATTCGATTCTTCGTTGCGCCCTGACTGGCTGCAGCAGGTTTTTGCGGACACCTCTCTCCGCACGCATCGCGCACCGCTGCCTGAGCCGCCGTCTCCTCTGATGTCCGGCCTCAATATGTACGTCGAGAACATGGCTGATGACGACGAACGCTGGTGGGACGCCGAAAGAACCGCCAAATTCCTTGATTCGCTGTCGCCGGTTCAGACTGCCCGCGTGGAAACGTTGCGTAACGAAACAACCGTTTCCTACCGGACCGCTTATCGCCGCACCCGCAACGGCAAAGCCGTATGGGAAGTTCGCGCAGACGACATCTCCGGCTGCCTGCGCACCGCACGAGGCGGCTCATCTCGCCAGGCAATCATTCGCATGGGCAATGGTCAAGCCGCTGTCCGTTGGATGACGCCACGCGAATACGCTGCTCTTATGGGCGCGGCCCACTACAACATTACGGGCCTGCGCCCCAATCAAGTGATGTTCGGATTCGGCGACGCTGTCTCCGTCCCTGTCGTGGAATGGCTCGGCAAGCATTACTTCATGCCTGCTCTGAACAACACCCTTGGCAAAGACCTGTACGTGGAGCAAACTCTGCTCTCGAATCACACTGCATAAGCGAGGCAAACAATGGATCTGACTCCCATCGATGATTTCCGAAAGTCCCATCAGGTAAACACCAAGGGCGCTTTGGCTGCCGCCATCCAGCTCAATCGCTTCTTTTCCGCAGACACGCTTCCCATTGACGCCAGCGACTATCACACGAACAAGGAAGGTCAAGTCAAGGGAATCAGCAAAGACAACTGCCAGAAAATCCTTGCCGAATATGGCATCACACGACTCCTCGCAGCAGAGGGCGGACGAACCAGCCGCGGCACCATGGCATTGATGCACGACTATGCCGAGCTCATTAACGAATTACGTCCAACAGCGGAGCAATTCACCGAGATCGAGCAATACTGGGTCAAACGAATTCGGGCATTCTTCACCAGCAAACCATTCAAATTGGAATCCGACAACTCGCTTTCCGTCGATGCGGCTGTGGAACATCTGCTGCAGCAGGCAGCGCAGCGACAAAAGGAAAATCCGGGCACTATGTACGTCGGTACCGTTCTGCAACATCTTGTCGCAGCGAAGCTCACCATCGTTGCCCCAGAAGTAGAAATCAACGGCGCGTCCGTTGCTGACGATCCGACTGGGCGTGGAGGCGATTTCAATGTCGGCGACACAGCCATACACTGCACCACTGCCCCAGCATCCCTACTCATGGATAAATGCCAGCGCAACATCAAGGCCGGGCTGCATCCAATCATCATCACTGTACGCGACCGCGTCAAAACCGCATGGGACTTAGCCTCCGACATGGGCTTCGAAAACCGCCTTGAAGTTTGGGACCTGCAATCGTTCCTTTCCAGCAATGTGCACGAGCATGGCCACTTCACCAACGCAGCACGTCGCGAAACCCTTTCGCGTCTGGTCAAGGCTTACAACCAAATCATTGACGAACACGAAAGCGACCCCAGCCTACATATCGAATATAACGGCTGATTAGTTTTATCCGCCCTGCATCCCGCAACCAGCTCGATACCCAATTGCTCTTTATGATGCATGCGTTCAGTCAGACAAAAGCTTGCTAGTATCAGTCAGCCAAGGGCTGAGCGCACGCATCATGCGCCCACTGACTGATACAAACTGATTTCCATGTAGGCACTGTAAATTTCCATGTAGGTTCCATGTTGCCGCAGGATGGTGCCAACCGGCGTCCTTGGAAACGTTGAAATCATTGAGATTCCGACATACATCTTCGCCTGCCACTGAATTTCCATGTTGGCTCACTAGGTTCACTCTAGTTCCCACTAGACGCTGTATACACGAAGGATCAAAGCTAATCAAGCTCTTCCGATGGGTTAATAATCCTTGAAAACACTTTCACTTTGCCTATGGGGAATAGATCGCATTACCTCATTCGGAATCGTAATCTTTAGCACATCGCTGTTGTTGGCAAAGGGAGGCCGTTCTATATACTGGTTAAACTACACGCTCTTCATGGAAAAAGCATCCTCAATACTCTCCCCTGTTTCGCGCAATCCAAAACGCACCCGTTCATAACCACCCGTTTCACCCCATCGCGACACGCCGTAGGGGCGGCGAGTTAAGCGGCGAAACACTTAATCGGCAGCCTAGAAACGTTGGAATTACACCGAAAACAGCAAGTCGCTGCCGGAATCTCGTATTCTCCGCCAGTAGGGTTTTCGGATGATTCCGAAAGCCCTTTTTTCATACCAAAAACGGCGATTTTACAATGGCCTGTTGCGTAGATGTGCGACGAAAAAGTTGCGAAACAGTGGGGGAGTTGCACATATCGCTGATTTCGTTCGCAGTAGCATACTGCCTTGCGTTACGCTCAAAACGGTGACAGTTACCAGTGGAGAGATTGTCGGCTGAGAGCGCCGGAAGAGAGGAAGTGCTGCGATGGCTGAGTCCGACGATGAGCTAGATATTCGGCGTGAGCTCGATACCCGCGATTCCCTGGCTTCGATGGCCCGCTATCATGCATCATCGCCGAGTGCCATTACCGCGCAAGTGTTGCCGCCAAGCTTCATTCCCACTGCGACCGGGCGTGTTCGCCCCGTAACTGGTGCTTTTCCTGCAATTCAGTCGGACGAGCAGGAAAAGCAGTCGCAGCTTGGCCGTTCCGTTCGATCCGTACGTTCATTGGCTGCAGGCTCGCTTCGTAAATCGCAAGATTCCAATGCAGACGGTAATGACGATGACAACGGCAATAACGGTGTTACGCCCCGCATGGCATCCAGCGCTCCGCACTACGTCGACTAACGTTATAAGGCTGCGAATCCTACTCAACAACCGTAATAAACGGACTTGCCGGCAATCCAAGATCGTTATAGAGCAGACTGGAAATAGCCGGATTTCCGTTCCACCAATAACGCACTTGAGTTACCGTGTTAAGATTCGAACTTCCATCAGCGGCACTCAGCACAATCTGCTTACCTTTGATTGCAGCCGCTGCCGAAACCCACTTTCCGGAATCGTCAGCAATTTCAAAACCTTGCAATGATGCGGAAGTCGGCGTTGCGACATTAGCAATACCATCCAAAGGAGTCGCGTCCGAATTGGCCGTGTAATTAGGTACGGTCGCACTAGCGGTCTTCGAATAATTGGGTTTTTCCGCCTGCAAACCAGTTGCGGTGCCTTTTTGGAACGACAATATGATCGTGCCATCGGAAGCGTGCTTCGCATGTGCAATAAGCGGTCCGTTGGGAACGGCCTTGCCTTCCGACATTGCCAGATATTGCGCGGCCATGCGCGCGCCAAGAATATCTTTGCCAAGCGGATGTATCAACGTTGAAGTGCCCTTGTCCGTATCAAGCGACACTGTCATTGCAACGTTGGAGGCATTGTGCAATCCGATGTTGCTCAACGTGCTCAACTGCGCGAATCGCACGTTCTGAGTGTACTGATAGCCGGGCCAACGCGCCAACTGCACATACAGGAACGGCAGATCATTCTGGTCGAACACTGCACGATACTGGTTGATTAGCGACGTCATCTGAGATTCGTATGTCAATGCGGTCGCCTCGTTTGCGGAATCATTACACCCTTGGTACCACAGCACGCCCGCCACATGGAAACCCTCCAATGGCGCGATATGGTTCGCATAAATGGAGCCACCCTTCACATGGCTTCGAATCGGCGTGCCGCCCCATGCGGTCTGAACAATACCGACGGGCACATTTGGATGCGCGGCGCGAAGCTGCATGGCGAACTGCTGTGCCAAATAGCTGAAATGCTGAGAATTATCGGCGGTCGCATCAAGCCAGGAATCAGCCTGCTCGTTCACATCGCGTAGTGGGAAACCAGTACCTTCCGTGGTGTTGGCGCTCGCAACGAAATGTACGTTCTTGTCGGAAAGCTGTTTTGGCAGATCGTTGGTTGTTATCAGACCTCCGCCGAAATTATAGTCATTGTCTGGGCCCTCGTAGTATTGCGAATAATTCAATTCCATATTCGACTGTCCGGCAGCAATAAAAACGTCGCCGACATACACGTTTTTCAGAGTTAACAAAGTGGCTTCGTTGTACGAAATTGTTAATGAATATGGCTTAAGACTTGCTTTCTGCTTAGGTAAATTGCAAGTGAAATCACCCTTTTTAGAAATTTTTGCTTGCGCGGATGATGATTTTTTACCTTGGGAAATCGTTGTAACCAGTTGTGTTGGGTCAACGGTTTTTCCACGCTGCGAAGTAGTGACGGTTCCCTTGACTGCCAGCGTTTTGCCACGTTGGAAAACCATGTTCTCCATGTAGTAGGAGGGAAGTTGTACCGATGCGCGGGTCGCATAGTTTGCGGACGAATCGTCGCTTGTGCCGGAGCCGCCTGTGCCGGAGGATCTGGAGTCGCCGGCACTGTTCGAGCTGCTGGCGTTACTGGCGTTGGCATTCGCCGAGCCATCGCCCCATTTCGGCCCGCAGCCAACAATGATCGCCACAAGTATCGCCACGGTCACTACGGCGGCAATAATCACGTGTGCCAGTCGTTTCTTATTCAAATCAGCCTCTTCCGGTTGCGTCGGCTACGCCGGATTGGTCGACAGTGCCGTCCGTGGCGGACGCGACGTCGGCAACTCCAGCATCGCCTTTCGTGGCTGCGGCTCAGTCCGTGCCATTGGTGCTGTTATTGCCACTGGCCGTTCCGTCAGTTCCGTCACTGCCATCGGTGGCCGTGGATTCGTCAGCCTTCTGCAGGGCCTGCTTGAACTGCTTGGCCTGCTTGTCATACTCGGCTTTTGCGGCGTTGGCTTTGCTGATGGTGGAGGAGGCGTCGGCGGCACAGCTCAGCGTTTTCGGAGAGGTGACTTCCGTCTGGTGAAGTTCGGCAAGCTTGTCGAGGTCGTAAGACTTGTCAAAACTGGTGAACGCTTCGGAGATTTTTGCCTTCAGCTGGAACGCCTTCGAATAGGAGGTGTTCATGGCCGTGACGGCTTCCTTGCAGTCGTTTAGCGCGGCCAGGTCACGCATTTGCTGCGACGTACGTATGCCTGTGAATCCGAAAATCGCACCCAGAACGACAACTACGACGATTACGGTGATAATGATCTGGCGGTAGAAGCGCTTTACATGCTGGTCCGTCCAAGCGTCGCCATCGCTGATGCCTTGCGCTATGACCTCGTCGAACGGGTCTTGCGGTTGACGGGATTCGGTGGATTTAACGGCTCCGTCTGCTTCGAGCGATTGCTGATCGCTGGTCTCGGCCATGTCGCCACTGACGATTGTGCGTGTTCCGGTTGCGTTGGTGTCGATCGCGTTGGTGTCGGCTGCGCTGCTGCTGGTAGCGGCTTCAATACCGTCAGCAGAAGTGTTGGGCGTTGTGCTTCCGGCAATTGTTCTCGGTGCGCGTGACGAGGTATTTTCCTCGCTTGGCTTCTTGCCGTGCCGTGCCATAACCCCTCCAGAATCTGCCTGCTATTCTGTGATCCTCGGTGCCGGCTTCCGGTCCTGGTCAATGCTGACCTGCCGAGTGCCCACCTGAAATGCCAATATACAGCGTACGATACCCGTCCGTCCCCGATGTATCGCTTCCGTGTTGCCTCATATAATGCACGTGGCCATTCTTCAACTTCTGCATGCTTGCCGGAACTTCTTAAAATTTTTTGAGAAGTGCTGTGCTGGGGTTGCGGGGTGCGGTTAGAGTTGGCGATTAGGGCGTTCGCGCCGAATATTTGGGGCTGATGACTTTATTCAAGAGAGGCTGACGAATGGTTTCGCCGCATCATGTTTTGAAGATTGCGACTGCGCTGTCTGCGGTTGCGTTGGCGGCTTCCGTCGCGGTTGCGCCGGCTTACGCATTGCAGGATATTGCGATTGAGGATGCTGTTGCGCAGAGCGGTCCCGTTACTGCAGATAATGGCGTTGTTATGCAGTCTGACGATCAGCCGGATGATCAGACGGGCGATCAACAATCGCAAGACAGCATGCCTGACAATCCGAATGCGAAACTTCCGGATACCGTCAGTGGCGAGATTTCTGACGATGCAACTGTAGTTTCGGAAGACCTGGCCGTTACCTCCGAAGGTGAGGTTAAGAATATTGAAACCGGCGAAACCGTGACCGATGCGACACTGGTCGGTACGCAGGATCAGCAGCCGGATCCGCTCGCCAAAACCAATGGCGAATCCTTCATTCCGGTAAGTGCGGAAGATGTAAAAAATGCTGTAGCCGACGCGAACGTACAGCTCTCCAAATTCGAAAGCAATGAATACGGTGCGCACTGGGGCACTTACAACAATACGAAAGCCTTCTTCGACTATCAGAACAACCTGTTCGTGCAGCAAGCCAAAGGCGTGATTGACGTTTCCGAATGGCAAGGCGACATCGACTGGGCCAAAGCGAAAGCCGACGGCGTGGAAGGCGTGATCATCCGCCTCGGCTACGGCGAGGGCAACAATGCTGACAAGAAAGCACGACGTAACATTTCCGAATGCAAGCGACTCGGCATCCCGTTCGGCATCTACTGGTATTCCTACGCGGACACTCCGTCGATTGCCAAAGAAGAAGGTGCCGACGTGGTCGCCAAACTCAAGCAATTCGGTGTGAATCCGAGCGATCTGGCGTACCCCGTGTATTACGACCTGGAAAAGTGGACCTGGGAGGGGCATCAGCCGCCCACCGACCCGAACGTGTACAACGATATCGTCAACAATTGGTACAGCGCACTGCAGTCCGCCGGATACAAGAACCTGAGCGTCTACTCGTACACCAGCTATCTGCAAGGCCCGCTGAAACATGCCGACATTTACGCTAAAACCACGTGGGTGGCGCAGTACGGCGCTCGCATGGGATTTGACTCGTTCCCGACCGACAGTCGCGGATGGCAATACACCAGCTCCGGCAAAGTGGACGGTATCAGTGGCAATGTGGATATGAATGCGTTTGGGAATAAGGAGTTTGTGAATGGCGGGCATTGGGTTACCAAAAATGGCCAAAAGTATTGGCGGGATTCAGATGGTTCTCTAGCGCGTAGCAAGGAAATTTACGATCCTGAGAGTAATGCCTGGTATTGGATTGATTCAGACGGAACCATGGCGCACGATAAGGATGTTTATCTGCGTTCGAACGGAGGTAAATGGGTTCGTTACGATTCCAATGGTCATATGATTAAAGGTGAGGATTTCCGATACGGCGTCTGGTATAACTTCGACTTTACGACCGGTGCGATGAGTAAGGGGATGACATATCTGTCCAATGGGAACAAATGGGTATACTACGACATGGTCACCGGCAAAATGGCGCATGGCGAAGCGTATCTTAATTTTGATAAAGAGCATTCTGGCTGGTATCTATTTGACAACATTACTGGTGCAAGATGTACAGGTGATATTTTTATACGTGCGAATGGCGGTAAATGGGTCCGTTATGATCAGAAAACCGGCAAAATGGTAAAAGGTTTGCAGAAACAGAATGGTCTATGGTACTACTTCGATCCAGTTACAGGAGCTATGGCTCACGGAAACACGTGGGTTCCACAATGGCAAGCATGGCATTATTTCGATAGTGTCACAGGCCGAGGTTGATTCCTGATTTACATTTCAGACTCAGTCATACTGCTTGATTGATTCGGCTGGAAAATGGTGAATTTTCCAGCCGCTTTCATAATAATGGCGACTGTGTTGCCTGTCATGGCTGATTTTCGTGCTTTGGATTCGCTGAATGATCCGGAAACGTAAATTACCGTTTTCATCAAAACGGACCCAGATTCCGTCTTCGCGGTTTGTCGGAGAACTTGGAATGAACACTCCTTGCTGATGGCCATAGTGCCATTTTCGTAGTAGTGCTCCTTATCCTGATCCCAACCGTTTTCAGGTTGTTCTGTTTTAGTCGATTCGTTGGAACTAGCGCTGCCGTTATTCCTGTTCGATTCGGAAGAGTCGGGTTGGCTGTCATTCCTGTTCTGTTGGCTGGATTGAATTATTTCTTCAGTTGTGTTGATTCGGACACTGAATCAGAAGATTGCGAGGCACCATTGGCCTCTGAAGCGATTGCATTAGAATCATCTCTCTGGGTACTATTTGGATTCTGAACCGGTACGGCAGTTTGATTATTAGAAGACGCTTGCATTGCGTTAGGCTCGCTGCCCAGTGCGATTGCCGGGTAAGTAATTCCCTGTAGCATTGTAATGGTTTAAAAACCGATTAGGATTTTTCTCCGTTGGAACATTATTGCTTTTTCTTCTCATTGTCCGTGGCCAATTATAGCTATTGCCATAACAAAAGCTTGTTTTGCAAGTCACTCGTTGGAGCTTTTGGTGTATGTCTAGAGGTGTGGCAATACCGCTATGCAAGGAGGCCTTTGAAGATACGTGATGAAGCTGTGGGCAGGGTTTGACTATTTGCGTTGATAGCATGACATACACTGTTAGACATGACTCATGATATGGAAACGAACAAGCGTGGAGTTCAGATGAGATGTGAACCGACACTGGCTTTTGTGATTCCTTGTTTTAACGAAGAAGCCGCATTGCATATGACTGCGGATGTTTTGAAGAAAAAGATGATTCAGCTTGAGAATTCGCAGGCTGTTGCACGAGATAGCTTTGTTATTTTTGTCGATGATGGGTCCCATGACAAGACTTGGGATGTGATTACGTCGCTGCATGAGAAAGATCCCTCCTTATTCCGTGGTGTAAAACTAGCTCACAATAGAGGCCACCAGAATGCTCTTTTTGCTGGCTTAATGCATGCATTGAGTATGAATGTCGACGCTGTTGTTTCTATGGATGCTGACTTGCAGGACGATCCCAATGCGGTCGACGACATGGTGCAGGAATACCTCCGGGGTGCTGAAATCGTCTATGGTGTGCGGGACAACCGTGAAACCGATACCGCATTCAAGCGTGGCACCGCCCATGCTTTTTATTCCCTGATGAAATGGCTTGGAACGGAAACAGTGCCGGATCATGCCGATTATCGATTGATGAGTCGTGCCGCATTGCAGGCTTTATCGCAATACAAGGAATCGAATTTGTTCCTACGCGGTCTGGTTCCTTCTCTCGGATTCAAAACGGCAAAGGTATATTACAAGCGCGGAACCCGAGTGGCCGGGGAATCCAAGTACCCGTTGAAAAAGATGGTTTCCTTCGCGATTGAAGGTGTGACTTCCTTCTCGACAAAGCCGCTGACCATGATCACCGGTCTGGGTCTGTTCTCGGTGTTCGTTGGAATCGTCATGTTGATTTATACCCTTGTTTCCGTTTTCTCAGGGCATGCCGTTGCGGGCTGGGGATCAATGATGTGTTCCCTGTGGATTCTAGGCGGCTTTATTTTGCTGGCACTCGGTATTATTGGTGAGTACATAGCAAAAATTTATTTAGAGGTTAAAGCTCGTCCTCGCTATATTGTCGAGACGACGCTCTGAGTGGGCAGTTTATTTTTTTAGGGAAAGATAGGACTATTACCGAGTGAATAAGCCGGATATTGTGCCTGAAAAATGGGTATTCTTCAAACGTGTGCTACCGAGATGGCTCGTTGTACTTGCCTTGGGATTTCAGACTGCTATTGTCGCGGTATTGCTCGTATTGTCGATTCTCTTTACAGTTACATTTAAGAGAGCCAATTCGCAACTCGGAAGTATCACAGAGCAGGTTGACTACCACTTTGGCATGCCATCCATTGCATTTGTGCTGGGCATGGTCATGTTATGTGCTCTGTTTGGCTTGCTTGCGCAAGGCTTTTCGAAGTTGCCACGCTACTGGGTTTTTGCCGCATTGTTGGTATATACGATAATGTTGCAGATCATCTGGCTTACTTCATTGAGCTTGGTAACATACACATATCCGGATTCGCAGAGTCTGATGAATGCTGCGGATGCCTTGCTTAAAGGTGATATCAGCCAATTTGGTGCTGACTATTGTTCGGCTGGTAACGTGCAGAGGGAATGTATTGCACGAGGCATTCCAAGCGCTCACACATATTTCTCCTATTACCCGTTCCAAAGCGGGCCAATGCTGTGGTATCTGTTGGTATTTGCCTTGTTTGGATCGAACAATATTCTTGCCTTTCAGACTGTCAGTGCCGTGGCGGTTACTGCATTGGTCGCGGTTTTGTGGCGCTTGAGCGGCATGCTCGGGTTGAATAAAAAGGGTCATGGCGCATTCACCGTTCTGATTGCAACATGCGTTCCTCTTATGATGTTCGCGGCTTTCGTGTATCCCAATGCCGTCGGGTTCTTCATTACGATCTGCGGTGCCTGGATCATCGCAGAAGGTTTTCGCATGAGGAGGACCTGGTCCAGCGCTCTCGCGATTGTTGGTGGTTTCCTGGTCTGTGGTACCGGCATTGTTTTCAAATCGACATATCAGATAGTGGTTCTTGCCGCGCTTCTTGCTGTTGTTTTTGCGGTTTGGCATAATCGCTGTATTTGGCAATTATTGATCTCTTTGCCTTCCGCTTTGGCAGCGTTTATCATTTCTAAACTTCCTGTTGCGTTAGTGCAGTCTTGGACTGGCCAGGACTTTGGCAAAGGCATGCCGATGCTCTCATGGGTTGCTCTTGGATTAGGACATCCAGATAATATGCCGCCTGGATGGTGGAGCAGATTTGCCTTAGATGCATTTGAAAATACAGGTAATGATTATTCTCTTCAATCCCAGATTTCCAGAGATTTCGTTCAAGGACGACTCTCAGAATTCCTGCATAATCCGGGAAACGGGATGCATTTCTTTGCTGGCAAGCTTGCGTCAGAATGGGCTGAACCAACATTTATGACATCACTGTATTCGGAGTTGGGCGAATCCTCAAAGCATTTTGTCGGTTTGAGTTCGTTCTTCCTTATCGGCAATGGCTCGGATGTGTTACTTCGATATGAAAATGTTGCTCAAACTGTTACATATTTATTGGCGCTCATCGGCTTGCTTGGTCTTCTTCGTTCGTTGATTAAGGAAAAGCCTATCGGGGTTGATGCAGCTCAAATCTTTACTAGGGTTTTGCTTTGTGCGTCGTTCATCGGTGGTTTTCTCTGCTACCTTTTCTGGGAAGCAAAAAGTATCTACACTTTGCCGTTTTTCCTGCTGCTTATTCCGATGGCGGCATGTGGCGTCCAGCAGATGATTGATTTCGTAGGCAATAAGAAGCAGAAGATACGCGAATAAGGGCAACTGTGGGAAGAGAAGAAGAGCTTCTAGGAACTTCGATGAGAAAAAAACTGGTTTTTTGGTTGAAAGGATTAGTGCTTTTCGGATTTTGCGTGGTCTCGATTTTTTTGCTAGGTGCTGGTTTCAACAATACGTCTTACGCTTACGCAGAGGAAGGAGCCATCGATTCAGGTCCTTTCTCTGAAGCTGATGCCAACGCTCATCCGGTCAATGGTTGGGATTCGAAGAAGGAACATTATTACGAAAATGGTCAACAGGTCTGTTCCAAAGAAATATACGATGCTAAAGATAAGAATTGGTATTGGATAGACACGAATGGTTCCGTAGCCCGTAACAAGGACGTATATCTTCAATCCAATGGTGGCAAATGGGTTCGCTATGACGCTGCCGGTCATATGGTCAAGGGCGAAGATTACCGCTATGGCGCCTGGTACTATTTCGACACCACCACCGGTGCGATGGCGAAGGGTATAACGCACGTCTCCTCCAATGGTGGCAAATGGGTCTACTATGACCTGACCACGGGGAAGATGCTCTACGGGGAACGCTACGTGAACTATGACCAGAGCCACGCCGGCTGGTATCACTTCGACGAGAACATCGGCGCGATGTCCTATGGCTTCTATTTCAACTCGCCACAACATAAATGGGTGTATTACGACCATGCCTCCGGCCAGATGCTGTACGGGGAACAGCTGATCAATGGGCATTGGTATGACTTCGATGAATCGACAGGTGCTATGCAGTATGGCTTTGTACACCTGTTGAAATCTCAGAAGTGGGTATTCTACGATCGCCGGATGGGTTGGATGTTATATGGGGAACGTCCCATTGACGGCGCGTGGTACCTGTTGGACGCTCATACCGGCGCAGTACAGTACGGTTGGCAGAGACTAGGTGGGAAAACGGTATGCTACAGCTGGCCGAGCGGCAAGATGCTGTACGGCAAGCAGAACGTGAATAACGCCACCTACTATTTCGATAACCGCACCGGTGCTCTCGATACGCGGCGCTCGTCTGTCATACCGAGTGATTACGTCGGAGCCGCTGCTGGAGCATTTGGTAACAAAATCAAGTCGGGCCGGTACCGTTCCGTTCGCCTTCTTGGAGACAGTATCGCTGCCGGAGTGGGCGCGGCGAACACGTATCCATGTACGTCTCGTGAGCTGTTCCAGCTTGAGGGAGTCACCTATTATGAGCCGTCCCATCAGACGGATATGGCCGCCAACAGCCTAAGGCGTTATCTGGAGTCGCGCGGTGTATCCATGACCAATGCCAGTGCGCCGGGCAAGGGCTCCTATTCGGGCTATAACTCCATCGGCGATGCGACCCTCGGGCATGAGGATGCCGTTATCGTACTGCTTGGAGCTAATGACCGATTGAGGCTTTCGAATAGCGGTGATTTCAAACGCGAAGCGGAGAGCTATCTGAATCGTGTTGCCGCACGATACGGGGCCGATAACGTATATGTGCTTGCGAACATCGATACGTTATCCGATCCCAGATCCCTCACCATGGGGCAGGAAAATACGGTATTGCAGGATATTTGCCGGCAGCATGGTTGGCACTTCGCTTCAATGTATTCGGCATTTCGTACGGTAGGGCGTTCGACGGGAATACCACAGCAGGCATTGTATAAGGATGGCATCCACCCGAATCGTATGGGTCAGGTGGTGATGTGGCGTGCATTGCAGCAATTGCTTGGCCTGTAATGTCCGATAAAACGTCTGACAAGCGGTAGAGAGAACGCGTCAACAAGAGACTTGAGAGAGTATGCAACGTATTAGATTTTTCGATATTGCCAAGGGCATAGCCATTCTGGCTGTGATACTGGGACACAGTGCCATTGAAACGAACCTATTTGCGCCCCACCGCACGGCCCAAGTTGTTCTGTCCATCTGTTTTTCATTCCATATGCCGCTTTTCTTCATTCTTTCCGGGTATTTCATGCATCCAGAAAGACGATTCCGCTGGATGAAGGAGGCAAAACAGCTGCTGTTCACCTACGTGGTGACGGCATTGTGCGTGCTTGTCGGCGTGACCTGCATGGCGACGCTCGACCATGAAAGCCGTGCGATTGCCCTTCGACAGTGGGGTATGGCCGCGATATATGGAAGCGGCGATATCTCGAATCTGACGCTCTGGCGAGTAGACTTGAGAATCGGCGCGATCTGGTTCCTGCTTGCACTGTTTTGGGCTCGTCTGCTGCTGCATTGCCTTGCAAGGCTCCCTATTATCCCTGTCTGGGTGGTGCTGTGCTTCGCTGTCGGCTATGTTTCTTCGCGATATGTACTGCTGCCGTGGAGCATTCAATCCGGAATGTGTGCGGTCGCGTTCCTTTATTTGGGGTATCTTGCCAAGAAATACGATGTGCTCGGCATGGTGAAGAGGTTTCCCTGTGTATGGGCTTTCGCGTTTGTTATTTGGGTGGTCGACATCGTGCTTTTTGGCGGTATGAGCATGGCCGTCAATAACTATGGTTCGCGCCCTGTCCTGGCTGTAATCGGCAGCATTGCGGGGACATTGTGCGTTGTTGGCATCTCACAGTTGATCGATCGGGTTCCGGCGTTGGGAAGCGCGTTGAGCAACATTGGCCAAGCGAGTCTTGCCATTCTGTGCGTGCACTTGATTGAAGATGACGTATTGTCCTGGCAGATATATTTAGGAGTGTTGCGTACGGTGCTTCCTCAAGTTCCGCTGGTTATGCTGAGTTTCATTGGTCGACTGCCGATTGATCTTATCGGTGCCGCGCTGCTGTATCACATTCCGGTGATCAATGAATGGTTTTATCCTCAGCTGACGAAGAAGAAGCATAAGACAAATATGGTTAGTGTAACGGAATAGTCTGAAATACCCGTTTGAGAAGTGTATGCCTTTTCTTCAAGGGTTTACGCTAGTCTATGGAATATGGTTTCGATGAAATTCGCAAATATCCTTCTGGAAACGAATCCTCGCTCTGTCGCTTACCCGGCACTGTACTGCCGTTCCAATCAGCCTGTTGTCTTCGACGAGCAACTTGGCGAGTGGAAGATGTTTAATGCGGGGACCTTCGACTTTAGCACGTATTTCAATTCCTTGTCCGTAATGAAGCTGCGGAAGTACACGCGCGCAACAAGCTTCATGCTGCATCTTGAGCTTAAAGGCGCTGCTTGCGAGGTGCAACAGACCATGGGTGATGCTTTCGCACATGATCCACTGCCTGTCAAGGGGGTCTCGAAGGTACTGAGCGCTTCTGATGGCTGGCAGGTTGTCGATTTGCCTCTTACAATCACCGATGACATGGTGATTGTCGGTTTTCTCATCAAGACGGAGGGCGCGGTCGCCATTCGCAACAGTTATTACGAACTTGGCATTGATGGCGAACTGAATGATGTTGAGCTGGTGCTGTCTACCACCACGTTCAAGAAGGAAGCGTTCATCGAACGCAACATCGGTCTGGTCAAGAATCAGATTATTAGTTCCGGAGACCCGATCGCCGACCACTTCCATATGTACGTGATTGATAATGGCCGTACTCTTGATGCTGAGAAGCTGAGTGGTAATCGCGTTCAGGTTGTGCCGAACGACAACGTTGGTGGTGCCGGTGGCTTTACCCGTGGCATGATTACCGCCATGGAACAGATTCCAAAGGCTACGAACATTCTGCTGATGGATGACGATGTCGCGGTCTCCCCGGAAAGTATCAAGCGTACCTATAATCTGCTGCGCATTCTCAAGCCCGAGCATCGTAATGACATGATTAGCGGTGCGATGCTGAACTATGAGGTCGGCGAGGACCAGTGGGAAGACATCGGCAACATGACTCAGCAGGGCACCTTTGCCGGTTGCAAGCCGCCACTGCGTCTGACCCTGTTCGAGGATCTGGTATACAACGAGATGTACACGCCGACCAAGTGGCAGCGGAACAACATGTATGCCGCGTGGTGGTATTGCTGCATTCCGATTTCCGTGATTGAGAAGAATGGCCTGCCCCTTCCAGTGTTCGTTCGCTGTGACGACGCTGAATACGGTATTCGTTGCAAAACCGGATTCATCACCATGAACAGCCTGTGCGTATGGCACATGTCGTTCTTCGAACGGTATAACGCGGCGGTGGAACGTTACCAGACCACTCGTAACACGATGATCGCGCAAGCGACGTGCGGTATGGCGCCGAAGGCCGACTTCATGTATGAGCTGCACAACAACATCCGGCTTGAGCTGAAGAAATTCGGCTATGCCAACGCGGAGTTGTGTCTGGATGCCTTCGAGGACTTCCTCAAGGGGCCTGAATTCATCAAGAAGCCTGGTCAGGCGGAGAAGAGCTTCATGGCCGCGAACCGCAACAAGGAACAGCTTGTGGATTTCGTGGCGCTTCAGGCTCAGATTGACGCTGATACCGAATTGAATGGTCTGTGTATCAAGGACATCGATCGTCAACTGATTGATGGAGATAAGTCTCGTAGCCTGCCTGAACGACTGGAAGACCTTATCACCGACAACAACCAACGCTATTTCAAGAAGGATGGCACTGGCTATGCAGTCATTCCACTGCAGGGATGGCTGTATCCGGCCGGCGCGATTCGTGGCAAGCGCAAGCTTGTTGTTCTCGATTGGTACAACCGCAAAGGTATCATCCGCACCAAGGATGTGAAGCGCTACCAGGAGATTAAGAAGCGTTACGCAAGAGATCTCAAGTACTACAAGGCAAATATCAAGCGCCTGCGCCAGGAATACGCCGCAGCCCGTAAGGAATTGACCTCGGTGAAGTACTGGAAGCATTATCTTAAGATGGACTGAGTTATAGATAGCCACGCGAGGAGCCTCAGCGGATTGGGGCTCCTCCTTAATCTTTGCGGCCTGTCTTTTCAATGAAGTTCTCTAGATTTCCAGTGACCGGATAGTGCTGATTTCTAGCTATATGTCATGATTGGAATAGTCGCTGATAGGATACAACTTGTGAAACAGTTGGTGAAAAAAATGCAAGATAGGTATGGGTATGCGTGGACTGTCCTGCAGGGGTTGGTAAAAACAGATTTCAAGCTACGCTACCAAGGCTCGTTCCTAGGGATTGCATGGTCGGTGCTTAAGCCTCTGATGATGTTTTGTGTGATGTATGTGGTGTTTGGCAAGTTTCTTCGTATGTCGGATGGAACTTCCACATATCCGGTTGTACTCTTATTGGGTATCAGCTCGTGGCAGTTTGTCACGGAGGCAACGAATGTTGGGCTTCGATCAGTAGTTGATCGAGGGGACCTACTTCGGAAGGTTCATTTCCCAAACTATATTGTTGTGGTTTCAGCTACAGTTGGTGCATTTATTAGTTACGCAATTAATCTTGTTGTTGTTTTAGTATTTGCCATCATCGCTAGGGTTCATTTTACATGGCGAGTAGTATTGCTTCCTTTAAATATCATTGAGTTATATGCGATAACACTTGCTGTCACATTGCTCATGGCTACAATGTATGTTTATTTCCGTGACATTGCGCATATTTGGGATGTCCTCCAGCAGCTGATTTTCTACGGTATGCCTATTATTTACCCGTTGACGTATGTTACTAACCGTGGAGGTATGCTAGCTGATATCGCTCGCCTGGAGCTTGTTAACCCGTTTGCCCAAGCGATTCAAGATATTCGTCACAATTTTATCGCTCCTGTGACACAGCCAACCGTCTGGAATCAGTTCAGCAACTGGGCGATTCGTTTGTTGCCTGTTGCTTTGACGATTGTTTTGCTCTGGTTTGGCGTGTCATTATTCCGGCGGAATAGTCGTAAATTTGCGGAGGTTATGTGATGCCCGAAGAGGGAAGCGATAAGAAGATGAATTATTCTCAAAATCCGGTGGTCTTGTCTGCTAAGCATGTTTCTAAATGCTTTAAATTGCCGACTGAGCAGGCCACTGGTCTTAAGCAGGCTTTTATCAATTGGACTAAAGGGATTAAAGGGTATAAACAACAGCAGGTTCTTAAAGACATTAGCTTTGAAGTCCATCAGGGCGAATTTTTTGGTATTGTTGGTCGAAACGGTGGTGGCAAATCCACTCTGCTTAAACTCATCTCGCAAATTTATTATCCAGAAAAAGGATCTATCACTGTTTCTGGCAAATTGGTCCCATTCATTGAATTGGGAGTGGGATTTAATCCTGAACTCACTGGCCGAGAGAATGTATATCTGAACGGCTCTCTTCTTGGATTCACGCATGAAGAAGTTGACGCAATGTATGATGACATCGTCGATTTTGCTGAGCTGGAAGAGTTCATGGACCAAAAGTTGAAGAATTATTCTTCTGGAATGCAGGTTCGTCTTGCTTTCTCTGTTGCAATCAAGGCGCAGGGCGACATACTGGTTCTTGATGAGGTCCTTGCTGTTGGCGATGAAGCATTCCAACGTAAATGCGATGATTTCTTTACGGAAATCAAAAAAGACCCGACTAAGACGGTCATTCTCGTGACTCATGATATGAATGCTGTCAAAAAATACTGTTCAAGAGCAATGATGATTGCTGATGGTGAGGTGGAAGCCATTGGAGATCCGGAAACCGTGTCACAGCAATACACGCTCGCCAATCTTGAGGCTGAGGAGAAAGCTGAGCGTAAACGTCAAGAAGAGCGTGGAGGCTATCCAAACGGTCTAAATGAACGATGCCCGTTGCTGAAGACTACTGCAGTTTCACCTAAAGTGTGCACTAGTGCAGACATCTTTAAGTTTGATGTGGAATATCAGTATGATGAGCCGGGTGATTTTTATCTTGCTATTGCCTTACATGATATCCGGCGTGGCGGAATTACCTATGATACTGGTCCAAAGGTAGTGAAGATGGACAAGCATGGTCATCAGATTGTTCATTTTGCGATGCCGCTTAATTTGTTTAACAATGGCGAGTTTCGTTTAATAACATCGCTTCGTACTCCAAGTCTGAGCGACCCTAATATGACGGATGCTGTTGGCGTCGCTCTTGACGATAATGCATGCAGTTTTGTGATTCGAGATGCTCGAAATGGTGAATATGCATTGCTCAGCGATAGGGCGATGACAATTACGCAGATTGATAAGACAGAGGAATAAAAACAAACCGGTTTGAGCGTACGGCGTGGCACCTGTAAAGTGGTGACATCATATGTGAATTACGTCTTGCTTGTTGACTCGAAGCGAATCAAGTCTCGATTAGGCAGCATTTTTATTTATGCAGAATAAAGATGCGCTGATAATGATGCCATGTGAACATAGTACGATTCAGCCGGTTGTGCCTTATGAGACTGTTATCTATCTTTGGAAGAGTAAGCTAATTTTCAAGAAGAGAAGCGAAGATGAGAAAGAAATTACGGAGTTGTATTGCGCTGTTGGGTGCTTTATCCATGGTAGCTTCGTTCGGAGTCCAGGTGGCATCCGCTGCGGAAGCGGATTATCCGGATATGGAAGTCGGCGTCTTCTGGAACAGCGATTCGGATCGTTCCGACACGGTGTATATGTCGTACAATGGCGCTGATTTCCAGCAGATCAGTACGGCGTATAAGGCTGACGGCAATGGCAGTGCGCATGTCTCGGGGAAGCCGAACTACGTCAACGCTATTCATGATCCGAGTATTACCTATAAAGATGGTACATTCTGGATTCTTGGCGGCTATGTGCAGAAGCAGCAGAACTTGGGATGGCGTTTTACCCCGATGATGGGATATTCCAAGGATTTGGTGAACTGGAGCTACCCTAACAGCGGCAGTCCAACGAACCTTGCTCCTTCGGTAATGCCTTATACCAATGGTCTTAAGGACGGCCAGTACGATTCCGCAGGAACCGACGGGTTCGTTGACAGCCACGGCGATATGTGGATCGTGACCACCCTCGGATACTATGGCGATTTTCACGGCAGTGCGCAGAAGGATTATATGTATCCCTACATCGTCAAGGTGTCAGGGTTGCAGCCTGGAGTGGATCCCGCAGTCGATCCGGGAGCTCAACCGAGGCTAAGCTACGGCAGTTTGAATCCGATCAAGCTTCCTGATACGAAGACCAGCAACTGGCTTGACCCGTCATTGTTCGAAAAGGACGGTGTGTACTACCTCAGCATCAAGAAGAATGGTGTCACCAATCAGATTTATTCCATCGGCGATCTGTCTCAGGCTGGGAATCCTAAGGCATGGCGTTTGGTGAACGATAATGTCGTGACCGGTTATGAAGGTCCGTCCCTGACGTATTACAACGGGCAGTACTTCTTCTATACCGATAAGCTCAAGGACTATCCGTATGGTAAGGCTGATGGAACTGCCGGCACTTTCGTTACGCAGTCGTCGAGTTTGGCCAGCGGATGGCATAGTACTCGCCGTATTACCACGACCAACGTTGATGGACGCAGCATTCCTAATCGTCATGGAACAGTGGTAACCGTTACTGATCCGGTGGCGAAGAGAATCGTCTGGAATGCAAGAATTCATGCAGGCTATGGCGAATATAAGCCTGGAGCAAATGGTTGGGTAACGGAAAGCGGTAAGCATTACTGGTATGACAATGGTGTGAAAGCTGTCTCCAAAGAGGTATACGATCCTGCAAGTGATGCGTGGTACTGGTTTGATAAAGACGGTTCCCTTGCTGTGAACAAGGACGTGTATATCCCTGCGGGCAGCAAGTGGGTCAGGTATGACAAGAACGGTCATATGATCAAGGGCGAGGATTACCGATATGGCGCCTGGTACTACTTCGATCAAACGACCGGCGCAATGACCAAGGGCATGAAACACGTTTCCTCCAACGGCGGCAAATGGGTGTATTACGACTGGACGACCGGCAAGATGGCGCACGGCGAGCAGTATGTGAACTATGACGCGCAGCATACCGGCTGGTACCTGTTCGACCAGCACACCGGTGCCATGTTCCACGGCGACACCTATGTCCGCTCCAACGGTGGAAAATGGGTTAGGTATGATTTCTCCACCGGAAAAATGGTCAAGGGACTAGATCGCCACGATAACTCGTGGTACTACTTCGACAAGACCACCGGCGCTATGCAGAAGGGGCGGGTCTGGGTTCCTGAATGGAATGACTGGCACTGGTTCGATTCGACCACTGGCCGCGGCTGAGTTTTGCAGCGTGAGATAGACTGGTTTTGATGCGACTACTGGTTGTGATTGCATCAAAACCAGTTTTTCATAGTAGGGGGAGGCTGTTTTGCCGCGGCATTATTCGGGGAAGCGTCAACGTGACCTGAAACATGTGGAGCCTCATGCCTCTGGTTATATTTCCTTGCTGTACTGGATCGGCACAATCACAACAGGGTGCATTCTTATTTTCTGTGGCAAACAGCATTGTTTTAACGATGCAATGGCGCATTGGGCCAGAATCCTGCAAATCAGAGCGGGGAATATAATTCCGGTATTTTCTGATGAATACCATGATTGGGTGGTTTACCGTGACCACGGGAAGATAATAACCTTCAACAACACTGCGGTGAATGCTCCCTTTGTCTATTTCCCCAGTCTTATTGTGCGCGGGAATTTTCGCGTATCGAGTGTGGCAACATTGATCTGCTCGGCCACTATTATTGCCGTGGCAATATGGGTAGCCAAATCTTATGTCAATATCATTCTGGCTATAGCGATTCTTCCTACCACATTTTTTTCAATGATATTCCCGACAGCTGATGCCGTCACCAACAGCTATTGTCTGCTGTTCATTGCGGTTGTTCTGTGTTTGTATCAACGGGATGACATGTTGCAATACTGGCATATTGCTCTGCTCTGCATGATGGGAGCTCTGCTCGGACAAGTCAAGATTACCTGTTTCATCATCGCATTATTTGTATTGTTCTTGATTCCTAAGGCTCACGGATGCGTAAAAAAGATCACCTTGGCGCTTCCTGCTCTCACTGCTTTTGTCTCCATGTGGCTTTGGCGGGCGAAGACCTCGCAGATAGCGGTTGCCCCGAATCGTGTTCCATTGGAGAAGACACACGAGCTTGAGGGGCAGTTACTGCAATCTTCCTGGAAAATATTTCCGCTTATCGGCCGGTCGTTGTTCGAGCCTATGGATTTTGATACTGAGAAGATTAATGGGCAATTGGTGAATTCAAGAAGAAATCTTCAGTTCTTTACAGGAACGGAAGAAATTCAGTTGCCTTTAATCGTTATGGCTCCAGTGCTTATCGCTATTATGATGCTTCTGATTGTGCATATGAGCTATAAAAATATAAATAAATTGCAGGTTGGATTAATAGTATTAATTATAGTTCTGTATTACGTATTATCGTGTGTGGCAATGTCAATCACATGGGTTGGGAATGTAGATGTATATGCTTCGGGATTGCAGAACAGGTATTTCATACCGGTATTGCCGCTTGCTGCGCTGTTGTTCCCCAACTTTATTAGGGATGAAAATATCAATCGCAGAGTATTAGCTATTTCTGTGGCGGCTTTAACGGCATTTTCATATATCGCTATAGCGATTACGTATGTGATTCAATGGAAATGATTCTTGGAAGAAAGCGGAGGTATCTCCGGATTCTTCCAAGAATCATACGGAATCATGCGGTGGTTGTTATCTACTTGGCATACCAATGCGGGGTGTTGTTCCCGTTGCGGCATTCGCAGACGATAAGTGTACCGTCGCCATCGATACGCTGCTGGCCCTTTTCGCTCTTCTTGCAGAATCGACCACGGATGTTTTCTCCTCCGGTATTTCCCGGATTGTTATTGCCTGAATCCTTGCTAACATAGCGGCCAGAGACGGAATCAAAGGTCGCATATGAGTTCCATTCGGGCACCCACACGCGTCCATGCGCCATGGCGCCAGTGGTCTGGTCGAAGTAATAGTAGGCTCCATCCTGATAATGCAAGCCCTTGACCATCTTTCCTGTCACTCGGTCATAGCGAACCCATTTGCCGCCATTGGATCGGATATAGGTGTCGCCGTGGAACATGGCACCGGTGTGCTGGTCGAACAGGTACCAGCCGGTATGCTGCGCGTCATAGTTCACATAC